>Ga0075444_10001382_pt1 | contig 14928 bp, 25 predicted proteins | sample CoawatmetaG01DNA_FD_76836 | JGI IMG/M metagenome (GOLD analysis project Ga0075444, IMG submission 76836) | Marine microbial communities from the West Antarctic Peninsula - Coastal water metaG017-DNA | ecosystem: Environmental > Aquatic > Marine > Coastal | place: Atlantic Ocean: West Antarctic... | reverse complement strand
TTGCATGCCTAGATAAACAAAGCGATGCTCAAGAAGTATCTCCTCTGCTTGGTCTATGATTTCTTCTTGGTAATCTCGGTAACTAAATTCCATGTCTTGTCTTGTCTTGTAGAACTCTACGCTGTTGTTGATTCTCTCTAATACATCACGCTGCGTGGGATGCTTGAGAACTTTACGCTCTCTCTTGTTTTTACCACGCCCCTCTTTAATTGTTCTCTCTTGCGTCACTACTCTTTGAAGGCAAGAGCACCACTCTTGCATCATCTTATCGGAGTAGCCTGATATGCGCTCTATAATATCGCTCATAGACTTAGCGATGACTGAACCTCATACTCATGCTTTGGTTTCATACGAACCCACTTACCTACCTTATCTCTCCCCACCTCAGGTGCTACTCCGTATTTGAAGTTTGCATAAAGCACCACCCACCTATGAAACTTCTGTCGTGACAGACTCATCTTGATATTCCTTACGTAGTCCGGATACTCTGTAACAAAGTCCGTGTACATATCATTCGTATGGTTCTTGATATGAAGCTCTAAGAAAGGATTGCCTACTTCTGTGGGGTTGATTACTCCACACCACTCAATGAACTCATGCGATGTGTCCGCTCCTAGCTGACGGATGTTTTGATTAATGAAGCTACTCTTGACTAGCCCTTTATTTAGGTAGGATACGAGAGAGTGAATCATATAGTTATCGAACTTACACCAATCTATGTCATCCCAATCAGCAAAGAAGTGCTTGCCGAATTCGAGAAGAGGCGTGTTGTTTTTGTTGTAATGAGGATGAAGTTCTAGTTCCCACTTGCGTCTAACAAAACTATTCCCCGCTCCCTTGATGGCGTAGTTCGTAGTGATAGCAATCTTCGGTGACTTATCGAATGGTATCTTGATAGCATCCTTATTCTTTTTCTCTAGCGTAAGACCCTCTGTTACTACAGAGAACAAACGCTCGAAGTCAAAGCCTTTCTTTACATCATCGAAGCATAGAACTTGCGTGTCTGCTGACACTGTCTGATAGGGGAACGAACGCTCGAATGCGAATGCCTTTCCGTCAATGACAACAAGCTTCTTCATATGAGAGATGGCGTTCATCAGCAGCCCCTTCCCCGTACCGCCTTCAGGGTTGTCACTTATAACCTCATCGTTTAAGATTACCGCAGGGCAGTATGATAGGTTCTTATATCCATGCTGAAGGTAGCCAAGCGTACTCTCCATACTAGCTATGCGCTTTTCATCCTGATTGCATATGTTGTATACGAACTTTAAGAAGTCACAATCATCAAACTCACACTCGTGAAAGTTCCTATCGATGACATGCTCCTTCCATACATATCCACCTAGGTCTATGTAGTCAATGGACATAGTCCCCTCGGTTGAAATCTTAACAGCGCAGTTCAGGTAGTACAGATACGAGGTATCATGCGTGTCCTCAATAAAGTATATGTCGATGGTAGCTAGTAGGGTAAGGAACTCTTCACGGAAAAACCTTACTGAATCAGCGAAGAAATTATAGACACTTCTATCCTCTTGAGATAGAAGGTATCCCAATACGAAATCCTTTATCTCTTTCTCTGAGGTGTGGTCGATTAGGTTGTTGGTCACCTTCACGAACACATAGTTCTTACTCCCTTCGGGGCAGAACTTATAGAAGCCATTGTCTTCTAGGAATTCTTTGAATGATAGGTGGTCAATCTTGATGACTCCCTTATCGCTCTTCGTCCAAAAGGTAATGCTCTCATTCTCTTGTTCAAGTCTTGAGAGTACTGCCTCGATTACACCGCTCTCAAGCGTAGACGTTTCCTTGAGTTGAGAGCGGACTTCTTTTTTTGACACACCACTTTTCAGAAGAGTCTTGACCTGATTAATCTTCTCGTCATCCTCGTAGTATTTAGTGGCAAAGTTCTCTGTCTTAGTGTACGCTGAGTCAATCGTCCGGTCAATCTCTTTAGACATAAAGTCTTCCGATGAATACTGACGGAGGACGTGAGACGCTAGACTTTTATTGATGCCATAATCATTGAATGCCATCGCTAGTACATACGCATTTGCATTGCGAGACCCTTCGACCATTGGGTACTTCTTCACCCACCACTTAACTAGAATCTCTACTATCTTATTCTCATCGTTGATTGGTATGGTTGGCGGGTCTCTATGTGAGACTACTTCTACATACTCTATCTCCTCAATCTTTGTCCATGTCTCTGAGTTCTCATTGATGTATATCGTAGCATCGTATGACTCATAACATACACGTCCAATGTTCTTACACTTCTCATCGAAGTGAGGTGAGGCGAAATACTTTTCAAGTGAGTTAAAGAATTGCGTGTGCTTCTCTATGCTCGGTGTTATTTTCACGAGAGCCTTGAGACCATTACCTGAAGGAGACTCGAAGACTGAGTAGATGTATCTGTCTTTTGAAAGACGCTGCTTCATAGCAAGCATATCCTTTCTCTTATCGTAGTCATCGAAGTCTAGGCAGATGAATCCACTATGCTCTGTGATAGAGTCATCCTTTCTTTTCGTGAACAGACCGCTATAGCAGATGGCCGGTAGTTCTTTCTTTAACTCCTGACGCTCGGCCTTATCCTTGGATGCTCTTATTTTCTTTACTTGATTCTTTGATGCCCCCTCCTTGATTCTGTTTAGAGATTTAAGAATAGGAATATGATATGCAGTGGTGGTGTCATGGATGTTTTTGAAGATGGTGATGTTGTCTGATGTTGTTGCCATGTCGATTTGATGTTGAGTTCTTGGAGGTAACTAATTGATTATCAACTGCGGTGTCAATAATGTTATTTATTCTTTACGTATAGGGAGAGAAAAGTAAAAGTATAGAATAAACTAATAGAGTATAGGTGGATTTTTTTTTGACATTCCTTAGGGGAAAAAAGAGGAGGGTATTACCCCTCCTCTATTCACGTATTGTTAAGTATGCCTTGAGACTAGAAGGCATCCTCTTCGCTATCAGCCTGAGGTGATGGCGTGTTGGGTTGCTTACTAGCATTGTCAAAGTTGGCATCTTTAGCGTTGCCCACAATGATTCCCTTCACTGTGTTACCCTCCGCATCCTTCTCCTTGGAGTCCTGAACAATCATGTATTCATTGAACTCGTTGGTTGGTGTTGGGATGAGGGTGAGGTCAGCCATGATGTGCTTCTTGCCATGGAAATATTTTTCCTTGTCTAGCATGTCTGTATTCAGACGGATATTAATTCTCTTTTCGTAAGCCATGATTTGATTATGGATTTAATGGACGTGGGTCTACCCACTTTAATTTGTTGCTCCAAATGAAACGACACCGCATCGATTAGGTCTTGTTTGTTTTGCGATGTCGAGCAGATAGTTGGAACTTCTATCTGAATTTTTTTGTAGTTATAGAACATCCTTCATGTAGTAGTCTTCGATGTCCTCGGTTTTAGAATCGCCATAGAACTTCTCGTATACCTCTATGGCATTCTTGACTTTCTCTTCTCCTCGACTAAGGAATTCTTCCGAGGTCTTGAAGTGCCCAAGAAGACCGGTCTTCTTATCGATGACAAGGAACTCCATTGGCTTACCGAATAAGGTCTGATAGATGTACGCCTGACTATCGTAGTTGTACTTGCGAGCAGACCACTTGAAGTCTTGGATGTTGTTGGTAGTCTTCAGGTCATACACAACATTGTCGGTTACGATGTCAGCCTTACCCTTCCACATGACACCATGTATCTCCTTGACAGAGGGCTGCTCATAAACGCAATCAATCTTTCGAATCATGTTAAAGAAATCCCAATTGCCAATCATGATTTCAACTGAGTCTTGAATCTCTTCGTGCTCCTTAGTCAGCATAGCAAACGGGACATTGTTATCCTCAATGTACTGCTTATAAACCTTAGTGGTTCTAACGTGCGTGTCTACATGGGGAAAGTCTTTCGCCTTCTCCGGCTCAAGGATAGACTGATGGAAGAGTCTTCCCTTTGCGAAGTTGATGTTGTCCTCTTTATGTTTGCCAAATTCATTAGGGTTAGATAGCAGTGTACCTATGTCTGAGTTTGATAGATACTTTCTACCAAGTTCGCCATAGTAGTTAGCATCATCTTTGAGTAGTTCGATTACTTTACTCATGACTTCTCTGCGTTTGCTTCGACTGCCTTAGCATGACACTCCGATAAGGATTTCTTGATGGCATCACTGAGGACGTATCTCTTCTCTATACGAACGAGCAGTGCCTTAAACTCAATAGCGTGTTGGCTTTCTAGAAAGTCTATCACCTTACTCCATTTTTCCTTATCCTTCTTACTCAATTTAGGTAGAGGCTCAGGCTCAACGGGAGTAACCGTTCCGCTTAGGTCTTCGCCTCGGTATAGATTGATACCCAATCCGTGCATAGCAATTGCCTTAGCCGTTGCCCGTTGGATTGCAGTATTGACATCCATCGATGTCATCTTATCGTTGATGACGCTTGCATTCCGAAAGTCGATGACGGGTAGCATATCGATATGCTCAAGACCTTCGACCTTGATTCCCACCTTTACCCATGATGTCTTACCATCGGTGAAGAAGTTCAATCCCGTATGCTCGTTCTCGTAGATGATACGCTCTGCATTGGGATAGTTCTCTTTGAGCAGCGCCCATGCCGTAGCCCATGAGATGTACGCCAACTTACCTTTGTACTTTACGTGCTCCTTAACGCCAATGGCTGATAGGGTTTCGTAAACTGATTTTTTCTTTTCCATTTGATTTGATTTAATTTGATTTGATTTAACTCCCTAGCCTTTAATAGCTTCTTCTATCTCGGATATCATTTTATGATAGTCCTTGTCGCTATCTACTAATAGCTTTACTTGTTTGATACCATGGATGATTGATGAGTGTGCTATGTCGTAGCCGGACTCCTTCATGTACATCTGTATGTAACTTAGTTTCATTGGCCTCTCGCTGCACATGTAGTATAGCACATGTCGTGCATCTACAACCTCTCTGCGTTTGGTCTTGGTGAAGATGTCATCCTTCGGTACGTCGAACCTACTTGATATAGACTCAAGGTATAGGTTAAATATCTCTCGTTTCATTTGATTTAATTTTTGAGTGGGGTGTAAAGATAGTAAAGATTTATACTTTTTGAACTAATTCTTTAGACGTTTTTTGAATCTTACTGAACATATATTTCTCCATCACTCGCAGATTCTTGTCGGACTTGCCTCGTGATGAGAACTGATTCATGTAGTACTTATCGTTCTTTAGCATCTGTATAAAGAATCCCTGAACGTATGTCACTACTGCCTTGCAGTCCTTGTGAAGATATTCTACTTGGTGTGGGTAGTGTGCCTCAAATTCTTTCTTCGTCATCAGCCAACTGAACTGATATAGGTCTTCCGGTTCGCACTCATCCTTCTCTATTATCTTCTTGAGTAGAGAGATGCGGTGAGGGCTATCTCCATAGTGCCGTGCGTTTACATACGCGCCTTTCCAAAATTCTTTCATGATATTATTCATTATCTGATTCCCACTCCTCTCGACTAAGTAGGAGTACGTCTCCGACTATGGTCTGCATAGCCATCGATGATGCGGTTTCATTTAGCGGGAGGTCAATAAGTAATCCCTCCTCATTTACAACCAATACTTTTCCGTCAAGATATACAGGTTCAATGTATCCCCCAACTGCATCTTGTTTAGCCTTTAAGCCTACAAAGTTTGGGTAGTCATGCTGACTCCCGTCTGATTTAATTAGTGTTGCCATCTTTTATTTTTTAAGTCTATGTCCGGTGTGATTGTAACTAACGTACCATTTGCCTTCATGCATAACCTTGTCGGCTCCCTCCCATATCCCCTCGTCAAGTCTATCCTCCTCCTCATCTACAAGGTGGTCGTGAAGCTCGGTTAAGAACTCCTCAACTGCCTCCTCTACCATCTCTATCAATTCGTCTTGGTCTTCCTTGCTTGATGGTGTAATAGTCTTCAGAACAAGTTCATCCATGATTATGCGAGAGATTCCTTTTTTGATTGGTTTGATTATATCAGTCATAGCGTGTCATCTTTTTGTTGGTGGTACTTGTCGCATCCGCGTTCGTCCTCTCCGTACTCAGTCGAGGTCTCCTTATCATCGCTTGGGTAGTCATACCCTTCTTTCCAATTGTTCATTTGATGTGATTTAAAAGAGCGTGCCTCCATCGCATTGACTAACCTATTCACGGAGTCAGGAATCCATAACGGAGTCCGCTCGCTTTTGGGTCTCAGAGACACGCTCGTAATATTGTTAAGCAGATAGTAGGGTCAGCAACTCACTCGCGGATTCTGTGATAGTCTTATCGCTTTCCGTAATTTCATTCTCTATATCCCTAATCTCTGCAAGCATGTTGCTAATGCGGTCACGCTTGCTATTCTGTATACGATGTAGGTCTTTGACCTTCTTCATTTGTTTGAAGACGGGTTCCACTCCTCGGTATGCACCCGTAGCTACCACGTTGCTTGACTCGGTCTTGACATAGTCCTCAATCTTCGACATGCCCAACGTTCGATGTGCTTTTCCCGCAGCAACGTTGTCCTCCCATGCTACCCAAATCTCTTGTTCAGGAAGTTTGAAGTCAGCAATCATATCGCGAACTACCTCTTTCGGTAAGGCTTTGCCCCAATACAAATCCCATGCGGTGACCTCGAAGTTCTTATGTCCCTTGACCGCCTCCTCTTCCATCTGTTTTAGGAATCCGTCGATACGTCTATCAAACTCAGACTCAGCCCGAATGATGGCGTCTTGTAGCGTGTCCTCATTTACGAGGTAGTACCTACGTGTTCGCTCTCCATCCTTACAATAGAAGGTAAAGTATGCCTCCCATGTGCCATGTGGCCCACAACACTCAGTCTTGCTAAACTCAAGCGAATGGATATGCTTCTTGAAAATGTCCCCGTGCATCGTAGGGCTTTTGCTTGTGGCAAAACGGCCAACTTCACATGCCTTGTATCCGAATTCGGTTTTGACAACCCAATCGCTGCGCTTGAATGATTTGCGCATATCGAGTAGGAATCTATAGGCATCCCATATTCCATCAGCTACGTGCTTGCGAACATTCTTGCCATACTCATACGCTGCCTCAGAAGGAGCATCGCGGTAAGATTGTTCGATAAAACTATCCTCAGTCGTGTGAGGCATCCCTAGTTTTGGAGAGATTCGAAGCGTTCTCAGGATTTCTGAGTTGATGTAGTAGTAGTCGTCCTCATCAGTCTTATTCTTTCCATAATAAGTAATGGTGTGTTCGTAAGCATGCTGCTTAACTGCATCCCAAGATGCGAAGGTTGTGTAGGTATTCATCATAACTAAATTAATTAATGTGGGCATCATGCCCGATTAGATTTCCTTTCTTTGACAAAGATACAACATCTTTTGTCTAATACAATACAAATAGTGTTAAAGTTATTAACAATTCTATGTTATCTATATGCCGGACATGTGGGGTTTGACCTCTGCATGTGGTTAACGGGCGAACAAGAGCAGCAGTACACGCTGACAACAATGAGTGCAAAGATGGCGATTGCTTCGAAGGCTGATTTCTGACTCATTGCTTTAGTGTTTGTTCTATAAATTTTACTGCTCCACGATACACCTTAGATATCATTGGTTCTTCACGGTCATAACCGCTAAAGAATAGTCTGTCTCCTATATGTGGGTCAACCCATACATAATCGCTTCCGATGGTAAAGTCATTTGTATTCCCCAACTCATCAGTCAAGGAGTTTATCTTCTCTATCACGGGCATCAGCCAATCCCACGAGTTGTGGTATTGTAAAGTTTTCTCAATGTCTACCCCCATAAATTGGGCTATTAGTTTATTCTGATTCATTGCTCTACTGATTTAAGTTTATTCTTAGCCACTCGCTTCGCTCCTTGCTTGATGCTCGTACTGAAGTCAGTTGTGAGCAATACGTGTTCATCTGTCTTGGACATCCCCAACGATTCTATCTGTATGGGATGCGGAAGGTTGAGCAGATACGTTACCGCTATCTCCCAAGGTTTGTCATACGTATAGTCGTACGGGATGTTCACTCGCTCACCGAGTCGGTTGTCTATAATAGAAATGCGCGTACCTCTGAAGTTGGTAGCGGGCAGATACTTGATGCTGAATGAGCGGTATCTCTTGATGTTGTCGAAGTAATTCTTCATAGTCGTGGTTTTAGGTTAAACATTGTCCCTTCAAAGGCTTCTTCCAATCGCTTTTGGTTCCCTCCGTCAGCTTTCATGTAGGCTTCGATGAGTGCGCGTTCAAATGAGCCACCTCGGCGTGCCCGCTCATGGAGCGAATCGTATTGTTCTTGTGTAATGTTCATGCTTCCTTGTTTAGTAGTTCGACAATACATATTCCATGTTCGCTACCTCTCTCTTAGGTAGTTCAGCGCAGTACTCTAAGTACATGTTGTATGCTCGCTCGCAAAGCTTGTCATACTTCGCTACAAGTCGCTCGTCATCGATGCCTTCAGCTTTGTCCCGTAGGTCATTGTTCAGGTCATACTTTGCCATCCAAGTGGTGGCTTTGTTCACCATAGATTGGTGTTGGGGGTGTATTGATTGTATCATTATTTGTTTATGAATAGTTCGTCTAGGTTGTAGCCTTTGGTTCGTTTGATATAGGCTATGAAATTGTCAACGTGGCTTCGGTCTTTGAAGTCCTTGGTCACCCACCATGAGCGACCTCCGGTGTAGAAGGATAGAGTGCAGTTCATTTGTATTCCCAATAGTAATTGACTATGTCTAGTGCAGTTTGAATCTGACGGTCTTCGTCTGATGGATAATCCATCAAGTCTGATGAGGCAAATTTCTCAAGCAAAAGTGTTAGTTCGAGTAGTTCTTCTTTGTTCATGATTAGAGAGATTCAAGTGATTTTATAAATTCATATCCGAGTCCCTTGCTTGCGCTTAGGATGATTGGTGTACTGCCTTCAAACCGAAGACTTCCAAGGTCATCAACGTAGAAATCGTTGTGGGTGAATTCGCATAAGGCATGGCCGTTGCTCTTGCTTGCGTAGTTCGCATTCTTGTGCGCTTCCGCTTCAGACGTTCCTTTGCCCCATACGTTGGGAGCGACGAATAAATAGTGCTTCATGATTAGAGAGATTGTAGGTCAGAGTAATTGTTGATGACATAGTAGTACTCCTCGATGGTGAGTCCGGCTTCATCACGGGCAGCCCCCGCTTCCGTTAGCATGTTATAGTCACCGGAGTTTCGCACGGACTCATACGCGACGTACAAGGATTTGAGTTGTTTGAATGTATACATCATAGCTAGAGAGATTAAATGTGGAGCATGCTCCGTTTGATTGTGGTACAAATATACGACATCTTTTGTCTAATACAACAGAGAGAATGTTAACAAATGTTAAAATGCACATCCTTCATTGAGGGGATGGATGGAATCGAACCACCGAGATATTGAATCTCCTCCGCAGCATCCCCTAACACATCAGTGAATCAGAATCTTCACATCCTTCGTTCCTTTACCTTTCACTCCGCTGCAAAGCCCGCACTTAGCGCAATTGCTTGCATAGCTTGATTCCTTGCTCGCGGGACATTGGACTGCTTCGCTTGACTCGGTCGAGTCATACGCTACGAACGAACGCCATCCCACAAGCGATATCGCTTCCTTATCTGAATGAGCGGATGCCATGAAGAAATCAGCATATGGCTTCGCCCATGACCGACGCGCTTGATGCGTATATCCGCTCCATGTCGATGCGTTCAGTGCTAGTGACTGCACAAGGTCAATCGGGAAGAGCGATGGCTCACCATACGTCCCGAAGCGCACGAAGCTATCTACGCTCCAACGTGCAGCCGTCGCTCGCATATCCGCAGTCAGCTCAGGCTGAATGGAATCCGTCTTATGGATGCTGCGAAGCATCGAAAGGAATCCGCTGAACTGCATGTACTTGTGCGTGTAGCATTTGCCTACACCATTGTTCCGATTCCCGCTCAACGGACAATCCAAGCAATTTTTGATGTCCAAGGCAAAGAATTCAGATGGCGTTATTTTGCGCCCACAATTCGCCAACTCGTATTGGCGCATATCGAACGTGTACGTCTGCACGATGGGCTTAGTGCCATCCGAGATTTTAGCGTTCGTTGTTTTCCCTTTGCGGATTACGAATAGTAGCCCGTCTTCAGTCCATGCGATGCGATTCTTCATAGCTATCAGTTTTCTTTGCACATCAGGTAGATGCCGTTCGCTTCCACCATGGACATGCCATAGTACTCGGCCCATCGTTCGATGGTCAGAAAGTTGTTCACATAGTCAAGGTACATAGGCATCGCTTCTTCCCGCTTGAGATAGTCAGTCCATCCCAATCCGCTATCCTTCCAAACCTTTCGAAGGTCTGCAGCGCAGTCACCGACCGGAGTGCCCAATTCCAACTGACCGATATGGTACGTGACCGGATATCGTTTGGCTTGGCCGTGTACTGCCTTAAAGGCTTCGCTCACAGCAGAAACGACTGAGACGTGCGTTGGGTCAATCATCTTCATCTCGAAAACGAAATCACCGTTGGTGTATGTTGATTCTAACATCTAAAAAAATTTGTGGGCATCGTGCCCGATTAAAATTACAGACGTCTCTCGACGTTTCGTCCTTCCGGACTCATCAGTGCAATCAGGCTTCAGCTAGGTACTGCTGATACTCCTCAATGATTTGCATCGGGGATTTGTTATCGTTCATCCACTCATGGCGATTCCCACACCAATGCGCTGCATCCCGCAGCAATGTCACACCTTCCAATGGATTGGACTCGATGGTGAATGCCGTCGCTGCCTGACGGGCTTTGAAGTGAGCAAGCGAGTCCGTCGCTCGTTCCAACGAGTAGCGACCTTCGCCGTTCTGCGCCAATGCTAACTGCTCCGTCCAAAAGACGATTTTTCCCTCGTAACCGTTACGGTTGATTTTTCTGCGCTCCATAGCTAATAGTGTTGTGGACATCATGTCCGGATTTGTTACAGACGTCTCTCGACGTTTCGGCCATTCAGGCCATCATCAGTGTAACTAGCGGACTCCGTTACTGCGATTGACTTGAACCATCAACGTCGAGAGTACGTTGTTCACATCTTTGATGTCAATTGTATATCCAACCATGCTCTGAGCATCATGCGCTTCAAGCATCCTCAAATGTCGCTTCAACTCATACGCTGCGGACATGGCTGAAGCTAGGACTGCATTGTGCTCTGCAGCAGTATCAATCGGTGATTTTGTATTCATCATAACTAGAAAGATTGTGGTGCATTGTGCACCGGTTAATGTAACAGACGTCTCGCGACGTTTCGACCACTTAGGTCTCATCAGTGTTACTTCAGACCCATCTTCACGGCCATGTCATTACGGACTAGGTCGTATCGCTCCTGACAACCATCGCGCTCTGCAATCGCCATATTGAGTTCCCACTTCAAGCCGTTCACGGTGCTCTCTAGCCCTCCCCAAGTGCTGATAGACTCAAGGGCTTCGATAGCGGTTTGGAGTGAAGCGATTTCGTTGTTGCGCTTTGCGATGAAGGCCAAAGAGGTTTGTGATTCTGTATTCATGAGAGAAAGATTGTGGCGCATCGTGCACCGGTTAAAAATTAGAGCGGAGGATGGGAGCGAATCCATCCGAGTCACGCGCTGACTCCGCTTGCCAAATGGCTTAGGCTTGGATGCTATGCAGCCGCTGCATGAACGCTTCATCCCGTCCCTCCCTCCGTCCCCAATCCAAAGCACTAGCCCGCACAGATAGCTCTCCGAACCACACGTTGAATGTGCTCACCTCCTCACCCCAACATCCCCAACACGAATCAGGTAAGTACTGACGGCCATTGCCTTCATCCGTCACTAGCACCAAGTAGGCGTTGGTGTTCATCTTCGACTCACCACCCCGTGTAGCAATCTTATCAGTGGATTCGATAAGCACCTCCACCGAAGGCATTCCGGGATTGTGCACCATGCACCGGACGGAATTGCGCTTGTTATCATTCAGACCGATAACCTCGAATGTTGACCATACGGCTAACATGTCAGCTAGAGAATTAAACTTGTTCATGGAACTAAAATTTTGTGATGCATTGTGCATCGGGTTTGTTACAGACGCTTCGCAGCGTTTCGTCCATTCAGGACTCATCAGTGTAACTATCCGAAAATGTCTTTGGCAGTAACAAAGCGACCGGAGATGGCTGAACTGATTTGCTCATGTAACTCAGATGCTGAGTAGTAGGCATCGTTGTATTCCTCGATGCTCAGTGATGGCCCGTTGGGCTTGTACTCGAAGTCCATGATTGCAACTGCTGCTGCATACCTAGTGAACAATCGGTGCGCTTTAAACTCAGGGCTGTAGTGACGGAACTTAGACATGATAGAGAGATTTGAAAAACAAGGTGTGTTCCTTGTTCCGTACAAAGATACGACATTGTTTGTCTAATTCGACATGGATATCAAAAAAGTTTTATTCCGTTAGTCTAGCGATTGTGTTTTGACCGTCCGCAATCGTAGGCAGAATGGGCATTCCATGAGATTTGTTAGGAATCAGAAATTTTGGTCAGAGGTAAAGGGGAAGGTCTAGGCGTGGCAAGGACTCCCTCGGGGCGCGGGATGTGGGGCGATGCGCGATGCGCTGCATTCAGTGACGGGTGCGCGTCCCGTCAAAGGATGCGCTGCTCCGCTAAGGCATGCGGGCTGCGGCCCTACGTACATGGGGGATAGCGGGCTGTGGCAAAAGGTCAAAAAATCAGCCAAGCGATTTTGAAAAGGTCATCCCCCCTGCCCGAAAAATATCGGTTCCGGATTGGGTGGTGCTGACGTGTAAGCGCGGGGAACCCAAATACTATATGTGTCTCACCTTTTTTTATATCTTAGCTGTATGAAAGCAGAAGGTCTAACAATGAAGAACGGTCGGTTGATAAACAATCGTCCGGATGGCATGACGGGAATTGCAGAAGCATCTCGTTTACGTCAGAGTGTTCGTCGTGCTGAGAAGATTAGCATGATTGCGGACGGCATTTCATTAGCTGAGATGCGCGAGAATATGATGCGTTCTTTTTAGAGAGATTAAGAACGTGCTATGTTGAGGGGAGGAGCTTAGGCTCCTTCTTTCGTTTGGTGTTAAATACCAACATTTAAATGTTACGTCATATCGCTGTAACTAATTGGTTATCAGTACTGATGTTAATAATGTTAATTTTAAGTTCCCGTATAGGGGGAAAAAAAATAATATCTCTCTCTCTCTCTCTCTCTATATAGGGCACATTAATTTGACATATCTTTGTCAAGAATCAAATCCAATCCAATGAATGAAGGTTACAGTCCTAAGGACTTAAAGTTTGGCGACGAGGGTCGCGCTCGTTTAATCGAGGGTATCACTAAGATGTCTAATGCTGTAAAGAGCACGTTAGGCCCAAGTGGTCAGACGGTATTAATCGAGTCACCGCATCACACTCACGGCATCACTGTCACGAAGGACGGCGTCACTGTAGCGAAGGCTGTTGACTTAGTTGACCCTGTAGAGAACTTAGCGGTCCGCATGATGAAGGAGGCAGCTGAGCGCACGGCTACTAGTGCGGGTGATGGCACGACTACTGCTATTGTATTAACGGAGGGTTTAGTTAAGGACTCGTTTGAGCGTTTAAGTTCTGAGCCATCTTTAAACAAGACCAAGGTGTTACGTCATCTCGTTAGTTTAACGGGCGATGTAATCGAGTCGCTCAAGAAACGTTCACGTCCTTTAACCAAGAAGATGATGCTTGACGTTGCGACTATCTCTGCGAACAGTGACGAAGCTGTGGGCAAGATAATTGCTGACGTTTACAACAAGGTTGGCAAGACGGGTTTAGTTACTGTTGAGAAGAGTCAGGGCAGCGAGACTACGTTTGAGACGACGACGGGTTTAAAGGTTGAGCGTGGTTATTCTACTGCGTTATTCATCAACAACCACAAGAAGGACGAGTGTATTTATGACGACTGTCTTGTGTTGGTATCTGATGCTGAGATAGTCAACATACATTCTATCGAGCCTATTATTTCTCATATCCTTCCTACGGGCAAGCGTCTTCTTATCATAGCTCCTTGCGGACAGCAGCTTGTCAATACTCTTGCTGCCAACGTTATGAAGAACGGGTTAAAGATTTGCACTATCCAACCTCCGAGTTTTGGTTACCGTCAGCACGAGTTGATGCAGGACATTGCTTTGAGTGTGGGTGCTACTTATTTCTCTGAGGCTACGGGAGACGACTTAAGTCTTATGACGCCTGAGGATTTAGGTTATGTAGATAAAGCTATAGTTGGTAAGGACTCTACTGTACTTCTAAAGTCTAAGTCTAAGGAGAGCGATGCTATTAAAGCTCGCGTGTCTGAGCTAAAAGGTGCGGCTGCTATTTCTACTCAGAAGGGAGATAAAGACTTTATCCTTTCTCGCATTGCTTCTTTAACGGGAGGTATCGGTGTTATCCGTGTGGGCGGCAATACTGACCTAGAGCAGAAGGAGTTGTTTGACCGTGTTGACGATGCGGTATGTGCGGTACGTTCTGCGTTGGAGGAGGGTATCCTTCCCGGCGGAGGTGTCGCTCTTTACAACGAGTCTCAGAAGCTAGATATAAAAATCAAGAACAAAGAGTACGAGAGTAAGGACGAGGAGGCGGCGGCTATTATATTGGCTGAGGCTTTGTGTTCTCCTATATGTCAGATAATCATTAACTCCGGTGGATGCTTTGCCGACGTCTACGAGACAGGTATGAACATACACCCGAAGGAGGGTTTTGGGTTTGACGTTAAGAACTCTAAGTATGGCGACCTTATCGAGATGGGGATTATCGACCCACTTAAAGTTACGCGGGTAGCGCTTCAGAACGCGGTGTCTGTAGCTGTCAGTATCCTAAGTACTAACGCCATCATTACCATGGCACGAACATATGAGCAGTCATGAAACCAATTGGCAAGTACATAGCTATCACTCCTATC
>Ga0075444_10001381_pt1 | contig 14935 bp, 13 predicted proteins | sample CoawatmetaG01DNA_FD_76836 | JGI IMG/M metagenome (GOLD analysis project Ga0075444, IMG submission 76836) | Marine microbial communities from the West Antarctic Peninsula - Coastal water metaG017-DNA | ecosystem: Environmental > Aquatic > Marine > Coastal | place: Atlantic Ocean: West Antarctic... | reverse complement strand
TTAAATAATCACCACGTCTAATATGTAAACTTACAGATTCACACTTAAAAATTTTCTTCTTATATTCTAAAGTTTTAGTGTGAATATTTTTCAATGAAAATATATCTACAAGCTCTTTACGATATTTATTAAAATACTTTTCATTTTGCCAATAACCGTAAAAATAAGTATCTACACTAATTTTAAAAACATTATTATCAAAAACAAATGCCTCTTTCTCTTGATAATAGAACTTGGTATGTCCTAATATATATCTTAAAATCTTCCGAATTATTCTACTAAAAATGTTGCTGCAATTACCATTAAGTTTTTTATAAATAAAATCATATTTAGATTGAAGTTCTAAATTTTTCTCAATATTAAATAAATCTAATTCATAGTCACGAAGATCATATTCGCTAAAGCCATTCAAATCTAACTTTATTTCTGTATTATTTTCTTTTGCCACAGCAAAGCCAAATGCAAACTGAAACATTTGATTACCAAGACCCCCAATAATATTCACTACTATCATTTAAATCTACAAATAAATTTTAATTTTTCTTCACAAACAAACATAGTGATTTTTTTTATATTCATTTTTTTGTCATTTCAAAAATTCCACAACCATAATGACAGTCAAAATTACTTTCAATCTTGTCACTATTCATTTCAATATTTTTATGCAAATCACCCTTATCATCTACAAAAGAAAAAAAATCAATTATGTATTTATCTTTAAACAACTCAAGCAAATATCTAATTGAAAAAACCCTATGGGCATTAAACTCAACTCTTTGTTTACCAATTGGTACCGAGAGATAAAACTTGCCTCCTTGCTTCAAAATTTGATGCATTGAATCCAGTCCATCTAAATATCCATCAAACTTAATTGGATCATTGTATCTTCCTAATCCAAAATGCTCTAATGCATGTAAACAAGATAATGAGTCACAATAATTTAATAAACTTTTATCAAAATTCATTAAGTCGGCAACTTTGAAAGAAATATTTTCAAGCTTTACATGTGTTTCCCTTATATCCAAAACTTCAATTTTTCTATATGAAGCAACGTGAGCAACAAAACCATCAACTCTTGACCCAATATCTAAATGAACAATGGGCTTATTTTCAAAAATTCTTTGCGCAACCAATAAGTCTTGATGAAAATAATGTCCATTCATTGAGCCACTTTCTTTAAACCGTTCATCCATAACTGGAAATGGCAACCCAAAAGAAAAATATTTACTTTCATTACTTTTATATTTTTGAAATTGAAAAACACACATATCTTTAATAAAAAAAGGTACACCAATAATAGATTTCCACATAAGAAGTGGGTTTATTCCAAATCTAACCAATAGACTATAAACGCTCTTGAGAGTATATTTCATATAATTTTTTTTATTTTATTTACACACATTTTTACCACCCTATTAATAAGTCTTGCAACCATTTTGAATAATCTAAGTGCATATAATAAATGAAATCTTACAAGCCCTTTTCTTTGAATCTTTACAACATATTTAGTTGCTTGATATTGCCGAAATAAATCAATTAATGAATCTGGATAAAATATAGGCTCAATATAAGCAATTGCATTATTACAAACATAGAGCTTAACTCCATTTTCTCTTAATAGGAAAGAGTGTATTAAGTCCTCTGAGTAGGCTTTACCAGAAAAAGGGAAATAATCTAAATTAATTAAATTATGCGATCGATGCAAACCGCAGCCTCCAGGCAACCATTCAGTTTCAGTTTTATCCTGATTTTTATCATTATGATCTAAGCCAAAACCAACTCCTGATAAGCTAACAACTCCTGACTTATAACCATTTTTGCCATTCATAATCCAATCAGAAAATTTACGAGTAAAGGAATCGCGCTTTGTGGAAAATACAGATATTTTTGAGCCCTCCCAAAAGATTGATGGAGCAACTGCAGCCTTTTCATCTATACCTTCAAGACAATATACTAACTTTTTAATGGTATCTTTCTCTAATATAACATCATCATCTATTTGCAACACTAGCTCCCCTTGAGACTCCAAGAATCCTACCATCCTTTGATTAACCTGACCCTTTTTCTTTGTTCTAATAACCCTAATATTATCGGATAAATCAATTTTGGATACTAATTCACATGAGAGTGGAATGCATACCAATATTTCTATTGGCCTAATGGAGCTATGTTGCAATGCCTTAATAGTATTTATTAATGGAATCCCTCCCAATGTTGGAATTACGACTGATAGCTTCATAATATTTCGTTTGTTAATACTTCTAAATCAAATGGAGTATAAAAGTCATGAGCGAAGTCTTGCAAAGATTGCCTATCTTCTATGTCAATATCTTTATTAAGGGCAACTTTAAACTGTTCTTGATTGATAACAAATTTTTTACCTTTTTGTTGCTGATAAATAGGATCAACGCTTACCTCATCATTTGATTGCAAATAATAAATTGGCTTTAACCCCCTGCTAATAGCATTTATTACTGCGGTAGATCCACGATATAGAACACTATCACTTTTTTGAACGTCCTCGTCTAAATCACCCTCAGAAAGGTAAATATTATTTGGTAATTCTTCAAAAATTGAACTATGTTTTTTCAACTTATTAAAACTTAATAGTGGATGTAACCTCCAAATAAACTTTTGCTTTTTATTATTTTTTGCATAAAGAAAGCTTAATTCAAATAAAAGTAAACTCTCAAAAACACTCCCCTGGGGAACTACTAAACAACAATTAACCTTATCTTTTAATAATTTAACATTAGTGTGCTTTGGTGACCCCAAGCAATTAATTCTTATACACTTCAGTAATTCAGATTCACTAAGTATGCGATGGGAGATTTTTCCAGAAGTCAGAATAATATCAGGATTATATTGACTGTTTAATTGGCGTTTAATAGCATGTTGATGTTCAAAAACTGCTGCATGCTGATATCCAAAGCACTTAATACTAGGATTCAACTTTCTTGCATAATAAAACACCAGCCTCTCCCATGAATGGCCTTCATAAGTTGTAATAATAAATTTTGCATCGATTGTTTGAGCAATATCTACTATTTGCTTAGCAAGTCTAAGAGCCTCAAAAGTGCTAGCTGACATATGATTATATAATATGTCTTTTGTTGTTTTTTTGTCTATCTTTAAGGACCTTAAAATAGACTTTAAGTGTTTTTTAGATTTTCTTTGAACTAAATAAAGCTTTATTTCTGATGAAAAACCCAAGCTAGCTCCCAAAATATACCTGGGAATTTTACTTTCGGCCCAACTATCTAAAAATTTTCGCCTATTCACTCTAGCATGATTTACGAGAACAATACTGGAACTAATGTTGTTTTTTAATAATTGATTTGGCAAATCTCCAAAATAAGCATCATCCTCTCTTAATATTTGCTTCATATTAGTTAAATGAGAAACAAATAAAACATTAGATTTATTGTTATTTAGCCTCGTTGAATAAATTTTTTTATCAAAAATAGTTTGAACAATTCTAACAACTGTAACTATTTTTAATCTAAATGATTGCCAAATTTTTTCTCTTACAGATAAATTATATTTTTCTAAGAATACTGGATCATTGCTAAGGACATGTAAAAAAGTATTAGCAACAATATACTGATTAATATCTTTATGAAGAAGGATCTTATCAAATGTTGAGAGATCAAGCATTAGGAAATTACCCGTGAAAAAACTTAAAGCTAGCTTGCTGATTATTGCACATATTAGTTTTTTTTACATCCATCATAATCAATAATAATTTTCAGAATCGTCAAGCTCTTTATAAATTCTGAAAGTCTATTATAATCTATCATTAGTGATATTCTTTGCCCACTCTTCGAGCTCATCAATACCACTTAGAACTTGAATACCATGTTCTGCCGTGTCATCTTTTTGAATCAAACCAGCAGGATCATAAAAAACTGAGGGCTTTCCCTCTTTTTGAGCAATTATCGCTGTTGCAGTAAACGGAAAAGAAATACAAGCTTTTGTTTTTTTATAAGTTCGATGGCAGCAACATCTGAATTGATGTTTGTATAATTTAATTTTGCGCTTAATTGATTAAGTCTTCTTATATATCTCTTATGCGTAAAACATTGAAAACGCTTACTTTTATGCATCATATTTAATATTATCTTGTCTAAAACTAAGTAAATCTGACACACCTGATAAATCAAGTTTACCTTAAAGATAATAGATTTTCCTTGATATGAATCAACATGAACTAAAGTACAAATTTCGTTTGATTTGTGAGGGAGATTATATCTTCCTACCTAAGAGGTCGAGAGGGCTCACCCGTAAATTCAAAGTCTGTATAAAAACGCGAGTAATGGATAAATTAAATGAACCCTATGGTTTACTTCTATTGCTAGCCCTTATTTTTGAAATTTTTGCATATTTTTCTATGTCTTTAAAGTTATCCTTAAAATTCAAGTCGTGTAAATCAAGACCTACAGTATATCTTGTAGTTTCAGAAACATTTTTGATAGATTTATGAAAAATTAAAGGATCAAAAATTACACCATCACCTAGTGGGATATCTAAAACAATTTCCTCGAAACCCATTATTATTTTCTCATCCATAGAGGGATAGTGATTATTTCCATCCCTAAAAGAGGGTTCAACATATCCTAATTTATGGGAGCCCTTATACAATGCCATAGATCCATAAAATTCATCAACCTTTGTCATTGGTATCCAAAATTTTAGAAACTTAGTTGAATTATAAGCATATATATCTTGATGCAATGGATTTAAAAATTTATCTTCACCACTCATTGAAATGAGCATTGATGATGACATACAAGGAGATTTAAATGAAAAGATATTGTATAGCTTGGTCTCTTTAAGTTGATTATCTATATCGCAAGCAATTTGATTAATTGCAGTCATATTTTGCATTAACTGATATATATTCGACCTATACTCATGCTTTGCGAACACTTCAAAAAAAGATTTATTATTATCTTTCTCAATCCCTTCAATCATGTTTGAAAAATTGTTAATTAAGTCTATTGAAATAAGATTTTTCAGAACACAAAACCCTTCATTTTTAATCTGATTCTTTACTTTGTGTATATCATTTCTAAACATTATCTATCTCAACGTTCATTAACTCAATATTTTTATCAAATCCCTGGCTCAAAGAACTAATCCATTCTGAGTCAAATATTTCTTTTAATAAAATAACACCATCATGATCAAACTGATCAACTTCATCTTGTCGAATTGATCTTATAATTTTTTTATTCAAAATACAAAATCCCTAAATTTTTTAAAAATCTACCTTATTTTATCATTACTAATTTTCTCAACCCACTTTTCGAGTTCTTTAATACCACTTAAGACTTCAATTCCATGCGCTGCAATATCATCCTTTTGGATTATTCCAGTAGGATCATAATAAACTGAAGGCCTTCCTTCTTCTTTGGCACTTAATGCTGTTGAAGTAAAAGGTATAGAGATGCATGCTTTTGTTTTTTGAATGATTTGCAGAGCGTCAACATTAGGATTGATATTTGTATAATTTATTTTTCTATTTAATTGATTAACTCTCCTTGTATATTTCTTATGTGTAAACGCCCTAAATCGCTTTCTTTTGTGAATCATGCAAATATTACTTTTGTTTAAAACAAATTGTATATCTCTCAGAAACTGGTCAACAGTATCAAATATATAGTATTCAGGATCTCTCAACCTCCAGAAATATTTTGTTGGTCTAACTGGCGTAACATCAAATACAGAAATAGAATTTAATGGAATATCTAAGATTTTTTTACTAGACGAGAACCATATGCTCCCAACCACTTCAATAATTGGCTTTAGCTTAATATTTCTTTTAAGGAAATTCATTTGAAACTCATCCCAAACCAAGTAATGAGGCCAACTAACCATATGAAAAGGGTTTTGTATTTGATAGCCATTTTTAGTTTTAAACATTTCATGATTAGTAGAATAAAAATACAATGAAACTCTAGAGCCTTTTTCTCTTGCCTCATAAGTCCATAATGGGCGATAAAAAACATTAGAATTATTAAATAAAATGTCACTAGCAATACTAGATCGATTAGCAACTTTTAACCTTATAAGTTTAAGCTGCTCTTTTAATAATAAAGATGAATAAGGCTTGGAGAAAATAAAAAGAAAGGAATAAACAATTAAATAGATTGACCATAAAGTATATTTAATTAGATTAAGTCCTTTTATTCTAGGCAAACCGTCACTGCTAGAGATGTTTATTTTTTTATATTTGTAATTATTGATGCTTTTTACATCATGAGCTATTGAATCAATATTTTTTTTTCTATTTTCCCACTGCAGATACCAATTGATAATATTGTAATCACCTGCATTAGAAGGGAGACACATCTTATTTATTTGATTGAAATAAATATGTATTCCTAAGTCAGATTGTGGTTTCAATAAATTAGCGACACTTTTTAAGCCTTGAACAACTCCATGACCCCACTTTAAAAAAATATACATCGACCATAAAAAAGAACAAGCTAAATTATCAACTCTAATATCCTCTTTTATTAAGCAACTGCGCCATTCTTTTGGAAGCGGATATCTTAGAGCCTTCCCTGAGCCAATACTATATAAAACTGCTTTATTAAAAGGGTGGTCTAAAATTATAGTATACAAATATTGACGTGCAGACAATTCAAAATTTAAGTTATTGGTTTCTAGGGTTTTAGAGACTTGGGTATTTGACAGCTCAGTTCGCGTTAAAATATCATTGAGCCTTATCAATAAATCTGACTGATTAGTATTTTTAAGTATTTTATATCCTTTAAAAATAAGCCTAATCTTAGATCTTGACTTTTTTGAAAAAAAATTACGGAAGAGCACTATTTAGTGCCTGGAATTAGCTCTAATATCTCTTTAATCGACATACACATATTCTCAGATTCTGCTTCGTAGCTTCTCCCATTGATCAATATAGATTTGGCAGTATCCAACATAGCTGGATAAGCAGCGCGCAACATATGATTAGCATAACAAACAATACTAACACCTTTTTCTTCCCATTCAGCTTCAGTTACAATATTAAAGCTAGATGGAACGACCATTAATGGAGCATTTAATTTCATAAGACGATATTTTTCACAGAATTCAAATATTTCATCAGGAAGCTTTTTTCGACTATGAATCATAATAACATCGGCACCAGCTTCAATATATTCTCTTGATCTCATTAATGCGTCATCCATTCCTGCATCAAGTATCAAACTTTCAATACGGGCAATTATCATAAAATCATCCGTAACTTGTGCTTGCTTTCCAGCTTTGATTTTTTCCTTAAAACCTTGAACTGAATCTTGAGTTTGTGTCACGTCATTTCCAAATAATGAATTCTTTTTTAACCCAATCTTATCTTCAATTACAATAGCCGAAACACCAAGCCTCTCGAGCGATTTAACTGTAAAAATAAAATGCTCAATCCTACCTCCAGTATCTCCATCAAAGATCATGGGCTTTGTAGTGACTTCAAAAATATGATTAACACTTGACATTCTGGAGCTCATATCAACTGCCTCAATATCAGGCATTCCTTTAGCGGTTGAATCAGTTAAGCTACTAGACCACATAGCGTCAAATTCAACTATTTTTCCATCTCTTTCAGCGCTTGTTACTTCGGTAATTAATCCGCTCAAACCATTATGAACTTCGTTAACTGTCACAATGGGTTTGGCATATAACAACCTTCTTAACATTGACATTCTAATTGATGAAGTTGTTCCAACTGGCCTATTAATTTGATCTAACATACTCGGTGAAATACCTTTAGTATATGAGAATTCTACTAATTCCCCTCCAATTTCATCAAGTATTTTAATTAGCTCTTCTCTTACATTTTTTAAAGAGCCTTCGCGCCAATCATCTCCATGAACAACGTAATCGGGCTTTAAATTTCTAATATTATCGCTATAACTAACAGTATCCTGAACAACAACAACAGATACCCCTTTGATATTTTCAATAATAGTCTTCCGTTGATCTAAATTCATATAAGGTATTTTTTTATAGGAAGCAATAGCTAAATCACTTAATACTCCAACGGTCAAAGAACCAAGTTCTGCTGCCTTTTGTATAATATTAATATGGCCTGGATGAATTAGATCAACACTAATTGCAAGATAAACTGTTTTCATAGAAATCTATTAAAAATTAAAAAAATGGTTAGAAATTAACAAATAATAACTTTAAAAATGGGGCTCAATAACAAGATATAATTTGAATATTATTATACATTCTAAATTTTAATAAAATGGCAGTTACCTTAAACAAATTAACAAAGTTAATTAAATTAAACTTGAAAAAAGATGGGTTTGTACTTCTAGATGGATACCTTTTAAATTCTCAAGAAATTATCAGTATAAAAAATAAAATTTATGAGCTCGTATGCATTAAAGCAAAGCAACATAAAATCAAAATTCCAACTAACTGCAATGATTCTATTAATAAAACTATCATGTCACTTTACTCAGTTAATAAGTCTATTGGTGCCTTCTTAAATGACTCTTTAAATGCTTCACCAGAGTTATTTCGTATATTGAATTCTGATTGTTTTGTAGAGCTTGCAAAAAAAATTATTGGTGATAAAACAAGTTGTATATTAATTAATAATTTCCGAATTCGGGTTCAAATTCCAGGGTGTGATGATATTTCTAACTTGCCATGGCATCAAGATTCACAATATAATGATCTTTATAAAGACAATAACTCAATAGTAATTTGGACTTCAATATATGATATAAATGAGGAAACAGGTCCAGTTGTATACAAAAAGGGGTCTCATATATTAAAAAAGCTTCAACCAATTAAATTCAAAAAAGGAAATGGTAAAGTTGTTTTTTCAATTTCAGATAAGTACATTAATAATCCAGACTTTATTGAAGAGTCTTTTGAAACCAAAAGTGGGGATGTTGTCCTGCTAGATATGAATGTGATTCATAGGTCTGGAGAAAATAAGTCTAATAGTAATGTTAAGTTTTCTTTGCAATGTCGCTGCCATAATGCTAGTACTCCAGGATTTTTACCTCAATATGATTAGTCTAAACATAGATTAAATTGATCTTATTTCTTTAAAAAATATCTCAGTTCTCCTTCACCCCATATATTTTCAGCCCATTGACCATTTTCAAGAACTATTTTGTCCAATTCGAAAGGCCTATTAGATTTCATTCTTTTGATTAATTGATAATTAAATTTAGTAAATTTATTTTCAATATATTTTGATTTAACATGATCTTCAACTGGGACATACCAGCTATCTACAAAAATAGTACGACGAGATGGCATGCCTATTGACTCTAAAACTTGAATAGAAAACTCCATAGGAATTAACTTCATTACTTCACGCATTTTTTTACGCGACTCCCAGTAAATACCTCCATTAGCATAAAGATACAAAAAACCATAGCCATCTTTTTTTAATACTCTGGAATATTCTTCAATTCCTTTTTCAAGATTACCAGTATGATGAAGTACACCTTTAGAAAAGACAAAATCAAATGTCTCATCGTCAAATGGTAATTCAAGAACACTATGTTTAATAAAATCTACATTGTCGATTTTTAATTCTTCAGCAAGTTTTCTACCTAGATCAATTCCTTGGGGATTAATATCAACAGCTGTTACTTTTTTTGCACCAAGTTGTGACAATGCAATGGAAAACCTACCACTGCCGCAACCAATATCAATAACATTTTTATTTTTAATAATTTCTGATAAATCTAGTTTATTATCAGCAAATAATTGATTGATCACTTTTTTTGAATCTAATACTTTAGAATCAAATCTTTTCTGCCAAAGAGCTCCAAATAAGTCACTCATTCGGGAAATATCACCATCAGGCTTATGAACAGAGCTAGATATACTATTAAAGCTATACGAGCCAAGCTTTTCAAAAGAATCAAGAATTTGAATATTATTTTTTAAGCATAGATAGATATTTGTTAATGCATCTTCACTATATCGATCCTCAATATATGGATCATTTGGGTACATATTTCTAAAGTATTCATGCATAAGTATTACAACAATAGCTGGATATTTTAATGCTGTCTTTTTTGATTTAGAAATAAAATTATCTAACAATATATTTGTTGATTTAATTGTAATTTCTTCCTTTACACTCATAATGGTCCTAATAAAAATTTAGAATAATCATAGCTATTGCAGAAAACTAAATAGCCATTTCAGTTGAATTAAAATTATTACACATACTAATTAAAACCTCATATGCATCAGAAGAAGCCAAAGATCTAATTTTTTTTAATTTATCTTCCTGACTCAAGCTACTTGTTAAAAATGGCGTGTCTTTAAATAGGACGCGAGGACAATTTTGCTCCATAAGAACTGATTTAGTATCAATAGATGTCTTAGTTTCTAGAAATTTTGAAACAGTTGATACACACTTATCTGTATTGATTAGCAAGTGCTGATGACGCACAAATAAAATACGTTTTTTAGTATTTATATCAAGAGCTTCATATGAATCTCTATGTTGATTTCTAATCATCTCAACTGAATATATTATTCTATCAATTTCACTTGATTTTAAGTACTTTTCTTCCCAACCATAAGCGAAATATGGCAAAGAATTTCCTTTATATCCAAATGTAGGAGTGGAAGATCTCTTCTGAGAATAAAAATTACCTCCATATCCCTTTAAACTCCAAGAATACACAATATCAACAGGATTTCTTTGCATATGGATCATCTTTAAAGATGGGTATGCAGAAAACCAAAGGTTAGCATTTATTAAGCCATTATGAACCATCATTGGGAATAATCTAAGATCATCCTCAATTTTCTTTATGACACTATCACCATCTGGTAACGAGAGCCTATCAATGTACTCCTTTGGATTTCGGTATTTCCATACACTAGTATAATCATCTTTTCTAAAATTTGCGTTTCGACCAATAGCATTGTCATATAGCATCATACTTATTCCAGATTTTAATAAATATATTGATGCTTCATCGTTGATTTTTTTTAAGTGATTTAAAAAAGGAATTTGTTCAAGAAAAAAATTAACATTTACTTTTTCAGTATTTTCAAAGCTTGACACTATAGGACACAATAAAGCTTTGCCAGATCTAGTTAAACCAGAGATAAATACCAAGTTACTCTCGATAGTTTCTCTATGTAAAGATATATTACTCATTTATGAAAATACCATTAAATTGAACTTTTAATTATGATTCTTTAGTTTGAAAACTTATCATAAATTTTTATTAACTCGTCATACTCTTTCTTTGTATCTATCTCACGCCAAAGGAGGCTTTTAACGTCAAAATAGTTAACTATCATTCCTTTTCTTGCTATCTTATCTATAGCAATTGTATAGTAGTCTTGATAATGGCTATTAATTAAACTAGACATTTCTTTAACAAGTAATTCACATCCATTCTTATTCATTTTTGCAATGCCAATAAAATTACCGTCGGCTTCTTTAATAGAGGTAGAAGTAATATCTTTTATTCTATCAGAATCGATTGAAACTCTCATAGTTCCCTCTAGAACTTGAGAAGAATCTATTACCATTGTAATATCATCATTGCATTCAATAAGATTTTTTATGATTAATCTATGAAGAACAAGATCAGCAAAAGAAATTAAAACATCTTCATTCAGCTCTTCTTTAATAGACCATAGAGTGTGAAGATTATTAGTGTTTTCAAAATCCTTAAAATCGGAATATCTTACAGAATCTCCAAAATGCTGCATTATAATTTCTTTTTGATGCCCCACAACAATCAATATGTCTTTAATTCCACATTCGTGAAACTGACTTACTAATCTATCTAATATAGTTTCATTTCCTATTTGTAATAAACCCTTAGGCATCTCTAATGTTAAAGGATGCAGGCGTGTCCCTTTTCCTGCAGCTAGAATTATTCCTTTCATTTAGAAATACTAAATTAATGCTTATAAAAAGTTCTTATTCTGCGCATTCCTCTAGCAGCAAGAATAATACCTTCTTTTTCACCATTTCCAGAATCCCCAAATCCTCCAAATGGCGCAGCCTCTGTTCTATATCCTGGGGGCCCATTAAAGTTAAATTGTCCAACCTTGAGTTCATTTGAAGCTCTTATGGCCTTATTTTTATCAGTAGTTACGATTCCACAAGCTAATCTATAATTTGTATCCTTTGCAATGGAAATTGCATCTTCAAAATCTTTTGCTCTGATAATAGGACAAACTGGCCCAAAGGTTTCATTAGTAACTAAATCCATTGTCAAATTAATATTATCTAATACTGTTGGACTCAATAATGCTCCTGATTGTGTCCCGCCATAAAGTAGTTTTGCACCTCCAGTTATAGCAGAATCAATTCTTCTTTTAATATAAGTAGCTGCCTCTTCATCCACAACTGTTCCCATATTAGTATTCTGATTTAAAGGATCTCCAAAATTAAGCGATTTTACTGAAGAGGTTAATAAGTCAATAAATTCTTCGGCGATTTTATTATCTACTACTACCCTTCTAACTGCTGTGCATCTTTGTCCTGAATTTTTAAAACAACCTTTCAAAGCTAGATCAACTGCAATATTTATATCAGCATCATCACAAACTATTAATGATGAGCATCCTCCCAATTCTGGAACGTACCTCTTTAACCCATGTTTGAAATCAATCATTCTCTGTTGAATAGCAAGCCCTGCAGAAAGCCCTCCAGTAAAAGTAACCATTTCAATAAGTGGGAATGACAGAATATAATCTAATGTCTTAATGGGATCTACTCCAGTAACAATATTAACCATATCCTTTGGCAATCCACATTCGACTAAAATTTCAGTTAACTTTATAGCAGAAAGTGGAGTTTTTTCTGATGGTTTAATAACAATAGATGCACCAGCAGCAACAGCCGGGAAAACTTTATGAGCAACTTGATTCATTGGATGATTAAAAGGTGTAATACCAATAATTAAGTCAAGGGGCTCCGTTACTACTTTTAATTCTGGATTATTCTCGTCATCCAAAACAAACTCACCTGTAATGTCTCTTTCTACTAAACTACAAACTTTAGCACTATACTTTGCACAATTAATGACTCGCCCAACTTCATAGGTCGTGTCTTGAAGGCAGAGCCCTGACTCCAAAGATATTAATTGAGCCAAACTGTTGGTATTCTTTTTTAGATAATCTGCAGTCTTTAGTAGTATTTCTGAGCGCTCCTTAGATGACAGATTACAATGAAAATTCAAAGAATCATTTAATACGTCATGAACTTGAGTGCGACTTAAATTATTTACACTATCAACAACTTCACCAGTAAAAGGATTTAACACATCAAACTTATCTTTATTTTTCATTTACAAAACTCTCCATAAATCTTACTTTTGTTTTTTGAGGTGAATCTTCAGGCCTTCCTAAGTCAGCCCTAGATTCGTTTTTAGTTTCAATTACCATGCCTTTTAGGCCGTTTTGATTTTTGTTTAAAATATTAAACAGATCTTTTTCTGATTGGATATATGATACATTCTTGTAATTACAACCACTCAGGATTTTAGGAATATCTAAACTAGCTGATACAGTAGGCTGACCACCAGTAGACTCATGAGACTTATTATCAAATATGATGTGCGTTAAGTTCTGAGGCTGATAATACCCAATAGTTGCAAGAGAACCCATATGCATAATAATAGCACCGTCACCATCTAAAATATATACAGAATTCTTTGATTTTAAAGCTACTTCTAAACCAATCGCATTAACATGGCCCATTGATCCAACATTATAAAAGTTTCTTTTATGGCCTCTAATGTGAGTGCAGCATATTTCGTATAATTCACGGGATGTCTTACCAGTCGTAGAGATTATTATATCGTCATTTTTAATAGTATTTACAATACAACTAATAGCACTTTCTCTATTTAAACCAAGCTTAACCAATTTATTAGTTTTTGCTGGTGTCTTCTTAAAAAAACCAGGCTCTATAATTAATACAAATGGCGCCAAATTTTTTTCGGCCCATAACTTTGCTTTATGAATTTGACTGACGTAATTATTTGAAGTTATTACTTCATAATGAATATCAAGCGTATCTAAAATTTTACAGGTTACAGCTCCCATTTTTTTATGTTGGGGCTCGTCCTTTAATCCAGGCTTTCCCCTCCATCCCATAACCATAACCAAAGGAATACCATACACATCTGAATCAGTTAATGAAGTCAAAGGGCTAATACAATTTCCTAGTCCTGAGTTCTGCAAATAAACAACACTTACCTTATTAGTTGCTAAATAATATCCTGATGCATGAGCAATTGCAGCCCCTTCATTTGCTGCAATGCGATTTTCAAATATGCCTTGATTGTCTTCTAATAATACAATCCACTCTTTAAGAGTACTATCAGGCACACCAGTGAAATGATTTAGCCCTATTTTTAGAAACTCAGAAAAAAAATCTCTAGCATTAACCATTAATCTATAAACTCCCTAAACCATAACTCAACATTCATCAACATCCATACTTTTTTACCCCAAAAGTCATAATCTAGTTTTTGATTATTATTCAATATTTTTTCCAGTTCTGAGTGGCGGAATACTCCTCTATTTTTAGTCTTATCATCTAAAAGAATTGCCTTAGCATGCTCAATCATGCCATTGTCTGCCCAATTATCAAGTGGAACAGGGAAGCCCTTCTTTCTTCGTGAAACTATTTCTTTTGGAAGCACTTTAAAGCCTAACTTTCTCAAAATGTATTTAGAATGATCTAAATATTCGGAAGCTTTAAAACTGTTTGTAAAAATGGATCTAGCTTGGTGTAATGGAGATTTCCATTTTAATTTATATTTAATCGGTATTGTTGACGCAAACTCTACCAATTCATGATCTACAAATGGATCTCTTGCTTCTACACTTGCTGCCATTGACATAGAGTCCAAACGATCTAGTAAACAACTGAAGTGATTTTTCTCAAATAAGTACAAGA
>Ga0075444_10001378_pt1 | contig 14940 bp, 14 predicted proteins | sample CoawatmetaG01DNA_FD_76836 | JGI IMG/M metagenome (GOLD analysis project Ga0075444, IMG submission 76836) | Marine microbial communities from the West Antarctic Peninsula - Coastal water metaG017-DNA | ecosystem: Environmental > Aquatic > Marine > Coastal | place: Atlantic Ocean: West Antarctic... | reverse complement strand
GCTTACTTATATATTTCTAAAAATAAAGATGGAAGAGTATGAATTACTTAAAGATGAAATTACATTATTGAAAAAAGATGCTGAAAAAATTCAATCTAAACGAAAATAGAGTTTTTATTTTAATATAGCAATTTTAAAATGATTATTACTAACGAAAGAATTAAAATTATTTTATGAAAATAGCAATTGCAGGTGCTGGTTATGTTGGTTTGTCTTGCTCTATGTTGATAGCTCAAAACCATGAGGTAGTTATTTTTGATATTGATTCAGAAAAGATTGAAAATTTAAACAAGGGTATTTCACCTATTGAAGACTTTGAGATTGAGGATTTTTTAAAAAATAAAAACCTTAACTTTGTAGCTACAAAAGATAAAGAGTTTGCTTATAAAAATGCTGAATTTGTTATCATTGCAACTCCAACAGATTATGATGCTGATAATAATTTTTTTAATACTACTTCAGTTGAGGCAGTTATTCAAGATGTAATAGACATTAATCCAAATGCAATAATGGTAATTAAATCGACTTTACCAGTTGGATATACAACTAATATTAAAGACAAACTTAAATCTAATAATATTTTATTTTCGCCTGAATTTCTAAGGGAGGGCAAAGCTCTTTATGATAATCTTTATCCTTCACGAATTATTTTAGGAGAAAAGTCAGATCGAGCAAGAAAATTTGCTGATTTATTAATAGAGGGTGCGTTTAAAGAAGATATTGATGTATTTTTTACCAGTTCAACTGAGGCAGAATCTATTAAATTATTCTCCAACACTTATTTGGCAATGCGTGTTTCATTCTTCAATGAACTGGATTCTTATGCTGAAGTTCATGGTCTTAATTCTAAGGAGATAATCAAAGGTGTTAGTTTTGATCCACGTATTGGCTCTCATTACAATAATCCATCATTTGGTTATGGGGGGTATTGCCTACCAAAAGACGCTAAGCAATTAAGGGCTAATTATCAAGATGTACCCAACAACCTTATCAGTGCAATTGTTGATGCAAACGTAACTCGAAAGGATTTTATTGCAGACCAAATCTTTAAGCAGCTTAATAATAACCCATTAACAGGTAAAGTTGGAATATATCGCCTAATTATGAAAAGTGGATCAGATAACTATAGGTCATCTTCCATTCAAGGTATTATGAAGCGCATAAAGGCTAAAGGCATTGAAGTAGTAATTTATGAGCCAGTGCTTACAGAAGATGAATTCTTCCATTCAAAAGTTATTAAAGATCTTAATGAGTTTAAACAACTTAGTGATGTGATTGTTGCTAATAGAATGGTTGCCGAGTTAAATGATGTTATGAGCAAGATTTATACGCGTGATTTATTTAATACTGACTAGTTGAATTAATCTAACTAAATAGATAAAAATGCATGAAACAACTTACAAAAATAAATAAAGGCTAATTCAATGAAATTAATAGTAACGACATTGGACATATTTAAATTATGATTCCTTATGGAAAGCAGGATATTAATCAGACTGATATTGATGCAGTTGTAGGTGTCTTAAAGTCTGATTTTTTAAGTCAAGGTCCTCAAGGCCCTCTATTTGAAGGAGCTATATCCGCTTACTGTGGCGTGAAATTTGGGGTTTCAGCTAATAGTGCCACTTCTGCACTTCATATTGCTTGTTTAGCACTAGGTCTTGGTAAAGGCGACTGGCTCTGGACTAGCCCAAATTCATTTGTTGCATCTGCAAATTGTGCCTTTTACTGCGGCGCAAAAGTTGATTTTGTGGATATTGATCTAAAAACATATAATATGTCAGTAGTTGAATTAGAAAATAATTTAATTAAGGCTAAGAAAGATAATAGGCTTCCAAAAATAGTAATCCCAGTCCATTTTGCAGGGCAATCTTGTAATATGAAAAAGATTCACTCTCTAAGTAAGGAGTATGGATTTAAAGTTATTGAAGATGCATCCCACGCAATTGGTGGAAAGTATTTAAATCAATCAATTGGCAACTGTCAATATTCTGATATTACAGTTTTTAGTTTTCATCCAACAAAGATAATCACTACTGCGGAAGGTGGGGTCGCAACCACAAATTCCAAAAAACTTTCTGACAAAATGAAGCTCATACGTAATCATGCTATCACTCGAGATGAAACACTCATGATAGGAGAATCAGATGGAGGTTGGTATTATCAACAAATTGATTTAGGTTTTAATTATCGTATGAGTGATATACAGGCTGCTTTAGGTGTTAATCAATTGAAAAGAGTAGATAAATTTGTTGCTAAACGTCATAAACTACAAGAAAAATATGATCAGCTATTAGATGGCATGCCAATAATTAGACCCCATCAAGATAAAGATTGTTATTCTTCATTACATTTATACCCTATTCAAATAGATTCGAATAAAACTAATAAAAGTCGGAGACAAGTATTTTCTGAGATGAGAGAACACGGTATTGGTGTAAATGTTCTTTATATTCCGATACATCTGCAACCTTATTATGCGCAATTTGGTTTTAAACTTGGAGATTTCCCTAACGTAGAGTCTTACTATAACAATACAATAAGTCTTCCTTTGTTTCATTTAATGTCACTGGAACAACAAAACTTGGTTGTTAGTGCTATAAAAGAAGTTTTATCATGAGTATTATTATTATTCAAGCAAGAATGAATTCTTCAAGACTTCCGGGAAAAGTTCTACTGCCAATAAAATCTATACCTATAGTTGTTCTTGCATCAAAAAGAGCTTCTAATACTGGAAGAAAACTATTAGTTGTTACATCTAATGAGAAAACAGATGATGTTTTGTGTTCTGAGCTTGAAAAATATAAGGTAGATTATTATCGAGGAAGTTTAGATAATGTATTAGACAGGTTTGTGTCTGCCATGAAAGATCTAAGCGATAAAACTATTGTATTTAGATTGACTGCAGATAACATTTTTCCAGATGGAGGTTTACTCGATAAGCTTGAAAAAGAGTTTATTAATTTAAAGCTAAAATATTTGGTTTGTAATGGCTATGAATCAGGTTTACCTTATGGAGTAAGTGTTGAAATTATGAGGTTGGAGTGCCTTAGAGAGGCAAGCAAAAATACTTCTTTAACATATGACTTAGAGCATGTAACACCATATATAAAAAGAACATATGGTGAGTATTATTACTCGTACTTCAAAGACTTACTCCTTGGAAACTATAGAGCAACAATTGATACGTATAATGACTATATAAAAATTGCCAAAGTTTTTGAGTCTTTTGATAATCCTATTAATGTTTCATGGAAAGACTTATCAAAGAAATTAAAAGATATTGATTAATATGATTAAAAGAAAAATATCTGTAATAGGCCTAGGTTACGTAGGACTGCCTCTTGCTGTTGAGTTTGGAAAATATTTTAAGACGATAGGGTTTGATATTAGTGAATCTAGAATTCAAGAATTACAAGCGGGAAATGATTCAACTCTCGAAGTTAGCCCTGCTGAATTACAAGAAGCAAAAAAACTAACCTATACGAAAGATACCAAAGATATTCAAAACTGTAATATCTTTATTGTTACGGTACCTACTCCAATTGACGAACATAAAAAACCTAACTTAACGCCACTTATTAAAGCAAGTATAATTGTTGGTAAAGCATTAAAAAAAGATGATCTTGTTATTTATGAATCTACCGTTTTTCCTGGGGCAACGGAAGAGATTTGTGTTCCAATTCTTGAAAAAAACTCGGATTTAAAATTTAATAAAGATTTTTTTTGTGGCTATTCTCCAGAGCGTATTAATCCGGGAGACAAAGAACACAGATTAACTAATATTAAGAAATTAACTTCTGGTTCAACACCTGAGACTGCTAACAAGGTGGATGCACTTTATAAAAGAATTATCACTGCAGGTACCTACAAAACAAGCAGCATCAAAGTAGCTGAAGCTGCCAAAGTTATTGAAAATACTCAGCGTGACGTTAATATTGCATTGGTAAATGAGTTAGCATTAATTTTTAATAAGCTTGATATTGATACTGAAGCAGTTCTTGAAGCAGCAGAAACCAAATGGAATTTTCTATCATTTCGTCCGGGTTTAGTAGGCGGCCATTGTATTGGAGTTGACCCTTACTATTTGACCTATAAAGCAATTGAAGTTGGCTATAATCCGGATATGATATTGGCAGGACGTCGACTTAATGACGATATGGGTAATTACATAGTTGATCAAGTTGTGCAATTGATGAAGAAAAAAAATATTGAAGTCTCTAAAGCTGATATTCTAATCATGGGCTTAACTTTCAAAGAAAATTGTACTGATTTGCGTAACACTCGTGTAATCGATCTAGTTAATGGCTTTGAAAGTTTTAACTGCAATGTTGATGTTTATGATCCTTGGGTTAATAAAGCTAAAGTAAATAAAGAATATGGTATTACACTATTAAAAGAGCCTGTTAGTGGAAAATATGACGTTATTGTAATTGCTGTGGAACATGATGAATTTAAAGCATTATCGTTAGAGAAAATAAAGTCATTTGGTAAGGAAAATCATGTGCTTTATGATGTTAAGTATTTACTAAAAGCTCATGAAGTTGATGGAAGGATATAACAATTCATAAATATTATGAATTTTGATGAAAAAATTTATGTTGCGGGCCATTTAGGTCTGGTAGGTTCTGCAATCGTCACAAAATTGAGTCAAAAAGGCTTTTTAAACATTGATGTAAGAACTAGAGCAGAGCTAGATCTTACTAATCAAAAAGATGTAGATAATTTTTTACAGAAAGAGAGCTCAGATTTAATCAAATCTTTTTTTAACAAACTTTGTATTTGGAGATGAAATGAAAATATTGATAACAGGTGGTGGTGGTTTTATTGGAACTGCAGTAAAAGATATTCTTCTTAAAAATGGACATAGTGTTAAATTATTAGATATAAATTTAAGAGAGGAGAGTAATAGAAAAGACGTTGAACATATTCAAGGTAGTATTCTTGATAAATATATAGTCTCCGAAGCAGTTAAAGGTTGTGATGCTGTAATTCATTTAGCTGCAATGCTTGGAGTTAGAAAAACTGACAAGCTTACATTACAATGCTTGAATATAAATATTGAAGGATCGATAAATATCTTCGATGCTTGCGTAAAGGAGCGTGTTAAAAGGATTATTTTTTCTTCTTCTTCTGAAGTCTATGGAGAGTCAAACTTTGAGTTTATATTGGAAAACAGTCCAATTCAACCGAAATCAGTATATGCAGTAACTAAAATTGCTGCCGAAGAGTATTTAAAAGCTTATGCCAAGAATTACGACCTAGAATATTCAATAGTAAGATTTTTTAATGTGTATGGCTGTGGTCAAGTTGCGGAGTTTGTTCTACCAAGATTTGTTCATATGGTAATGAATGATTTGTCACCGATAGTATATGGATCAGGTGAACAGATTCGATCTTTTTGCTATATGGATGATGCAGCTCAAGGTATTTATAAAGTACTAACAAATAGTAAAGGTATTAATCAAGTATTTAATATAGGTAACAATTATGAACCTATTTCAATAAAAGATTTAGCTATAGCTGTGATTAAAGTTTCAGGGAAAAAATTAGAACCTAAGTTTATAGAAATGAAGAATTCTGATCGAGATAGTAGTAGAGAAATTTATGCAAGAAAACCAGATATTTCTAAAGCTCAAAAGTTGTTAGATTATAGTCCTGAGACTTCATTAGTTGATGGCATTTCAAAGGTTATGAATTCAGGAGTTATTTCTGAGACATGGTACGAACCAATTAAAGTAGTCTATTAGATAAGAGTTTGATGGCTAATTTGAAAAAGTTATTATTAAGAACAACTTCATATAAAGGATATGGTTCAGGTCATCTTAAGCGTTCGATATTACTAGCTAATAAAATAACTGAAATATATAGGAATAAAGTTGAGGTAATCATTGCTATTGAAGGAGATAAGGAATCATTTGATATAGTAAAAAAATCAAATATAGAATATATCGAACTACCAATAGGAATAGATTTAAAAGAAGAGTTAAAAAATTATAATCAGAAAAATATAAATATTTTTATTCTAGATGTTTTTGATAGGAATTATATCTGTGAGAAGGAATATAAAAATGTAGCTGATTATTTAGTAACCTTTTCAGATATGGGAGAACCAAGTATCTATAGTGATATTGTTATTTGCTCACAACTTCATCCTTATAGCATTAAACACAGTCATGATGAACAGATAGTACTGGAAGGACCAAATTATTTTATTTTTGATGATAGATATTTATCAACTGTTAAAAATAATAAATCATTTAATGAGAAAAGATACTCCATATTTGTTTGTCTTGGAGGCTATTCTAACGACACAGTTCTAAAAGTGATTTGTTCTGCATTGAATAGCAATATAAATATATTTGATAACATTACTATTATTACTGGTTATGACTGTTCAATAGATATAAGAACGATAATAAAAAAGAATGGCCTTAATATTGAAATAATAGAGTATTGTGATAACCCTCTAAAATACTTAGCTAAGTCAGATTTTGCAATAATATCAGGTGGACATATAAAGTATGAGGCAGCAGCACTAGGAGTTCCATCAATTATCATTGGTTTAGTTGAACACCAAGATATCTTATCAAAGATCTTTGAGAAAACTGGGTCATGTATTTATTTGGGTACTGCTGATTCAGTCTCTCCCCAAAAAGTATTAGATGGAATAGATAAACTTACATCAAATGATGGCAGACTAAATTCAATGAGCAAATCTGCTAGGGATATAGTTGATGGTTATGGGACAGAAAGAGTTGTGAAATCTATTTTTAGTCTGCACTAATCTATAAAAAATTTTATTTCTTATATTCCTTTAGAATGAAGATTACTTCGAATAGAAAAACTTCTAATCCAATTAATAAACTTATTATAGGTAGCGTTCAATTTGGGTTAGATTATGGTATTAATAATACTAAAGGGAAGCCAACAATTAGCCAAGTTAAAGAAATTTTAAATCAAGCTGCTGCTAATGGGGTTGAATATATTGATACAGCAAGGAGCTATGGTAATAGTGAGGAAGTATTAGGTAAGGTATTAAATTCAGACATACAGCATAATTTTAAAGTTATTACTAAATTGTCTCCACTTAGTAATTGTTCAGAAAATGAAAGTTTAGAGGTTATTGAAGCATCCGTTAAGGAGAGTGTATTTGAGTCATGTGTTCGTTTAAATACAAATCAATTGTATTGTTTAATGTTACATCGAGCAGAGCTCTTGCAAAAGTGGGATTCGATTGTCTGGAAAATATTAATTGATCTTTGGGAAAAAAACTATATCCAAAGATTAGGAGTTTCAGTTCAGACCCCTGAAGAATTAGATTATGCTCTAGGCTTTGATGAAATAGAAGTTATACAAATGCCATTTAATATTTTTGATTATCGTTGGAAAAGTAGTATTAGTAAAATACAATCAATTAAACGAAAAAGAAATTTAACAATTCATGCTAGAAGTGCATTATTGCAAGGACTATTAGTAAGTGAAAATAATCAAGTATGGGGTAAGACTCATTTTTTAAATCCTGATATCGCAATTAATTGGTTGAAATTAAGTTATAAAAAATATCAAAAAAAATCTGTTGTTGATTTATGTTTTGCTTATGTTCGCTCTCAAACATGGATTGATGGTGTTGTTGTAGGTATGGAAACCATAGAACAACTTCATCAAAATTTGATATTATTTGACCAGCCACAGTTGACTGATTCTGAAATTTTAGAAATTCATAATGAAAGACCAATCTTGCCAGAAAAAGTTTTAAATCCTTCTTACTGGAGTTCTTAGTAATGTCAATTGCAAATTTGTATTTTTTAAAAAATAAAGTTGCTAATGAGTTTATGAATATTATCAAGAAAAAAACTAAATACTAATGAATTAATAATGACATTATTAAGAAAAATAATTAGCCTTCTGGGCACTTATAAAAGAAAAAGAGAATTTATTATTGTTCTTATTTTGATATTAATTGGTACTTTAATGGAAATGTTAGGGGTTGGAATTATAATCCCAGTATTAGCTTTTTTGTTAGGTACAGATATTAATATTGCATATCCTGCAATAATTCCTTTATTAAATTTAATAGGAAATCCCAGTCAAAAAGAGTTGATATTTATTGGAATATCGTTAATGATTGTTTTATATTTATTGAAATTTATCTATTTGATTTTCTTATCCTATATACAAGGATCTTTTGTCTATGGTATCCAGGCAGATTTATCCCGGTTATTATTGAAAAGTTATCTATACAGACCATATACTTTTCATTTAGAAAGAAATTCTGCACAATTAATTAGAAATGTAACTACAGAAGTTGGAGCATATTCTGGGGGCGTATCTGCATTGCTAGGTTTGATAACCGAAATGCTGCTTTTAATTGGTGTAATTTCATTGTTACTTATAGTAGCACCTCTGCCTGCTCTAATATTATTTTTTTTTATTGGGATGTTTAGCCTTATATTTTATTTTTTAACAAAAAATCGATTATTACAATGGGGTAAAGATCGACAATATTTGGATGGGAAGCTTATACAATATTTACAACAAGGGCTTGGTGGTATAAAAGATTCAAAGTTATTGGGAAGAGAGTTTTTTTTCTTAACTTTATTTGATGATAGTAATGTAAAGAAGGCGAATATTGGTAAAAAACAATTTGTTTTAGACCGACTTCCACCACTATGGTTAGAACTAATAGTTGTTATTGGTATCAGTTTATTAGTATTCGTTTTGTTACTGGAAAGTGGCCCAGTAAAAAATATTATCCCCACCCTTGGACTATTTGGAATTGCATCCTTTAAATTAATGCCTTCAGCAAACAAATTGATAAGTGCTATTCAAAGGATTCGTTATAGAATTCCTGTAATTGAAACTTTATATGAAGAGATTGATGAATTGTTAATTACTAACAATTATAAGAATAATACTAATATAAAAACTAAAATTTTTGAGTTTAAAAATAGTATTGATGTTAAACACCTAGATTACACTTACCCAAAATCCCTAGGTCTTGCTTTGAGTGATGTTTCATTTACTATCCCAAAAGGAAGTGCCGTTGGAATAGTTGGAAAAAGTGGCGCAGGTAAAAGTACACTAATAGATATTATTTTAGGATTATTACCATTGCATAATGGAAGTGTTGAGGTGGATGGGGTTAATATTGATAAAAATATCCGTGGTTGGCAGAGTAAAGTTGGGTATGTTCCTCAAGCTATTTTTCTTACTGACGATTCATTAAGAAATAATATTGCCCTAGGCTTAAAGGATTCAGAAATAGATCATGAGAGTTTATCAAGGGCAATTAATGATGCTCAATTACAAGATTATATTAATCAGTTACCAAAAGGACTAGACACTTTAGTAGGTGAAAGAGGAGTTAGAATCTCTGGTGGTCAGAAACAACGAATTGGGATTGCAAGAGCTTTGTATAATAATCCAGAAATATTAATTTTAGATGAGGCAACAAGTTCATTGGATATAGAAACAGAGAAGAGAGTAATTGATGTAATTAATGACTTGATTGGAGAAAAAACTCTTATCATTATTTCTCACCGTCTTAGCGCTATAGAATGTTGTCAGAATATTTATAGATTGGATGCAGGTAAAATTACTAAAACTAAAGGTTATGATCAAATTATCTCTGATTTAGGTACTTAATTTAATAATTAAATATTATGAATATTTCAAAATATAAAAACGACTGGGAATACAATGTACTTGATATATACAATTACAATAAAAGTGGTAAGCTTGATGGGTATTTTAATTACATTAAAAAACATCATGAAAATATTGAGGGTGATATCTGTGAGGTCGGTGTATACAAAGGGCACTCTCTAATATCAACCGCATTAATGCTTAAAGAAATTGGTAGTGACAAAAAAGTCTGGGGTTTTGACAGTTTTTCTGGATTTCCGTCCTATCATAAAAATGATGATCTATCAAAATTTGAAGAATTGTATGCTAATGGTTCTATCTCAGTCGAGCATATCAATGATTTTAGATTGAACATAGAGTTTAAGGAATTCCTTTCTGGAAAGTCTGCCTCTCCATCAAATGTAAGCTCTTCTCTAGATTTTTCAGAGACCTCACTATCATTATTAAAGCGAAAAATTGAATTTTTTGAGCTGGATAATATTATTTTAGTTGATGGTGATTTTAAAGAAACAATGACAAAGAAAAGTCATAATGATATTAAATTTATGGCAGTCCTAATGGATTGTGACCTCTATGAAGGACATAAGATTGCGTTACCTTTTGTATGGGAAAGATTGGAAAATAGAGGTTATATATATCTTGATGAATATTATTCTTTGAAATTTCCAGGATCAAGAATTGCTACAGATGAATTTTTTTCGGATAAGACTGATAAGCCAGAAATGTACCCAATTAGAAAAATGGATTTTGAGCGTTGGTTTGTCAGAAAAAATATAGAGACTAAATGAGGATACTTGCAATAATACCTGCCAGAGGGGGATCCAAAAGTGTCCCTAGAAAAAACATTGTTAAAATAAACGGCATTCCCTTAATCAGCTATACAATCAAGGCAGCTTTGAAGGTTGGCTACTTAACTGATATTATAGTTAGTACAGATGATCCTGAGATTGCTGAAATATCAAGAGAATTTGGCGCTCAAACTCCTTTTATACGACCTTCAGATTTAGCATCAGATGAAGCCCAGTCAGCATTGGTAATTGAGCATGCGTTATATTTTATGGAAAATCTAAACGGCTTTAAGTATGATGCAATATTGATGTTACAACCAACTAGTCCTTTGAGAACATCGCAACACATTCATGAGTCATTAGACCTTTTTAAATCAGAAGAGTGCGATTCAGTAGTGTCTTTAGTTTCAGTTGGTGGAAACCATCCATTACGAATGAAGCGATTAGTAAATAAGCATCTAGTCAATTATGTTGATCAAGGCTTTTGGAATATGAAGCCAAGACAGTCCCTGCCAGACATTTATATACGTAATGGAGCGATTTATTTGATAAGAAGAGGAGCATTTCTTCAACAAAAACAGCTTATAGGTGATAAGTGTCTTGGATATGTTATGAATGATTCAGAATCTATAAATATAGATACACCTATTGATTTAAAAATTGCTGAGCTGTTAATAAAAGATAAAGAATGAAAATTAAAATCCTTTGTCCTGAGCCAAATAGTTTTAGTCAAAAGGGGTTAAAATATGTCAGTAATTTTGCGCAACTTACAGCTAAAACAATATCTCAAGATGAATTTGAAAAAATTGCACCAAAATTTGATGGTGTTTTAGTTCGCTTTAATACTATTGTTGGATCTAGAATTTTTGGAAAAGATTCAAATATCAGAGCTATCATTTCTCCAACAACTGGTCTAGACCATATAGACATGAAGTCTGCAAAATTAAACGGTATAAAAGTTTTTAATTTACGTGGAGAAAAACGCTTTTTAAAGGGCGTAAGTGGTACTGCTGAATTATCAATTGGGTTAATGCTCTCAGTTATGCGAAAAATCCCACAAAGTTTTTCTTCTGTTAAGAATGGAATGTGGCAAACAGGACCATTTCGTGGTAATGAGTTAGCTGGAAAGACTTTAGGTATTATTGGTTGTGGTAGGCTTGGTTCTAAGGTATGCAGAACTGCAGTTGCTTTGGGAATGAAGGTTGTTGCATTTGACCCTTACATAAGGAGATTTCCTGCAGGTGTTGAGGTTATGAAGACTCAAATAGATTTGTTTAACCAGTCAGATATTGTTAGCTTACATGTTCCTTTATCAGAGGAAACAAGACATTTGATTGATGATTTACAGATTAGTCAAATGAAGAAAGGAGTAATTATCATTAATACTTCTAGAGGAGCAATTCTTAAGACTAATGCCCTAATAGATGGACTTATCAGCAAACATATATCAGCTGCAGCTTTGGATGTTATAGAGGATGAGCATCTCATGAAGGGAGTTTTACATCCTTTGGTTGAATACACATCTAAATTTGATAATTTACTAATCACTCCCCATATAGGCGGTGCAACTTTTGAATCAGTTGAAAAAACTGATTTATTTATATTGAAAAAATACTTAAAAAAGATCTGAGTCAATTATGAATGGAAGTTCCGCTTTATATATTATTAAAAGGAAAAAATAAAATGGCTAAATTAATTGCTGAGTTTTGTCAGAATCATAACGGTAATTTTGATTTATTAAAAAAAATGGTAGAGGCTTCAGCTGAAGCAGGAGCAACCCATGGAAAAATGCAAACAATTTTTGCAGATACTATTACATTTAGACCTCAATTTGAAGAAGGATTGATAATAAATAGAGAGGTAAAGTCTATCAAGCGGCCATATTTAGATGAGTATAAACGTCTAAAAGATCTTGAAATATCATCATCAAATACAGGGAAATTTGTACAAATTTGTATTGACAATGGTATAGTGCCAATGACAACATGTTTTGTTCGAGAGCACGTAAATCATCTTGCAGAACTTGGTTTTCACTCAATTAAAGTGGCAAGTTATGATTGCGCTTCTTTTCCTTTACTTGAAGAGATTGCCAAAATTTTTGATGAGATTATTGTTTCAACTGGAGCAACTTATGATGATGAAGTTATTTATGCTGCAGAAGTGCTTAAAGATACTAATTTCTCAATGCTTCATTGTGTAACTTTGTACCCAACTCAATTGGAACAAATGCATATGGCAAGAATGGAGTGGCTGCGAACATTAACTCCAAATGTTGGTTATTCTGATCATTCATTAGTATCTGATACTGGCCTTTTAGCTTCTAAAGCCGCACTTACACTTGGAGCGGATATTATTGAACGTCATTTCAACCTCCTTCTCCCTAATGAAACAAAGGATGGACCCGTTTCAATTAATAAAGCAGAATTACAGGAACTTTCAAATTTTTCTAAACTAAGTTTAAGTGATCGATCATCTAAAATGGATGAAGATTACCCAAATTGGAGAATAGTAATTGGTCAAAAAAATAGGAAATTAACTAATGAAGAGCTATTGAATCGAGATTATTATCGTGGTCGTTTTGCAAGCCCTAGAGAAGAAACTTTAGCAGGAGATAGAATGATTTATAACTGGGAAGGCACGCCAATACTATGACCAATTCTATTAAGCCCTTAGTTACAATTGCAGCTCCAGAAGAGAGTGTGGACAAAGTCATTCGGAGAATGGCCAAAGAGTCTAGAAGTGTCCAAAACCCCGGAATTGTCGTTGTTCTAGATGAGCATTCAACTTTGCTGGGAGTCGTTACTGATGGTGATATCAGGCGAACATATTCGGATGATATTTCATTTTCTAAAGATATTTCAGAAATAATGGTTGATAGTCCAGTAACAGTATCTGATAAAGTTCCTGAAAAAGATATTGTTCTAGAAGTTACCAGAAAATTTAAGTTAAATGAAAATCATCATCAATGGGTAAGACATGTATTGGTTATCAATGATCAGAATCAGTTAGTTGATGTTATTGATTATTTTAAAATTCTTCAAGATCAAGCTGGTTCAGTTAGAAGAGTCGCAGTTTTTGGAATGGGCTATGTTGGCGTTACTCTAGCAGTATCCTTGGCTAATAGGGGACATCAAGTTACAGGTATTGATATTCAAGAAAATATCATATCACTATTAAATTCAGGTAAGTCTCATGTATTGGAGCCAGGATTGCCTGAAATGCTCACTTCTAACCTTGAGCGTGAGAGTTTAAGTTTTGATAAAGTGCTAAGAGACAATTCTAATCAAGTTTACATAGTAGCTGTTGGTACACCTTTAAGTCTAAATTTAAAACCAGACTTAATGTATCTAACTAATGTCCTAAAGTCGGTTTCCAAGGTGCTTAAATTTGGAGATCAAGTCATGCTTCGCTCCACTGTTCCAGTTGGTGTAACAAGAGAGGTGGTGATTCCTTATCTTGAAAAAGCTACAAGCCTTAAGGCTGGAAAAGATTTTTTTATTAGTTTTGCTCCAGAACGAACTATTGAAGGCAAGGCAATGAATGAATTAAAAACATTGCCACAAGTTATTGGTGGCTTTAGCGCTAAATGTTTAGAGCAGAGTGTTGGATTTTGGTCAACCTTGACTCCAATGGTCATTCGCTCAGATTCATTAGAAGCTGCAGAAATGGTGAAATTAGCTAATAATACATTTAGAGACCTTTCCTTCGCTTTTGCTAATGAATTGGCACTTCTTGCAGATAACTATAATGTTGATTCTTTTGAGCTTATTAATGCTGCAAATGAAGGATATCCTCGCAATACAATCCCATTACCTAGTCCTGGGGTAGGTGGGTATTGTTTAACTAAAGATCCAATTTTATTTAGTTGTAACTCTAGAGGATTAAGACAAGATGCAGTTCTTGGACTATCTAGCAGGAAAGTTAATGAAAAAGCCGCATTATATCCAGTTAAAGTTATTCAAAAATTTGCAAAGAATATGGAACTAAATCTAAAAGAAATAAAGGTTTTGATTATAGGTATCGCCTTCAAGGGCTTCCCTGAGACAACAGATCTTCGAGGCTCAGTTTCTATTGATGTATTAAATTCGTTAAAGGGTGTGGTAGCCAAAATTTCTGGTTGGGATGCTATTGTTAAATCGGAAGATATTTTTAAAGCTGGTTTTGATAAAGTAGATGATTTAGATTTAGCCATATTTGAATCTGATGTAGTCTTAATATTAAATAATCACCAAGATAATGTGCAGTCTAGTATTTACAGCGCTACCAAACAAAATAAAAAACGACTTATTTTTGATGGTTGGCATCAATTAGACAAGGTTGAAGTAGAAAAGAGTAAAGGCCTAACTTATTCTACGATGGGGTATATTTCTCAATAAAATATTAATGAAAAGTATTGCATTAATAGCTTGTTCAAATGGATTAGGCCATACTCGTAGGGTCTTTTTACTAGCCAAAGCGCTCGCTAATAAACCGCTAGAGGTAACTATTTTTGCCCCACTAAGTG
>Ga0075444_10001376_pt1 | contig 14946 bp, 20 predicted proteins | sample CoawatmetaG01DNA_FD_76836 | JGI IMG/M metagenome (GOLD analysis project Ga0075444, IMG submission 76836) | Marine microbial communities from the West Antarctic Peninsula - Coastal water metaG017-DNA | ecosystem: Environmental > Aquatic > Marine > Coastal | place: Atlantic Ocean: West Antarctic... | reverse complement strand
GATCACTTCCGTCAAATGACAAGCGGCATTGTCGTTGAGCCCAAACAGTCCATCATTGCTCCCTAAGTGTTGACTTTGATGTCGTTTTTGAGTATAATTGTATATTGAGATCTTGCTACACCTTGACACACCCTTTTGAGTAATATTATATAATGAGCAAAGCCTTCTATACAGACGTAACTCGTAACACTAACGACATCTTGTTTCGGGGATATAAGAACGGGAAGCGTGTCCAAACCAAGGTACGCTTCTCGCCTACCCTATATGTTGATTCGAACAATGCTACAACCGAGTTTAAGTCCCTTGCCGGCAACTCCGTTGAGCCTGTTAAGTTTGATACCATGTATGAGGCGTCCGACTTCATCAAGCGTTACAAGGATGTTTCTAACTATCCTGTTCACGGTAATGCAAACTACATCCAGCAGTTTATTAGTGATGCCTTTCCTGGCACGGTAGAATTCGACCGAGACATCATCAATGTCACAACCATCGATATCGAGGTCAAGTCCGATGCTGGATTCCCTCGCCCCGAGGATGCTAACCATCCGATCACGGCAATCTGTATAAAGAACAATATAGATAACATCTACTATGTCTGGGGTCTCGGTAAGTGGTGTAGAGAGGACTCTATTATCCAGGAAGATATGCAGGTAAAGTATATTGAGTGTCCTACTGAGTCTAGTTTACTGCACCAGTTTTTAGATCATTGGTCGAGGAACTACCCAGATGTGATTACGGGCTGGAATTCCCGTATGTTTGATATAACATATATTGTCAACCGAATAAACAAGATCTTAGGAGATGGTCATGTAAATAGACTCTCGCCTTGGAACAAGGAGATTCGAACACCTGTCCTTTCTCGTATGCTCACTGTAATGAATAACGAAGTGCAGGTATTTGAGATTCGTGGTATTCAACAACTCGACTACATGGACCTGTTTAAGAAGTTTGGATACTCATATGGTACGCAGGAATCTTATAAGTTAGATCACATCGCCCATACGGTGCTTGGGGATAGTAAGATTGACTATAGTGAGTATGGTTCTCTCAACGAGCTTTATGAGAAAGACCATCAGAAGTTTATCGACTACAACATTCAGGATGTTGCGATTGTAGATCGTTTAGAAGATAAGATGGGTCTTGCTACTCTGGGAATGACCATTGCTTATAAGGGACACGTCAACTATGCAGATGCCTTTGGCTCTGTAGGTGTGTGGGATGCTTTGATCTATAACGAGCTCCGTGCACGGAAGATTATTTGTCCACCTAAGAAAGTACAGTCTAAGACTCGTGGCATTGAAGGTGCTCACGTAAAGGATCCTGATGTAGGTATGCACGATTGGGTAATGTCCTTCGACTTGAACTCCCTGTATCCTCACATCATCATGCAATACAATATGTCACCGGAGACTATTGTACCTGAGCGCCACGAGTTCAATCTAATGAAATCTGACGGAGGTCATTACGAGAGTGGGGTAGATTATCTACTCGACCGTAACCCTCTGGATATTCAATCGGATCATACGATGGCAGGTACGGGTCAATTCTTCAGTAAGAAGAAGAAAGGACTTCTACCAGAGCTGGTATACGATCTATACGAAGAACGTAAAGGTTACAAGCAGGAGATGCTTGCTGTAGAACAACGTATTGTCGATGAGGGCTCGTCCTACGAGCTAGAACGTCTTGTCACAACCCTAGACAACAAACAGATGGCTATTAAGATTCTTATGAATAGTCTGTTCGGGGCTATGGCTAATGAATACTTCCGCTATTACGATCAGCGGATTGCTGAAGGCATTACAGTATCAGGACAGCTGACTATCAGATGGGCCGAGCGTACGATTAACCAGTACATGAATAACGTATTGAAGACGGACAACGTAGATTATGTTATTGCTATCGATACGGACTCCTTGTATATTCGTATGGCTGGTCTTGTCAACAAGGTCATGGGGGACAATCCCGATACGGATAAGACTGTCAAGTTCTTGGACCAAGTTGGTCAGCAGAAGCTAGTTCCTCTACTGAATAGGGCCTATGACGAGCTTAAAGATTACATCAATGGTTACGAGCAGAAGATGGTCATGGCTAGAGAGGTAATTGCATCAAAGGGTATATGGACTGGTAAGAAGCACTATGTTCTCAACGTACATAACTCTGAAGGCGTGCAATACAACGAGGTCAAGCTAAAGATGATGGGTATCGAGGCTGTACGCTCCTCTACACCCGCTGTATGTCGAAATATGTTTAAGGATACCCTGAAAGTTATCCTCGCTAAGAACGAAGTAGAGACGCAGCAATACATAGCTGATATTCGAGCCAAGTTCTTGCAATTCCCTGTGGAGGACATTGCATTTCCTCGCAGTGTTAACCGACTTGAACATTACCGTGATGCAAGCAGCATCTACAAGAAGGGATGTCCTATTCAAGTTCGAGGAGCCCTAATATACAATCATTATATCGACCAACATCAGGTTGGTAATAAATATGAGAGGATCCACTCTGGGGAGAAGATCAAGTTCTGTTATCTCAAGACTCCTAACAGAGTAAAAGATAATGTGATTGCTTTCCCTACCATACTACCTAATGAGTTTGGAATCAGGTCCATTGTGGATTTCGATAAACAGTTTAGCAAAGCATACCTGGAACCCGTAAAGAGTATCCTCGATGCTATCGGCTGGGAAGTTGAACCCAGAGCAACCTTAGAGGATTTCTTTAAATGAACAATATACCAGAAGAGTACATGAACGCAGACTTTGGCTTCAGTGCCTTAGACGAGATTCCCCAGGAAGAGAGAACGTACGAGCCACCAGCGCCGTCCGAAGATCTCGAAGGACTCAAAGATAACATCGAACGCATCGAGCACGATATACGCACTGTACTTGAGGCAGTAAACGGACTATCTTCAAAGATGTCTAATCTCGATGATGAGTTTGATGTCGTCAAGACAACTACAGAGCAGGAAGTAAGAGGCAAGTTAACACAGGTAGAGCAGATGGTTATGCCTCTGCTAGTCAACCTACTCAAAACATCCGACAGAGAATACATTCATTGGCCCAACAGAGAGAAGACTGTACAGGCACAGATTGATAAGTTGTTGGCTATTACAAGGGGCTAAACATGGCTATTCTAACACTATTAGTAGCATTGTCTATCTCCATTGTGGCTGCAATATTCAGTATTGCTGGCCTTGCAGCCATCTTTGCTGCCGCCAAAATACCGATCATAGTAATGGGTTCGGTGCTTGAGGTTGGTAAACTTGTAACGGCTGTGTGGCTGCACCGGTATTGGAAGGAAGCTCCTATTCTATTGAGAAGCTACTTGACCGTAGCAGTTATTGTGTTGATGTTTATTACCTCGATGGGAATCTTCGGATACCTATCAAAGGCACACATAGATCAGACGATCGGTACCAGCGACAACTCTGTGTTCATTGCCCAGATTGATAACAAGATTGGCCGTCAACAGAAACGTATTAATACGTCCGAAGAAGTAATCTCTCAATTGGATCAGGCTGTACAGACTCTGATATCATATGATCGAATCCGTGGACCAGAAGGTTCCATTGCAGTTCGGGAGTCTCAGAAACCTGAGAGAGCTCAACTCAATAGTATAGTCGACTCTGCTAGTGATACTATTGCAGAGCTACAGATTGAGCGATCAGCTTTATCAAGAGAGCAGATTGTACTTGAGGCGGAAGTTGGACCCATCAAATATATTGCAGAGCTGATATACGGAGACGCAGAACCAGCACTACTAGAGAAGGCTGTACGATGGATGATCTTGATGATCATTTTTGTGTTTGATCCGCTTGCTATATTGATGATTATTGCAGCCAACATGACGTTGATGGAAAACCGCAAGAAGGTTGTCACACAAAAGGTGACCGTAGTTGAGGACAATAAGAATTGGAACTCGTTCTTTGAGGCCGATAGAACCTTCGATGTCGAAGAGCCTTTTGTTGAGCCCGTCAGAGAGCAATCAGCCCCAGTAGATCTAGGTCCAGAGGCTACATCGATTGATACGCCATGGCCCATCAAAGAAGATACAAATATAGAGGAATGGGGTGATATTATCATACCTCAGGGAAAAAGTTTAGATGATATGCTAGCAGATGTTGACAAAAAGCTAAAAGAGTACTATAATAGCGAGTCTACTGAACACAAAGAAGAGAAACGTGAACTAGAACGGCTACGTGCCAAGATAGTAATGAGAATTGATGCCAAACGAGGGTGAGATATAAATGAGTGATTTTTTTCGTAATATCGTGAAAGAACTGAATGATGTGAATACTAGTATAGCTGAGGACGGACTTTCGAGCTCCGAGTTCTCCGGCTCCGTTGATACGGGAAGCTATATCCTTAACGCTGCCTTGAGTGGTAGTATCTTTGGAGGAGTTCCAAACAATAAGATCACAGCTTTTGCTGGAGAGTCTGCTACAGGTAAGACATTCTTTGTAATGGGTGTTGTACAAAAGTTCTTGATTGACAACCCCAACGGTGCTGTGTTCTACTTTGATACAGAAGCAGCCGTTACCAAGGATATGATGAAGTCCCGAGGTATTGACGTATCACGTGTAATTATTTCAGAGCCTGATACTATTCAGAAGTTTCGACACACTGCATTGCAGATTCTTGAGAACTATGAGAAGTCGGGTAAGGATCGACCTCCTATGATGATGGTTCTGGATTCCTTGGGTCAGCTTTCAACTACTAAGGAAGTTGAAGATACAGGAGAAGGTAAAGAGACTCGAGACATGACGAAGGCTGCTGTATTAAAGGCAACGTTCCGTGTATTGAATCTCAAGCTAGCTCGAGCTGGTGTACCGATGGTAATTACCAACCACGTATATGAAATGGTTGGCTCTTATATCCCTACCAAAGAGATGGCAGGTGGTTCAGGCCTCAAGTACACAGCTTCACAAATCTGTTATCTGACTAAGCGTAAAGAGAAGGATGGTAAGGACGTCATTGGTAGCATCATTAAAGTTAAGATGATGAAGTCACGCTTTACGAAAGAGAATAAGATTGTCGAGGTCTTACTGACATATGATAAGGGTCTAGATCGATACTATGGACTGTTAGATCTTGCTGAGAAGTACGACATCTTCAAGAAGACATCAACACGCTATGAACTCCAGGATGGATCCAAGGTATATGGTAAGGTGATGATGAAGGAGCCAGAGAAGTATTTCACTACAGACATTCTACGTCAACTCGACGAGGCTGCTCAGAAGGAGTTTACATATGGCTCTTATGAGATTGAAGACATCGAGGACGATAGTGATGAGTGAGGAAGCAGTACTTCCTAGGTATGTTATTCTTGATTCGCCCGAGGATGTTGATACATCCCGGGTGATGATTGAGGAAGGGCCATTCGAGTCCTTTGTTTATAGTTATGGTGTTGTCTCAATCGGTGAAGTAGGGGATAATGACGGGGCAACATTGAAGTTTGACTATACCCTGTTACAGGCCCCAACTGACTACAACGTCAGTGACGAGCAACGAGCGCAGATTGATTTTGAAACCCTTATTGGCGACATCTTAGTTGATATCATCGCTAACAAAGAAGGGACTACTGAAGAAAACTTAAATGATAGAGAATCAGATATTAGGTAGCCTGTTAACTCGGGATGCATATGCTAGGAAGGTTGTACCTTTCATATCCGAAGAATACTTTCAGAGTGTTGCGGATAAGATTGTATTCCTCAAGATTAGACACTATCTTACAGAATACAACAGCATACCAACTAAAGAAGCTCTGGCAATAGAGCTCAGCAATGACGCTAAGCTCAGTGAGACTGAGTACTCCGATAGTATTGATCTTGTTGATAAACTGAGCGGGGATCCAGATACCAATGAAGAATGGTTAATAGATCAGACAGAGAAGTTCTGTCAGGAGAAGGCCGTCTACAATGCTATCATGGAGAGTATCCATATTATCGATGGAGAGGATGAGGATAAGACTAAGCAGGCTATTCCTGAGATCCTATCTAACGCTCTCTCCGTATCATTCGATAACTCGGTCGGTCACGACTTTATGGATGATGCGGATGCAAGATATGACTTCTATCACCACAAAGAAGAACGCATTCCTTTCGATCTAGATTACTTCAATAGAATAACGAAAGGCGGCATCCCTAAGAAGTCTCTCAGTATAATTCTAGCAGGTACTGGTGTCGGTAAGTCACTAGCGATGTGTCACTTCGCTGCTGCTAATATGATGCAGGGAAAGAATGTTCTATACATTACGATGGAGATGGCTGAGGAAAGGATTGCAGAGCGTATCGATGCCAACCTGTTGAACGTTCCTGTGGATGAGTTGATCAACCTACCTAAAGCAATGTATACTAAGAAGATCAATAAGCTAAGAGAGGATACACCTGGTCGATTGATCATCAAGGAGTATCCTACAGCATCAGCACACGTTGGTCACTTCAGACATCTTGTAAATGAGCTATCTATCAAGCGCAAGTTCATACCAGATGTAATTTATATTGACTATCTAAATATATGTTCAAGCAGCCGATTCAAAGCAGGAAGCAACGTTAATAGCTACACAGTTATTAAAGCAATTGCAGAAGAGCTAAGAGGTCTTGCAGTAGAGAAGAATGTTCCGGTAATCAGTGCAACCCAGACTACTCGAAGCGGCTTCACTAATAGCGACATTGGTCTGGAGGACACATCAGAGTCATTTGGTCTTCCTGCTACGGCAGACTTCATGTTTGCTTTAATAAGCACTGATGAACTACAAGAGCTCAACCAGCTAATGGTTAAGCAGCTAAAGAATAGATACAGTGATCCATCTTCTAACAAGAGATTTGTTATCGGGGTCGATAGACCCAAGATGAGATTGTACGATGTCGAAGAGACTGCTCAACATGATTTGATCGATAGTCCATCGCCACAAACTACAGGCAAGCCTGTAGCACCAGATGGATTTAACCCATCGAAGAAGTTTGGCTCTAAAGACTTCTCCAACTTGTTTGGGGAGGGACAATGAAGACAGTGTTCGTGAACGGCACATTCGATGTATTGCATATGGGTCATCTGGCCCTATTGAACCATGCTAAGAGTCTGGGCGATGCCCTGGTAGTAGCAATCGACTGTGATGAACGCGTTAAGATGCTAAAAGGTTCAACGCGTCCAATAAATTCAGAGCTCGAGCGCAAGGCCATGCTTATGAATCTCAAGGCAGTGGATGTTGTTGTCATCTTCAAAGATCACGACAATCTAGTTAAGCTAGTACAGGACAGCCAAGCAAGTATCATTGTAAAGGGCAGCGATCATAAAGGTAAAGGTAATGTTGAAGGACAGCAGTATGTTGAAGAAGTCGTCTGGTTCGATCGGATTGAAGGGTTCTCGACCACAGAGAAAATTGAAAGTATTATTGCTGGGTGATAACTGTATCGATCGGTACGTATATGGTACCTGCGATAGACTGAGCCGTGAGGCGCCAATTCCTATTCTGACTCCTACCAGGCAGGAAGATCGACCTGGTATGGGATGCAATGTACGGGAAAGCCTATTGTCTTTCAATCTGGATGTCACCTTCATAACCAGCGACGATGCAGTGGTCAATACCCGATACATCGACGAAAGATATAATCACCAGTTGTTCCGAGTAGAAACTGATAAGCACAAGGAGCCCAGAACTGGGTCAGTGGATGTCCAAGGATACGATGCAGTAGTTATAAGCGACTACGGTACGGGGTATATCACCTACGATACTATCGATCAGATTCAACGAGATTTTGATGGACCCATCTTTGTAGATTCTAAGAAGACAGATCTTGCTAGGTTCGAGCGCTGCTTTGTAAAAATCAACAAAGAAGAGTGGGAGGCCAGAACTTCAGACGCTTCAGATATGATTGTGTCGCTAGGAGGGGAAGGAGCCCTGTATGCCGGTAAGCTATATCCAGTCCCTAAGGTTGAGGTGAGCGATGTCTGCGGAGCGGGAGACACGTTTCTAGCTGCGTTGGTTGCCGGCTACCTCAAATATGGCCGCATGGAGAATGCTATATGCACTGCTAATCTAGCGGGTGCGATTGCCGTTCAGCACATGGGATGCTACACTCTCAACCAGGAAGAAGTACAGCAAATTTCAGATAAAACATGGGAAGAATATAATGAAGTATATCGTAGATATCGACAACACAATATGTCCACAGAGTACTAGCAGCGACTACACGGACGCGGTTCCGTGGTTGGAGCACATAGCAGTTATCAATAAGCTATATGAAGAGGGACATGAGATCCACTACTGGACCTCAAGAGGATCAAGAACTGGTAAGGATTGGTCTGAATTTACCAAGCAACAGCTAAGTGATTGGGGCTGCAAGTTCAGCAGCGTAAGCTGTGGTAAGCCTCACTACGATGTTTGGATTGATGATAAATCAGATTGGCCGTTCAAAAAGGAAAGGGGCCTTTTTGAGCTATAGGTTACCTGTAAAATAACCGATGGCAACAGCGATGATTACCATACAGAACAGTGTGGATACGGCGCTAGTTGCCCTGCTTTTAAGCTGAGCGACTTTCTTGCGCTTATTTAAAATGACCTGTAGGTCTGCATGCTTCTCTTCAGCTATAGACTTACTCTGAATAAATAACATATCATTCCACACATCTCTCGGAATGGACTTCTTAAAATCCTTTTCCTGCTCTCTCAGAGCCTTCTTTGCCCAGGCAATATCCAGTGCCTCTTCTCTAGTTAACCGCCGGTTGCCCGTAGCAGCTTCCTTTTCAATATTGGCTACTGATTCTTTGGCTTCAGAGTGCTGGCTAAAGAACGAGGCGATATCACCTAGATTCTTGTTCGTATCCTTCACGGTCTTAATTCCTTGATTCACAGCCTTAAGGGCACCAAGTATAGCTGAGATTTCTAATAGCATGAGGGTCTCTCCGATGATTGTGTGGTATTTAGAAAATCCTATATTACTCCACCAGTAAAAACCAGCAACATTAAAATTAATTTTGGTCAAGCTGTTGCCTTTATGGTCATGTTCTAGTATAATATCCCTATATTGAATTGAGGAGATAACATATGAATGTTGGTGATCACGTCCAATGGACGTCTACAGACAGCGAAGGCAAGTTCTCAACCCGTGGCCTTATAACGGGTATGAAGGATAATATGGTAGAGATACTTACGATGGAAGGAACTATTGGGTTTCCAGAGGATGATGGTCTACTAAAGGCGGCGCGCCCTGTAAAGGGTATGAAGGGTCGTATCAAGAGCAACGATAAGAAGCCTAAGAAAGCCAAGAGTTCATCTCCGAAGATCGTACCGGCTACTGGATCCCGCATTGAGCAAATGTTGACCCTATTCTCCGATGCCAGAGACACAGGACTCGTGCCCAATCGAAGTGAAACCATTCAGCAAGCAGTTGAGATGTTTGGAATGACACCAGCTGGAGCGAGTACGTACTATGCTAAGGCAAAGAAAGAGTTGAACTTAATTTAGTTACCTGTTGTCTTTATGGTCACTTAGTAGTATAATAGCTGTATAAATTGAATTGAGAGCGTATATTATGATTAATGGAATGATGGTTAGTACAGAAACTCATAGCAATCGTCAGGTTGCTGAAGACTTTCTACGTTGGAGAGCTGATAAGAATGCTCGTACTGAGAAGACTAAGCGAGCTTTTGCTGGTAAGAAGTTTATCTCAGCTGAAGAGACCTCTGCTATTAGTAAAGCTGTTAATGCTAAGAAGCCCCGATCACTGGGCCGGCCCAAGAGTGCTATACGTACTCAGGCAAAGATGCTATTCGGTGAGGGTAAGACAGCAGCAGAGGTTGCCCAGGCAATGGACATATCATATGCCAATGCCCATTATTATAAGCGCGCTTTCAAAAAGGAAGGGGTATAGTATGTTAGACATGACGTTATCTGAGTTGGCTGGTACATTGGGAATTCATGAGGGAATGATTGAGGACATGCGTAATGAGATGTTCGAGTCCCGTAATTTGGATCCCTTGGGCGCGATGGAGTGTGACATGGTAGAAGATACTCTGTACGAAGAATTACTAGAGATTCGTATGGATTACGATATGTACCTGGCAGCGTAGGGTTGACATTGTGGTCACTTTGCTGTATAATGGCTGTATAAACCGTTTTGAGGATATTATGATGTCAAGAGAAAATAAGTTAAAATTGGCCTGGCTGTTACAGCTAGCTGCTCTGATAGGGTTGTTTAGTATGGTACAGGTTCGTTTGGAGAATGGATCTGTCTCTCCTCCGATGTTGGTAGTAGGAATGATTTCTGCTGTATATCTTGCTGATGCTCCTCATCAGTGGAAGACTCTCTTTGGAAAAGGAAAGCGAAAATGAAAACGTTACGCATTAACAAGTCTCACGATGAATTGATTGATGATGACTCGAGTATGTTCGAAGCCCAGTATGATATTGAGAAGATGTTCCAGAAGGGAATGCCATATGCTGTCGCTCGTATGAACTTTATGTTATCCTATGGCGAGTACAGCTTTGCAATGTTCGATAATACCTGGGACGAGCTTGAGACTACTGAGATCCGAAATGATAGAATGGAGTATGCATTATGAGCAATCAACGAGCTGGAAAATTTAAGCCTGCTACTATGCGAGCTGGAGACGGTATGGTACAGGTAGCTTTCTTTAAGAATGCCGCTAGTGTACTAGAGACTGCTGGGTACGAAGATGCTTCGTTCTACTTCGCGCAGGTAGAAGATCATTTGCGAGAAGGTGGTAGCATTAGCGACAGTCCTAATGATATTAAACTTATACTGGGGTTGTAAACATGGCTAGACGGTATGCACATCTAAAGACGGTCTCACATCCATATCGTGTATTGGTTAATAACCCCGATGGTTTGGATACGTGGGACTTCCGTGATTGGAATGAAGCCCAACGCGTATACGATCAGAAGACTGATTTTGATACGTGCATGCTACTGACAGTATACTGTAATGATGTTAAGCTGATTAAACAGAAGCATGGTCCCAATTATGTGAACCAAGCGGCTACTCGCAGATGGTAACAGTACTAGTTGTCTTTTTGGTCATGTTGTTGTATAATAGACGTATAAATTGATGAATTGAGATTATTATTATGATTGATTACAGCATTGTATATGACGAAGTTGATGCTTTCCTACAGACCCGCGAGGGTCTTGCTTGTCCCAAGAATAAGCAGGACTACAACTTATTCCTACGAGAGCTTACCGGCATCTTTTGTGGTGTTGCCCATGAGAGCTTTCTCAAGACTAGCGATGTTGTTTCATTCATACAGATGGTAGGACACCACAGCATCGAGAACGTGTCGACCACTGGTGAGCTATTACCGATCAGTGACCTGATATCTCAAGATGTACGAGACCATCCTTTATATGAACTCACTGAGTACATTCTAATGTACTACAAACCTGGCAACGTTCAAGTTGGTCCGGGCGAGTTCTTTTTCTGCTTCTATGATAAGGGTTCTGTGTTTGGCATCGATAACACAGCAGGATACGATGTGGTTACTGATGGGGTTCCTACGGAGTTTAAGAAGCTAGGTTCTAACTTCACCGACCCAGAGCTGTTCGATAAGTATGCTGCAAGCGAGGACGTGGATCGACTACTCGTTGTAAAGCCAGTGTCCAATGCGAAGAGACCTCAGATACGCTCTTACTACTCATGTACTGATACGACCAATTGGAGAAACGTATTTCATCACACTGGAAAGAATGGTACGCTGGGACTAATTAGATAAATATCTGATTAATAGACTAGGATCGTAATCATGGCATCAGATAAAGCATTCCGCGACGAGATTGACGCATATAATAAGGTATCGAAGCTGCTAGGTCCGGATGGTAAAGCATTTCAGGAGCCAGCTGGAGCAGACGCTGGCTTTCCTGATTTTGGATTCACTATAGACATCGGCGGCAAGAAGCTAGATGCTCACATAGAATATAAGAATTCACCGACAGCACAAATGGGGAGCATGCGTGATTGGATATTTGATGGCTCCAGGTTCTCGACAAACGACTCTAGTAGTGAGCAAAAAGCAGAGCTGATTACGCTGATGAACAATACTCAAGCGGCTGTAGCGAACGGTAAACGACTGCTGAAGGACCTCAAAGACCATTTCTCACCAGAAGTATCGCGTTTGTTTTCAGGATCACTTACATGCGTTAAGGACAAGATGCAGCGGCGCGTACTTACCGAGAACTTTGCTAAGAACACCAAGGATTATCAGGTTGCAAATATAGCGGACGCTACATTAGGTAACAAGATTCTGACCCACTATAAGCACAAGTTTACAAAGTCGAGGGTGGCTGGGCGCGCCCAGGGACACGTCCTGATGATGATGATAAAAGACGAAATGTGGTATGTCGATACATCCGGTTCAGTTCAACCGGTCGATATGTTGAAGCTAGCTAGTAAGTTCGGCGTCAAAAAGATAAACAAGATGGGTGGATTGACTGCTCAATTAGAAGTAAGAATACAACCGCGTGGACTAAATAGCCCATCCAAACCAACATCAATAGACGTGATGGCCAGTTACCGGCTCAAAGGTAAACCATCGGGCGGAGTTAAAATTATATAACTGTTGACTTTATGTTCAACTTATTGTATAATAGCCATATATAAACAAAAAGAGATTAAAGCATGTCAAAGAATACACACATGGAACACATCGAAGATATGATCTTCAACGATGGCGTTGATGGAGCTAGAGCAGCTATCAACAGTCTGCGTTCTGTTCGTGATATGCTAGCTGGTAAGTCCAATAACAGAGTCAATGCTACTGTTAAGTGGGATGGTGCCCCGGCAGTTTTTGCAGGTATTGACCCTGCAGATGGCAGGTTCTTCGTCGCAAAGAAGGGTCTGTTTAATAAAACACCTGCTATGTACAAGACACAGGCCGATATTAACAGAGAGTTGTCAGGTGAGCTAAACACGAAGTTCACCATTGCTTTGCGCGAGTTATCGAAGCTGGGCATTAAGAAAGGTGTCTTTCAGGGCGACTTGTTGTTCACCCCAGGAGATGTCAAGGTTGAAACAATAGATGGTGAGAAGGTATATGCTTTCCACCCCAATACTATTGTCTACACGGTACCCGTCAAATCTACGTTGGGCTCTAAGATCGCCAAAGCCAAACTAGGTATCATCTGGCATACCACTTATGAGGGCGATTCAATTCCTACAATGAAGGCATCGTTTGGACGCGGTATAGTTAATAAGATGAACAGCACATCATCCGTGTTCATGGACGATGCTATGTATAGAGATGTGTCGGGTACGGCAAAGTTTACTAGCAAGGAGACTGCTCAAGTTACCAAGATGCTTTCGTTAGCTGGATCTCAGTTCAATAAAATTGATGGGGATGCGCTTCGAATGATTAGGGACGATGAGGAGCTCAAGCAGAAGATTAAGACATTCAACAACACCTATGTTCGTCGTGGTGAGCCCTTCCCTAGCCCCAAACGCCATGTTAAGGAGCTATATACCTACATAGAGGAATGGTTTCAAAAAGAAATAGATAAGAAGAAGACAGAGAAGACTAAGAAGCACTGGGGAGATCGTAGAGATCTTATTCTGCGCAAAGTTTTCGCTAACGTTGATCAAATGATAGCCATCTTTACGTTAATGAATCAACTGATTCAGGCCAAGCAGATGATTATCGATAAGATGAACAAAGCTGGTTCAGTTGGTACGATGCTCAAAACTTCGAGCGGATTTAAAGTAACATCTGCCGAAGGCTTCGTTGCTATCGACAAGGATGGTAACGCTGTTAAGCTGGTTGATCGACTGGAGTTCTCTAGAGCTAACTTCAGCCCTGAAATTCTTAAAGGCTGGATGAAATAGTTATAAGTATATAAGTACGTTACACCCCTAGGTAAGTGTACGCAAAACCCTATTGGAGATATAATGAAGAAGACAGTATTCACGTTTGGTCGAATGAACCCACCAACCGTAGGCCATGAGAAACTTGTAGCCAAAGTAAACGAAGTAGCTAAACGTCAAAAAGCCACACCGTTGGTTTACCTTTCCCATACGCAAAACAAAAAGAAAGACCCCCTTTCCTATGACCAAAAGATAAAGTTTGCAACCAAGTCTTTTGGTAAGATTGTAGTAAAGTCTCGATCTAAAACCATCATCCAGATTCTACAAGAGCTAGAGTCAAAGAAATATACCGACATAACCATGGTCGTCGGTTCCGATCGAGTAGAAGATTTCAAAGGACTGCTGAACAAGTACAATGGCAAGGACTATACCTTTAACTCCATAGAGATAGTATCTGCAGGAGCTCGTGATCCGGACGCTGAAGGCGTTGAAGGAATGTCGGCTTCTAAGATGAGATCCTTAGTAGCTGATGGTGAAATGGAGGAGTTTCATACTGGAGCCCCTTCTAAGCTATCCTACAAGGATGCTCATAGCATGTACAATGATCTAAGGAAAGGTATGATGTTGGAAGACCTCGACTTTAAATTGGACATAGATGCGTTTGTAGAGCAGTTTGACGTTGATTCATATGAGCTAGAAGACCTCGACGAGGCAATAATGACAATGTCGCAGCGTCTGAAACGCGCTCGACAGATGAAAAGAATGGCTCCCCGTTTCAAGAACCTCCGCAAAATTAAAGCCAAGCGAATGGCAGATCCAGCACGACTCATCCAGCGAGCCCAGAAGCAAGCGAAGAATATAATCCGCAAAAGAATGGCTGGGGAGAAGGGAGCCAAATATAATACTCTGTCTGTGTCAGCTAAAATTGCCATTGATAAGTTGACCCTTACAAAGGCCCCTGCTATCAAGATGCTAGCAAAGAGACTGCTACCTAAAGTACGTCAGGCAGAGATGCAACGTTTGAAGAAAGCACGCTCCAGCAAGAAGGAGTCATATGATATACTCAGCTTCAATGGGTTGAATGAGGACGTCACGCAAAAGCAGATCAATGACCTTGAGAAGTTTGCAGATAGGTTGTT
>Ga0075444_10001375_pt1 | contig 14951 bp, 15 predicted proteins | sample CoawatmetaG01DNA_FD_76836 | JGI IMG/M metagenome (GOLD analysis project Ga0075444, IMG submission 76836) | Marine microbial communities from the West Antarctic Peninsula - Coastal water metaG017-DNA | ecosystem: Environmental > Aquatic > Marine > Coastal | place: Atlantic Ocean: West Antarctic... | reverse complement strand
GCTCTCTTATATTCCATAGCTGCATTTTTGGACTTTATGCTATTATCTCCATCTGACTTTGTAATTATTAGTGCATCAGCCAATTCCATTATCCCTCTTTTAATTCCTTGTAGTTCATCACCAGCACCTGCTAACATGAGCAGTAAAAAGAAATCGGCCAAATTGCTTACTGTAGTTTCGCTTTGTCCAACACCAACTGTTTCTATTAGGATAATGTCAAAACCTGCCGCTTCACACAAAATAATACTTTCTCTGGTTTTGTTCGCTACTCCACCTAAAATACCACTACTTGGGCTTGGGCGAATAAATGCATTTTCATCAGCTGCAAGTTCATGCATACGACTTTTATCTCCTAAAATACTTCCATGCGTTCTCTCACTTGTTGGGTCAATAGCCAGTACAGCTATTTTTTTTCCTTGGCCAGTCAGTAGTTTTCCAAAGGATTCAATAAAGGTGCTTTTACCAACTCCAGGTACACCCGTTACTCCAACTCGTATTGATTTCCCACTATGTGGTAAACATAATTTTAGTAATTCTTGGGCTTTTTGTTCATGCTCAAGCAAAGTGCTTTCTAATAGAGTAATCCCTTGCCCTAAAGCAGTGCGATTTCCTTCAATTATTTGTTGAGCTAGTTCCATTATTTTACTGCAATTATCGAAATTTCAACATTTACATTTTTAGGTAATACTGAAACTTGTACCGCCTCACGTGCAGGAGGATTCTCTGAAAAACTTTTAGCATATACTTCATTAATAGCTGAATAGTCATTCATGTCTTTCATAAAGATTGAGCATTTTACAACATTCTCAAAATTCATGTCTGCTGCTTTTAGTACAGCCAAAATATTTTTCATTACCTGATTAGTTTCTTCAGTAATATTATCTATTACTAAGTTTCCTGTGTCAGGATTTATTGCTATTTGTCCTGAACAATAAAGCGTATTACCACTAAGTATAGCTTGGCTGTAAGGTCCTATTGCTTTTGGGGCATTTTTAGTATTGATTACTTGTTTCATTCTTTTTAGTTTCTGTGCCCAAATATAGCACTTCCTACTCTAACCATAGTGCTTCCTTGTTCTATTGCTAGTTGATAATCTCCACTCATACCCATAGACAGTGTGGTGATATGTTCATTTTTTACAGTATCAAATACAACTTTAAGACTGTTAAATTCTTGTATTACTTGCTGCTTGTTATCTGTAAAAGTTGCCATCCCCATTAGTCCTACAATTTTTATATTTTGGAATTCTTTTGCAATAGATATTGTTTGTTCTACGTCAGTTATATCAAAACCGAATTTGGTACTTTCTGTTGCAATATGTACTTGCAAAAGGCAGTCAATAATTCTATTATTCTGTTCTGCTCTTTTATTAATTTCTTTTAATAATTTAATTGAATCGACACCATGAATTAAGGATACAAAAGGAGCTATAAATTTTACTTTATTTGTTTGCAAATGCCCAATCATGTGCCAAATAATATCTTTTGGCAAATCTTCAGCTTTTTGCACTAATTCTTGCACTTTGTTTTCGCCAAATATCTTTTGTCCTGCATGGTATGCTAATAGTAAATCAGAATTGGGTTTTGTTTTTGATACTGCAACTAAGGCTACTTCCTTATCAAGGGAGCTTAGTACAGTATTAAGGTTATTTTCAATGCCCATTATTCTAAAGGATAAATAGTTAAGCCTGAACGTAATTTAGGTTCAATATAAGTGCTTTTTGGAGGCATACTTAAGTTATTGTCAGCCACTTCTTTTAAAGCTAAAATTGGAATAGGTTTTAAGATAAAAGCAACTGCGTATTCTCCAGAATCTATTTTGTTTTTAATTATTGAAAGGGGAGTAGTTCCTGATTCAAAAATTATATTTTTATCTGTTTTTTCGTCAGTAATATTGAGTATTGGTGCTAATATATTGTTTGATAATATTGCAGGGTCTAATTTACTGACACAATCTTGCATTACTTTTTTTGGGAATGCCACTAAGGAATACCAATCACCTGCTAGATACATTGAAATCTCATCTTTTATACTAGGAGAATAAGGCGTACTTCCTTTTTTTAAAACAGTAAATGATTTTTCAATTTTAGCAATAAGTTTATAAGAAGTTAATCCATTAGTGTGTTTTACTAATCTGTTAAAATTTATGATGTTTAATTGGTTTTCATCAATTAAAAAACTCATAAAATATTGACTGTTTTTTTTAGTGCTATTCTGAGCTAAAAGGGCAGAGGAAGCAATTCTGTGATGCCCATCAGCAATATATAAATTATCAATAGTGGAAAATGATTTTATAATAGTATTGATATCATCAGTATTATTCACAAGCCATAATTTATGAACTGCTTTATTTGTTGTAGCAAACTCGTATTCAGCTCTAGTTGCTTTGTAATTTTGAATAATAGTGGTAATATCTGTGTTTTTCTGATGACACAATAAAACAGGCTCTGCATTAAATCCAGTAGTATCTAAGTAGCTCCTAAACATTTTTTCCCTTGCATTAAGGGTGTGTTCGTGTTTTTTTATATTTCCACTTAAATAATCGGCAACTGCTGTAGCTCCAATAATACCTTCAAAATTATGATTTTCATTTGTTTGCTGATAGATATAAAATGATTCAGCAGCTTCAGTTATTAAGAAACCTGCTTCTTGAAAATTATTAAACCTTTCTTTTACAGCATTAAATTTCTCTATCCCCTTTTTCTTTATTTTAACCTTATAATCTGGGTTAATAATATGTAAAAAAGTAAACGGATTATGTTCTAACTTTTCGTTTAAAGTTTCGTCTGAATAAGATAAATAAGACCGAGAAGCTACTAAGTTTGCCTTGTCTCTTGTTGGACGAATTGCTTTAAAAGGTCGAACTATTGCCATTTTTATTTATTAAAATGAGTTGCAATTTGATCAGCTAATTCTGTGCCAATTCTATCTTGTGCCTCTAGTGTTGCTGCACCAATATGAGGCGTAAGAGATATTGCATTATGCATACAAATATGGATGCTTGGGTTTGGTTCATTATCAAAAACATCAAGCCCAGCATAAGCTAGTTTCTCTTTGTCCAAAGCAAACATTAAAGCTGTTTCATCAATAACACCACCTCTTGCTGCATTTACAATTCCAGCTCCTGTTTTCATCATTCCTATTTCTTCTGCACCAATTACAGCTTTGTTACCAATTTTAGGAACATGTAAAGTAATGAAATCAGAATTGTTTAGTACTTCTTTTAAACTTTCAGTCTCAATGGTGAATGATTTTTTATCACCATTAAAAAAGTCTAACGTTATGTTTGCTTCCTCAATAAATTTATCATGAGCGATTACTTTCATTCCAAGCCCAATTGCTCTTTTTGCAACTTCTTGGCCTATACGACCAAAACCGATAATTCCTAAAGTTTTTCCTGCTAGTTCTCTTCCGTTAGCATATGATTTTTTTAAGCCTTTAAAATCAGCATCACCAACCATTGGCATTTGACGATTGCTATCAAATAGGAAGCGAACCATTCCAAAAAGATGAGCAAAAACAAGTTCAGCTACTGAACCGGATGAAGCTGCAGGCGTATTAATTACATTAATACCTTTCTCTTTTGCATAATCAACATCAATATTATCCATTCCTACACCACCTCTTCCAACTACTTTCAGGTGTGGACAAGCATCAATTAATTCCTTACGCACATTAGTAGCACTTCTTACTAGAAGCACTTCATAGTTTTCAGTATTTATAGCATTTATTAAATCTTCTTGCGCTACTTTTTCAGTAACAACATCAAACCCTTTTTCTGTTAAAGCATCAATCCCAGCTTGTGAGATTCCATCATTTGCTAATATCTTAGTCATCTTAATTTTGTTCTATTTTTTTCATTATATCTACTAATACTTGTACACTTTCTATTGGCATTGCATTATACATGGATGCTCTATATCCTCCTACTGACCTGTGTCCTTTAATACCATTTATTCCTGCAGCATTCCACAAAGTGTTAAATGCATCTTCTTTACTAATATCGGTTAACAAAAAACAAACATTCATATTTGAACGATCTTCCTTTGCAGCAGTTCCTTCAAATAACGGGTTTCTATCAATCTCTCCATATAGTAAATTGGCTTTTTCCTGATTTATTTTCTCTATAACCTCAACTCCTCCTAAATCCTTTAGCCATTGCAGAGTAAGCATTGATACATAAATAGGGAATACTGGAGGTGTATTGAACATACTTCCCTTGCTTATGTGTGTATTATAGTCCAACATAGTTGGGATATTTCTGCCTGTTTTACCTAAAACCTCATCTTTTACAATTACTAAGGTTGTTCCAGCAGGACCCATATTTTTTTGTGCACCAGCATAAATAATATCAAATTTACTCACATCAACCATTTTACTAAAAATATCAGAACTCATATCACAAACCATTAAGGAAGGAGTTTTAGGAAAATCCTTCATCTGTGTTCCGTAAATAGTATTGTTTGATGTACAGTGAAAGTAATCTACATCACTAGGGATTTTATATCCTTTCGGAATATAATTGTAGTTTGTGTCTGATGAATCGCCTACAACAGTTACCTCACCTAAGTTTTTTGCTTCAGTAATAGCTTTTTTAGCCCAAGTTCCAGTATTGGTATAAGCTGCTTTCCCATTAATTTTCATAAGATTCAAAGGAACCATCAAAAACTCCATACTTGCCCCACCTTGTAAGAATATAACAGAATAACCTTTAGGGACATTTAAAAGTTCTTTTACCAGTTCAACAACCTTGTCCATTACAGCAACAAAAGGTTTGCTTCTGTGTGAAATTTCAATTAATGATAAATTATCATTATTGAAATTAAGTATTGCATCTGAAGCTTGTTTTAAAACTTCTTGCGGTAAAATGCAAGGTCCTGCTGAAAAATTATGTTTTTTCATATTGTATCTATTGTTTTACTCTTTCTATATATGAACCTTTTTCAGTATCAATTTTTATTTTATCTCCCTCATTAATAAACAGAGGAACATTAATACTTGCTCCTGTTTCAGTAGTAGCAGGCTTAAATGTATTGGTTGCCGTATTTCCTTTCATTCCAGGTTCAGTATGTGCAATTTCCAATTCTACATGTGATGGAAGTGTTGCTGACAAAGGCATTCCTTCATCAGCATGAAATAGAACCTCTACATTTTCGCCTTCTTTTAGGAATTGAACATTGTCAATAAAATCCTTCGCTAACATGATTTGCTCATAGTCATCATTGTTCATTAAATGGCAATCATTTCCTTCAAAATAAAGGAATTGATATTTTCTATTTTCTATTCGAATAATATCAATTTTAAAACCAGAAGTAAAGGTATTATCTAAAAGCCTACCTGTATTTAAATTTCTGATTTTAGTACGTACAAATGCAGGTCCTTTTCCTGGCTTAACATGCTGAAAGGATTCAATCTTCCAAGGCTCTCCATTGTGATTAATACATAGTCCATTTCTAATATCTGCTGTAGTTGCCATATTTTTTATTTTTGGTTATAACCTTTCATAATTCCTCTTCCTGAATTCTGTGCAAATGAGATAATTTCATCACGCTCAGGAGAAGCATTTATTTCGGTTTCAATTTGCAATAATGCTTGCGTATTATTATTATTGTTTTGATATAATATTCGGAATATATCTTGTATTTCTTTTATTTTATCACTTGAGAAACCTCTTCTTCTTAAACCTATAGAGTTAATTCCTACAAATGAAAGTGGTTCTCGAGCTGCTTTTACAAAAGGGGGAACATCTTTACGTACTAATGAACCGCCAGAAACCATAGCATGCTTACCAATACTTACAAATTGATGTACAGCTGAAAGTCCTCCAATAATAGCATATTCACCTATGGTTACATGCCCACCAAGCGCTACACTATTTACAATGATGCAATTATCACCAATATTACAATCGTGTGCAATATGAGCATACGCCATAATTAAACAGTTTTTCCCAATAACAGTTTCTCCTGTTATGGATGTTCCTCTATTTATTGTAGCACATTCTCTAATTGTAGTATTATCTCCTATAATTGCCAGTGATTTTTCACCATCAAACTTTAAATCTTGAGGCACTCCTGCAATAACTGCCCCAGGAAAAATCCTGCAATTTTCTCCAATTCTTGCCCCTTCCATAATTGTTACGTTGGAACCTATCCAAGTTCCTTTTCCAATTTCAACATTTTTCCCAATAGTAACAAAAGGATCAATTACAACATTGTCGGCAATTTTAGCATTAGGGTGTACATACGAAAGTGGTTGTATCATAGTTTATTTTTAGGTGCTATTTGTGCTAACAAATCAGCTTCAACAACAATTTTACCATTAACAAAACCTTTACCATGCATATGGCAAAGCCCTCTTCTGATAGGTGAGATTAAATTTAATCTGAAAATTATAGTATCTCCAGGAATTACCTTTTGTTTGAACTTAGCATTGTCAATTTTCATGAAGAAAGTTAGATAATTTTCAGGGTTTTCAACGGTACTTAGAATTAAGACACCACCTGCTTGCGCCATAGTTTCTAATTGCAAAACGCCAGGCATTACTGGTTCTCCAGGAAAATGTCCTTTGAAATAATCTTCATCAGCAGTAACAAATTTAGTCCCAACAATAAAATCTTTCCCTAAATCTCTTATTTCATCAATAAATAAGAATGGATCTCTATGTGGTAAAATTGACATTATCTTGTTTCTATCGTAAAGAGGTGGTGTATTGAAATCAATTTCTGGTGATGTTTTTTTATTTTCTTCCATCATTATATTTTTTAAATATTTTGCGAATTTAGTATTGTTTTTATGTCCTGGTTTTGAAGCAGTAATTTTACCTTTAATAGGTAACCCTAAAAGAGATAAGTCACCAATCACATCAAGTAACTTATGTCGTGCAGGTTCGTTTTTATGTCTTAATTTTAAATTGTTAAGTACTCCTCCTTCCTCAACTTTTATATCTGTTTTATTAAAGGCTTTAGCAAGTGCATTTAGTTTTTCATCTGAAATTTCCTCTTCAACAATAACAATCGCATTATTTACATCACCACCTTTTATAAGGTCGTGCTCTAATAACTGTTCTAACTCATGTAAAAAACAAAATGTACGAGATGAAGCAATATTCTCTTTAAATTCTGATAAATCCTCAAGAGTAGCGGTTTGTATTCCTAAAACAGTAGAGTTGTAATCGATTTCTACTTCTATTTGGTAGTTATCAGCAGGTGTTGCTGTGAATGTTGTTTCGCTTTCAGGGTCCGTAAAACTAATTTTCCTATTTATTTCAAAGAATTTTTTTCTTTCATTTAATTCTTGAATACCTACTTCTGATATTAATTCAGAAAACTGAATTGAACTCCCATCAAGAATTGGGACTTCCATATTGTCAACTTCAATTATAATATTATCAATGTCTTCAGCTACAATTGCAGCCAGTACATGTTCAACAGTATGAACTTCAGAATTTTTAATTTTTAAATTTGTACTTCTATTGGTTGAAAAAACATAATCTACATTAGCAGGGATAGTTGGTTTTCCTTCTAAATCGGTCCTAATGAAACGAATTCCAGTATTTGCTTTAGCAGGCACTAATGTTAATTTTGTATGGACACCTGTATGAATCCCAACTCCTGATATAGTAACGCTATTTTTTATGGTTTTTTGATTCATTTTAACCTTTTATCTGTTTTTTTAGAGTGTTAACTGTTCTATACAAATCAGGTAATTTCTTAAAAATGATGTATGAGCGTTGGAAATCCTTAATGTCAAATGCCATAGGGCCTTGAACAATTTTACCAACTTGTTTGATACTTGAAGCAATACCGCTTTGTCCAGCAATTTTGACTTCATCAGCAATTGTTAGATGTCCTGAAACTGCAGTTTGTCCACCAATCATGCAGTTTTTTCCAATTTTTGATGAGCCTGCAACTCCTGCTTGTGCTGCAATTACAGTATGATCACCAACTTCAACATTATGGGCAATCTGTATTAAGTTATCTAATTTAACTCCTTTGCCAATTTTTGTTGAACCCATAGTTGCTCTATCAATAGTAGTATTGGCTCCAATTTCAACATCATCACTAATAATTACATTTCCTATTTGACTAATTTTATCGTAATTATTTTCAGCATTAGGAGCAAAACCAAAACCATCTGAACCAATAACTACACCTGAATGAATGATATTATTGTTTCCTATTTTGCAGTTATGATAAATAGATACATTTGGATAAATAATACTGTTATCACCAATCGCAACATTTTTACCAATATAACAGTTAGGGTGAATCTTAACATTATTTCCAATAGTAACGCCTTCACAAATAGATGTAAAAGCTCCTATAAATGCACTATCACCAATTGAACAGTTCTTATCAAGATCTGCCTTTTTAGAAACACCTACTTCATTAAATTGCATTTTATTATATAATTCAAGTAACTGACTAAAAGAAGAATAAGCATCTTCAACTTTTATTAAAGTGGATGCTATTTCTGTGTCAGAAGTAAAAGAAGTGTTAACAATAACAATTGAAGCTTTAGTAGTGTAAATATAAGGAATATACTTTTCGTTAGCTAGAAAACATAAGTCGCCTTTCTTTCCATCTTCAATTTTAGCTAATGAATTTACTTCAACTTCAGCATTTCCTACTATTTCTCCATTAAGTATTTCAGCTATTTGTTGAGCAGTAAATTTCATGTTGCAAATCTAATAATTTTAATTATCCTATAGGGCTGATTATTTCAATTTAGGATAACATAGAAAATACTTATTTATTGTTTTTCTTAACGCCTCAATATTAAATTGACCTGAAGCAGAAGTAATGTCAATAACATCACCATTTTTCATTAAGATATTAATGTTTGCTTTTTCAATATTATAGGTGCTATTACTAACTTTATCAGAGAAAATAAAATATTCAGCCTCTTGTTTAGTAATGTTGTAATATTGTTTTACTATATCTATTTGGGTCTCTATTTCAGAAGATTTAAATGCAGTATTTTGTACTTTTATTTTTAATAATTTACGGTTAAGAATCATCTTTGATAATGACGATAATACAAAATCAGGATTATTTTTCCAATATTTTAATGAGGAATAGATGTCAAAATCATCTAATTCGGCAAAGTCATTTAGCAGTTTTGAATTGTTTTCAAAATCGCTAATTGTATAATTATTTTTCAGAAATTCACCAAGATAAGGGTTTGCATAAACTTCTTTTCCTTCATTTAATAATTCTTTTGCTCTTTGAAGTACTTTTATGAGCATATTTTCGGCCGACACTACTGTTTTGTGAAGATATACTTGCCAGTACATTAATCTTCTAGCAATTAGAAATTTTTCAATTGAATAGATTCCTTTTTCTTCCACAACTAATTTGTCACTTACTACATCTAACATATTTATAATGCGTTCAGTACCTATATTTCCTTCTGTTACTCCTGAGAAAAAACTATCTCTTTTTAAATAATCTAATCGATCCATATCAAGTTGTGAGGATACAAGTTGATGTAAAATTTTTTTAGGATGTTTGTTTTTAAATATTTTAATAGCTAAAGATAATTTTCCGTTAAATTGCTCGTTTAGCCTTTGCATAAACAATAAAGAAAGATGCTCGTGAGAGATATTTGAAGCGATAGAATGTTCCAATGCGTGGGAAAAAGGACCATGACCAATGTCATGCAAAAGAATAGCGATTTTTAAGGCTTCAGACTCATCCTCAGTTATTTCATGTCCTTTGTTTCTGATTTGATTAATGGCCTTATTCATAAGGTGCATACATCCAATTGCATGATGGAATCGAGTATGATGAGCGCCAGGGTAAACAAGGTAAGAAAGTCCTAATTGAGCTATTTTTCGTAATCTTTGAAAATAAGGGTGGTCAATTAAGTCAGTAATAATACCTTTATCAAGTTTTACAAAGCCATAAATTGGGTCGTTAATTATTTTGTCTTTTTTTCTGTTTAGCATATAAGCAAATAACGGAATTTTTTTAATTTTTGTAAACTATAAACAAATAAAATATGATAAGAATACTTTGGGCAGATGATGAGATTGATTTATTAAAACCGCACATTATTTATTTAGAAGGAAAAGGATATAATGTCACTCCAGCAAAAAGTGGAGATGAGGCTTTGGATTTAATGGCTGAGAATAATTATGATCTCATTTTTTTAGATGAAAATATGCCTGGATTATCGGGGCTTGAAACGTTAACGATTCTTAAGGAAAAGTATACAAATACTCCTGTGATAATGATAACTAGGAGTGAAGAGGAAAGTATTATGGAGGAAGCAATTGGTTCAAAAATTGCGGATTATTTAATTAAACCTGTTAATCCAAATCAGATTTTATTAGCTATAAAGAAGAACATAGATACCAATCGTTTGGTGGAGGAAAAGACTACAAGTAATTATCAGCAAGAGTTTAGGAACATAAGTATGTCCTTATCCTCATTTTTAAATAAGGAAGAATGGTATGAGATTTATAAAAAGCTAACCTATTGGGAGTTAGAATTAGATAAGTTAGGAGATAAAAGTGTTGAGCAAATTCTAGCTATGCAGAAAACTGAAGCAAATACACAGTTTTTCAGGTTTATAAAAAATAATTATAAGGATTGGATTAGAGGACAAGATGCTCCTTTAATGTCACATAATTTGATATGTAAAAAGGTGCTGCCACAGATGGAGGAAAATAAACCCACTTATCTTATTCTCATTGATAACTTAAGGTACGATCAATGGAAAATTATTGAGCCTTCCGTTTTAGAGGATTTTAAAGTTATAAATGATGAAATGTACACTAGTATTTTGCCTACAGCTACACAGTATTCACGTAACGCTATTTTCTGTGGTTTATTGCCTTCTGAAATTCAAAAACGCTTTCCTAATAAGTGGATGAATGATGAGGATGAAGGTGGTAAAAATATGTTTGAAGCAGAATTTTTAGCCGATAATTTACAAAGGTTAGGCAAAGGAAGTAGTAAACATTCCTATACTAAAATCACTAATATTGATGCGGGAAGAAAAGCTGTAAATCAAATCCCAAATATGAAGCATAATGAATTGAATGTGATTGTTTATAATTTTGTAGATATGCTTTCTCATGCGCGTACTGACATGAAGGTAATTAAAGAGCTGGCTGATGATGATTCGGCATATCGTTCGCTTACCGCTTCATGGTTTTCGCATTCTCCATTAAAAGATATTATGAAACAAATTGCTAAGCAAAAAGCAAATCTTATTATTACTACTGATCACGGAACAATTAATGTTAGTAAACCATCAAGAGTTATTGGAGATAGAAGTGTAAATGCAAACTTAAGATATAAGCAAGGTAAAAATCTTGATTTTCAGAAAGGAGATGTGCTAGAAATAGATAAACCCTTGGAATCTTACTTGCCAATTCAGAATGTAAGTAGTAAATATATTTTCGCAAAAGAGGATATGTATTTTGTGTATCAAAATAATTTCAATTATTATGCTAAGTTTTATAAAAATACCTATCAGCATGGAGGGATTTCAATGGAGGAGATGTTAATTCCAGTCATTACTTTAAAGTCAAAATAAATGAGTAAAACCCTTTTTGCTGAAAACTTAGAGCAGTTAAATTCTATTGCTAAGCAAATATTAGATTATACTTCAACTCATAAAAAGTTTGCCTTTTATGGTGAAATGGGAGTAGGTAAGACTTCATTAATAAAAGCCTTATCTTTGCACTTAGGAGTTCTTGATGCAGTGAGTAGTCCTACTTTTTCTATTGTCAATGAATATCAAGCTGATGAGAATACAAAAATTTATCATTTTGATTTTTATAGAATAGAGGATGAAAAGGAAGCATATGATATGGGTTATGAAGAATATTTCTTTAGTAATGCTTATTGTTTTATAGAATGGTCAGAAAAAATTCCTAATTTGATAGAAGAAGATATGGTTCAAATAAAGATGAGTGTTGAAGGTAATAAAAGAAGAATTGAATTAATAATTTAATTATGAAAAAAGAAAAAGTATTTAGTTCGTTTGAAATGCTTCCCAAAGAAGATATGCTTGAAGTAAAACCAAATTTCAAGCAGTTGCAAATAGGAATCCCTAAGGAATCATCATTTCAAGAAAACAGGGTAAGTTTAACACCTGATTCTGTTGGGCTATTAATTACAAACGGTCATAGTGTAATTATTGAAAAAGGAGCCGGTTTAGCTTCCAACTTTCAGGATAAAGAATATACTGATAAAGGAGCTGAATTAGCCTATTCTAAAGAAGAGGTTTTTAAAGCAAATTTTATCTTAAAAATTGAACCTCCAACTCAAGAAGAATTAACTTTAATGCAAAGAAGTCAGCAACTAATTTCAGCAGTGCAAATGAGTACGCAAACCGCCACTTATTTTAAAACTTTGAAAAAGAAAAATATTACCGCCTTTGGTTTTGAGTTTATAAAAAATGAACAAAATAAATTACCTATTGTTAGGAGTATGAGTGAAATTGCAGGCAATACAGCTTTGCTAATTGCTGGAGAATACTTATCCAATACAAAAAATGGTAAAGGTTTGATGTTAGGTGGTATTTCAGGATTAACTCCAACAAATATTGTGGTAATAGGTGCTGGGACAGTAGGAGAGTATGCTTGCCAAACTTCTCTAGGGTTAGGGGCTTCAGTTATTGTGTTTGATAATTCAGTTACTAAGCTAAGAAGGTTGCAAATCAATATTATGCAAAGAATTTCTACTTCAACTTTTCAGCCTAAAGCATTAGGCAAAGCCTTAAAAAGAGCAGATGTAGTAATTGCAGCTTTGCGAGTAGGAGATGGGAAAGTACCTTGTATTGTAAGTGAGGAGATGGTGAGTACAATGAAAAAAGGTTCTGTAGTGGTTGATGTAAGTATTGATCAAGGAGGGTGTTTTGAAACTTCTGAAATTACTACTCACAAAAAACCAACTTTTATAAAGCATGGTGTTGTGCATTATTGTGTACCTAATATAGCTTCAAGAGTTTCGCGTACAGCATCAATGGCAATTTCTAATATTTTAACGCCTATTTTGTTACGTATTGCTGAAGATGGAGGAGTTGAGCATACCATAAGAAAGCATGAATGCTTAAGAGATGGAGTATATACTTGTCATGGAAATTTAACTAATGAAGTGCTAAGTAAGAATTTTAATATTCCTTTTGTAGATTTAGATTTAATAATGGCAAATAGATAGTATTATGAGAAGAAGACTTTTATTTTTTGGATTTGGAGCATTAATTAGCATTTTCTTCCTTTCAATGGGTCCTGAAAATCGCTTGAAAAAAACTTTTTATGCCTACCTGGATTACTTTGATATGAACCAAAGAGTTATTTCTCATCTTTATCCTAATACAACTGATGATGAAGGAAATCTGCTGTTAATTGATACTGAATTTTCAACACAAGCTGAGTGTCAGTTGGTCTATTATAATTTGACAAAAAAAGATTTGTTATCTGTTTTGGAAGATGGAGAAGTGAATTTTGAATTATCAGATGAAGATGGAGAGCCTTGCCAGTATTATGTAATTGAAAATTTAGTAAAAGGCAATGCTTTATCAGTTACTTTTGAACTTTGTTATTACAATGATAAAAGTGTGAAGGTGATGAAGTTTAGATACAATAAAGAGAAGGAAACTTGTAATTTTTAGATCTTCTTCCTCCTTTTTTTTTCAGCTACAATATTTGTAAGTTCTCGTCCCATTTGCCCTGCAATTGAGGTGTTTTCATCTGCTCTTCTAATTAAGTAAGGCATAACATCTTTTACTGGTCCGTAAGGAACATATTTACTGACATTATAATTAGCAACCGAAAGGTTATAAGAGATATGATCACTCATTCCTAAAAGCTGAGAAAAGTAAATTCTATCATCATTTTTTTCAATTCCTTTTTGATCTAAAAGATTAGCCAATAGCTGTGAGCTATCTTCATTGTGTGTGCCTGCACATATTGCTATTCTGTTAATATTATTAATACAAATATTTAGGGCATGATTATAGTCTCTATCCGTATCTGACTTTTTAAGATGTACAGGGCAGGGGTAGTTATTTGTTTTTGCTCTTGCTATCTCTTGTTCATGATATGCACCTCTCACCAATTTAACTCCTACAAAAAACTTATCTTCTGAACGCTCCAGGAGTTCGTTAAGATAAATTATTCTATCATTTCTGTAAAGCTGTATTGTATTGTAGATAAGAGCCTTTTTAGTATTATATTTTAGCATCATCTTCTCGGCAATACTATCAATAGCATTTTGTATCCAACTTTCTTCAGCATCAATAAAAATGGCTACATTTTTATCGTGAGCCAATTTGCAAATAGTATTCACTCTTTCTTCATATTCGTTTTTTTCTTTTTCATCATCAGCTGAAAGAGAAGTGCAATCATTTATTTTTTGGAGTAATGAAAATTTACAAAGTCCTGTAGGTTTAAAAACTGAAAAAGGAATGCTATCAGAAATTGCAGCTTTTTCAATTGAAGCTAGGGTTTGTTTTAAGGCTCGCTCAAAATCAGTATTTGATTCCTTTCCTTCTGCTGAAAAATCTAAAATAGTTCCAATTTTTGATTCCCATAATTTATCTATAGTAACTTGGCTTTGTTCTATGCTTTCCCCACCACAAAATTGTTTATATACAGTTGCTTTTATAACTGGCTTTAACGGTAGTCGTAGCTTTAATGCAAATTTTGATAACCCTGTAAGTAATTTTGAAAAAAAAGGATTGCTCATCCCTTTAAATAGAAAATAGGCTCTATTTAAATCAGTATTTGATTTGTCAGCAAAAGCTATTTTTAGGTTATTGAAATCAATCATATATTAAATAATTTGTGCGAAAAATATAAACATTGATAGTTTGTTTATGATTTATATTAAAAAAATTATTTAATTTTCCTTGAAATCATTAAACCATCTCGTACTGGTAAAAGTATGGTTTCCACTCGATCTGAATTAATCATTTTCTTATTGTATTCATC
>Ga0075444_10001373_pt1 | contig 14961 bp, 10 predicted proteins | sample CoawatmetaG01DNA_FD_76836 | JGI IMG/M metagenome (GOLD analysis project Ga0075444, IMG submission 76836) | Marine microbial communities from the West Antarctic Peninsula - Coastal water metaG017-DNA | ecosystem: Environmental > Aquatic > Marine > Coastal | place: Atlantic Ocean: West Antarctic... | reverse complement strand
GCGCGCCGGCGCGCGCAGGCAGGGGGAGGGTAGCGGCCATCCCGCCAGCCAGAAGCGCGCGCCGGTCGATCATCAGAAGCTCAACCCAAGCCGGACATAGTACCGGCCACCGTCGGTGTCATAGGGTGCGTTTCGCGAATAGATCAGGCCACGGTTCGCCTGATTGGTCGCTTTCGCCGGATAGGTATTGAAGACGTTTTCGGTGCCGCCACGGATCGAGATGTTCGGCGTCACGCGATAGGTGAGCGAGGCGTCGAACAGCGCGAGGCCGCCGAAGCGCTGGAACAACTCGCCGGTCGCATTGCCCGTCACGTCGGTCCAGGGCCCGTAATAACGACCGCGCAGCATCACACCGACCCGACCGATATCGTAGCCGAGCGTGCCGGTCGCATTGTGCTGGGGCAGCCGTTCCTGGAAGATGCGGCGTTGCGTGTCGTTGGCGATCGCCGCGCTCGTTCCGCTACGGACGGTGGTGCGGTTGTAGTTATAGGCCAGCGTCGCGCTGGCCCGACCGCCGCCCAGGGTACGGGCATAGCTGACGACGACATCGACACCCCGTGTCCGGGTGTTGAAGTCGTTGGTAAAGTAGCTGATCGAGGTGAAGCGGTTGGGATTGGCGAAGCCCGCCGGGATGGGAATCGTCGCCGACTGGCTGAAGCGGTCGTCAACGTCGATCTGATAGAGATCGACCGTCGCCCCCAGCCCGATATTCGTCTGCGCGACGAGCCCGGCGCTGATGTTGCGCGACGTTTCGGGCCGCAGCGGCTTGGCACCCAGCGCGACCGCGAGCGGGTCGGTGGGCGCCAGGCGGCCCTGGTTGAAGACCTGCAGGGTCCGGGTGTCGAGGCCCTGGCTCACCACCCGCGTGTTGAGCTGGGCCGGGGTCGGCGCCCGGAAGCCGGTGGAATAGGTGCCGCGCAGCGCGAGCCATTCGACCGGCTCGACCCGCCCGGAGAATTTATAGGTGAACTTGTCGCCGAAGCTCGAAAAATCCTCGTAGCGACCTGCCGCGCCGAGGGCGAGCATCGTAACCGGACGCCATGTGAGATCGACATAACCCGCGTTGCTCGTCTGCTTGAAGTTGCCTGCCTGTTGCGGCCCGAAGCCAGGGAATCCGTTGGCGTTCGGGGCAAGACCGGTGGCCGCGCCCGCCCCGATCGCATAGGAGGCCGGATCGCCAACGCCGACCGCGTAGCGCTCGATCCGCCGTTCGCCGCCGAACGCGATGTTGAGCGGTTCGATACCACCGATGGGCAAACGATAGACGAAGTCGGCGTTGAGGTTCGTCTCACGCTGCGTCAGGCGACCGAGGTAGAAGCTGGTCGGGCTGGTCGGCCCCAGGGATGCGTTGAGCGTTTCGGCGATCGTATAGTCGATGCGGCTGCGGCCGGCGGAGGCGCTAAGGTCGTAGCTTAGCGCCTCCGACAGATCGCCGCGCAGGCCGCTGACGAGTTGCAGGTCGGCGAACTGCGTGCCGAAGCGCGGCGTGAAGCCGGCCGGATAGATGCTGCGGAAGCTGAAACCAGGGAAGGCGCTGCTGGCGTTGTAGACGCTGCCGGTATTGCTGGGGTTTCGCCAGTTGAAATCGGTGATCCCTTCGCCCTGCTGCACCGTGCCGAAGGCGTAGATGGTCGCGGTCTCGGCGAGGTCGTAATGCATGTCGACGGCGCCGCGGACGCGCTCTTCGTCGGGTTGTCCCCAGCGCTGCACCGGGTTTCGGACCGCGAGCGTCGGGTTCGCGGCCTGGAACGCGGCGGCGTCGGGACGCTGGCGGGTGCGCGAGGTAGCCTCTCCGTGCTCGAACTGACCGGTGAAGACGATCGCGCCCTTGTCTCCGAGCGCGACGCCACCGCGTGCGCCGGACTGGTAGTTGTTGCCGTCACCGGCATAATATTGGCTGAACTGACCAAATGCCTCCATCCCCGGCTGGTCGTCGAGGATGATGTTGATGACGCCGGCGATCGCGTCCGAGCCATATTGGGCCGACGCGCCGTCGCGAAGCACCTCGATGCGCTTGATCGCGAGGGTGGGGATGCTGGCGAGATCGGGGGCCTGTGCGCCGCGCGTTCCCAGCAGTGCCGAGCGGTGATAGCGCTTGCCGTTGACGAGGACGAGCGTCTGGTCGGCGGACAGGCCGCGCAGCGTCGCCGGACGCACGAACGCTTGTCCGTCGGCGGCGGGCAGGCGCTGGACGTTGAACGACGGCAGGAGCTGCGCCAGCGCGTTGTTGAGATCGCCCGATACGGCAGAGCGCACCAGGGCTTCTGGCAGCACGTCGACTGGGGCCAGCGTATCGAACTGGGTGCGCCCACGTTCCCGCGTGCCGGTCACGACGACATCGTCTCCACCGGCGGCATCCGGTGTCACCTGGCTGACCGGCGAATTGGCTTGGGGCGCGACGGCCTGCGCCGAAACGGCAGGCGCGAACAGAACGTGCAGCGCCGCAACGGCGCTGGCGGTAGCGAATTTCATGATGACACATTCCCTGAAGGGCCGCTCTCTCGGCGCCTGTTGGCCGCGCTAGAGCAGCTTTGTTGCAGTGCCGTTGAGTTTCGAATGCAAGGGCGAGTCAGGTCGATGACCGTTTTGTGTCACCTCCAAACGGTAGCCTAAGTGGCGATGCGAAGATTGGTGACCTTTGGGCCAGCAAATACAGCCAGTCGCTATGGGCCGCCTCATTACTCCCCTTATTGGAAGCGGGCCGTGCGTCCGGCTCCATCGGGACATGAACCAACGTCGGATGTGGTACTGCGGAAAATCGTCTCGAATGACCGCATCTCGGTCGTTCGCGACGGCTTGGACACCTGATGCGTGGCGCTTGAGCAGTTGTCCGCCTGTACCCCTTGCTGCGCAACTTGCCGACAGACGGGTTGCGAAGTGGATCAAGATCAATGGTTTGGAGCGACGAGGAAATAGGTCGGAAATCCTGTCTTCCTGATGCCGACCCTAAAATCTGCAACACTGAAGGTGAAGTGGTCGTAATCTTCCGAGATTGGACGTCATACACAGGAAAGGGTGGCCGTGTCGTCCGGTTCGACATGATTTCAACCGGACTGAAGCTCGAAGCCGTATGAATCAGCCGCTCTGGGCAATTTGCCGTAACGTGCGCCGGTCGCAGGCGCACAACTGTTCGCAAAGCGTCGATCGGACATTGCACTCTTCGACATGATGATCGCCAGCTACGGCGCCATCGGGCCATACCGGCTTGACCGCTGCCGATTAATTGCTGGCGGGCGACGCGTGACAGGCGTGAGGCCGGAAACGGGGTTTGTGCCTGCACGGATTTGGTGTGCTAGAGGCCCGGCTATGTCGAAATCCCACACGAACGCCGGTACCGTCACGATCGATGGCGTTGCCTATGATTGGCACCTGCACAGCGAACCCCACCAGTCGGATGACGAGGGGTGGAAGGGCATGACGATTGCGCTGCTCCAGCAGGACGCCAAGCGCGAAGCCTTGGTCGAATTTCCCCCGCCCAAGCGGCTGTTGAAGGGATTGCCGCGTGGTCGGCTCCAGCTCGATGACGCGACGATCGCGCGCTGCGTGCGCTCCGCGCTGTCGGCGGGATGGGAACCCATGTCGCGCGGCAGGCCGGTCGTGGTCATGGTCGACGCCCAGGGCAACTGATCCGTGCGGCGGCTGTCGGCCCGACAACCGCATTGGCGATTTGCCTTGTCAGAGACGGTGGTGCGGTCCAATTTCGTCTTCAGATGAAGACGTCACCCATTTCCGACGAATATGCCCGCGGACGACGCGATGGATTGCGTCTCGCCCTGTCGATCCTCGAAGCGGAGGAAGCCAAGTGGGAAGCGCTGCTCGGCGAGAGCCCCTCGTGGCGGACGAATGCGATGCGTGTCATCCGCCACAAGGCGTATCAGGTCGCGCGCAAACGCGTGCAGACGGCACTTCATCGCTTGCGGCCGAAATCGGAGTCCGCATTGCCGAGCGAAGTCGCACAGAGGATCGACCAAGCCGGCTTGTAGGCCAATCCGTCATGTTCCTGCGCCGAGACAGGGAAACGACATGAAATTGTACGGCGTACCGGCTTGGGGCTCGGCGATCGTCGAGGCGATGCTGGCGTTGGTCGGTCAGTCCTATCACTTCGTCGATGTCGAAGGCTTTGATCGGCCGGGCGAAGCGCAGGACAGGCTGGCAAGGGTCAATCCGCTGCGGCAGGTTCCGGCGCTGGTGCTGGACGATGGCGACGTGCTGACCGAGACCGCCGCGATCGCCCTGTGGCTGGCGGATCGTCATGCGGGGTTGGCGCCTTCGCCAGGGAGGGTCGAACATCGCCGGTTCCTGCGCCTGCTGATCTGGATCGTGGCGAACGTCTATCCGACCTTCACCTATGGCGATTACCCCGAGCGTTGGGCACCTTCGGCACAGGACGGAACTAACCGGTGCCACAAATGTCCATCGCGAGCGCCTCTATCGCTGGCTCGAGGAGCAAATTGTCGGCCCCTATGTGCTGGGGGAGCAGGCGTCCGTCCTGGATTGCTATGCTGCGGTGATGATCGACTGGCGTCCGGGCCGCGAGTGGTTCGCTGGCAACACGCCGAGATTGTTCGCTGCGGCCAGGCTGATGCGGCGGGATCCCAGGCTGGCGGCGGTCATGGCGCGCAACAGGCTGACGGTCGATTGATGGTCGCTTGTCGCCACCCGCTTCGACCGACGCCCTACCGCCCTTCTTTCCGTCTTCGCCCTCGCCGGAACCGGCATCTTCCGGCTGTTTTCGACGAGCCCCGAACCTAGAACACCACCACCGAGCGGATGCTTTCACCGGCATGCATCAGGTCGAAGCCCTTGTTGATATCCTCCAGGTCGAGGACATGGGTGATCATCGGGTCAATCTCGATCTTGTTGTTCATGTACCAGTCGACGATCTTGGGCACGTCGGTCCGGCCCTTGGCGCCGCCAAAGGCCGATCCCCTCCAGACGCGGCCGGTGACCAGCTGGAACGGCCGGGTGCTGACTTCCTTGCCCGCCTCGGCCACGCCGATGACGATCGATTCGCCGCAGCCGCGATGGCACGCCTCCAGGGCGGTGCGCATCACCTGCGTGTTGCCGGTGCAGTCGAAGGTGTAGTCCGCACCGCCATCGGTCAGCGCCACCAGATGCTGGACGAGGTCGCCCTCGACCTTGGACGGATTGACGAAATGGGTCATGCCGAAGCGGCGACCCCATTCCTCCTTGGCGTCGTTCAGGTCGACGCCGACGATCATGTCCGCGCCCACCATCCGCGCGCCCTGGATGACGTTCAGGCCGATGCCGCCAAGGCCGAAGACGATCACGTTCGATCCCGGGGTCACCTTCGCCGTCTTCACCACCGCGCCGACACCCGTCGTCACGCCGCAGCCGATATAGCAGCTCGACTGGAAAGGCGCGTCCTCGCGGATCTTGGCGACCGCGATTTCGGGCAGGACGGTGAAGTTCGAGAAGGTCGAGCAGCCCATATAATGGAAGATCGGCTGGCCCTTATAGCTGAACCGCGTCGTGCCGTCGGGCATCAGCCCTTTCCCTTGCGTCGCGCGGATCGCGGTGCATAGGTTCGTCTTGCCCGACAGGCACGACTTACACTGGCGGCATTCGGGCGTGTAGAGCGGGATGACGTGATCGCCGGGCTTCACGCTCGTCACGCCCGCGCCCACCTCACGCACGATGCCGGCGCCCTCATGGCCGAGCACGCTGGGAAAGATCCCCTCGCTGTCCAGACCGTCGAGCGTATAGGCGTCGGTGTGGCAGATGCCGGTCGCCATGATCTCGACCAGGACCTCGCCCGCCTTTGGGCCTTCCAGATCGAGTTCGACGATTTCGAGCGGCTTCTTCGCTTCGAAGGCGACGGCGGCGCGGGTCTTCACGACAGCAAATACTCCAGTGGTAAAAAATTGGGTCGGCGGGGAAGGGAAGGGACCGCAGTGCGATCCCTTGCCCGGGGTCAGAAGCGAACAGTGCCTTCCACGCCGAACGTCCTGGGCAGGGCCCGGACCAGATAGCCCGCGCCGGTGATCCCTTCATTGGGATAGCCGCCCGGAAAATAGAGCTTGTTCGACAGGTTCTTGCCCCACACCGAAAGGGTGTAGCGATCCGTCACATAGCTGATGCGGCTGTTGAAGACCCAGTAATCGCCTTCGCCGTTGGTGTATTGGCCGGTGCCGAGGTTCTTCAGGACACCGCGGCTATAGTCCTTGAAGGAGTCATAATAGAAGCGTCCCGAATAGGCGGTGTCGCCATGGACCTTGATCTTGCCGTCCCCGAGATCCGCCGCATCCCAGTCGAAGCCCAGATTGATCGAGGATGTCGGTGCGTAGGGGAAGGGGTTGCCGCCCACGCTGACGCTGCCCGCGCCCGACTGGACGCACGACCCTTTCTGTGCCGGATACAAACCGCTGAGGTTCAGGGCCGCGCAGGTCGCCTGATCGAAGTCCGCATATTTGCTGTCCAGCAGGCCGAGCGACGCGCTCAGCGTCAGGCGGTCGGTGGCAGCGAATTCGACAGCCAGTTCCAGGCCCTTCATCGTGCCGTCCAGCGTGATGATATTTGCGGTCACGCTCTGATCGACGACCTGGCTCTGCTGGTTCTTATAGTCGTAATAGAAGAAGCTGCCATTGACCTGTAGCCGGTTGTCGAGGAAGCGGGTCTTGAACCCGACCTCATAGGCGTTCACCTCCTCCGGCTTGACGAAATAGACCTGCGGCGAACTGATATAGGCCAGGCCGTTGAACGTCCCGGCGCGATAGCCGCGACTATAGCTGGCATAGAGCATGACGCCGTCCACCGGCTTCCAGTCCAGGATGGCGCGTCCCGATAGGCGGCTGGTCTTGCCGTCCTTGTTGATGCCGCCGGGCATGGTTCCCCCGGTTGCCGGGATCACCACCGCACCGGCCTCGTTATAGACCGGCGCCAGGAAATAGGGCGCGCCATAGGCCGATACGGGGAGCATCCGTGCATTGCCCGCATCGTCATAATAGGTGGTGATGCCATCGCGATATTTGGTGGTATCGGTGGTGTAGCGCAGGCCTGCGGTGAATTTCACCGTCGGCGTGATTTCATAGCTGCCTTCGCCATAGACCGCCCAGCTTTCGCGTTCCTGCCGGAAATGCTGCTTCCCGAAAATGCCGGTCGGCACCGAACCGGCGGACAGCGCCGTTCCGTTAAAACCGCCCGCCGGGTTGAACCATGTCGCGGGCAGGCCGACGGCCGCACGCACGTCGCTCAGCAGGTTGAAAATGTCGATCGCGTTGTTCGACGTCACCGAATCCCAGCCAAAATAGGCACCGCCGATCATCTTGAACGGGCCGCTGCTATAGTCGAGCCGCAGATCCTGATTGAAGGCCTTGAAATCCGACCGATAGCCATTGGAACAGAGGCGAAGCGGGCTGCTGTCGCAATCGGTCTGCGTCTGGAGATAGAGGCCGGAATCATAGCCGGTGATCGAGGTGAGGTTGAGCCTGCTGGCGAGGTCGGCCTTCACCGTCAACACGGCGCCTTCGGTGCGGGTGACGGCGCGGCCGACAGTATCCTGTTCGATCTCGGTATCCGACAGGCCCGCCCGGCTGTAGCTGCTCGGCAGCAGACCCGCACCCTTGGAACCCAGCGCCCGGAACAGCGGCGATAGGATGAAATTGGGGTTTTCATAGTCGAACAGGCCCGGGTTGGACTTGTAGGGACCAGCGCCGATCGAGGCCGCCGCGCCCCCGGTCGATTTGGACGCATAGCCCTTCAGCGTGATGTCGATCGTGTCGACCGGCTTGAAGCGCATCGTGCCCCGAAACGCATAGCTCTCATCGCCGCCAGGATCGCGACCCGTCGCGAAATTGCGACCGGATGCGCCTCCCGCCGCCGTCTTGTTCAGGCCGGCGGGCATTAGATTATGAATATAGGGATCCATTTTGACATAGGTGCCCGCAATGCGGATACCGAACCGGTCTTCGACGGGCGTCAGTTCGATCGCACCTTCGAAATTGCGGCGGTTGTAATTGGCGTAGCCAGCCGTCAGATAGCCATTGTCGCCCTTCAGGGCGGGCTTGCGGGTGATGAAGTTGATCGCACCGCCCGTCGTGTTGCGACCATAAAGCGTACCCTGGGGCCCGCGCACCACTTCGACCTGGTTCAGGTCATAGAGCTGCTGTCCCTGGCTCGCCCGGAAAGTCTGGTAGACCTCGTCGACATAGACGCCGACCGGCGATGCCGCGCTCGCGCTGAGTTCGGTGCCGACACCGATACCGCGCAGGGTAAAATTGGGCTGCTGTGAACCATAAGCCGACGACACCTGGAGATTGGGCATCGAGCCGTTCAGGTCCGATGTGTCGAACACGCCCTGGTTGGCGAGTTCCGACGAGGAAATGGCCGACACGGCAACGGGAACGTCCTGGAGGTTCTCCGCGCGCTTGGTGGCGGTCACGACGATCTCTTCCAGTCCCCCGGCCTGCGTCTGTGTCTTGCTCGCATCCTGTGCGAATGCCGGCATCGCGATGCTTGTCGCGATGGCGAGAATGCTGATGCCCCCGACCCTTTTCATGTGAAGCTCCCTGATACGGTCACTGCATCTGAGTGCATTGGTGACCCGTTGCGCCTGGGCATCAGCAGTCTGGGGTAACGGGGTGCGTGTATCCTGTCGCCAAAGCCCCGAACGCTGGTGCCAGGGCTCAAGGTGCCAGATATCTGCCCCTCTTCTTAGGACCTGTTCGCCGCTTTTTTATGGAGCCAGTTCAGCTTTGCCCCTGTTCCATCGCGCGTAGCATGAAGCGTTGTATCTTGCCGCTGGGGGTTTTCGGCAGTTGCGGCAGGAACGCGATCAGCCGGGGATAGGCGTGGGCGGACAGCCGCGTTTTGACATGCGCTTTCAGGGCGTCGGCCAGCGCTGGCGTCGGCGCAAATCCCGCATTCAGGACGATGAACGCCTTGACCAGTTCGGTGCGTTCCGGGTCGGGTACGCCGATGACGGCGGCCTCCATCACGGCGGGATGTTCGATCAGTGCACTTTCCACATCGAAGGGGCCGATGCGATAGCCCGATGAGGTGATCACATCGTCGGCGCGTGCGATGAAACTGACGCTGCCGTCCGGCCCGAGTTCCACCGTATCCCCCGTCCGGTAATAGCCGTCACGGATGGCGGGGGTGGGTTGTTGCCAATATCCCTCGAACCACGAGAGGGGGGACCGGGTGATGTCGATGGCCAGTTCGCCCGGCTCGTCGACGCCCCGTTCGCGGCCGTCCTCATCCAGCACGGCGACCCGGTAGCCAGGCATCGCGACACCGGCCGAACCGATACGGACGGCGTGCGATAGGCCATGATGGTTGTTCACCACCATGCCCGTTTCTGTCTGGCCGTAATGATCGTGCACCGGCACGGCGAGTTGGGCGTCGAACCACCGGATGACTTCGGGGTTCAGCGGTTCGCCCGCGCTGCTGACGACGCGCAGCATGCCCCTTGCCTTCGCGGCCGCCGCGCCGCCTTCCGCCATCAACAGGCGATACGCGGTGGGCGAGCCAGCGAGGTTCGTGACGCCGAGCCGGGCGATGAGATCGAAGGCGGTCTCGGCGGAGAAGACGCCATCATGCAGGATCGTCGCCCGGCCCAGCAGCAGCGGCCCGGTGATCCCGTAATAGAGTCCATAGGCCCAGCCCGGATCCGCGATATTCCAGAAACGGTCCTCCGCTCGCAGGTCTATCGCCCAGCGCATATAGGCACCGATCGCGATCAGCGCCTTCAGCGGGACGCCCACGCCTTTGGGAAGGCCAGTGGACCCCGATGTGGACATCATGAGGAAGAGGTCGTCGCCCGTTCGCATGACCGGCACGAAATCGGTCGACATCGCGGCGACCTCCGCCCGGAAATCGATGTCGCCAGCCATGAGCGCATCTTCCGGCGTTCGGACGACCGCGATCGGTGGACATTGTGCGATGTCGGTCAGCTTGGCGCGATTAACGCTGTCCGTCACGACCAGCGCGGCGCGGCTGAGACCCAGCCGATGCGCGATCGCCTTGGGCCCGAAGGCGGTGAACAGGGGCTGATAGGTCGCTCCGATCCGCCAGACGCCCAGGATCGTCGCGACCAGCTCGAGCCTTCGCGGCAACAGACCCGCTACGACGTCGCCGGGCTGGACGCCGTGCGCCGCCAGCATATGCGCCACCCGCGCCGACAGGTCGCGCAACGCGGCGAAGCCATGGTCATGGCGTGTGCCATCCGCCGCGATCGTGACAAGCGCCACATCGTCGCTATCGGCATAGCGGTCGCAGCATTCGACACAGGCGTTGATACCGCCCGAAAGACATCCCAAAAGCCGCGCTCGCTCGCGTTCGATGCAAAATTCCTTGACCGCCTTCCCGTAGTCGGGGACGGCGGCCGATGCCGGTATGCCGGTCATGCGTTCGATCCTCTCCACGATCACGCCGCATTGATGCGGTCTATCGTACGTCCCACCCTTATTGTTGAATCTCCGCTGCGCCCGGCGGGTGGAGGCGGCGGTTTGTATCAGGTCCCTGCGGACGGAGTTAGCCGGACCGGAGTGGCGGCCCCCGGAAGATACCGCCACCCGTCACTGCGGTTTCGGCGTTATTCGGGCAGCACGTCCTTCGTGATGACCCACAGCTTTTTCGAGAAGGGGCCTTTGGACGTCCATGTGATGTGCATGCCGGCAGACAGGCCGATCGTATCGCCAGCCTTGAAATTATGCACCTTGCCGGTGTCGGTTTCGACCACCTCGACCTCGCCTTCGAGAAGCAGGATCGTCTCGTCACCCAGCACGCCGGTATAGGGTGTTTTGAGCGCGCCCTTTTCGTCGACATCGCTGCCGGCGATGCCCTTTCCCGAGCGCCACACGCCGCTCATCATCGTGCCGGTCGAACCGCTGGAGCGCAGGAAATAGAGCTCGCCCGCGACCAGGGGGCCTTCGGCGGGTTCGACGAAATGATATTCCAGCCAGTCGGCGGGATTGTCGCTGGTATGCGCGATCAGCAGATCCTGGGGCGGGTTGCCCGTCGGTTCGCTGCCGTTCCAGATGCACCACCATTTCTTGAACGACGGCCCCTCGATCTCCCACTGCACCTCCAGCCCCTTGGGCGCGTTGATGATCGACCCGGGACCGACCTTGTAGCGCTTGCCGGTGGAAAGGACGGTGAGCACGGCAGTGCCGTCGATCACGCAGGCGACCTCGTCGCCCAGGGGCGAGGAATAGACGAGGGTATGCGACCCGTCCGCCGTCGCGCCCGGCGCGGTGGGGCCGGTGCGCCAGAAGCCGGCCGAGAGCGATCCCGCCATACCCTCGGGCCGGGTCACCACATATTCGCCGTGCACCTGTGTACCGAAGCGGGGCTCGACCCATTCGAACGGCTGCCATTTCTCATTGGGTTCGTTCTGCACGCCGCCATGAACCGCGTAACGCGGCAATTCCTGCACCTGCGCCGCCAACTGCGTTGCCATGCCACATCTCCCTTGAACGAGATTGAACCGTAACCGGCCGATCGCGAAAACCATTCGGTTCCCCCCGAACGTCGACCAGGCTTCACTATCAGAGCATCACGACCGACGGCCTAGCGCCATCCCTGGTCTTTTTGATGGGTCCAGATAACCGCACTTCACCGTCTTTCCCCCGATCACGCTTCCAGGGACGGGGTGGTCAGCGAAATGGTTTCCGCGAGCAGCGGCACGTCCTTGAACACGGCAAAGCTGCTGGGCGTGTTCGGCATGACGGGGAAGTTGAAATCGCACTGGGGGCAGGGTTCGGCGAGAACCTTCTGCTCTTCCTGCAGCTCGAACGCCTTGTCCTCGACCAGCCCGCAATTGGGGCATACGCGAAGAAGGCGCGTGTTGGTCAGCTCGAAATTGGTGATGATGTCTTCCATGATCGCACCACGCGCCGCCCAGGCCTTGGCGTGCTTGTGGTAGGTCGCCTGGTGCCAGTCCTTGAGCGCCGCGCGGTTCACCCAAAAGCTGACCTCGTTGAACCAGGTCGGGTCTTCCGGATGAACCCACCAGGTCAGGTGAAGGAAGCCGGGCAGCTTCATGAGGTGATTGCGCGTGTCGGCGAAAATGACCTTGAACTTCTCGTATCCGTCCGGGCTGGAAAAGCGCACGCGCTGCATACTGAGATAGATGGACATGGGATTCTCCGCTGAATGAGTCCAGCCCGATAAGCTGTGCGGTCAGGATGAAGAGCGACTTGGTCAGTCGGTAGGGCCAGCATGGCGGAAGATGATGGTGCCAGATGCCGATGGCTCTATCATTGGCGCGACCGTGCGATAGGATCGGGGCGGATAGGGTAGCGAAGGCACGCCTGACGATGACGATGAACCTGATCATTCGTATCGACCGCGAAGACGAGCGATCGCTGCAGGTGCAGATTTACGACGCGGTGCGCGATCAGATCCTGCAAGGCACGTTGGCCGCGGGCAAGCGGCTACCCTCGACGCGCAGCATGTCGGACCAACTGGGCATCGCCCGCAACACGGTGACGCTGGCCTATGAACGCCTCGCCGCGGAGGATTATATCACCTCGCGGGCCAAGGCGGGCATCTTCGTCAATGATCGCTTGCCCGACGCGACCGTCCTGCTGCGCAACGGCCATTCCTCCGTTCAGCCGAGCCGCAAGCGACTGCGTTTGGGAAAGAATCCCAGCTTTTCCGGGCGGGCGCCCAGGCTGTGGCACGAAAAGCGCTCGCGGCCGCAGTTCGATTTCTTTGTCGGACGACCGCGCCCCGACAGTTTCCCGACCAGTTTCTGGCAACGCACGATCGCGCGGCACCTCGCTTATGCGCATGGCATCCAGACCGAATATGGCGATCCGCGCGGACTGGCGGCATTGCGCGAGGCGATTGCGGCGCATCTGGGCGAGACGCGCGGGATAGAGGCCAGCCCCGATCAGATCATGGTCACGTCCGGTATCCAGGGCGCGCTCAACCTGCTCGCCCGGATTTTCATCACCGACCGTTCGGGGGCCAGCGTAGCGGTCGAGAATCCCTGCTATCAGGGGGCGGCGTCCGTCTTGGGCAGCTATGGTGCCAGCATCCGACCCATTGATGTCGACGAACAGGGGATCGTCGTCTCGCAACTCGAAAGCTTCATGGGCAATCTCGTCTATGTGACGCCGTCCCACCAGTTTCCGACCGGCTGCACGCTCAGCCTCGACCGCCGCCTGCACCTTCTCGACTGGGCCTATCAGACGGGCAGCTATGTCATCGAGGATGATTATGACAGCGACTTCCGTTACGATGGACCGCCGCTGACCGCGCTCGCCGGATTGGATCGCAGGGGCCACGTCATCTATCTCGGCACCTTCTCCAAGTCGATCGGCGCGGGGTTGAGGGTGGGCTATGCGGTCATGCCGCGCCATCTTCTCGATCAGGCGCGACTGGTGAAGACATTGACCGATCATGGCGCGCCATGGCTGGAACAGGCGGTGATCGCGGACTTCCTGAAGGAAGGCGCCTTTCTCCGCCACCTGCGCCGCATCCGCCGGTCCTATATGGGCGCGCGAGATCAGGTGATCCGGTCGATCGAAGAGCATTTTCCCGGCGGCGCGCTGATGGGGCGCGAATGCGGTATGCTTATGATGTGGACGCTACCGCCTGATCTGCCGTCCGCGAACGACATGCAGCGCATCGCGCTGAATTGCGGCGTCGGTCTTTATCCATTCGCGGGCGCGGCGACGCAGGAATATGGCAATCCCGGCCGTTTTCGCGAACGCTCGCTGGTGCTCGGTTATACCGGGCTGACGGAAGAGGCGATCCGCGAAGCCTTTACCCGGGTCGCCACCGTGGTCGGTCAGCGCCGTTAGGCCGCTCGAACTGGTACCAACATTAAGGCCGGATTTGGCTCTAGGGGATGGGCCGAAGGGTTCTTAGCCTTCCTGAAAATCATCGACGTTCCTTTCGCCAAGTTGGCCGACGTCTACGACAATGCAGGAGGATGGGATATGCCTGGTTACCGGCTTCTGATCGACGGTCGATTGGTCGATGGCGCGGATGGGATGGAGGTCATCAACCCCGCGACCGAGGAGGTGCTGGCCCGATGCCCGCGCGCCTCGGCAGGGCAGCTGGACGAAGCGGTCGGGGCGGCGAAGCGGGCCTTTCCGGCTTGGGCGAAGACCCCGATCGCGGAACGACGCGCGCTGATCCTCGACCTTGCCGATTGCATGGATGTTCATGCCGAGAGCCTGGCGCGTCTGCTGACGCAGGAGCAGGGCAAGCCTTTGAGCGAGGCCACGGCCGAGATCGCCTATAGCATCGCTTTCATCCGCCAACTCGCGACCCATGACCTGCCGGTCGGGCTACTGGAGGACAGTGACAGCCGCCGGGTCGAACGGCATCGTCGCCCGCTGGGGGTGGTCGGCGCGATCATTCCCTGGAACTTCCCGGTGCTGATCGTCGCCTTCAAACTGCCTTTGGCGCTGCTGGCGGGGAATACTTTGGTCATCAAGCCGGCACCGACCACGCCCTTGTCGACGCTGCGCCTGGGCGAGATGATGGCCGGGATCTTCCCGCCGGGCGTGGTCAACATCATCACCGATCAGAACGATCTGGGCACCCGTCTGACGACGCATCCCGATATCGCGAAGATCAGCTTCACCGGATCGACCGCCACCGGTCGCAAGGTGATGGAGAGCGCGGCGGCGTCGATCAAGCGCCTGACCCTGGAACTGGGCGGCAACGATGCGGCGATCGTCCTGCCCGATGCCGACCCGGTGGAGGCGGCGACGGGCATCTTCGGCGGCGCGTTCCTGAACGCCGGACAGGTCTGCATCGCCATCAAGCGCGTCTATGCCCATGCCGACATCTACGATGCGCTCTGCGCGGAACTGGCCAGGCTCGCGGAAGAAGCCATTGTCGACGACGGGCTGAAGCAGGGCGCCCAGATCGGGCCGCTCCAGAACCGGGCGCAATATGACAAGGTGAAGGCCATCATCGAAGCGGCGCGATCAGACGGCACGATCATCGCCGGGGGCGAAGTGCTGGACCGGCCGG
>Ga0075444_10001368_pt1 | contig 14978 bp, 9 predicted proteins | sample CoawatmetaG01DNA_FD_76836 | JGI IMG/M metagenome (GOLD analysis project Ga0075444, IMG submission 76836) | Marine microbial communities from the West Antarctic Peninsula - Coastal water metaG017-DNA | ecosystem: Environmental > Aquatic > Marine > Coastal | place: Atlantic Ocean: West Antarctic... | reverse complement strand
GTCGCCGCCAGCGCGCCATGGAAAAAGGCTCAAGGTTCGGCCGCAAGCAGCAGGAAGAAACCTGGCAGAACGCCGAAGTCGACGCCCTCTACAAACTCGCCGCCGCTAATGTGCGTGTACCCGTACCCTACGGCTGCTTTGACGGTGTCTTGCTGATGGAACTGGTGACCCTCGAAGATGGCCAGGTGGCACCGCGCTTAAATGATATCTCCATGTCTGCCGAACAGGCCATCGAAGATCACTATGTGGTCATGCAATATGTACTGCGCATGCTCTGCGCCGGTTTAGTCCACGGAGATCTGTCAGAATTTAATGTACTGGTCGACGACTACGGCCCAGTGATTATCGACCTGCCTCAGGCAGTGGATGCCGCCGCCAATAACCATGCCGAACGCATGCTCTCTCGAGATGTTAACAATATGACCGAGTACTACGGGCAGTACGCGCCAGAGCTGCTCGAGACCAAATACGACAAGGAGATGTGGGCACTATTTGAAGAGGGTAAGTTAACCCCCCACAGCCAATTGACCGGCTACTTTGCCGAAGACACCGAACTGGCTGATGTGGATACGGTGATGGAAGAAATTAAGGCCGCATTCGCTGAAGAGCAGGAACGTATCGAGCGCATGAGCGACAGCGAAGGCGACGAGTAAAATCTCAGTTTAAAAATCCCATTGGTCCGTGGACACCAGCTCCGCCAAATCTGTTCTGCTCTGCCACCCCTTCACCTGTAACTCTGGCTCGTCGTAGAAATGCGATACATGACCAATACAGAGATAGGCCACAATCTCAATTCTCTGCGGAATTTTAAGCAGTGTCTTTAACTGCTGCTTATCCATAATCGATACCCAGCCGACACCAATATTTTCAGCCCGGGCCGCCAACTGCAAATTTTGCACCGCACAGACCGAGCTATAGATATCCATCTCCGGCTGATGGGTCTTGCCCAACACCACATCACCGCCGCGTTCGCGATCACAGGTAATGCAAATATTGATTGGCGCATCGAGAATTCCAGCCAGCTTAATCTGACGATAATCCTTCCCACGCTTCTCAGTAAACATTTCAGCTGCTTCGGCATTGGCTTGCAGATGTAGGTCATGGATAGACTGCTTGATCTTTTGGTCACGCAGCAGAATAAAATTCCACGGCTGAGAAAAACCGACAGAGGGAGCATGATGGGCGGCCTGTAATATGCGCTCTAGAACATCATCGGCGATCGACTCGGGCAGAAACTCACTGCGCACATCGCGGCGCCCATACAAAACCTTGTAGAAATCATCGCGCTCTTGCTGGGTAATTATTGTGTTCAAAACGGCTCCTTTACTTTAGAGGCGATCAATTGGCTTGATTGGATTCAACGCCAGAGATTTTCGAGCCCGATCAAAGTAATCACAGAGTTGAGTCACGCCCTGTAATATGCGCGGACTATGACGACCGATCAAGTCGGGATTTATGGAGTGCAAACTATTCGATTTAACCGCACTGAGGTCCGGCCAAATCAACCAATTATCCAACCATTCCGGGCGCTCATTGGCCATACCCGTGGCAATAATCACATCAGGGTTACCACGCACCACCGATTCCACACTGATGCGCGGCACCAGGGGCAGAGCATCGGCAAAAATATTAATGCCGCCACAGAGCTCAATACTGTCGGAGATAATATGGGTGCCATTAACCGTCATCATCGGCTCATGCCAGACTTCAAGAAAGACATTCACCGGTGCTTTGCTACTGTTGTCTGCGACTAGAGCCTGGTAGCGCGTTAAATATTTTGCTGCAGCCTTTTCGGCCACTGACACTGTGCCGCTGAGGATACCGATCTTATTTAAAGATCGTGCAATATCCGGCAAACGCTTGGGTTCGCTAACAAACACCGTTAACCCCAACGCCTCCAAACGCGCGGCTAACTCCTGACCATTCCCCGAGTTCCAAACGAGTACCAGATCGGGCTGCAGCGCCACTAAGGCTTCATAATTAATGCTGTTGTAAGAGCCAATTATCGGGATATCTAAGGCCGCCGGAGGATAATCACTGTAGCTGACGACACCAATAAGCTTATCGCCCGCACCAGCAGCAAATACAATTTCAGTAAGATGAGGGGCCAGGCTAATAATTCTTGTGGCGGGCTGTTCGAGACGCACTGAATTGCCCAGATCATCATCGACCATCACTTCGGCGCGCAGTCCGGCGCTAGCAAAGCTGAGAATAACCAACAGGGTTAGCTTTAAACGGCTCATAGGGGTCTCCAATTATGCGTTGTGATTCGATCTATAACAGCTTGCTGCTGACTCGGGGCTGGCAGGCCAAAGCGCAGCGCGGCGCCATCTGGCTTTTTATCTGACTTTCCACCCACCTTCACACTATGCGACTGACTCTGAAAGCCGCCCTGCAAACCCTCTCGGGCACTGCATAACAGTCTCACCAACAGAGCACTCTCGCCGAGCTTTTGGTAGAGCTTCTCGCAGCTCTGGCGATCGGCAAAGGCGGTAACAAAACAATCTGAGCGCTGCCAGTCAAACGCCGGGAACAAAATTTTCAGCTGCGTTTGCCAAACCGCAGAGTGCTGCACTAATCGCTGGCGTTGGCGCCGCTGCCAGTCACGATCCGCCAGTGCCTGCTGACCAACCCAGCGGGCAATATGGTTCACCGCCCAGGGCGACAGCTGTGGCTCAAGGCGCTGAATAAACACTTCGCTGGCAATCACAAAGCCCAACCGGATCCCAGCGAGGCCAAAGAACTTACCCACCGAGCGCAGAATAATCAGCTCTGGTGGGCACGGCCGATCGGCTAAAATAGTGCACAGAGAGTGCTCTTCACAGCTATCCATAAAGGCTTCATCGACTACTAGCTTGCCATTATTGACCGCCAAAACTGCCATCAGATGCTGTAACTCTGCGAGCGTAAACAATTCGGTACTGGGATTATTCGGGTTAATCACCAACGCATTAGCGACGGTTTTGGTCTCGACCAAATGCGCCAGCTCTTGATAACTGCTGTACCAGTACAACTGATGTCCGGCTAATTGCCAGCGATAACTGTGTTCGGCATAACCCCAAACGGGCACGGCTACTGCGCCGACATCGACTAGCTGAGGAATCTGCTCGATAGCAAATTGGGAGCCTGAGGTGGGCAATATCTCACTGACACGACAACCATAATAATCGGCAGCCCCGGCGATTAAACCATCTTCGGTATCGGGCAGAGAGCGCCACGCCTCCATCGGTGGCGCTGGCACTGGCCACGCCTCAGGGCTAATACCGGTAGAGAGGTCAATCCAATGTTCAGGAGCTATAGCAAATTCTTTACTGGCTCTATAGAGAGCACCGCCATGAATTGGTTTCAGAGCCATTGAGTTAAGAGTCACTGGTTTAAGAGCCATTGAGTCAAGAGCCACTGGGTTAAGAGCCACTGGTTTAAGCGCAGCTGTCACAGCGATAATCGCAGTACTGTCAACCCATTAAACCCCAGAGCCAACAGTACCCACAGCACCGATGTGCGCTGCACCAGCGCAATGGCGCGCTCAATGTCGGTCGCCTCAGCCACTGGGCCCACGCCAAAGATCGGTCGCTGATGTTCTTCGCCATGATAAACCGCCGCACCGCCCATGCTGACCCCTATGGCACCGGCTCCTGCAGCCATCACAAAGCCAGCATTGGGACTATCGGTTAGAGCACCCTGCTGTCGAGCGCATGTTAGGCCGCTGGAAAAATTACCCACCAGACTGTAACTGAGTGCCGTTAAGCGTGCGGGCAGCCAATTTAAAACATCATCAATTCGCGCTGCGGCCCAACCAAAACGGCGATAGCGATCAGTCTTATAGCCCCACATGGCATCTAGTGTATTGGCTCCACGATAGAGAATCGCACCTGGAGCACCGAGCAAACAAAACCAAAACAGAGCAGCAAAGATCGCATCACTGCCATTCTCCAGCACCGACTCACAGGTTGCCGACGCCACCTGCTGCTCACTGAGGTTGTCGGTATCGCGACTGACCATCATGGCTATCTGTCCGCGAGCACCCTGCAGATCACCGGCCAGTAGAGGCTCAGCAACATTGCGCCCATGCTCAGCGAGACTTTTTAGACCCACCACAAAATAGACCACTAGCGCGTTAACCACTAACAGTGCCAGGCCCGAGAGCTCCGAGACAACTAGGCTCATCGCGATAACCGGAATCAACACCATCAGCGCCCAGCAGATTAGGCCGTGTGATTTTCCCTCGGTGTCGCTACTGGGATTGGCGGCTTTCTCTAATATAGAGGCAGCATTGCCAAAGCCCACCAAGGGATGCCAGCGTTTGGCCTCACCGACAAAATGGTCGATCAGCAGACCCAGTAGAAGTGCCACAGCAGTCACAGGCTATAGCTCGTATAAATCGCCAAACCCAACAACAGACCCAACTCAAGAAATTCCACCAGAGCACCGGCACAGTCGCCATTAAAGCCACCCAATTTTTGATAACTAGCACGCTTCCACCAGAGATAGATCAGCAGAGAGACGACCGCAAACAGCAGGAGAATGTCCAACTCCGCAGCCAGACTGAGCGCCACAGTAAGAGCCACAACCAGCAAACTGATTAGTATGCGCTGGCGTGAAAGCTCCTCCACCAGAGCCGAGCCCAGACCGCTGGCACTGGCATAGTCGAGGCGCCAAAAATATACGGCATAGCGCCGCGAGCCAATAGCGGAATCAACCCGATAATCGACCAGTGGTCGGAGCCCAGCAACACTTCCAGCGCCGCCCACTTAACGAAGAGAACAAGGAGCAACACTACTACGGCTATGGGACCCGATCGCGGGTCTTTAAGGATTTGAAAAGTTTTCTCGCGATCGCCAAAGCCACCGACCCAGGCATCCGCACAGTCGGCGACGCCATCCAAATGCAGCGCACCAGTGAGTAGCACCCAAACCGCCAGCACCAGCGCTGCGGCCAGAGAAGTGGATGACAGTTCTGTCAGAGCCACACCTGAGAGCCACACCAAGCCACCCAAAATCAGACCAATGACCGGATACCAGGCAAGAGAGTTGGCGTAATCTTTATTGTCAAAAAGCGTCCGCGTGGACAGCGGGATCCGGGTTAAGAACTGCATAGCACAGGCCAGAGCGCGCCATTCTCGGCGAATAGCATTCACTTCTCAGCGCTCCCGGCATTGTGTGACACCAGCATCGGGAAATCCGCATAGTCACTGTGGTGGAAGACCTTGATACGGCTGAGGCAGGCAAAGGGCACTTCAAATTGATTCATCGCTGTGGCCGGCATACCGAGGATTAAAGCCAGCAGGATCCTTATAGTACCGCCGTGCTGAACGACTAATACATGTTGGTTGCGATGCTCAGTTAACAGCGTTTCCCAAGCGCTTTTAAGGCGCTCAGCGACCTCGGCAAAGGGTTCGCCATTATGAGGTGTCGACTGATTGGGGTCTTTAAAGTAGCTGGCCACTAAATCCGGAGACTGTTTCCAGATATCGGCCATCAACCGCCCCTCCCAATCGCCAAAGTGGATTTCACGCCAGTTGGCATTCTCCACTAGGGGAATGTCTAAACGCTCGGACTGCTCTGTAGCAAAGCGCCGACAGCGCTGCAGCGGCGAAGTAATAATAGAATCCCAGACAGCCATATCCTGCACTGAGTCGCGCATCTGCTGCCAGCCCTTATCGGTGAGCGCCACATCGCTGCCACTGCCGCGGAATATCTCGCCGCCCTGGCACTCGCCATGACGCAAAAAATCGATACAGGTGAATTCTGCTTGAGCAGTGGTTTTAGTCATAATTTTTTAGCTTTCGCTCACACCGGCTTCGGCAAAGGTTGCCATCTTTGAATGGAGTAACAGAGACGACTGAATCAGCGACAGTGCAACACCAGCACCACTGCCTTCACCCAGACGCATATCTAAATTAACCAGGGGCTGTGCCTGCATGGCATTCAACACCAGGGCATGAGCCGATTCCGCAGAACAGTGCGAAAACAATAACCAGTCAGCCACGCCTGGGCAAATTCTGCAGGCCAATAGCGCCGCGGCAGTGCTGATATAACCATCCACCAAACTCGGCACACCACGCTGAGCATGGCCAATATAAGCACCCACCAGCGCGGCAATCTCAAAGCCCCCGAGACAGCGTAAAATTTCTTCATGGCTAGTATCGGCGTCTATATGCAAGTCCAAACCGCGCTGCACAGCCTCGCGCTTGCGCTGCAGACCTGCATCGTCAACACCGGTGCCACGGCCGACAATATCATCCACATCGGCACCCAGTAGCGCACAGAAAATAGCGGCTGCCGAGGTGGTATTGCCTATGCCCATCTCACCACCGATAAAACAATCCACTGGCTGATCGGCGCAGCTATTGCGCCCCGCCTCAAGGGCAACTGCCATCTGTTCAGAGCTCATCGCCGCGCCCTGACAAAAATTTTCCGTGCCAGTAGCAATTTGAATATTGACTAACTTAGGCATCTCACCAAGCGGCTCAACAGTGCCAAGATTGATCACCGCAAAATCAGCACCATGCTGTTTGGCCAATACCGTAATCGCCGCGCCACCGCCGACAAAGTTGTAAATCATCTGCGCCGTCACTTCCTGAGGGAACGCCGAAACGCCTTCAGCCACCACACCGTGATCAGCGGCAAAGACACGAATAACTGGATACTTAAGTTCCGGTGTAGGCGTTTTCTGGAAGCCGGCAAAATCTATAGCTAACTGCTCTAATCGACCCAGCGATCCCGGCGGCTTGGTCAGCTGTTGCTGACGCTCAAAGGCGAGCTCTCGGCTCTGGACACAGAGTGCCGCCGCAGGATTTCGCAACCAGCTGTTCATCGCACTGGCTCTTTTAATTCTTGGGACAAGCCCGCTATCACCATGGTCACACGATCGCACACCGCGGCCAAACGCTGATGTAAAAAACCCGCTTCATCGACAAACTGCCGAGTTAACTCACCCATGGGCACAATGCCCTGACCCACCTCATTGGTGACAAAAATAACCGCACCGGGCAACTGCTCAATAGAATCCAGTAGCGCCTGTTGCTGCTCTGGCCAACAGTCGTGATGTAAGCAATTACTTAGCCATAGCGTCAGACAATCCACGAGAATACAGTTGTCGACACGAGAATGTTGGCGCAGTGTTTGGGCCAATTTCAGAGGCTCTTCCAGCAACTGCCAATAGCCGTCACGGTCCGCCTGATGCTTTTTAATACGCTCACTCATTTCGTCGTCACCGGCGGTGGCTGTCGCAAGATAAATCTTGTTGAGGCCAGAATCCGCCACGCGCTGTTCTGCCGTGCGGCTTTTGCCAGAGCGCGCCCCACCCAGTATCAGTTGCAGCTGATTAGCCATATAAATTCCATTCCACAATTATTAACTATTCGTAACTATTATTAATTATTCGTAACTATTAGTAAGCAGGCTTTTAAACCACCACCATCGGCGTGCCCTGCAGCGGATGAGTCATCACTTGTGCATCCACCGAAAAGACTTTTTTGATCAGTTCCGGAACTGATCAAAAAAGTCTTTTCGGTGGATGCACAAGTGATGACTCATCCGCTGCAGGGCACGCCGATGGTGGTGGTTTAAAAGCCTGCTTACTAATAGTTACGAATAATTAATAATAGTTACGAATAGTTAATAATTGTGGAATGGAATTTATATGGCTAATCAGCTGCAACTGATACTGGGTGGGGCGCGCTCTGGCAAAAGCCGCACGGCAGAACAGCGCGTGGCGGATTCTGGCCTCAACAAGATTTATCTTGCGACAGCCACCGCCGGTGACGACGAAATGAGTGAGCGTATTAAAAAGCATCAGGCGGACCGTGACGGCTATTGGCAGTTGCTGGAAGAGCCTCTGAAATTGGCCCAAACACTGCGCCAACATTCTCGTGTCGACAACTGTATTCTCGTGGATTGTCTGACGCTATGGCTAAGTAATTGCTTACATCACGACTGTTGGCCAGAGCAGCAACAGGCGCTACTGGATTCTATTGAGCAGTTGCCCGGTGCGGTTATTTTTGTCACCAATGAGGTGGGTCAGGGCATTGTGCCCATGGGTGAGTTAACTCGGCAGTTTGTCGATGAAGCGGGTTTTTTACATCAGCGTTTGGCCGCGGTGTGCGATCGTGTGACCATGGTGATAGCGGGCTTGTCCCAAGAATTAAAAGAGCCAGTGCGATGAACAGCTGGTTGCGAAATCCTGCGGCGGCACTCTGTGTCCAGAGCCGAGAGCTCGCCTTTGAGCGTCAGCAACAGCTGACCAAGCCGCCGGGATCGCTGGGTCGATTAGAGCAGTTAGCTATAGATTTTGCCGGCTTCCAGAAAACGCCTACACCGGAACTTAAGTATCCAGTTATTCGTGTCTTTGCCGCTGATCACGGTGTGGTGGCTGAAGGCGTTTCGGCGTTCCCTCAGGAAGTGACGGCGCAGATGATTTACAACTTTGTCGGCGGTGGCGCGGCGATTACGGTATTGGCCAAACAGCATGGTGCTGATTTTGCGGTGATCAATCTTGGCACTGTTGAGCCGCTTGGTGAGATGCCTAAGTTAGTCAATATTCAAATTGCTACTGGCACGGAAAATTTTTGTCAGGGCGCGGCGATGAGCTCTGAACAGATGGCAGTTGCCCTTGAGGCGGGGCGCAATAGCTGCGCCGATCAGCCAGTGGATTGTTTTATCGGTGGTGAGATGGGCATAGGCAATACCACCTCGGCAGCCGCTATTTTCTGTGCGCTACTGGGTGCCGATGTGGATGATATTGTCGGCCGTGGCACCGGTGTTGACGATGCAGGTCTGCAGCGCAAGCGCGAGGCTGTGCAGCGCGGTTTGGACTTGCATATAGACGCCGATACTAGCCATGAAGAAATTTTACGCTGTCTCGGGGGCTTTGAGATTGCCGCGCTGGTGGGTGCTTATATTGGCCATGCTCAGCGTGGTGTGCCGAGTTTGGTGGATGGTTATATCAGCACTGCCGCGGCGCTATTGGCCTGCAGAATTTGCCCAGGCGTGGCTGACTGGTTATTGTTTTCGCACTGTTCTGCGGAATCGGCTCATGCCCTGGTGTTGAATGCCATGCAGGCACAGCCCCTGGTTAATTTAGATATGCGTCTGGGTGAAGGCAGTGGTGCTGGTGTTGCACTGTCGCTGATTCAGTCGTCTCTGTTACTCCATTCAAAGATGGCAACCTTTGCCGAAGCCGGTGTGAGCGAAAGCTAAAAAATTATGACTAAAACCACTGCTCAAGCAGAATTCACCTGTATCGATTTTTTGCGTCATGGCGAGTGCCAGGGCGGCGAGATATTCCGCGGCAGTGGCAGCGATGTGGCGCTCACCGATAAGGGCTGGCAGCAGATGCGCGACTCAGTGCAGGATATGGCTGTCTGGGATTCTATTATTACTTCGCCGCTGCAGCGCTGTCGGCGCTTTGCTACAGAGCAGTCCGAGCGTTTAGACATTCCCCTAGTGGAGAATGCCAACTGGCGTGAAATCCACTTTGGCGATTGGGAGGGGCGGTTGATGGCCGATATCTGGAAACAGTCTCCGGATTTAGTGGCCAGCTACTTTAAAGACCCCAATCAGTCGACACCTCATAATGGCGAACCCTTTGCCGAGGTCGCTGAGCGCCTTAAAAGCGCTTGGGAAACGCTGTTAACTGAGCATCGCAACCAACATGTATTAGTCGTTCAGCACGGCGGTACTATAAGGATCCTGCTGGCTTTAATCCTCGGTATGCCGGCCACAGCGATGAATCAATTTGAAGTGCCCTTTGCCTGCCTCAGCCGTATCAAGGTCTTCCACCACAGTGACTATGCGGATTTCCCGATGCTGGTGTCACACAATGCCGGGAGCGCTGAGAAGTGAATGCTATTCGCCGAGAATGGCGCGCTCTGGCCTGTGCTATGCAGTTCTTAACCCGGATCCCGCTGTCCACGCGGACGCTTTTTGACAATAAAGATTACGCCAACTCTCTTGCCTGGTATCCGGTCATTGGTCTGATTTTGGGTGGCTTGGTGTGGCTCTCAGGTGTGGCTCTGACAGAACTGTCATCCACTTCTCTGGCCGCAGCGCTGGTGCTGGCGGTTTGGGTGCTACTCACTGGTGCGCTGCATTTGGATGGCGTCGCCGACTGTGCGGATGCCTGGGTCGGTGGCTTTGGCGATCGCGAGAAAACTTTTCAAATCCTTAAAGACCCGCGATCGGGTCCCATAGCCGTAGTAGTGTTGCTCCTTGTTCTCTTCGTTAAGTGGGCGGCGCTGGAAGTGTTGCTGGGCTCCGACCACTGGTCGATTATCGGGTTGATTCCGCTATTGGCTCGCGGCGCTATGCCGTATATTTTTGGCGCCTCGACTATGCCAGTGCCAGCGGTCTGGGCTCGGCTCTGGTGGAGGAGCTTTCACGCCAGCGCATACTAATCAGTTTGCTGGTTGTGGCTCTTACTGTGGCGCTCAGTCTGGCTGCGGAGTTGGACATTCTCCTGCTGTTTGCGGTCGTCTCTCTGCTGATCTATCTCTGGTGGAAGCGTGCTAGTTATCAAAAATTGGGTGGCTTTAATGGCGACTGTGCCGGTGCTCTGGTGGAATTTCTTGAGTTGGGTCTGTTGTTGGGTTTGGCGATTTATACGAGCTATAGCCTGTGACTGCTGTGGCACTTCTACTGGGTCTGCTGATCGACCATTTTGTCGGTGAGGCCAAACGCTGGCATCCCTTGGTGGGCTTTGGCAATGCTGCCTCTATATTAGAGAAAGCCGCCAATCCCAGTAGCGACACCGAGGGAAAATCACACGGCCTAATCTGCTGGGCGCTGATGGTGTTGATTCCGGTTATCGCGATGAGCCTAGTTGTCTCGGAGCTCTCGGGCCTGGCACTGTTAGTGGTTAACGCGCTAGTGGTCTATTTTGTGGTGGGTCTAAAAAGTCTCGCTGAGCATGGGCGCAATGTTGCTGAGCCTCTACTGGCCGGTGATCTGCAGGGTGCTCGCGGACAGATAGCCATGATGGTCAGTCGCGATACCGACAACCTCAGTGAGCAGCAGGTGGCGTCGGCAACCTGTGAGTCGGTGCTGGAGAATGGCAGTGATGCGATCTTTGCTGCTCTGTTTTGGTTTTGTTTGCTCGGTGCTCCAGGTGCGATTCTCTATCGTGGAGCCAATACACTAGATGCCATGTGGGGCTATAAGACTGATCGCTATCGCCGTTTTGGTTGGGCCGCAGCGCGAATTGATGATGTTTTAAATTGGCTGCCCGCACGCTTAACGGCACTCAGTTACAGTCTGGTGGGTAATTTTTCCAGCGGCCTAACATGCGCTCGACAGCAGGGTGCTCTAACCGATAGTCCCAATGCTGGCTTTGTGATGGCTGCAGGAGCCGGTGCCATAGGGGTCAGCATGGGCGGTGCGGCGGTTTATCATGGCGAAGAACATCAGCGACCGATCTTTGGCGTGGGCCCAGTGGCTGAGGCGACCGACATTGAGCGCGCCATTGCGCTGGTGCAGCGCACATCGGTGCTGTGGGTACTGTTGGCTCTGGGGTTTAATGGGTTGACAGTACTGCGATTATCGCTGTGACAGCTGCGCTTAAACCAGTGGCTCTTAACCCAGTGGCTCTTGACTCAATGGCTCTTAAACCAGTGACTCTTAACTCAATGGCTCTGAAACCAATTCATGGCGGTGCTCTCTATAGAGCCAGTAAAGAATTTGCTATAGCTCCTGAACATTGGATTGACCTCTCTACCGGTATTAGCCCTGAGGCGTGGCCAGTGCCAGCGCCACCGATGGAGGCGTGGCGCTCTCTGCCCGATACCGAAGATGGTTTAATCGCCGGGGCTGCCGATTATTATGGTTGTCGTGTCAGTGAGATATTGCCCACCTCAGGCTCCCAATTTGCTATCGAGCAGATTCCTCAGCTAGTCGATGTCGGCGCAGTAGCCGTGCCCGTTTGGGGTTATGCCGAACACAGTTATCGCTGGCAATTAGCCGGACATCAGTTGTACTGGTACAGCAGTTATCAAGAGCTGGCGCATTTGGTCGAGACCAAAACCGTCGCTAATGCGTTGGTGATTAACCCGAATAATCCCAGTACCGAATTGTTTACGCTCGCAGAGTTACAGCATCTGATGGCAGTTTTGGCGGTCAATAATGGCAAGCTAGTAGTCGATGAAGCCTTTATGGATAGCTGTGAAGAGCACTCTCTGTGCACTATTTTAGCCGATCGGCCGTGCCCACCAGAGCTGATTATTCTGCGCTCGGTGGGTAAGTTCTTTGGCCTCGCTGGGATCCGGTTGGGCTTTGTGATTGCCAGCGAAGTGTTTATTCAGCGCCTTGAGCCACAGCTGTCGCCCTGGGCGGTGAACCATATTGCCCGCTGGGTTGGTCAGCAGGCACTGGCGGATCGTGACTGGCAGCGGCGCCAACGCCAGCGATTAGTGCAGCACTCTGCGGTTTGGCAAACGCAGCTGAAAATTTTGTTCCCGGCGTTTGACTGGCAGCGCTCAGATTGTTTTGTTACCGCCTTTGCCGATCGCCAGAGCTGCGAGAAGCTCTACCAAAAGCTCGGCGAGAGTGCTCTGTTGGTGAGACTGTTATGCAGTGCCCGAGAGGGTTTGCAGGGCGGCTTTCAGAGTCAGTCGCATAGTGTGAAGGTGGGTGGAAAGTCAGATAAAAAGCCAGATGGCGCCGCGCTGCGCTTTGGCCTGCCAGCCCCGAGTCAGCAGCAAGCTGTTATAGATCGAATCACAACGCATAATTGGAGACCCCTATGAGCCGTTTAAAGCTAACCCTGTTGGTTATTCTCAGCTTTGCTAGCGCCGGACTGCGCGCCGAAGTGATGGTCGATGATGATCTGGGCAATTCAGTGCGTCTCGAACAGCCCGCCACAAGAATTATTAGCCTGGCCCCTCATCTTACTGAAATTGTATTTGCTGCTGGTGCGGGCGATAAGCTTATTGGTGTCGTCAGCTACAGTGATTATCCTCCGGCGGCCTTAGATATCCCGATAATTGGCTCTTACAACAGCATTAATTATGAAGCCTTAGTGGCGCTGCAGCCCGATCTGGTACTCGTTTGGAACTCGGGGAATGGTCAGGAGTTAGCCGCGCGTTTGGAGGCGTTGGGGTTAACGGTGTTTGTTAGCGAACCCAAGCGTTTGCCGGATATTGCACGATCTTTAAATAAGATCGGTATCCTCAGCGGCACAGTGTCAGTGGCCGAAAAGGCTGCAGCAAAATATTTAACGCGCTACCAGGCTCTAGTCGCAGACAACAGTAGCAAAGCACCGGTGAATGTCTTTCTTGAAGTCTGGCATGAGCCGATGATGACGGTTAATGGCACCCATATTATCTCCGACAGTATTGAGCTCTGTGGCGGCATTAATATTTTTGCCGATGCTCTGCCCCTGGTGCCGCGCATCAGTGTGGAATCGGTGGTGCGTGGTAACCCTGATGTGATTATTGCCACGGGTATGGCCAATGAGCGCCCGGAATGGTTGGATAATTGGTTGATTTGGCCGGACCTCAGTGCGGTTAAATCGAATAGTTTGCACTCCATAAATCCCGACTTGATCGGTCGTCATAGTCCGCGCATATTACAGGGCGTGACTCAACTCTGTGATTACTTTGATCGGGCTCGAAAATCTCTGGCGTTGAATCCAATCAAGCCAATTGATCGCCTCTAAAGTAAAGGAGCCGTTTTGAACACAATAATTACCCAGCAAGAGCGCGATGATTTCTACAAGGTTTTGTATGGGCGCCGCGATGTGCGCAGTGAGTTTCTGCCCGAGTCGATCGCCGATGATGTTCTAGAGCGCATATTACAGGCCGCCCATCATGCTCCCTCTGTCGGTTTTTCTCAGCCGTGGAATTTTATTCTGCTGCGTGACCAAAAGATCAAGCAGTCTATCCATGACCTACATCTGCAAGCCAATGCCGAAGCAGCTGAAATGTTTACTGAGAAGCGTGGGAAGGATTATCGTCAGATTAAGCTGGCTGGAATTCTCGATGCGCCAATCAATATTTGCATTACCTGTGATCGCGAACGCGGCGGTGATGTGGTGTTGGGCAAGACCCATCAGCCGGAGATGGATATCTATAGCTCGGTCTGTGCGGTGCAAAATTTGCAGTTGGCGGCCCGGGCTGAAAATATTGGTGTCGGCTGGGTATCGATTATGGATAAGCAGCAGTTAAAGACACTGCTTAAAATTCCGCAGAGAATTGAGATTGTGGCCTATCTCTGTATTGGTCATGTATCGCATTTCTACGACGAGCCAGAGTTACAGGTGAAGGGGTGGCAGAGCAGAACAGATTTGGCGGAGCTGGTGTCCACGGACCAATGGGATTTTTAAACTGAGATTTTACTCGTCGCCTTCGCTGTCGCTCATGCGCTCGATACGTTCCTGCTCTTCAGCGAATGCGGCCTTAATTTCTTCCATCACCGTATCCACATCAGCCAGTTCGGTGTCTTCGGCAAAGTAGCCGGTCAATTGGCTGTGGGGGGTTAACTTACCCTCTTCAAATAGTGCCCACATCTCCTTGTCGTATTTGGTCTCGAGCAGCTCTGGCGCGTACTGCCCGTAGTACTCGGTCATATTGTTAACATCTCGAGAGAGCATGCGTTCGGCATGGTTATTGGCGGCGGCATCCACTGCCTGAGGCAGGTCGATAATCACTGGGCCGTAGTCGTCGACCAGTACATTAAATTCTGACAGATCTCCGTGGACTAAACCGGCGCAGAGCATGCGCAGTACATATTGCATGACCACATAGTGATCTTCGATGGCCTGTTCGGCAGACATGGAGATATCATTTAAGCGCGGTGCCACCTGGCCATCTTCGAGGGTCACCAGTTCCATCAGCAAGACACCGTCAAAGCAGCCGTAGGGTACGGGTACACGCACATTAGCGGCGGCGAGTTTGTAGAGGGCGTCGACTTCGGCGTTCTGCCAGGTTTCTTCCTGCTGCTTGCGGCCGAACCTTGAGCCTTTTTCCATGGCGCGCTGGCGGCGAC
>Ga0075444_10001367_pt1 | contig 14981 bp, 13 predicted proteins | sample CoawatmetaG01DNA_FD_76836 | JGI IMG/M metagenome (GOLD analysis project Ga0075444, IMG submission 76836) | Marine microbial communities from the West Antarctic Peninsula - Coastal water metaG017-DNA | ecosystem: Environmental > Aquatic > Marine > Coastal | place: Atlantic Ocean: West Antarctic... | reverse complement strand
TCATCAGCTTGGCGAGAATTCCAAAAATATTTTTCTTGTAGGAGGTCTCGGTGTCGATGCAATGCATAGCTTAAGTCTATTAAATAAAGGAGATTTAGAAAAATCACTAAACTATAAATTTGGTAAAAGAAATCTTTTAATTACATTACATCCAGAGACATTAGAGAAAAAGAAAACATCGACAGATCAAATTATTGAATTGCTATCTGCACTTGAGGAAGTTAAAGATACTAAATTTATTTTTACTTTACCAAATGCTGATACCAATAATCGTAAAATTACGAAGATGATAGAGAAATTTCATGCAGAGCATCCATCTGTATCTAAGATATTTCCATCCTTAGGGCAATTGAGATTTTTATCAACTTTAAAATTTATTGATGGTATCGTAGGTAATTCTTCTAGCGGACTGACCGAAGCTCCAAGCTTTAAAATAGGTACAATTAACCTGGGAGATAGGCAAACAGGCCGTCTAAAGGCAAAAAGTGTAATAGATTCAAATTTTGAAAAGAAAAAAATTTTAAGATCTATTAAAACTTTATATACCAAGAGTTTTCAAAGAAATTTATCAAGTGTTGTAAATCCTTATGGGAAGCCAGGAGCAAGCAAAAAAATTCTTAAAACTATTAAAGAAATTTCACTAGAAAATATCCTGAAAAAGAAATTTCATGACTTATAAACTAATTGATCTGGGTAATTTAGGAGTTTTCATATGATTGAAGGAAATCATTTCTATTTAAAGGCTACAAATTCAATTTTAGAAGTCATTAACAACATTGAGGATAGTCAATATCAAATTTGCTTTATTGTTGATGATAAAGATTGTTTGATTGGCTCAATTACTGATGGAGATATTAGAAGGGGGTTGATAGAAGGATATGCAATTGAAAGTCATGCATCCAAAATTATGAATTCTAAGCCTATTTCAATACCCAGCTCACATAGTGAAAAAGAAGCTCAAACAATAATGGCATCAAATCAGATTAAGCAATTGCCTGTAATCGATACAGATAACAAGTTAATTGGCGTGCATTTAATGGATCAAATTTTAAACCTTACTCCAAAAGAAAATTCTATCTTAATCATGGCTGGCGGCTTCGGAAAAAGGATGATGCCCTTAACAGAGAACATACCCAAACCTATGCTTAGGGTTGGCGGCAAACCAATTCTTGAGCACATTATTCTTAATGCAAAGGCTCAAGGATTTAGAAAATTTATTATTTCACTTTATTATTTAAGCGATGTAATTATTGACTATTTTGGCGATGGTTCAAATTTAGATATATCTATTCAGTATATCCATGAAAGTGAGCCTTTAGGAACCGCTGGCGCCTTGTCCCTTATTGAGCCTCTTCCTAGTCAACCATTTATCGTCACTAATGGAGATATTATTACAGACATTAACTATGCAAATCTCCTACATTTTCATGAATCAAATCAGTCCGAAGCAACTATGGCAATTAAGAAGTATGAATTACAAAATCCCTATGGAGTTGTAAATACAAAGGGCCTTGAAATTATTTCTTTTGAAGAGAAGCCCATACAAATCTCATATGTGAATGCCGGAATTTATGCTCTTAATCCTTCCAGTTTAAAATACTTACTAGTTAATGAGCATTGTGATATGCCTGATTTTTTTAAAAAATTAAGGCATGAAAAGCATTTAATTACAGCATACCCAATCCACGAACCATGGGCTGATGTAGGTCGTCCTATTGATTTGTCTGAAGTGAATGAGAGTGAAGCAGGAAAGTGAGTGAAAGCAAAAAAGGTGTATTTGCTATTATTGGTTTGGGTAGTATTTCAGATAGGCATCGAGCAAACTTAAAATTACTATTTCCTTCTCATCAAGTGGCATGTTTGTCCTCTTCTGGCAGAAAACTCAATAGTTTGCCCTCTTCGTGTGATATTTTATCCAATTCCTTGGAGGAGATTATCTCATTAAATCCTACTTTTGTTATTGTTGCATCCCCAGCTACTTTTCATGCTCAGCACGCCATCCCATTTATCGAAAATAATATTCCCGTATTAATTGAGAAACCAATAGCTGCAGATATGCAAGATGCAATTAAAATTGCAGAGTCTGCTAAAAAATATAAAACTCCAGTTGGCATTGGGTACTGCTTACGGTACAAGCCTTTTCTCACTGAGGTAAAAAATTTCTTAGACAATGGAATAATTGGAAAAATTACTAATGTCAGGATTGCTGCAGGCTCTTACCTCCCAGATTGGAGACCTAAAACAGATTATCTGCGGTCAGTTTCTGCCTCCTCTCATCTTGGGGGCGGGGCTTTGCTAGAGCTTAGCCATGAGATAGATTACGCTAATTTTATTTTTAAGCAGCTCCATTTTGAATCTGCTATTGTGCAAAATTCTAAAATTTTAAAAATTGATGTGGAGGATAGCGCAGAGATAAATTTCACCCTTCCGGAAGGTGGAGAATGCAAAGTAAATTTAGATTTCTTGCAAAAACCATCTATAAGGTATGCATATTTTTTTGGTAGCGAGGGTAAAATTTTATGGGACTTACAAAATAATAATGTTGATATATCAGCATCTGATCTTAAAAAAATCTTAAAAATTGAGTGCTGGGATTCTAATAAGATGTATATTGAAATGATAAAAGACTTTGTCTTTAACTTTATAGATCATCAGAGTAGTAAAATCTGTAAAGTCTCCGAAGCTTTATCTGTTTTAGAATACATAGAGCAAGCAAAGCAGTTTAAGGACATAGATACTAATGAATAAATTTGCATTCATATTTGCTAGAGGTGGCTCGAAAGGCCTAAAGAAAAAAAATATTAAACTTTTTGGTGGTAAGCCATTAATAGCTCATACAATTTTACAGGCTCTTGATTGTCAGATTTTTGATAAAGTATTCGTCTCTACTGACGACAATGAAATAGCCAGTATCTCGACTTCCTTCGGAGCAGAAGTCATTATGCGGCCTGATTCCTTGGCACAAGATAATTCTCCCGAATGGCTGTCATGGAGGCACGCTATTTCATATACTGAGGAGCATTTTGGAGCCTTTGAAAAATTTATTTCCTTGCCGCCAACCAGTCCCCTAAGAAATAAAGATGATATTATGGATGCTATTAATCATTTGAATATGAATACAAAAGCAGATTTGTGTTTGGCCATTTCAGAATCTTCTAGGAACCCATCATTTAATATGGTTTTCAAAGACGAAAAAGATTTCCTTGAGCTGGCAACCAAAACTGAAAAACCAATTATTAGAAGGCAAGATGCAAAGCCTATCTTTGATATAACAACAGTTGTTTATGTTGCTAAAACACAATACATTATGGAGAAAGAGGGTATTTTTTCAGGATCAGTCATTGGCTTTGAGATACCTAAGGAAAGGGCAGTTGATATCGATGATATTCTTGACTTTCAATTTGCAGAATTTTTATATGAACAATTAAATTATGTTGAATAAAAATAGGTACTTAGTGATTGGCGGGGGAGGGCTCCTTGGCAGCCACCTTGTCTCAGAAATTTTACTTACCGGTGCAGAAGTAATTGCCGTTGATAGAGATCTAGATCATATGAAGAAAACCTTGGTTTCATTAGGCATCCAACTGGACTCACCAAAACTACATCTTAATTCTTTAGATATCACCAATGAACCAGAGACTAAAAAATTCTTTAATGAAATTAATCACATAGATGGAGCTGTTAACTGCTCCTATCCAAGAGGCGAGAATTATGGAGCGGCATTTCTTGAAGTTTCACAAAAAGACTTTAATCATAATGTTGCATTGCATCTAGGCTCAGCATTTTTACTTATGAGAGAATGTGCAAGCTATTTCAACAAAAATAAACATGCATTTTCACTTGTTAATCTTGCATCAATTTATGGCTCCTCAGCTCCAGACTTCTCAATTTATAAAGATACTGATATGACAATGCCTATTGAGTATGCTGCTATTAAATCAGCAATCATTCATATGAATAAATATGTAGCAAGCTTTGTATCTAATTCTTTGTTTAGAGTAAATAGCGTTAGTCCAGGCGGGCTAAAATTAGACCAGCCTAAGAGTTTCATTGATTCATATGCAAAAAAAACCTTGGGACATGGGATGATTTCGCCTAAAGATGTGACTGGACCTATTATTTTTTTATTGTCTGATACATCTAATTATATAAACGGACAAGATGTTGTTGTGGATGATGGTTTCAGCTTGTAAGTATTTGCTCTTGAATACGTTTAAAAGTTAAAAATCTTAATTTTTTATATAGTATTAATTTTTTCTACAAATTTTCTTAGCGACTCACCATGAGTATCATCAATATATTGTGATAATTTTTCTTGATCTTCTTGCCACCATATCGATTTTTTTTTGTAAGGATATGGCTCAAATTCTTCTTCTTCGTTAGTGCAAAGACAAATTGGTGCTATTCCATATTGCAAGGCTTCACAGAGGGTAGTTGATGCCCAGCTAGCTACAAATTTAGGCTTTTCTTCTCTCATTAATTCCGAGGCCGAGGCTGAAATACTTTGATTGATTGTAATATTTTTATTTTCTAAGAATTCCAAGTGTAAATCACCTTTGTATGATGGATGAAACTTCATAATAATTTCATAATCATATTTTTGAAAAAACTTTATTACCATCTTGAGAGTTTCTATATCCATTAATTGATTTAGATCAATCAGAAATATTAAGATCTTATTTTTTAAACCTTCAATTTTTTTATAATCGTCATATAGTTTGATTTGACTAGAAATACCATGTTCATATAAGTAATTTTTTTCATCCTCAGAATATAGATAAATAAATTCATAATCTGGAAATGCAATAAAATAGTCTAAAGGGTTCGGTTGAATATCCTTTTCATGGAGCTTAGCTTGTTCTAGCAATCCGTGTGCCAGCCAATAAGCTGGAACAGAAGATACTATTGCAGCAGCAGAAATCAAATGAACACCACCTGAAAAAATTTTAATAGCTGGGTTTTGTTTTTTTAGGTTTTTAAAAAGGCAAGTGAAGTATGCAAATATAGGCAATGATACTAAAGCTTCATATAAAATAAGTTTTTTGCCCTCTTTTTTTTCTAGCTTAGAGAGCACAGGAATTAATTCTTTAAAGGTTAAGCAAAACTCGACATAAATATCCCAAAAATTTAATTTTATTATTTGAGTAAATTTATTTTTATCGAAGCAATCAAGATAAATATATTGATCTGGATCATTTTTAGGATTGAATAATTTGAAATATTTCATATGCATATGAGGTGCTGCAGATCGGACCACCAAATGATCTGGAATATTCTTTTTCTGTACTTTTTGAAGTAAATATAACTGGAATATCCTTACAGACCCAAACATAAAAATAATCGGACTAAGCAATAAAAGACTGGATTTTCGCTCTAAAAAAGAATTCTCTCTGGGTATGTACGACTTTGCAAAAATCCATACTATTCTTTGAGAGATTGGCATTCTAAATTAAGAGTCTAGTTTGATAAGTGAATATTATACCTCACAATATATATCAGATTTTTAAAATGAAGCGATGATCCTTTAACTTCAGTTTACAACTATTGCTTTAAAAAATGACTATAATTGTTCCTTGCCTGCAATAGATTTTACCTTTGAGGATTGAGGAAAATATGACTAATAAAGTATTTTGGTGCAAAACATGCCTAAACATGTCTACACGACCAAGAATTGAATTCAATAATGATGGCGTATGCAATGCATGCCAATGGTCAGAAGAAAAGGACTCCTTGGATTGGAGTAAACGCGAGGCAGAACTTCACGCCTTACTTGAGAAGTATAGGGCAAAAGATCAAAGATCTTTTGACTGCGTGGTCCCTGTGAGTGGAGGCAAAGATGGCTCTTATGTTGCCCATACATTAAAAACAAAATACGGTATGAATCCTCTTACGGTAACTGTAAGGCCTGCCTTAAGTCTTGATATCGGAAATAGGAATCTAACTAATTTTATTGATTCGGGTTTTAATCATATTCATGTATCACCAAGTGCTACAGTTATGCAGAAGTTAAATCGACTAGGCTTCATGGAGAAAGGCTTCCCCTATTACGGCTGGTTGATTGCAATTAAAACAGCTGTTATTCAAACAGCCATGAATTTTAGCATTCCATTAATCTTTTACGGAGAGGATGGTGAGGTTGAGTATGGCGGCTCAACTGAAAGTAAAAATAACCCTCTGTATTCAATAGATTATATGAAAAGGGTTTATTTTGAGGGAGGGTATGAGAAAGTTTTTTCTAAAGTGCTGAAGGATCCAGGAGTATCTGAGGGAGATCTGGCCTTTTGGCAATTTCCAAGTAATGAAGAGGTTAAGCGCCATGATCTTGCTTTTACTCATTGGTCTTATTACGAACCATGGGATTCTTATAGAAATTACATTGTAGCCAAGGATCATTGCGGCTTGGAGGATAAGGGGGATAATAATTCTGGTACATTCACTAATTTTGCTCAAAATGACCAGGCACTATATTCTCTTCATGCATACCTTATGTATTTAAAATTTGGATTTGGGCGCGCTACTCAAGATGCTGGGATAGAAATTAGGAGAGGTGCTATGTCGAGAGACCAAGCACTAAACTTAGTCAGACTTTTTGATGGCCACTATCCCGAGGAGTTTCTTAATGAATACCTCTCATATTATCAAATGGATCTGAGTGAATTCAATCGAGTATTGGATACTTATGCCAATAAAAATTTATTTAGAAAAGAAGAAAATAGTAACTCCATCAATGAATGGAAGCCAAATTTTGTTGTAGATAATCCATTTGAGATATGAATGTAGTTATTATTGATTATGGGTTGGGCAATCTTGCGTCACTCTCAAGCGCTGTCAAAGAGGCGCATAAGTGCAATCCAGTTATCAGTCATGCTGCAAAAGATATATTGGCAGCGGATAAAATTATTCTTCCAGGCGTTGGGGCATTTGATAAGGCAATGTCGAATCTTCATAATTTAGATTTAATTAAGATTATTGGCTCTGCAGTAAATAATATTCCAATTTTAGGTATTTGCCTTGGTATGCAGATTTTATGCAGCAGCAGCACTGAGGGAAGTCTTACGAAGGGTTTAAGCATAGTGGAGGGCGAATTTGATAGATTTTCATCTGCTAAATTCACCGTCCCACATATCGGATTCAATCAAGTTAATGTTTCGCAGCCTAGTATCTTGTTTAACAATATACCGAGCAATCCTGATTTTTATTTTGTGCATAGCTACCGACTTCATAGCGCTAAAAATATTTTATGTCATACAAGCAATTATGTAGATAATTTTGTCTCTGCTTTTGAGAGTAAATATATTTTTGGAACCCAGTTTCATCCTGAGTTAAGTCAAAGCAATGGATTGAAGCTATTGCAAAATTTTTTACTATATCGTGCTTAGAAAGAGATTGATATTTGTTCTGATTTACTCAGATGGTTCTTTTTGCCAAAGTAGAAATTTTAGACTTCAAAAGGTTGGAAAAGTTGATTGGATAATTGATAACTATAAATTTACCCAAGTATCGAAATATATTGATGAGCTAATTATCTTGGATGCTTCTCCTGTAAAAAATACTGCAACTTTTTGTAAAGATGTAAAAAGTATTATTGAGAATATTCGTATTCCAAAATGTTTTGGTGGGGGAGTGTCAAGCTATGCGGATGCTTTTGAAATGTTTGAAGCTGGTGCTGATAAGATCTCAATTAATTCACTCGCATTTGACGACCCAATTGCATGCAAGGAAATCATAAGTATGTACGGTTCGCAGTCCATTGTGGCATCAATAGATTATAAATCTGTAGATCAGAATGATATTGTATATAAGTCCAATGGATCAATCTCAACTGGAATTCACCTATCAGAACACGTTAACTTTTTAAATACACTTGGATTTGGCGAGATACTATTGAATTCAATAGACAGGGATGGTACTGGATTTGGCTACGATTTAGAGAAGGTGATATCAATATCTGATATATCAACTTCCCCTATAATTGCATTAGGTGGTGCTGGCAATAAAGATCACTTTCATGCCGGGTTGCTTGTTGAAAATGTTGCGGCTGTTGCAACAGCTAATCTATTTAATTTCATGGGAGATGCGCTAGGAATATCTCGCGATTACTTATTAGAAAAAAAAATTAATTTAGCAAAATGGTAACGCCATTCTTTTGTTAGCATTTGCTCTTAATTAATCTTTTGTAATATGCATCCATTTCTAAAGAACTGCTACTAAAAAATTTTAAAGTTAATTGATGGAGATCTTAGCTGAGCCTCTAATTTACTAGCTCTATTAAAAGTCGGAATGACGATAGACATCAAAGGTTTATACCTACGGTTAATTCTAGATATGATTTAAAACATTGCAACTATACATAGATTGAGCTGCACTAGGGAAACCTCAATGAATTCTTGCAATATTATTAATTGGAGCCTTGAGAGCTACCCTAGATAATTTATAATTTTTTTTATTTTTTTTCCCAAAAAATACCTTAAATCAAGATATTTCCATCTCAACGGCTCAGCAAATCTTGCAAAGCTCGATGGAAGTAGAAGCAAGGGAACATGAAAAATCCAAAAAGTAGGGTCGAAATAAAATTTTCTGAGCATTATTGGAAAAGCTAACTTTAAGGAGGCAACATTATATCCCAACTTACCAGTTGTAATTTTATGATAGATAATCTGATTAAGATTTTCATTCATTATCAATCTATGAATTTTTATACGAAGACTCATGCCTAATGAAAAATCATATATATAAGAAGTATATTTTAGGAAATCTATATGAGCTTCAAGATAAAAATCTTTAGCATGCTCACTTTTTTTAGCAATTTTTCTTGACTCAAAAACTCCAGGATGATCCACAGTAAATAATGGACTCCTGATAATGCAGGCATTATGATTTTTTAAAGTATTTAACACCCAGTGCATATGTTGATATGGCTCGGGCTTTATGTCTTTTAAAGTTTCTTCTGATAGAAGGGATTTCCTATAAATGCACGCAGACACCATGCTTTCAGAAAACATCGTCGAGGTAATATACTCGCTTATGTTTCTAGTAAGAATATCTTTGTTATCTATATTTATTGCAGCTTTTCCAATTATTGGAGCTACAAAATAATTAACAAAACAAAACCCAATTTCTTTATTGTTGCTTAGAGACTCGTAAATATGTTCTATTGCATCTTCATGCAAGTTATCGTCATCCGAGAGCAGCCATACAAATCTACCGTGAGACCTAAGTATGCATTGGCCAAAATTTCTTACCCCACCCAAGTTTTTTTCATTTTGAAAGGCTGAAAATGTATAACTCTTCTGTAAATTAGAAAAGTATTTTATTGAGTCTTGTGTAGAGTCAGTAGAGCAGTTATCCACAACCACTAACTCAATACCATGCGAAAACTTAGATTGTAAGATTGACTCGTGAATTGCGGATAACTGATTTTTTAATTTTTCTGCCCTATTAAAAGTTGGAATTGCTATAGATAGAAATGGTTGTTTCATAAAGTTAATTTTTAACCTATATGAGATATAGATAATCTAGTTTAACTTATTTTAATTATTAATATTAAAAATAATTAAGCTTCAATATAGAGGCAAATGAATTTTTTTTTTAACCTTTCATAGACTATACTTACGGACACTAAGCTAAGCTAATTATTGTTTTAATTAAAAGGCTGGATGGCAGAGTGGTCATGCAGCGGCCTGCAAAGCCGTTTACGCCGGTTCGATTCCGGCTTCAGCCTCCATATTATATAAATCTAATGACCGCTATTTGCTAAGCGCTTTCTCCTACAATGTCTTGGTATGAAAAAGGTCCTTCAACCTTGCCATCATTAACTCTAAAGATCTTATTACATTGTTTTAAGGTAGAAATTCTATGTGCAATTGATATGATTGTTTTTTCATTTCTGAGCGTCATTAACTCATTAATTACAGCGGCTTCAGTTTCACTATCAAGCGCTGTTGTGGATTCATCCAAAAGCAAAACATCTCTTTTATTAAATATCGCCCTTGCAATAGATACTCTTTGTTTCTGGCCACCTGATAGCCTTACTCCTTTATCGCCTATATCAGTGTTAAGGCCATTATCAAGATCTTTTAAAATTGGAGTAAGTTTAGATAATTTTAATGCTTCTTCAAGTTCTTTAGTTTCTATATTCTCTCTGCTCAAGGTAATATTTTCTTTGAGAGTACCATTTATTAAAAATATATCTTGAGGTAAGTATGCACAATGCGAAAGCCAGCCCGCGATATCGTTATGGGCATCATCAGAATTAAATTTCAAAATACCCTTTGATGGTTTAAGGAAGCCAAGAATAATATCAACTAAAGTAGTTTTTCCAGCCCCAGAGGGGCCAATAAGACCTATAAAATCGCCTTGATTAATCTCTAAGTTCACATCAATAATCGAGGGCTTCGATGAATTGGGATAAGTATATGAAATATTTTCTAACTTTAGCTGATTAAAAACATCTTTTGATTTGCTATAAGCATTCTTGCTAAATGTCTCTAAATCTTCATTGATATCGATACCCTTATCCTTCATGATCTTAGCCAATAGAATGACGGATTCTCTTCCAAATACCATAGAGTTTGCAGAGCTTTGTAATTGACTTATCAATGGTGTAATTCTAATCATAGCTGCAGCAAAAACACTAAGAATTGAAAGTACTGCAGTTAAATCCTCATTCAATAAAACATTAGCAGTGATTACCAAAACAATAAACCCAATTAGAGCAACTTCTATCATATTTCTAGGAAGAAGAGTGAATACATTAAGTCGCACTCCGCCTTTTGCAATTACCTCTGCTGAGTTACTTACGGAGTCAATAAAAAAGTTTTCTTTTCCTAGAGTTTTAATCTCCTTAATACCATCAGCAGCTTCTTGGGTTCCTTTAAATAGGTTAGCTGATCCTTTGGCAAAGTCTCTACCAGTTGCATCTAGCCTTCTGGCGAAGGCAAAATTGTATGCATAAAATATTATAAATATCATTAAAAGCAGGAGAGCTACAGTACTAATGCTTACAAGTGCTAACATTATAAAAGCTGCAATAATTACTAATATGCTGCTAAGTACTTGAAGCCCTGAAACTAATACATCTTTGTACACAGAAGAATATGTAGAAATTGATGCCAAGCTTTCAGCACTTTTACTAAGGATGAACGTTTCATAATCTTGATGAAGGAATCCATTAATCATGACTTTTTGAATTTTAGCTTGCTCAAAATATGCAAAGTGAAAAATTCTATGATTTATAAATAGCACTAAACAAAACTTCACTAAGAAAGTAATAAATAAAACATAGCCTATATAGAGTATGGTCTCCTCATGATTGAAATTATTTAAGAAACTGATAATTGGAAGAATTTCTTGAGCTTTTGTTATGAATAAAGGGTCAATTATTATGGCTATATAACCACCTATGAGACCTATGCCAAGAAGATCAACCAGAGAAGAAAGTATAAAAATAAAAACTAAGGGTGGAAGACGCTTTAACTTATTTCCAAGCAGAAATTTTATACTTTCAAGATAAGTCATTTTGTGTAGCCTTTTAAATAGTTAAAAAGATAAAATAATTTATTCCCATACTTTCCAAGGAGCACTTCCAGAAGAGTAAAGACCATCTAAGTATTTCTTTTCAGCCAGAGTATCCATGGGTTGCCAGAATCCAGGATGCCTATAAGCAGCTAATTCATTTTTCTTGGTAATTTCTCTTAATGGCTCTTCTTCCCATGAAGTTTGATCATCCTTAATAAAATTAATGACACTAGGGTTGAGAATAAAAAAACCTCCATTTATCCATGCGCTGCCGTGTTGAGGTTTCTCATTGAATTTAACCACCTCTTCATTTTCATTGATAGTTAACATTCCAAACCTTCCGGGAGGACTCACTGCGGTAACTGTAGCCAACTTTCCATGATCTTCATGAAACTTAATTAGAGCATTAATATCAATATTTCCCAGGCCATCTCCATAGGTAAATAAGAAGGATTCATCTGGATCCAAGAACTCTTCTACTCTTTTTAACCTTCCGCCTGTTAGCGTTGCTTCGCCAGTATCAATGCATGTAACATTCCATGTTTCTTGTGCAGCTCGATGTACTTTCAGAGAGTGATTCTCAGTATTAAATGTAATATCTGAATTTCTTAAATGATAATTCTGAAAGTATTCTTTGATGTGGTAGCCCTTATGGCCACAGCAAATAATGAAATCATTGATGCCATAAAAACTTAAACTTTTCATAAGATGCCAGAGTATGGGCTTTCCTCCAATTTCTACCATCGGTTTAGGCTTCAGATTAGTTTCTTCTGCTAACCTAGTTCCTAAACCCCCAGCCAATATTACAGCTTTCATATTGCTTAATCCATCAATTATTATGTTGGTATTCTACCATTAGCAGTCTTAAAGTCATTGCGCCAATAAAAAAAAATTATTTTAATTACTTCTGCTAAAAATACTAAAAAATGAAATATAATATTCCTCAGGATATCTTAAGAAATTTCTAGATATCAGATATTACACTTTAATTTTGGATAAATAATTATGGAAGAATTCATCAGAGTTCCTTATGGGTCAACCGTTCATGGTGACGAGGAAATAGCAGCAGTGGTTGAGGTATTGAATACGACAACTCAAATGTCTAAAAATGTCCTGTCATTCGAAGAGAAGATTGCCAAATCCTTTAATAAAAAAAATGGAGTTATGGTTAACTCAGGATCGTCTGCCCTTTATGTTTTAATCGAGGCGTTGAACTTGCCCAAGGGATCAGAGGTAATAACACCAGCATTGACATTTGCAACCACTGTTGGGTGTTTGGTTAAAAATGATTTAATACCTCATTTTGTAGATGTTGGGGTCGATACCTACTGCATTGATGTCGAGCAATTAGAACTAGCAATCAATGAAAAGACTTCTGCTATTATCGCACCAGACTTAATGGGGAATATTTGCGAATGGGAAAAAATTCAAGAAATTGTTTCAAGAAAAAATAAGAACATTAAGATAATCTGTGATTCTGCTGATACCTTAGGCGCTTCACTGTTTTCTAAGTCAACTGGTTCCTACTGTGACGCAGCAATTACTAGTTTCTATGGATCTCATGTTATTAATGGAGCCGGAAATGGCGGCATGCTTGTTACAGATTCTGAAGAGGTCACCAACAAAGCAAAGCTTCTAAGATCATGGGGCAGGAGCTCTTCTTTATTTAGTGAAAGTGAGGCCATTGAAAACAGATTTAATGTTCATTTAGACGGCATTCAATATGATGCAAAATTTGTATTTGAGGAGATAGGTTATCAATTAGAGCCTTCTGAAATTAGTGCAGCATTTGCCTTGGTTCAACTAAATAAATTAGATCAGAATATTAAGTCAAGGCAGATAAACTTTGAGAAGCATACTGAATTCTTCCAGCAGTATGACCAGTTTTTCGTTCTTCCAAAGCAAAATCCAAATTCTGAGACAGGTTGGCTGGCCTATCCGATGATAGTTAAAGATGATGCTCCATTCAATAGAACTGATCTCCAAATTTTTCTAGAAAAAAGGAATATACAAACAAGAGTAGTATTTACAGGTAATATTTTGAGACAACCAGGTTACAAGGACATTGATTGCATCGGCAAGGCGGATGACTTCACAAATGCGGATAATGTTATGAGAGGCGGAATTTTACTTGCTCTTCATCACGGGCTAACTGATGAGATGATAGAGCATGTGCATTCTTCCTGCACTATTTTCTTAAATAATCTAGGAAAGTAAATTCAATATTAAGATAATATTTTTGCTTACTGCCAGTACCTATCCAGTATAATCAAGTTAGTGAGCTAATTTTTGCAAATTAGCTCTAACAAAAAATGAATACGCCAAAAATTTCAATTATTCTGATGACTTATAATCAAGATAAGTATTTACATAAGTCTATTCAAAGCGCTCTATCTCAGACTTATGAGAATATTGAAATACTCATTAGCAACAATGGGTCATCCGATGATACAACGAATGTCGTGCAATCATTTCTTCCAAATAAAAAAATTACTTATTTAAATTACCCTGAAAATAAAAGTGTTAACTTAAGGGCAAATCAGGCTATTGATATTGCTTCAGGAGATTTTATAAGCTGGCTTTATGGCGATGATTACTACTTAGATGAAAAAATTCAAACTCAAATGCAAGCATTTAATAGTTTAGATAAAAGTTATGGCGTAGTGTATGGTCCAGGATATATTTACAATGCCTCATACAACAAAAAAGTAATCTCCAGTTGTCTCAATTACTCCGGTCACTGTCTGGAAAAATTCTTAGTAAGATGGTTAAAAGATGGCAATATTAACCCTATCTCTCCTCTAGTAAGAAGAGACTGCTATAACTTTCATCGTCCTTGTAGTGAAATTTTTACCGAGGGAGAGGTTCTTTATCTTCATCTAGCAGTATCCTTTAAATTTTTTTATCTAGATAAACCTTTAGTTGTAATGACAGACCATGGGTCTAATTTTGGCAAGCAAATTGAGAGCAACCTTGCTACCCACGTACAAAGTATTTCACGCTTATTAAAAGAAAATAATCTCCCAAAAAAGACAGAGCAGCTCGTTTACTCGCATTTATGTGAACGGAAGATAATTGACTGCTGGCATTGTTTCAGAGCTAACAAAAATATACCTTGGGCCAGAGAGGTTCTAAAAAGTGCATTTACTATTAGCAAACTGAGCTGCGTAAAAAATAAATTTTTCTGGATGTCATCTATTATGCTTTTTCTCCCAAAAAACTTTCAAAGATTGATTGCCAATCTTTTTCCAGTGGCAGACTCATGAGACTCAAGCTTATGATCGCGAAAGAGTCAAAAACCCTAGTTTTTAATTTTTATAATTGAGATGATTGAAAATCTGATAGTCTGATGCAAAATTTTTTGACTAAAGGCTCTGTTTGTTTTGTCACCCTTGATATGGGCTTTGGTGGAGCTGAAAAAGTAATTGCTACATTGGCAAATGAATTTATTCAAAGCGGCCGAG
>Ga0075444_10001358_pt1 | contig 15041 bp, 13 predicted proteins | sample CoawatmetaG01DNA_FD_76836 | JGI IMG/M metagenome (GOLD analysis project Ga0075444, IMG submission 76836) | Marine microbial communities from the West Antarctic Peninsula - Coastal water metaG017-DNA | ecosystem: Environmental > Aquatic > Marine > Coastal | place: Atlantic Ocean: West Antarctic... | reverse complement strand
GTCTTCCTTGGAAGGCCAAATTTGTAAGTTTTCTTTTTATTATTTTTTATCACTTATTTTAAAGATAAAGGTTCCTTCAACATCCGATGTTAAAAAGAAAAAATTTAATTTTTTTGGGGCGCGCAGAGATTATATATTACCCTTAGATGTACTTTCTGGGAAGGTAAAAGTCCATTTTAAAATGATGAATCTATTGCTTTTGTCAAGATACTTTTATCAATTTTATTTACTTTAGTTGCGCTTCCAAGCTTATTTAAAATAATGAAATTCATATCATTTCCTGATTTCTTTTTATCACCCAGCATTGATTGATAAATAATTTCCGCATCAAGCTTATCGATTGGTTTGGTTATAATTCCAGCTTGCTTAAGAAGGTTTTGGCATCTTTCTATGTCTGAATCTTTAACTTTCCCCATAAGTTTTGAAAGATTCAAGGCTATTATCATGCCTAAAGACACAGCCTCGCCATGGTTGTAATCTTTAAATCCGCCTATAAGTTCAATTGCATGACCAAAAGTGTGTCCAAAGTTTAGTAGAGCCCTGTCTCCTCTTTCTTTCTCATCTCGGCGTACAATGTTAGCTTTAATTTCTATGGAGCGACTTATGGTATGTTCGATTGCTGCTGATTCAAGATTAAGAATGTCTTCTATATTTTTTTCTAGCCATTCAAAATAATCTATATCTTGAATAAGACCGTGCTTGATAACTTCAGCCAGACCACAGCTCATTTCTTTTTTTGGAAGAGTGGTAAGAAAAAGTGAGTCTATAACAACTAATCTTGGCTGATGGAAAGATCCAATCATATTTTTCCCCAAGGGATGATTAATTGCTGTTTTTCCACCTACAGATGCATCAACTTGAGCTAATAATGTTGTAGGTATTAGTATAAAATCAACTCCTCTTTGGTAAGTCGATGCTGCAAATCCAGTTATATCACTTACTATTCCACCTCCAAATCCTACTAAAATTGAATCTCTACTATATTTTTCTTTAATTAGTCTTGTGTGAATGAGGTTAAGCGTCTCAGGTGATTTATTTTTTTCTGATGCATTTATGCCAATAAAATTTAAAGCCAGTAATTCAGAAGGTAAAGATTTTTTTAATATGTTTATAAAATTTTCTGGAAGTTTGTCGTCAAATACAACAAGGACTTCTTTTTTCTTTAGTAGATTAAGATTAGTATTATTTACAATGCCTTCTCCCACTTTAATATCGTAAGAAGAATTTTTTAGTTTCAGGACTATGGTTTTCATTTTTCTAATTTCTCAAGAATTTCCTTAATAATCTCGTTATGAGTTTGCTCACCGTCTTTTATAGTTATATTAGCAATTTCTTCATATAAATGGTTTCTCTTCTCTTTAAGATTTTTAAGAGTCAGTTCTCTGTCTTTATCTTTGCCATCCAGCAAAGGTCTAGATTTATCCATTAGAGTTCTTTCAAGTTGAGTTTGTATAGAAACTTCTAAATAAACTACTATCCCTGAATTTGAAATAAGTCTTCTATTCTCTTCTGTTATTATTATTCCGCCACCAGTCGAGATAATACAATTTTTATTTAAACATGCTTCTCTTAAGGCGAAGTCTTCTCTAGATCTAAACTTTCCTTCACCTTCAATATCAAATATCCAAGAGATTTTAGTTCCAGCTTGTTTTTCTATTAGCTGATCTGTATCTATAAAATCTAGATTCAGTCTCTTGGCAAGTTTAAATCCAATTGTAGACTTTCCAGATGCCATTGGGCCAATAAATATAATGCGCATTAAGGTATTATAACTAAAAGGCATTTTTATAGAGGTTCATGAATACAATTAGAAAATTATTAAATAAAGTTTGGGTAAAACTACTTTTATTAACAGTGCTTTTGCCCCTAATAGTATTGAGTGCTTTAAATATTTACATAGCAAGCAAACTACCAGATGAAAGTAAGATTAGGGATATAGAGCTTCAAATCCCTTTAAAGATTTATACAGAGGATGAAAAATTAATAGGAGAATTTGGCGAAAAAAGAAGAACTGCGTTAAGGTTTGATTTAATTCCAAAACACTATGTAAATGCAGTTTTAGCAGCTGAAGATGATAAATTTTTTAGCCATTATGGAGTAAGTTATTCTGGACTACTTAGGTCAGTTTACAGGCTGATAATATCTGGCAGGGTACAAGGCGGAGGTAGTACCATTACTATGCAAGTTGCTGGTAACTACTTAACAAGTAGAGATGTGAATATTTATAGAAAGATAAAGGATATTTTCTTGTCTTACAGACTTGAGCGTACATATACTAAAGAGGAGATATTTGAGTTTTATGTTAATAGGATATTTTTTGGTAATAGGGCTTACGGAATTGCTGCTGCAAGTGAAGTTTACTACGGGACTTCACTAGAAAATCTTAATCTTGCTCAATGGGCTATGATTGCCTCTCTTCCAAAAGCTCCTTCCACAATTAACCCTATTGTTAACCCTAAGAGAGCTCTTGAAAGAAGGAATTGGATTCTTGGAAGAATGCTTAAATTAGATTTTATATACCAAGAGCAATATAATTTGGCTATTAAAGCTCCAATCACAGCCTTCTATCATGGTTTGGTCTCGGAAGTTTATGCACCATACTTAGCAGAAACTATAAGAAGACATATGATTCAAGAGTATGGCTTAGATGCATACAAAAAGGGCTACGAAGTCTTCACAACTTTAAACTCAAAAAAACAAAATACTGCTAAAAATGCAATAAAGACTGGTCTTGAGGCATACGACAGAAGACATGGATTTAGAAAGCCTAAGAATTTCCTTAATTTATTTCAAGAAAATTTCTTTGACCATGCTCTCAAAGAAAGATTAGAGATAGTTGCTTTCAAAGAAGTAAATGATTTAAGTAATAAAGATTCAGATAGTTTTGAAGAGGTTATTAAATTTTTAGGTAGATTGAATAACTTTAGTAATCGGTTTCCTGCATTAGTCATTGGTCTTGAAGGAAATTTAAATCTGCTTAATTATAGAAAAGAAGTTATTACCCTGGGTTGGTCTGAGCAACATAACTGGGCAAGGCCTTACATTAATGAAAATAGGCGAGGACCTAAGCCCAAAGGATACTCGGACTTCTTGGAACTTGGCGATCTAGTCTGGATAAAAAAAGAATCAACCAGTCAAAGAAAAATCTTAACTCAAATTCCAGAAGTTCAAGGTGCGCTAGTTTCTTTGAATCCTAAAACGGGAGCTATAGAAGCTCTGGTAGGAGGGTATGATTTCTATTTAAGTAAGTTTAATAGGGCTACTCAGTCCTCCCCTTTGTTAGGTTCAAATTTTAAACCTTTTCTTTATGCAGCTGCTCTTAGTAATGGCTTCAAAGCTTCAAGTTTAATTAATGATGCACCCATAGTATTTGATGACGAAGCTCTAGAGGAAAAATGGCGACCAAGGAATGCAAGTGGTAAATTTTTTGGTCCCACAAGGCTTAGAGAGGGACTATTAAAGAGCAGAAATCTTGTTTCGATAAGATTATTAAGAGATTTAGGAATAGATACTACAAGGAGGTATGCGAAAAAATTTGGGTTTGAGATGGACAGACTTCCAGCAGATCTTTCGCTGGCTTTAGGTACCGCGTCTTTAAGTCCTTTAGACAATGCTGTGGCGTATAGTGTTTTTGCAAACGGAGGAAAGAAGGTAGATCCATATTATATTGAAAAAATTATAGATCGATCTGGCTCTATTGTATTTCAAAGGGAAATTCCTAAAGAATTCCCTCAAGTAATTGATGAAAGAATAGCTTTTTTAATTAAGGATATATTACAAGAAGCAGGAAGAAGAGGAACCGCAAAAAAGATATCAGAATTAAAAAGAACGGACTTCTCCGGAAAGACCGGAACTACAAATAATGCTGAAAGTACTTGGTTTACAGGCTTCAATGATGACTTCGTCACTACTGTATGGGTAGGCTTTGATCAACCTAAGAGTCTTGGCAATAGAGAATTTGGCTCTTCAATTGCATTGCCAATTTGGATGGACTTCGTAAAAAATAATGTAGAAACCATTAAATTAAATAGTACCCTGCCTCCAGAAGGCCTAGTTTCCATAAAGATTAATTCTAAAACAGGAGAGAGATCTTTAGAAGATTCTAAAAAGAGTATATTTGAGTATTTTCTTAAAGAAACAACACCCAAGAAAAATTAGATTTTAGAGAACTAATGCTCTAATAACGACATCTAATTGATCTGAAGATCGAGCTGATTGCTTTTCTGTAAACCCTAATCTAGTTAATTGTTGAATTAATCCTTCCGAAGTAGCAAGAAGTAGGTTCGCTGAAGCAGCAGTTGATAGTGATAATTTATTTTTTGTTGATTGTTCGTGCTTTTGAAGATTTTGTTTTATTTGTAATTCAATTTTAGCAAACAGCAAAATTATTCTTTCATCTAATTCAGCCTCTTCACTAGAAAAAGCTTCTCTAGTAAGTAATTTCGCTAGCCCCGGGTTCTTTTCACAAAATGAAATTAAAATTAAAAGTATTCTTTTTACTTTGACAAGGGGGTCTTCACTTGATTTATTAATCCCTCCAATAAGATCAAAAATACTTTGCTCACAGAAGTTAACCAACCCTGAATAAATGCTTTTTTTGCTAGGGAAGTGTCTATAGATTGCTGCTTCAGTAATGCCACATTTTTTTGCTAAAAGAGCAGTCGTTATTTTAACCGGACCCTTTTGTCCAAGCATAGTAGCAAGACTTTGCATTATCTCTAACTGCCTGGGTTTTATCTGGTTCATGCCTTTATTAAGTAACTAGTGTACCTACTCCATCTTTAGTAAGTATTTCCAGCATTAGAGCATGAGGAACCCTGCCGTCTACTATGTGAGCAGATTTAACTCCATTTATTGTAGATTCTAGCGCTGCTTCTAATTTAGGCATCATTCCACCTTTGACTATACCATTATTTAGAATCGCATTAGCTTTACGTGGACTTACTTTTGACAGAATATTTCCCTGTGAATCAGTTATGCCCTTAACATCAGTTAAAAGTATTAACTTTTCAGCTTTTAAGGCTTGAGCTACTTTTCCAGCTACAGCATCAGCATTTATATTTAACCTTTGTAATTTTTTATCTAATCCAATTGGAGAAATAACAGGTGTGATTCCTCTAGATAATAATTTTTTGATTTCTTTTATTTTTATCCTCGTAACTTTGCCTACTAATCCTAAGTTTACTCCGTCATCATTAATTAATTTTGAAGCTTCAATTAATCCAGAATTTCTAAAGTTCAAGCCTTTCGCAGGAGTTCCAGATTTAGAAATTAGATCTGAAATTTCTTTATTAATTTGAATCCCTAAAACTTTTTCAACTATAAGCATCGTTGGTTTATCTGTAACTCTTAGGCCCGCTTTAAATTCTGAAGTGATGTCTGCTTTTTTAAGTTCTTTAGCAATTTGGGGCCCACCTCCATGAATAACAACTGGCTTCATGCCTACTAATTTCATAAGGGCTATATCTCTTGCAAAACCTTTTTTTAGTGCGCCTTCACTCATGGCTGCACCGCCGTATTTAATTACTATAATTTTTCCAAAGAACCTTTGAATATAAGGCAGTCCTTCACTCAATACGGCTGAAATATTTTCTGCTTGTTTTCTAGTAATCGCCATCCTAAAAATTACCTAATTCTGGGTCAATTTTATTAAGTACTAATTTAAATTTATTCTTTATATCTTCAAGTACTTCAGCAGAAGAAGCTTCAAATCGCAATACTAAAACCGGAGAAGTATTTGATGCTCTGAGTAAACCCCATCCATCTTGGAATTCTAGCCTAACTCCATCTATATCTATTAAATTTGCTTCAGGAAAATCATAAATTTCTTTAAAACTTTCTACTATCTTAAACTTATCATCATCTGTTGAAGTTAAATTAATTTCTGGTGTGGATATAAGACTCGGTAAGTTTTCAAAAATATCTAAACTCGAAGGATTTTCCGAAATAATTTCAAGAAGCCTGGCCGCAGCATAGATACCATCATCAAAACCAGGCCATCTATCATTGAAGAATATATGACCGCTCATTTCCCCTCCAAGGATAGCTAATTCATTCCTTAAGGTTTCTTTGATAAAAGTATGCCCAGTTTTACACATTATTGGAATTCCATTATTCTTTGAAATAGATTCTGAAAGTAACTTAGAGCACTTAACATCAAAAACTATTTTGGCATTAGGATTAGATTTAAGAATGTGTTCTGCAAATATAATCATTTGCATGTCTGGATAGATTATTTCTCCTGAAGGAGAAATAACTCCAATTCTATCGGCATCGCCATCAAACGCCAGACCGACATCTAATTTATTTTTAGCAACTATATTTATTAAGTCTTCTAAGTTTTCAGGTCTAGAAGGGTCGGGATGATGATTGGGAAAGTTCCCATCCAGTTCACAGTAAAGCGAAGATACTTCACAACCCAATTTCTTAAATGTACTTTCAGCATGAACACTTCCTGCGCCATTTCCACAATCAATACCTATTTTAAGAGGTCTTTGTAAGCTAATACTATCAACTATGCTTTGTTGATATTCTTCTAGTATGTCCAGCTCTTTAATAGAACCAGAACCTGCTAAAAATTCTTCATTTTTAATAACAGTCTTAATATCTTGTATTTCATGACTTAAGAGAGATTTTCCATCAATGATTATTTTAAAACCGTTGTATTCTGATGGATTATGGCTGCCGGTTATTATTACCCCATTAGAGCAAGAGAGTGTATGTGTTGCATAATACAAAACAGGGCTGGGCACAATTCCTATATCTATGACGTTGCATCCGGAGCACCTGATTCCGTTTGTAAGCCATTTATGCATATCAGGACTAGAATTTCTTCCATCTCTTCCAACTATAAAATCTTCTCCGCCTGACTTTAAAATAATTGATCCCAGGGCAAGCCCCAAACCTCTTATAACTTCTTGATTCAGGTCTTCATAAGCTATGCCTCTTATATCATTAGCACGAAAGATATTTTTGTTTAAATACATTTTTTATTAATTTTTTGTAGATTATATAGTTTTATGAAAAATAATTAATCTAGGAATATGTAAATTTATAGATAAAATGTATTTTTTATAATTTGTAGGAGACTTTTTTGGATTTATCTAAGATAAAAGGATTGATTTGGTTAGATGGGAAGATGGTTGATTGGCAAGAGGCTAATGTGCATGTATTAACCCACACTCTTCATTATGGACTAGGAGTTTTTGAAGGTGTTCGTTCATATAATACCCAGAGAGGACCGTCGATATTTAGACTTGATGATCATACCAATAGATTATTTAAGTCAGCAAAGACTGTAAATATGAAAATTCCTTTTTCAAAAGATATTGTTAATGATGCCCAATGTGATGTTGTAAGTAAAAATAACTTAACAGAGTCATATATCAGGCCTATGTGCTTTTATGGCGGTGAAGGAATGGGAATAAGGGCAGATAATTTATCTGTACACCTTATGGTAGCCGCATGGGAATGGCCTTCTTATATGGATCCCGAATCTAAAGAAAAAGGTATTAAAGTAATGCTGTCTTCTTACAAACGACAAGTTGGAAATCCCGTATCTAAGTCCAAAGTGAATGGAAATTATGTAACATCAATTGTTGCCCTTAATGAAGCATTAGAACAGGGATATGATGAGGCTCTAATGCTAGATGCAGAAGATAATATTGCTGAAGGCACCGGAGAAAATTTTTTTATTATTAAAGAAAATATCCTTAAAACCCCTGATTTAGAAGCTTCTTTAGACGGGATTACAAGAAAAACAATAATAGATATAGCTAAAGAAAAAGGGATAAAAATTGAAGTAAAGAAAATTAATCTAAACGAAGTCTTGGATAGCGATGAAGCGTTTTTTACAGGTACAGCAGCAGAAGTTGTTCCTATAAATAGTCTTAATGGGACAAGAATAGGGAATGGAAGAAGAGGGCCTATTACAAAAGACCTGCAATCCACTTACTTTGATGAAGTTAGAGGTCTAAGAAAAGAAAATCTTCTTTGGCATACCTATGTAAATAAATAGGCTTATTGTTTGAAATGAAGATACTAGTTGTTGGACCTTCTTGGGTTGGAGATGCTGTGATGGCCCAAAGTCTTTACAAGATTATTTCAAGAAATGGAGAACAAATAGAGGTTCTATCACCAACTTGGTCTGAAGGCATCTTGTCAAGGATGAGCGAAGTACGTGACACTATAATTTCACCCTTTAAACACGGAGAATTTTCTCTGAGGAAAAGAAAATCATTAGGCGTTTCCTTACAAAATAGAGGATACGATCAAGCTATAATTTTAACAAATTCACTTAAGTCATCCCTAGTTCCATTTTTTGCTAATATCCCTCAAAGGACTGGTTGGTTGGGGGAGTTTAGATATGGTCTAATAAATGATGTAAGGTATTTTAATAAAAATACCAATTCTCTTATGATCGAACAATTTTCTGTTTTAGGACCTAAGGGAGAAATTTTTAAAAACGAAGATATTCCTTATCCAAGATTAAATATAGATCTTATAAATTTAGAAAAATTAAAAAATAAGTTCAAAATTCAAGATAAGGAGCCAATAATAGCTCTTTGCCCTGGAGCGGAGTTCGGACCAGCTAAGCGCTGGCCCGTATCTTATTATTCAGTTATAGCAGAAGAGTATTTATCTCAGGGTTGGACTGTAATTATTTTGGGTTCAGAAAGAGATGCTCTTATAGCTAAAGAAATAGAAGCCTCTGTTTCTTTAGAATGTAATCTATACAATTTAGCAGGTAAAACTTCGCTCGTGGATGCCGTAGATATTCTTTCTTTTGCTAATATAGTTTTAACTAACGATTCAGGATTGATGCATATAGCTGCAGCTGTTGAAACACCTCTTGTTGCTTTATATGGTCCAACTAGTCCGAACTTTACTCCTCCACTAAATATCAAAGCAAGAGTAATTAAAAAAACTTCAGGATTTAGTAAGAAGCGAACTGGCAAGATGGAAAATGGATATGATTTTGGTCTTTACGATATAAAGCCTCAAGAGGTTTTATTCGAGTTAGAATCTCTTCGGGATACACTGGATGACTAAAAGAAAAATAGCTTTATTGTTATTCAATTACTTCCCATATGGAGGTCTTCAAAAAGACTTCTATTTTATTGCTAAAGAATTAAAAAGAAGAGGATTTGAATTACAAGTCTTCACAGGTATTTGGAATGGAAGTAATCCTGAAAAATTCTTAATTAAAGAATTAGGTATTAAAGGTTTTTCAAACCACAGACGAAACATAAATTTCTATAAGAAAGTAAAAAAGGCAATGGAATCGTTTTCACCTGATCTAGTTTTCGGATTTAATAAAATTCCAGAACTTGATTTTTATTTTGCTTCGGATACTTGTTTTAAATATAAAGTTAGAATTTCGCGATCAGAACTTTATAGATTTTCAACTAGGTATCGTAAATCTTTAGAATATGAAAAAGCTGTCTTTGGTGCTGATTCCAAAACTAAAATACTTCTATTAAATAAAAAACAAAAGAGCGAGTTTATTTCTGAGTATCAGACAAATTTAGATAGAATGGATATTGTCCCACCTGGAATACCCCTTGATTGGGCATCTAATAAACCATCAGGTATCAGAGAAGATTTAGGTTTAGATGAGAAAGCTGAGTTATTATTATTTGTAGGTTCAGATTTCAAAAGGAAAGGTCTAGATAGGGCCATAGAAGTACTTGATTATTTAAATAAAAAGAAGAACATTTATCTTCTAATTGCAGGTCAAGATGAAGGCAGGCCATATAAAGAATTATTGAAGCTTAGGAATCTTTCAAGTAAAGTTTTTTTCCTTGGACCTGTAGAGGATATAAATGGCTTAATGCTTGAGTCGGATTTACTGATCCATCCTGCAAGAGAAGAGGCTGCTGGAAATGTAATCATAGAAGCTATGGTATCTTCTCTGCCTATACTCACATGCAGTTCTGTTGGATTTTCAAGCCTTGTAGAAGATAATAAAGCCGGCCTAGTTTTAAAAGGTAACTTTGACCAAGCATCTTTTAATTTACTTGCAAAAGAACTCACTACAAGAAATATTAATCTAGAATTAAAGAAGAATATGTCACATTTAAAAAATAAAGATTATTTTTATTCAAGATTTAGCTATGTAGCTGATTCAATTGAAAGTTATTTAGATGAAAAGTAATTCTTTTAATAAAAAATCATTAGAAAATTTTTTTAATCAAGGAGATCCCTTCCTTCTTGCAAGGACCCTAGAAGGTAAATTGTATAGAGACTATGCGAATAGAAAGACAAAGAAATTTGAGTATGAAGGAGCTTCATATTTTTTAAAATATCATGGTCCAGTAGGTTGGAAGGAAATATTTAAGAATATCGTTCAGTTAAAAATTCCTGTGATAGGTGCAAAAAGAGAATGGGATGCATTGCAAAAGCTAAAGATCCTAGGTTTGGGATGTCCAGAGCCCCTTTTTTTTATGAAAAGAGGTTTAAATCCAGCTCGCCAAGAGTCTTTTCTTATTACGAAAGATTTAGGAGAGACAGTCTCTCTAGAAGATTTTTTTGATAAAAATCTATTCCAAAAACTAACAGTTTTAGAAAAAAGAAAATTAGTGACCCTTGTTGCAAAAATTTGTAGAAAGATCCATCAGAACGGTCTTAATCATAGAGATCTCTACTTGTGTCATTTTCATGTTAACCAAGATAATCCCTTGGATAATGAAATATATCTCATCGATCTCCATAGGGGGCAGATCAGAAAAAAAGTCCCATTTAGGTGGGCGGTAAAAGATATAGGTGGTTTATTGCATTCAATCCTGCCTTTTGGTATTTCTGAAAGAGAGTGTTATAGATTCTTAATGCTATATTTTAATTGTTCACTGAAAGAAGTGATGGAAAAAAGAAAAAATTTCATAGACAGTGCAAGGTCTAGAGCTTATGCAATGCATATGAAACCTATACTTTCTGAAATCTCTATAAATAGTAGAAAAGATTTAAAAAATGATTCTCGATATGTAAAAGAAGAAGGAAAAGATTATAAGTGGATAGGTTTAAAAAATAGCTTAAATTCTTCAATTCAGAACGCCTTGAAAGATTTAGATGGAACGATGAAATCTGGAAAGGTTATAAAAAAAGAAAAAGGTCACTTCATAGTTTCTTTAAATTTAGGAGGGAAAGAAATTTTTATAAAAAAATATCAAATCAAGAATAAATGGCATTTCGTAAGAAAAATTTTTCGTAAGTCTCGAGCAAGTACATCCTGGATAGCAATTCACTGGTTAAGGGCTATTGGTATTTCTACTGTTCAGCCGGTAGTGATTTATGAAAATTTTAATTGTTTATTTAAATTAGATTCATACTTAATAACAGAAAGAATAGATGGAGTAATTTTGAGTGAATCTATCAAAGATAAGGAGAAAGATTTATTAATTGCCAGCAAGATCGATAGTTTCTTTAAGAAACTCAGGTGGATTAATTTTAATCACGGAGACTCCAAAACTTCTAATTTCTTTTTACATCAAGATAAATTGATAACTTTTGATTTAGATACCTCTAAAAAATATGTTCCTTCATGGGTTGCTAAAAAGAAGTTGGATAAGGATATTAATAGAATTCTAAGAAGTGTAGGAATGAATAATAGATTACATATTCTTCTAAGAAGAAGGATTGAAAGATAATGAAGATAGCAATTCTAAGTTACAGAAGTCACCCCTTTTCGGGGGGGCAAGGTATTTATGTAAGGCATCTTAGCCATTCACTTGTGAATTTAGGCCATGAGGTACATATAATTTCTGGCCCCCCCTATCCTCAAGTTCGTAAAGAAGTTAATTTAATCAAGATACCCAGCTTAGATCTCTTTTCTGTTGAGAATAGATTTAAAGCCTTTAGTCTTAATTTTTTATTTTCTCCTATAGATCTATTTGAATGGATTGGAATAATGACAGGTGGTTTTCCTGAGCCATATACATTCGGTAAGAGAGTTAAGAAATTTCTAAAATCAACGGAGCTACAATTTGATGTCATTTTAGATAATCAATCTTTGTGTTACGAATTAATTGGTATTCAAGAAGGCTATCCTCTAGTCACAACGATCCATCACCCTATAACTAAAGATCTTAAGCTTGAATTAGAAAGTTCTGCAAATTGGAAAGAAAGACTTTCAACCAACAGATGGCATGGCTTTCTTAGGATGCAAAAGAAGGTAGCGCCAAAATTAAAGAGTATTATTTGTGTTTCTTACCAATCAAAGTTTGATGTTGAAAAGGAATTCTTAGTTAGTGAGGACAAAATTGAGATGATATGGAATGGTATAGATATTCATACTTTTAAATTAAGGGATAAGAGTAAAGTAATAAAGAACAGAATAGTTACTACAGCTAGCGCTGATATACCGCTGAAGGGGCTTAAATATCTAATCCATTCAATGCCTTCAGTTTTGCAAGTTTTTCCTGAAACCAGTCTGGATGTAATTGGTAAATCTTCTTCAAATAGCTCAATTAGAGAGTTGATAGATAATTTAAATCTAACAGAAAAAATTACTTTTCATTCAAATCTTACTGAATCTGAAGTTGTAGATGTATACTCTTCTGCTGAGATTGCTGTAATTCCATCACTTTACGAGGGTTTTGGTTTTGGTGCTGGAGAAGCAATGTCTTGCGGAGTCCCTCTTATTTCAACTACTTCTGGTGGTTTAAAAGAAGTGATAGGCGATGCTGCAATAAAGATAGAGTCAGAATCTCCTAACTCAATATCAGAAGCAGTCATAGATTTATTCTCAAATGAAGAGAAGCAGATTATTTATTCTAAGATGGGTCGGGAGAGGGTGGAAAAAGAATTTCATTGGGACTCAGCAGCAGCAAAATATATTGAAGTTTTTAAGAGAGCTATAGATGATTTTTAAAATTTAAATTATGCAAACGATTCGTTTTAATAAACTAGAGTTAAAAGAAGGTAGTTCGGTCTTGGATATGGGGTGTGGAGAAGGAAGGCACACTATCGGACTATTTGTAGACGAAGGTATTAATGCATTTGGATTTGATCTCTCTTTAGATGATCTTAAAATTGCGGAATCAAGGCTAGGGGATTTCCCTATTAGCTTAAATGAGAACTCCAGTTGTTCTTTTGGCGTAAGTAATATTAATTTATTACCATTTCCTGACGGAATTTATGATTCGGTAATTTGTTCAGAAGTTCTTGAGCATGTAGATTGCCCAGAAGAGTCTATTAAAGAAATGATAAGGGTCTTAAAGCCTGGGGGTATATTGGCTCTTAGCGTACCAAGGTTTTTACCAGAATGGATTTGTTGGCAACTTTCAGAAGGCTATCAACAAATGCCAGGTGGCCATGTAAGAATATTTAAACACAATCTTTTAAAGAGCTTAGCTGTTAAAGAAGGTATGTTGTATGAAAGTTTTCATTGGGCTCATGGATTACACTCACCTTATTGGTGGTTGCAATGCTTGTTTTGGAAAAATAGAGATAGTTCGAAGATAATAAAGATTTACCATAAATTTTTGGTCTGGGATCTCATGAAGAAGCCATTCATAACGAGGATTTTAGAAGCTATCTTGCAGCCATTAATTGGAAAGAGCTTAGTTATGTACTTTAAGAAACCTCTTAATGACTAGTTCAAATCTTTTAGGTTTTTATGAAGACTCTTTAGACTACATATCAGAGGTGCAGTCCTTAGATGGTTATATATGCTGGGAAAAAAATAAAAAACTAGATCCTTGGGATCATATTGAAGCTGCAATGGGACTTAGTATTGGAGGTAAAGAGGGGAGCGCAAAAAAAGCCTATATATGGTTAAAGGATAATCAAGAGGCGGACGGCTCATGGTTCTCTGAATATTTTCAAGGAACACCTTCTAGCACAAGAAAGGAGTCTAATTTCTCAGCTTATATAGCTACAGGTCTTTGGCATTATTACTTAGTAACCCAAGATAAGGAATTCTTGGAGTTAATGTTTCCAACTTTAAAAAAAGCTATAGATTTTGTTATAAGCTTACAAACAAGTTTTGGTGACTTTTACTGGGGCATGGAAGAGGGTAGTCTTTTAGATGACTCCTTAATTACTGGCTGCAGTTCTATTTATAAGAGTTTAGATTGTGCAATAGCAATATATGAAGCTTTAAACAAAGATTCCAACTACTTAGTGAACTCCAAGAGAAGGTTAAAAAACTGTTTAACAGTTAACCCAAGCAGGTTTGATAGAAGCTGGAAAAGTAAGAAGAGGTACAGCATGGACTGGTATTACCCAGTTATGTGTGGAATTATAAAAGGAGATGACGCTTCAGAAAGAATACTTAATAGATGGAAACAATTTATAGTTGAAGGAAAAGGTTGTAAGTGTGTTGAAGAAGAGCCATGGGTTACTATTGCTGAGAGCTCAGAGTTAGTAGTTGCTTTAATGGTAAATGGCCAGGAAGAAAAGGCTAAAATGGTTTTTGATTGGTTGCATCAGTGGCGGGATGAAAAAGATAATCTCTATTGGACAGGTTACGTTTATACTGATAAAGCTTATTGGCCAATAGAGAAGCCAACTTGGACTGCAGCGGCAGTTCTTATTGCTGCTGATACTATTTTTAAATTCACTCCCGGAAGTGAATTGTTTATAAAAGAGTGGGCATTTGAATAGTGCTCAGTCATGCAATCTTTTCAAGAAGCGCTAGAGATTTAATCATATGAATCTCCTTAAAGAGCCCACTTCCTTTTGCTTTAAGGTAAATTTCATGAGGAGGTCTTCCGCCGTCTTTAGGGTTAGGAAATACATCATGGATAGCCAATAATCCCCCCGGTACTATGTGTTCGTGCCAAAGATAATAATCTTGCATTGCAGCTTCTAGAGTATGACTGCCATCTATGAAGACCATTCCTAATGGCTTTTTCCAATTTTCTCCCGCATCCAACGAAGAACTAATTATTGCTGAAACCGAAGATTCAAGATCAGCTCTTTTAAGTGTTTCCAGAAAAAAAGGTAGTGTGTTTATTCCTTTGCCGGTCTCATCTATTAAATCGGGATCGCAATATTCTTCTCCAGGTTGTTGCTCCTCTGAACCCTTGTGGTGGTCTATG
>Ga0075444_10001353_pt1 | contig 15059 bp, 14 predicted proteins | sample CoawatmetaG01DNA_FD_76836 | JGI IMG/M metagenome (GOLD analysis project Ga0075444, IMG submission 76836) | Marine microbial communities from the West Antarctic Peninsula - Coastal water metaG017-DNA | ecosystem: Environmental > Aquatic > Marine > Coastal | place: Atlantic Ocean: West Antarctic... | reverse complement strand
TGGAGGAGCCGATGCTTTCGATGGTGGCAACGCGTCGGAGAGCTAGAAGCCGATCGGGCGCAAGGGTACCCAGGGCGCGCCAGGCACCTTTGAATTCATCAATTTCGGTCAGCAACGTCAGCAATTCTGGCGTTATCTGGATGGTGTCAGTTCTCAGCATCTGATTGACCTCACCTGTATTATCACCCGATTTCACCCGATTGTCCACCCGCAAACGCACCTTATTGCACCCGATCCTTGCGCTATACTCGGTTAAAAGGAGGCTGCAATGAATGGCACCATAATTCGCTTTGGGCTTGCGGTGTCGGTTGCAGGTGTTTTGAGCGTCAATGGTTTAGCCTCAGCCAAGGACATAACTCCGCTAAAGGTAGTTGCTCCTGATTTGGTCATCGAATCGGCAGAGCAAGGTGAGTTTGTGGATGATCCTGCCGATCCGCGTCATTTCAAACCGAGCAATACTGTTGGTAAACAAAGCGGTCTATTTGGCTGGCGCATGAAAGTTAGAACATCTAGAGAAGTTATTCTGGTTCAAGAAACAAGTTCAAGAAGCGGACAAGCCAATGCCTTTGCCGTAAAACGGACGCCGAAGTATGGTTATCTGTTTGTAGCTCGAGATATCGTACGGGGAGTTTCGCCAGGTGATTACTCATCGACAGTTTTAGTTGAAAACGTCCCTATTCGAACGTTCAAATGGACTGTAAAATAACTCAGCCCTTATGGCATTAGAAATATAGACAGGGCTTGCTGCAGAATCATTTGCGTGTCCTCATGTGCGAGCCTTAAACATCCCAACAGGCTTTGATACTTCAATGGATTTTGAAACTCTTCACAAAGACCAGCTCTATAAAGGGAAAGTGTATCCCGTAACTCCTGCCATCTTGAGGGAAAAGCTTGCGGCTGTGCCGCAGCGGGACGAGGTTGTAGTCAGGTATTCAACCTACTCAATGAGCGAGCGTCGAATGGCTAAAGTCTGGAAGGGGATTGGCAAAAAAAGAGGCCCTAATTATATAATTCAGGCCCACTATAGCTGTCGGGATATTTCCATACCAAAGGGCAGACCAAGAGAGTCTGAGGATCAGGAACCCGAAGTGGAGACCTCGGTTGAGCGCTTTTTGAAACCCAGGATGTGGTCTATGAGTGTCGATGCAATTTCAGCAGAACAATTGGCCTTGGTTCGTAAATCTCTCGAAAACGAAGGTTATGCAAGGTTCGTTACTTGGTTCATTGAAAGACGCAAGCTAGCCGGTACCTTTGGTTACCATGGATTTGGTATGGCTTTGCAGGATGGGGTTATTGAGTACATTGAGCGGGGCTCTTAAGCGCCTTTACCTGTTGCGCTTACCGGGCAGTCATGCATCGCTATTCATTAAGTAGCGCAAGTTGTCTCTTTGGCAGTGCCTTAATTGCTTTATTCGATTGTCTAAGTCGTCTCGGCGTGAATTTATCTCTAGCATCATTCAAGAGTGCTATTGCCTCTGCATAAGCACGCGCGCGGATGGCTCCTTTAATTAGGCCAGCGTAGACGCGATCGCTGCATTCAATACTGAGAATCTTGGAGGCAAAAGCTGAGGCCACTCGCTTGTCTCCAAGGGCAAAAGCAACTTCACAGCACATCGTGCCGTCGCCTAGCGCATAGCGAACGTGCCTGGCAAGTTCATAACTGCGGTCTTTTTTACCTAGCTTTCGATGACCTGGAAATAGAACTAGACTATCGTATTCAACGACATTGAGAAGCAGATGAAAGCCGAGTGTCGGCAAATAATCTCTCAATATTTCGTACTTTTTTGCGCGGGCAATTCGCTGCCAAATACGATAAAGAATTGAATGTCTAAGTTTCTTTTGGGCCCCACTTGCCTCTAGTTGCATGAATACGTCTAGAGTTCTATTCTTTTCGCCAAGGCAAGAGTTTAGTGTATCCCATTGGCCTATCAATTTTGAGTCACCGTTATGCTGAATCAGCAATTTCTCTTTGTCGTTTCGCCAGCGCTTTATCACAGTAGCTGCGGGCGGATAATTTTTGCATAGCTTAGTGATCTTGTTGCTCGGCAGAAAGAGATCATAGCTAGCATCGTTAGCGAATACCCACTTGAATTTCTTCAGAGCCTCTTTGTAGCGCTTTTCGTCCAGTAAAGTCTGAGCAATCGTGAATTCTTCGTCGATTTGCTTTTCGGCGTTGAGTCTCGCTTGGGGAGCTACTTGCTCCTTTAGTTCTTCTGGCAGTTCATCTTTCATACAAGCTATTATAGAGTGTGGACACAGATGGATTTTCAAAAATAGATTTTCAAAGATAGGTTTTAACGTGCCATGCCTCATAGCAGCTGCGACGAGAATAGACTGCAGTTATCTAACAAAGCAGAGCTGAAGCTGAAGCAAGCGCGTGAGTTGGCTGCGACTGATGATCATGCTGGTGCATTGGAAGCTTATCTATTTGCTTTTGATAATGGCAAGTATGTTTACGGCTGGGGTGGAGTGCGTCTGTCGTACATACCTAGTGAAATAGCGCTACTGGGCGAGAAATACCCACCAGCTAAGTTAGCATTACAATCTCGGCGTGAGGCCAGAGAACAGCTTCTGCGTGACGGCGAGACAGACTTTGATGTTCTTTCTGAGTGGCTTTGCCTCAATCGATATTTGAATGAAAAGGATCGCGAGCTGGAGCTACTAAAGGATTTGGAGGCAAAGGGAATCTTAGATGATTCTGTGAAGGAGCGCATTGTTGAATCGAACTTTGAGCGATTGCTCGAAGAGCAGCGCTATGAAGTGTTAGCCGAATATCTTGATGAGTTTGGGCATAAGTTTATGTTTCAGATCTTCCATTATGATAACGAAGTGCTCTTTCCTGATAAGCGTGAGCGCAAAATTGCGGATGAATCGATGTCTGATTTCTGGAAGGGTCATATTGCCGTAGAGGGTGCCAAAGTATTTGAATTGGCTCTGGGCGTGAAGAAAGATTTGCAAGCCGATGAGATTGCAAAGCGAGTTCTCTTGGTCAACAGTACTCTCGAGACCTACGCTATGTTGCTCGTTGCCGCTTCACGAGCTGGACGAAAGAACAAAGCACGTGAGTTGTTAAAGCTGGCTAAAGCTAATCTCGCAAAAGAGGAGTACGAGAGGCTGAGGAATGGTTGAGCCCCAAAGGGAGTTGCCGTTTTGAGCGCGATGATTAGTTCTAGGCATAAACAAACGACGCTAAAGGCCGCAGCTCTTCTGGTGCTGGCGCTTGTGCCACTTACTTCTTGCGCTCCTGCCTCACCTTCATCAGGTAAGGACACAGCCAAGCTCTCGCTGGAAGAGCTTGATGTATCAGACTACTTCGCTAGAGATTCTGGGGTTGACCTGAAAGACAGAGTTTATTTCGTTAGTGCTCTAAAGGAGCTGCACGAGCGGCCCTTGAATGAAGTTGGGAGAAAGGGAGTAGCCTATCGCTTTATCGCGCTCCCGTCTTTTTACAAGCCGCTTTGTGTGACTGCATACTTTCCTGATGACGGTGAGAGCCTTATCACTGGAAAGCAGATCATATTTGAACCTAGGGCAGGCAAGTCTGATTCATCTCGTCGCCAGATATTGAAAGCCCCTAAAATTCAATTGTCTGATGAGAAAGCTGCTGCCTTCAAGAAAGCATTTAAACAGGTCAACTTCTTTTGGCTTGACCAATACGATCAATACACCCGCCCTCCTCTCTTCGAGTTCGATTTCAACGGCCGCCACTTCAGTAGCCCAACTGGCGATTGGTGTATTAAAGATGGCACCCTTTGGGTAGTGGAAGGGTGGGACCATGGGGTATATCGCGTTCTGCAACGCCAGATCCTGAGCGACGATGATCCGGTTCAACAGCTCGCAAATTCATTGCTGACAGAGTGTAAATTTCTCCCTGAGAATACGGGTGGGATTTATTGAATGGAGAAAAAAGAGCAGTCTGGCAAACGAAATAGTTTTGAGTAAGGTGCTGATTGGTTTAACTCAAAAGGAAATAGTGGAGTATATGGGCACGCCTGATGCGTTTGGCGCCATTCATGATGTAGGCCCACAAATTAGAGTAACTGGATACAATGCCTGTGATGGAGAGAGTCAGTGCGACTTGATGATCAATCTGAACGACAATGGGAAGGCATCAGAGGTTTATCTCGACGTAAATTATTGACCGCTCTGGGGTGCTCCGGTGCTCTCCCTGTCAGCGCCTCTCTTGTTCGACCGGCTTTAGTTGCCGTCCCACTCTGTCGGATAGCTTTCTGAATCGCTCTTCGACACTTTTAAGGATGTAATCTGGTTTCGCCTGTTCCGCTCTCTCTTGTTCTTCTCTTTGTCTCCTTGCGAGAAGAAAGTCATTGTGTTCCTTTGTGAAATCTCGTCCAAAAAGGTCATTTGCTACTTCAATTGACCCTTTGCTTGTCCGCACTGCGACATTGAACAGTTCGCATGTGCATGTTTCAGTAGTGACCGGAAGTACCTCTAGCTCTTTAACCGTGGCAGCATTCTTCAAGCGGGCCAAGCTCTTCCTTTGGCTATCGGTTAGCGTAATTTTGTCTTTCCCGTGAGCCAGACTTGATATCTGCTCTTTTGTAAGCGTCAAGAGTGTATGAGGTCCATTGACGTGGCCTTGGGATATTAAGCCGTCGGCGAGCGCCGCTGGGCACGCAAGCATGGCTAAGAGCGCGAGAAGAACTGTGACTGAATTCTTTTGCATCTGGAGCCTCGGCTCATGGGTTGAATTGATTATACTGCTCCTAGAATATTTTCCACTTAGAATAGGTATCTAGGTTTGGTTAGTACTGATCGCCTTAAGCGGTTTTGGCTAGGTGCCTTAAGGGTATAGACATGCAAGATGTGGACACATAATAGATGTTTAAATGGAAGGCAGCTGAGAAACTCGCGCAACCGAAGATAACGGAAGTTATTGCAGGGGATGAGTTGCTCACGACAGCTATTGTGGAAGAAGCTGAACCTGCTCCGTTGCCAATTGCAGAGCCACTGACCGACATGGTCACGCCCTCTATTGCCGACGAATGTGCGAGTTCTATTGCGAAACCTCAGGTACCTGTTGCGCTTCCACCTAATGAACCTGCTGCTGACCTAGGTGTAACAGCAGCGATTCAGAAGTCAAAATTTCCGGAAACCCCGCCTGAACTGGGCGATCGTTATGAGGTCATAGAGTTCATTGGTAGCGGGGGCATGGGCTCAGTTTGGAAGGTCTATGACAAACAGCTAGAGGGAACCTTTGCGGTCAAGGTGCTAAAGCCTGAGCTGCTTGCCGATGCTACTGCTGTTAAACGTTTCGAGAAAGAAGCGAACCTAGCCTCTGATTTGACTCACGCCAATATTGCCGCCATCTTTGGCCCCGGCACTGACAGCCAGGGACGCCCATTCATCATCATGGGATACGTCGATGGTGAGAGTCTCGCCGACATTTTGGCTCGGGAAGGAAAGCTTTCCGAAGAGCGTGCGCTCGATATCTTCACTCAAATTTGTGAGGCACTTTCGCACTCGCACATAAAGGGAATTATCCACCGTGATATCAAGCCGAGCAACATCATAATTTCCAAAACTGAGTCGGGTGGCGATATGGTGCATATCGTTGACTTTGGCATTGCCCGTTGTATCTATGACGAAGTGACCAAGACCCAGGCGCTTACCAAAGCTGTAGACATCTTTGGCAGCCCGCGTTATATGAGCCCTGAACAGTTTCTCGGAAACAACGTCACTAGCCAGTCTGATATCTACTCGCTTGGATGCGTCTTGTATGAAATGTTGACTGGTGCTCCGCCATTCACTGATGAGAACCCAGTCAAGCTTATTTTGCAGCACATCAGCGAGACGCCCGATTTATCTAAAGTACCTCACAAGCTCCAACTTTTGCTTTTCAGTTGTCTCGCCAAGGAGACAGAGCAACGTATTTTAAGCGTTGACCGAATGCTTGAGAGCATTCCTTCGCTAGTTTCTAACCCATACGGGGCCGCCGTGCATTCAAAATTGTTGCATTGCATGCAACTGGTAGGTTTGATTCTGCTCCCTGGTATCAATTCAATTCAACCGGGTTCGACTTCAATTCTTCCGATGCCGAACAATTTCATTATCATGTTATTTGCTTGGATGTATATTGCTTCTGTCAATAGAGACAACGCTGGTCGTTCTGTAAGTTACAAGATTTTGGAGCTAAATTTTTGCCTGGCAGCTATCGCGGCTGCAATTCTAGATGGCTTGGCATTTATTCGCGTTCCGCTTTTAGAATTGATGGTCGCGCTAGTTCTTGCCTCAATTGGCATTTGGCTGATGCTTCAACCTAAAACACTTACGACCTATACAAATTCAATGATGGCAATTTTCGGTGGACTCAGAAGTTGGCAGCCCCGTCTCCTTTTGAGGCATGAAAAGTCCTTGAGGGGCTTATGTCTAGTTATGACTAATTTGGAGCTCCTTATTCTGAGTGTAATGGCCTCAGGACTGGTCCTAGTGCCTTATTTGTGTGTGGTATACGGAGCGGGTTTAACTGCTTCGGCATTGATGTCAGTGCTTTTGCCTTTCTGTGCTGCATTTGTTACTAGTAATTTAGGTTTTGTCGGCGTTAGATTACTTATTGACTCTTTCTCAAGCAGGCGAGGTATTAAAGAAAGTTTGCTGCGGTCGCTTAAGCTCCAAACTGCAATGAATTCGTTTGCAGTGCTTGTTGCGCTTGTGATAACTTTCACCCTAGGTAGAGATGGCTTTAATCAGCTTATGCGCCAGGAGGTCGGAATGTTGGCTGATACGAAACCACACATAAGTGTTTGTTTGGAAGCCATAAACTATCCTGATACAATTCTGGCAAAACAGGCAAAGCTTAAGGCGGCTAATTTTCTTAGTGTTAGTAGTGACCATAATTTAGATGCTTTGGCTCTATGTGCACAGATTATTGATAGCCGGAATGAAAGTGATCCTAGTACACTTGTTGCAGCGCACTTATTGCGCTCTGATATTTATAGAGTTTTAGGCAAGATGGTGAATGCCAAAACTGACTTGGATAAAGCCTTGCAAATACTTGATGGAACGAAGAAACCGTCATTCTTCAATGTTGAATCGCATCTTTTGAATTACATTGGTTTCGATCAAGTTGAACAACAAGCTCTGAGCGTAGCCGATCTCGCTGTGAAGGATAATGATATCGAGCTTGGCGTGCGTGCGCTGACTTTGGCGTCCAAACATGCAGAAAGAGAGTCACCATATCTAAAAACGCTCCGGACAGATTTACAAAGCAGGCTAGTGAACTTGTCTAGAGATAAACAATCGAGCTCAGTTCACAACAACTAGATTAGTGTCGAAATATCCGTGCTCTTTTGCTGCGGATGTAGTTGGTGGCCTTTTCGAAGCAGATCAAGAACACTTGGTATTTGAACAAGGGTGATTCGTGGTATCCGGTTTCCCTCTTTTAGAAGCTTTCTAAGCTAGCTCAATGCATGCAATCCAGGCCGTTTCGTGCTTGTGCCTTAAGGGTATAGACATGCAAGATGTGGACGCATAATCGATGTTTAAATGGAAGGCAGCTGAGAAACTTGCGCAACCGAAGATAACGGAAGTTATTGCAGGGGGTGAGTTGGTCACGACAACAATTTTGGAAGAAGCTGAACCTGCTCCGTTGCCAATTGAAGAGTCACTGGCCGACACAGTCATGCACCCGGTTGCGGACGAAGGTGCGAATTCTAGTTCGGAAGCACAGATGCCTGTTCCGCTTCCACCTAAAGAACCAGCGACAGATCTCGGTGTGACAGCGGCGGCTCAGAAGTCAAAATTTCCGGAAACCCCGCCTGAACTGGGCGATCGCTATGAGGTCATAGAGTTCATTGGTAGCGGGGGCATGGGCTCAGTTTGGAAGGTCTATGACAAACAGCTAGAGGGAACCTTTGCGGTCAAAGTGCTAAAGCCCGAACTGCTTGCCGATGCAACCGCTGTTAAACGTTTCGAGAAAGAAGCGAACCTAGCCTCTGATTTAACCCACGCCAATATTGCCGCCATCTTTGGCCCCGGCACTGACAGCCAGGGGCGCCCATTCATCATCATGGGATACGTCGATGGCGAGAGTCTCGCCGACATTTTGGCTCGGGAAGGAAAGCTTTCCGAAGAGCGTGCGCTCGATATCTTCACTCAAATTTGTGAGGCACTTTCGCACTCGCACATGAAGGGAATTATCCACCGTGATATCAAGCCGAGCAACATCATAATTTCCAAAACTGAGTCTGGTGGCGATATGGTGCATATCGTTGACTTTGGCATTGCTCGTTGTATCTACGACGAAGTGACCAAGACCCAGGCGCTCACCAAAGCTGTAGACATCTTCGGTAGCCCGCGCTATATGAGCCCTGAGCAGTTTCTCGGAAACAACGTCACTGGCCAGTCTGATATCTATTCTCTTGGATGCGTCTTTTATGAGATGCTGACTGGTGCTCCGCCATTCACTGACGAGAACCCAGTCAAGCTTATTTTGCAGCACATTAGTGAGACGCCTGATTTATCTGGAATTCCTCAACGATTGCAATACCTAGTCTACTCTTGTCTGACAAAAGAGCCTGAGTCGCGCCTTCCAAGCGTAGATAGCTTACTTGCGCGAATAGCCTTGTTGGGTTCAGATCTCTTCGTCAACGGACAGCCTACTGCTCTGATTCACAGCATGCTGGCGGTAGCGATAATTTTGATTCTGGGTTGTTCCGACGTTTATCCTGCTACTAGAGGTTTCGCCCAACCGTTTATTGGTTCCGCTGTGGTGCTGCTTCTCTGGCTTTATGTTGTTGCTGTTAATCGAGACAATGCTGGTCGGTCAATCAACTACAAGATTTTGGAGTTAAATCTATTCTTCGCTACTATCGCTGGAGTAATAATCAACTGCTTGGCGTTAACACATATTGCCTATATAAATTTGCTGGTAACACCGTTCATGGCGGCATTGAGTCTCTTCTTGATACTTCAGCCAAAGGTTGTTGCAGCTTATTCGAAGTGCGTCTCAACAGTCTCTAGTCTAGTAATGACTTGCGAATCAGGCTTCTATAGCAAGCATGAAAATATTATTCAGAAGGTAGGTCTGACAATGATGCATTCCCTCCTTGTCTTGCTATGTCTTACGGTCGCAGCGAATGTGTTCTTATTGGTTTTGATTAGTGCTTGCGGATTAGATATTGCCTCGGCAACAACGATTTCTAGTTCCATGTTTCTGGCTTCAATGTTTGTACTCTTCAATTTAGTCTTTGCTCTAACTCGCTTATTTTTGGACTTTTCTACCTGTAAGAGGACGGTTAGGCAGAGCTTAAAGCTTTCGCTAAAAATTCAAACAATTGTGGTTTCATTTGTGGTGTTTGCGACAATGGCAGTAACCACTATGGCCGGCGGTGATGGCATTAAACTGTTGGCGAGGCAGGTTTTTCAGAGTCAAGATGATAAGCGGAGAGAGCTACAGGTTCGTCTGGAAGCATTGAGTTATCCGGATACACTCTTCGCCAATCAAGCTAGACTCATTGCCGCAAGCTGCCTTTGGGGGGTTAATGGGCGAAACTCTGATGCACTGGCTCTCGGCCAACAGATTATTGCGAGCAGGCGAGAAAAAGACCCAGTTACTTTAGCCGCTGCTTATGTTCTGCGATTTCGAATTCGTGATTTGAAAGGTCAAGGCGGGAGTGATACCGCTGATTTGTATAAAGCCATGAGCTATCTTGAAAGTTCTCAACATGCATCATTTACTGATTTGGAGTCAAGCCTGTTCGGAATTCTTCGCCCGTTAGAAGCGGAGATTGTAGCTTTGACTGTAGGAGAGTTGGCCGCAAAGAACAATGACTTAGCTCTCGGTAAGCGAGCTCTGGAGCTGGTAAAGAAGTATGTGAAAGACAATCATTCGGACCTTGAGCGCGCTAATGAATTGCAAGCGACCGTAGATGCAATGTCCGCACCGAAGCCACCCAGCGCTGTTGACCTCAAGTAATTCACACCATCGCCACCCTTTATCAGATCTTTTCTACTTTGCAAGCCTCACGAAATATTCACGGATTAGGCTTAAGCTGTGTCTGTAGGTAGAGGTCGCGCGCTTGTTTATTAAAACCACTTCTGTTGCGCTTCTACTGTTGACTCTCGCTACGCTATCTTTCTCTGAAGCTGAGGCTAGAGGACGAGGTCGCATGGGCGGGATGCGTATGGGCGGCGGAATGCGCGGCTTGGGAATGACTGGTCTGGGAGGGAGAAGCGCTCTCGGTGGTCAGATTCGTCTAGGTCGTGGTCGCGGCGGTCGCCGGGGTGGTTATAACAGAGCTGCCAACATCGGTCCTTCGGTCGAGCAGCAGCAGGCCACTTATTTTCAAGAACGCCGAGCCGAGAACCCATATTCGCAGGTCGCTGCGCGCGTCAATGTGAGCGATTACGTCAAAGATTATCGCTAGCTCTTTTCGGTAACTGTGGTTAAATTGATTAGTGGCTTGAGGAAAGAGAGAATCTCAGCAGCTCGACCTTGCCTTTGTACAATTTGCTGGAGCAGCCGAATATTTCTAAGTCATCTCCATTGCTATACAAGAAGCGTCTTTTGGTGTTCACGGTTTGCGCCGTCATGTTTTCTGGCGGTGCTGCCTTAGCCGAGCGGCCAAAATACAGCGGTGTTGTAAAATTTACTGCTCCGTCAGTAACAGGTTTGCATAGCGGTAAAGAATTGCCAGGGCCCACGACACCGGTGCCAGACCTGGATGAGAACATGAATCAGTGCGCTGGCACTGTTCAGCATTATCGCCTACCTGCAACTGGCTATACTCCACCGCCTCCGTCTAATGACAGTCGAGCTGGCAAGCTTCTATACGTTAAGCGCAATTGTGGCAGCTGTCACCAGACGGAGAACATAGGCGGTACCTTGGGCCCACCTCTTGATGGCATTGGCGGTGCCCGCGGAGAGCAGTTCATTACCGCTCATATTTTAGATCCTGAGAAACAGATGATTGAGTTTCCTGAATTGTTTGGCGGTAGATCAAATATAATGCCGCATTTAGGCATCAGGTTGAATGAGGCTAAGCTGATTACCGCTTATCTACTTACTTTGCCAGAGCCGCAGAACGGTTTCCTTGTCAATGCACATCCTAAAATAGGTGCGCCCAGCAAAGAGCGTTCGGCAGTAAAAGTAGTTGCAAAGCCTGCCACTGCCAATGATGCTAGTTCTATAAGTAAGGGCCGCGCTTTGTTTCTCAGCCGTGGTTGCGCTGCTTGCCACACAGTGGATGGTGGGCCAAGCAGGTTTGGTCCGAGGCTTGATGGAATTTCGACGCGGCGCACCCGACCGGAGTTAGAGGAAGCCTTGAGAAGCGGCTACGACGAACCTGAGATGATTCGCACACTGCACTTATCCAGTGCAGAAATGCAAAACATAATTGATTTTCTCAACAGTCTTCCGAGTGCAAAACCGGAAAAAGCCAGTTCGCACAAACCTAGTTTGCATAAAACTAGGTCGCACATAGCTGGGTCGAACAGCGCTGGAGCTGTAAGAAAGAAACAAAAGTGAGCTGTGGTATACGACGAAGCTTATAAGTGGCAAGCAGCGCTATTCGCGGTTTTGCTCTTTGTGCTTGTTTTCAATTTCAAGCCATTTGGCCTCTTCTTCGTCTTGTAGTGACTTGAGCAACAGCTCCGGATCTTGGCCGTGTGCATCACTGCCGGCTACGATTTGATTTCTCTTTTGCTGAGCTGCCGCTTTGTATTTTTTTGCAAGAGCAAAAACCTCTTCGGCTTCTTCTCTGCTGTTAAAAGCGCAGTATGGTACCTGTATGCCGTTGACCAAGGCAAGCACATAGATGCAGCCGTTTTTCATTTTGACTTCACGGATCTGGTGCCATTTGTAGTTGAACTTTATTCGTCCGAGTGAGTCTCTAATACCATCCTCATCAATAATTGTCGTACATGGGCCATAGAACTTGCTTAAAAACAGAACGGCTGCAGTGTGAACAAAAGCAAGGTAGAGAGTAGTGAAAAAGAGAAATATAGCCGTAGCGGCAAAAATGCCAAAAAATGTCGCTACAGAGGCCGCGAGAGAGGCTACGAAGCTCACCTTGACAGCGAGGATAAGTGCAACGAGCACGCAGACGATCGTGTTAAAAATAAGCAACGGTCGCCTGCTGCTGAAATAGACCCCGCCTTCCCAAACCTCAGCCGGGTTTGTGGCCCGGTATTTCAGTGTATAGGCTGTTTTAGCTGGTAGGTTCAATAGGCGTTCCTTGTCTCATTTTGTCTAAGCAATCCGTTTGAACACTAATGCTGAGTATCCAAAAACTTCCCGACGACGTTGCCTTCTTCGCTGCCGTCTGGACGCAGGATCGTCCAATCGAGCACATCTTTTTCTAGCACAAGTAGGGGTTCGCCCCGTTTGTAATTATTCAGTTTCACTTCGCTGTTTAAAGTGCCTTCGATTTGATCATCGTGCCAGCTAACCACTGTGACAAAGACTTGTTCCATCTTTTTGCCTTCAGTGTCATGAAGCCGCGTGGTTACCGACAGTGAATGACCAGCAGGTAATCCTTTAAGATAGCGTGCTTTGACTGCTGGAAGGGTTTTGCGAGCAGCCTCCACATATGGTGCCAGTATGGCGTCAAGATGATCTCTGCGGTCCTGCACAATTCGATCTGGTGGCGGGCTGCCAATTGGGCGGAAACCTAGTGTCGTTGCTGTCTCTAGTTTTGTCGCGTCAGAGCCAACGGCTTTTTCCGCAGCTTTTGAATCAGGCGTGGGGCCTGAGCCCGGAATGGCAATGACAGTTCGACCGGAAGGCGCGCCTACCGCTGAAAGTCTCAGCTCCATCACGGCTTCTTTCATCTTCTTCTGGGCAAATAGTGCTGTGCCTTTGATTCTATGGGCGTCTCTGGCGGCGCCCTCCGGTAGGTGCTCGCCTTTGTATTGAAGAATCTTGTCGGCATCGGCAATGGCCAAATCATATTGCCTGGCAGCAAGATAGGCTTGGCCGCGCATGCCCAGGGCGAGCAGTGCCAGGGTTGTATCTTTCTCTAATTCGATAGTGTGAGTAAAATCGACTATGGCAGCTGCAGAGTTTGCCAGTTGTAGCTCAGCTAAGGCTTTGAATAGATAGGAGCTGCTGTCGTCTTGCTTCAGCTCAACGGCTTTTGTCAGGTCTTTTAAGGCATTTTCTGGTTGTCGCGTCACGCAATAATGCATGCCTCGAAGCGCGTAAGCTCGTTCGAGTTTTCCATCGAGTTTGATTGCTTCATTGCAATCCAAAAGAGCACCAGCAGCGTCTTTTAAATTGAAACGTACTGTGGCTCGCAGAGCAAGAGCGTAGGCATCTGGTCGTTTTTTGATCACTCGATCCAGCTCTTCTTTGAAGGCATTGAGGCGAGTTTCGTCAACAGGGCCTTTATTTAGTTGGTTGTCTATAAGCTCAAGCGCCTTCTTATTTTCAGAGGCGTGCGCTGGTATCTGAGCCACACCAAGCCAACAGAAGCTGATCAAACTTGAGGCTTGGGCTAAGACTATTAGGTCGCGCCCCAGAGCACGGGCACTGTCGCACAAGTGGTAAGTCTTTGCTCTATGCGCCTTATTCACTTTTCACCCTTCAATCTTTCGCTACTATTTGCGGTGGGCTTGTCTTACCCTTTTTGCTCAGCATCATGATGATGAACAGTACACCAATCAAATAATATTTTTGCTCTGAGAATAATTGATAGCCTGTTTGAATCATGGCACCGGGCACGCTCAATAGATGAGCTATTAACATGGCTGTTATCCAGAGCGCGGCATTTAGTGGCTCAACGAACCACAACAGTCCAAATACTATCCAGATGCCAAATTGGCCAAAGCGATTCATGGCTTCTTGCGCGCCGCGGGGCAGCCAGGGCTCGATCACGCCGTAGCCGTCGAGGGGCGGAATGGGCAGTGAGTTGAGAATCAGGCAGACGATTTGTAAAAGCACCAGCAGTGCTAGAGCTGGCCAGAGGCCGTAGTCGGAACTTGGTTTGACGAAGCCGAGCATAAAAGGTGAGGCATAGACAAAAATCATTACTGCGCTGCCAAACGGACCTGCTGCTGATACTGCTGAGTGCCAAAATTTATTACGCAACTTGCTCCGGTCTATGTACACGGCCGCCCCAGGCAGAGCGATGCCGCCCAGCATTAGCATGATTATTGGAATCACCAGTGTCAGGCCAGGGTCAGTATATTTGATGGGGTTGAGAGTTAAGTAGCCTTTGTCTTTGACTGATTTGTCGCCGCCAGCGTATGCCACCGCTGCATGGCAAAACTCGTGGATGCACAAAGCGAAAATCCAGCCGATACAAACTACTAACGATAAGCCCATTTTCTTTGCCTTTATTTGTTCAATATAAACAGTAGCATAGCTTGTTTTGAAGCCCTAGCTCAGGGTGGCATTTATAGCTTTGGCTGCTTGGGCTTGGCCGGTCTCTCTTTGCCGATGTTTAGCATTTCGCCGAATTCATCGATAGAGCCTGACATACCTTTGAATTTAAAGCTGCTATCGATTGTTTTCAGTGCTTTGTAGTTTTTCGGTAATTCAAATGTCGATGCTGGTATCGATTCGTTTCGTACTACTTTCTTTGTTCGTATAAACCAATGTGGTTCGTTTGTTTCTTTGATTTTTCCAATGCAGTTGATTAAGAGTCCATCAAGTTTTACGCAATTGAATAACTGGCATTGAATTGCTGTTACCTGTGGTGCCTTCGATAACTGGTATGAGTCTACGAAGTAGTTGCTCACTTCTCTCGGCTTCTCTGTTTGGAATATTGCCGTCGTAATTTTTTCACCAGGAAAAGTATATTGAAACGAGGGCACATTCACTCCCCTTAGCTTGATTGCTTTCTTTTCGATTGGTTTTTCCAGAGTGCATTCATCTGTTGCGCCCACGGTGGAGGTGTTGAATTGTCGCCATTGTGAGAGTTTGACGAAACCCATTTCTTTTGTATCAGGTCTGAAAACGCATATGTTCCAGTCTGGCGCTTTGGCAAGGACCGAGAAATAGCAAGATTGAATATCAATGCGTATGGCTTGGTCGGTGATGGTGCAGTTTATTGGGCCGCCGTTGCTTGATTCTTGAAATACCATCCAGCCTTTATAGC
>Ga0075444_10001352_pt1 | contig 15070 bp, 11 predicted proteins | sample CoawatmetaG01DNA_FD_76836 | JGI IMG/M metagenome (GOLD analysis project Ga0075444, IMG submission 76836) | Marine microbial communities from the West Antarctic Peninsula - Coastal water metaG017-DNA | ecosystem: Environmental > Aquatic > Marine > Coastal | place: Atlantic Ocean: West Antarctic... | reverse complement strand
CTATGACTCAGCCATCGAATTGAATCCAACACCTGCCGATTGTTTTCACGATATAGATGCGATAAAGGCCAAGAGAGAAGAAGCGAAACTTGCTGGAAGGTGAGCTACAATGAAGCATGCGCGTTTTCTCAAAGCTATCACCCAAAAGCCCCGACGATAGAAGAATCGCAATCTGCGTATTGTTCATCTTGGTGGCTCAAATCATAGTATTTTGGCTACAGACACAGTTACTATTTACAGACGTTCGAGTCAACATTGTCTTTGACTTCTTTCAAATGTACGGTTTGACATTAATCAGCCTGGCCTTCTGCCTTCATTCAAATCGCAAAGAACAACTGGCTGCTCTTTGTGTCAGCCTCGTCTTATATTCGCTAACCAATTTTGGCTGCGGCGGCAGAATCCATGCAAAACTTTGGCGCTTTAAAAATCCAGGCAACTACAGCCCAGTGGTTTTAGAAGAGCTAACCGTAAAAGGAAAGACCATCAGAAAATACCTTATTCGCGACCAGAAATACCCGGCCATAATGGTTGCCAAAGTCGAACCAATTAACGAGCAAATTGCTCTCTACTGGCCTCTGGCGAAATTTGGTTACAGCAGCAATGCCACCCTAACCGTCAACGGCGATTCAATTATCGCGACAAGCAGGAGTGGTGACGGTGTCGAGCTTAAGGTGATTCCATTCACTGCAATTCAGTAGCTTTGCATACATTGACCAGATCATGTTTTTCCACCAAAACTCCAAAAAGAGATAGTTTTTCCACCAAAATGACAAATTTTCCACCAGGCCCATACGGGTATATCCAACACAGACGAGCACATGCGACGGAGCTAAACAGTCCTATTTGTCGATGAAGACCCCAAAATCCACTTCTAATGTCTTATGCCTGGCACTGCTGCTGGCGGTTCAAATTGGCACGGGGTCAGCTCTTCCTTTGTACGCCAAGAATTTTGACGCCACCGGCTCTAATACAAAAAACATTGAACTTCTCAGACTTGTTCCAACTTTAGACAAGCTGCCGGAGCGCCGCGTGCTGAAAGGTTCGGTTGGTCACGATGAGGGTCCCGACGGCGTACCGGTAAACATTTTTGGTTATTCCGAAGTAGTGTCCAAAGACGCCAAAGGCGGCGCACCAATAGTACAAGTAGGCTATGTCAAGCCTTACACGGCAGCTTGGCGCAGTGGCCTTACTGCTGGCGATAAAGTCTTGGCGACAAAAGTGCAGCTCCCTCAAGCTCTTTTGACCATTGAGCGCGGCGGTAAGCGTTATGGTTGCCTACTAGAGACGAAGCAGCAACTGCCAGTTGGCCTAGTGGGCAAGGTTAACGAAAACAAGAGTGATGCTCAAATTCTCTCTGAATATGCCATTGTCATGCTTATCGACAGCTCCGCTTCGATGCAAACGGCTGATTGCCCTGGCAACATTAGCCGCTGGCAGTGGTGCAAAGACCACATGAAAGACCTTTTTGTGGCCGACAATGCAGGCATCATGGGCAAACAAAGCAATGTCAGCATAATTACATTCGACTCTAACTATCGCAGCCATCGCAATTGCTCCACAGCACAGTTGCCGCAAATTTTTCAAGATACCGAGCCTTCCGGTGAAACCTTTATGGCACCAGCACTTGCAGAGGCTTTTGCCATAGTGCGCAATCAGCTCAATTATGGCAAACCGACAATGATTACAGTGGTTTCGGATGGTCGCCTCAACGACGCCGACTCGCTAAAAAAGACCATCATTGCTCAAGTAAACAGTCTTTCTAAGCCTGATCTACTTTCCATTGTTTTTCTGGAAGTGGGCACTCCCGATAAACTGCTTAAGGAACTAGACAATGAGCTAGTGAAGCAGGGAGCCAAGGCCGATATCATTACTGTGCTACCCTTCAGTCAAGCCACAAGTAAAGGTCTAGTGCACAGCCTGGCAGCCACCGTTCCTAAGCCCAAAGCGGCAGAGACAACTATCAAAGGCACGGTCAGTACATCAGAAAATAAGGCTAAAGCAGCCATATCAGCCCACATCATTTTTCCCGCCAAACCAACACCCCATCAGCCAACTCCTCTGGTTCAGCCCAAGACTATTGTGCAACCACAGGGCAGGCCCAAGCCGCAGCCGCCAATCAAAGCCCACCCGACAGGCACATCGCTAGAAGCAAAGGCCAACGCCCTACCCCAAGAAATAGACGAAAAAGAGCAAGTCCTGAGGCGCAATGCCAACAGAACTTATCCATGAGAACATTGATAGCCTGGTCTGAAGAATAATTCCGGAGAAACGCAAATTGACAGCCGCTGCACAATTAGAGCAAAGCGAATTAGAGCTAGATCAAGAGCTCGTGCGCCGAGAGTTTCCTGATTCCGACAGCACTTATCTCAATACCGGCAGCTGCGGCCGCAAGCCAGCCTCAGTGCTCGCTGCTATAAACGAGGGTTGGCAGAAGCTCAATATCAATCCGACCTATGCCACTTTTCTTGATGTTGAGCCAATGCAATCGGCTCGAGCTGCCTTTGCCAAATTGCTTGGTGTTGCGCCCCAACAGCTGATTCTGACCCAGAATTCTACCCAAGGTTTGCAGTTGATCATGCACAGCCTCTTGCTCGAAGCCGGCGATGAACTAGTTACAACCAATACCGAACACGGCAGTGTCACATCAATTGCCAGACACCTTGGCGAAACGAGAGGAGTGATCACAAAACGTGCGGATGCCGACCCTAAACTTGGCAGTGAAGCTCTTTGCGTGGGAATACTCAATCTCATCACCACAAAAACCCGGCTAATTGTTGTCAGCCAGATTAGTTCCTACACTGGATGGCGAGCCGATCTTCAGCACTTAGAGCACGAGGCGAACAAACTGGGCGTGCCGGTATTGATAGATGGGGCACATTCTATGGGGCAGCTGGCTGGCCCTGAGATTATAGGCGAGAGTAGCCTCTGGGTTGGTTCTGCCCACAAATGGCTAGGCGGGCCCAACGGCACTGGAGTGAGTTATGTAGCACCAGAAATGGTGCCATTACTAAAACCAATATCTGTAGGAGATCATTATTTTGACGCTCTTGCAGCCGACGCTAGGGACATAAGCCGATTTGAAAGCGGCGGCACGGCTGATGTAGTGCGCTGGTATGGCGTGATCAAAGCTTGTGAACTGCAAGATCTAATTGGTGCTGACAAAATCCGGCGCAAACAATTCGCTCTGGCACAGTATCTGCGCCAAGAGCTTGAGAGAGCCTATCATCCTATATTTCGTTTACCGAGCTTGACGGAAGCCCCGGCCAGTGAAGCGACCGCTCTAGTTTCTTGCTACTGGCCAGCCGAACGGGTCCGGGTGCCCGACCTACGAGAAGCAATCTGGAGCAAATTTAAAATCTGGATCCAACCAGACTTCCTCAATGCCAAACCCGGCTGCGGCATACGAGTAGCCTGTCATTATGCCAATACTCAGGCCGAAGTAGATCGACTGCTTGAAGCCCTGGGTGAGTTTATTGCGCCTTAAGGCGAACAAGGCTCACACCTTCCTACCGCTCCCGCACCACACAACCAGTGACCAAATCTGGCACTGTTTGTCTTTTCTTGGCTGAGCCCATCATGATGTGCAAAGCAGCGAAAGTGACTATACATCCAAAAGCAGTCATAGCCAGCACCGAGGCAGTTGGGGCATCGAGGTGCATACCATGCCTAAAGTGAGTGTTGTAGAAATAGCCGTAAACGGCGACAAGAGCCATTACAGGCAAAAGAGAAAGGACTGTTTTGCAAACCACTTGCTCGGCCCGCACATTTTCGCCATCAGTATTTGTCACATATAAATTGAGCCAGAACTTACCTAAGCTGGCCTGCACAGGCGAAGCTTCAAAAGCAGCCTGATAGCCAAGCACGGTGAGCACCGCAATGATCGGCATGCCAACATAGAAGAACTGCAGCATCAAATAAGCCGCACCAGGAATAGGCAAGAGGGCCTTGGCCAGACCAAAGAAGCTCACTAATTCCAAACCGAGCGCTGAGGTAACAATAGCAACGTCAATGGTCTTTGCCAGCAAGCGCTTAAACATATAGTTGCGCAGAGCCTGTTTTTCCTGGTCGTGCACATTGCTGGAATCCAGTCTTGAGCTAAAACCGACCGAAGTGATAACCCCGATTTTAGCCAGCGGATCCCAAACATTTTTCTCTACGCCAGTTTCAAAATATTGACCGCAGCTAGCGCAAGTCAAACGACGCACAATAGCCTTAGCGCCGCAAGCGCCACAGGTCAAATTAGCGGTATTTTCCGCTTCAATCTTTTCTATAGCAGCAATGCGAGCAGCCAAGTCTGTCGCTCCATTTACAGAAGCTGCATTCATAGAAGGAATATCTTTGGTTGTCTTGCGTGACAGATCAATTGTGCCGCCTGGAGCTTTTATCCTCTTGGGATTCTCTTCGGTGATGCGGCCAATAGTTTTTGCCAAAGAATGATTGACGGTAGTGCTTTCTTGTTTTGCTCCGCCGTTATAAGATTGGTTATATGAAGCGGAGCTGGCTGCCGCTTTCGTTTGATTTGTGTTGTTGTTAATTCCGTTATTCACTGTATTCACAGCCTATTTTCTGAATCTTTGAACCTTTCCGACCGCTAGTTTTTGAGCTAAATCCTTCTGTACCTTCCGTACCTTTCTGTACTTAATTGAGTACTTATTGCTTCTAAATCTTGCTGTCTGGAATGCCAAGATATTAACGCCATCCCATAATTAGACCCGCTAAATTTAACATCCTTTAACCTTGGGATCAAATCCCACTTCCCATCAGCCTTTTAGACCGTATAATCCCAAAACTGCAATTTCCTGGAGCGCTTTTCAATATGGCTGACGTTCTTTGTCTTGGTGAAATTCTTGTCGATTGGGTCTGCACCACAGTAGGGGCCGAGCTGGACAAAGCTCAGCACTTTACCAAGGCAGCCGGCGGTGCCCCCGCCAATACGGCCGTTGGGCTGGCCAGGCAAGGCATAAGCACTGCCTTTATCGGACGCACATCAGACGATGCCTTTGGCCGTTGGTTGCGATCCATTCTTGAAGATGAAGGCATAAACGTTGATGCTGCCATCCTTGACCCTGCTGCGCAGACGAGAATGGCCTATGTGGTCACTACTGCCACAGGCGACCGAAAGCTGGCCGAATTCTCCCGTATAGCTTGCGCTGACACCAAATTACAACCAAACGATCTAAAGCAGCACCTCTTTGCTCAAGCCAGCGTTCTGCACTTCGGCTCAATCTCATTAATTGAGAGTCCCGCAGCTGAAGCCACCAAAAAAGCAGTTGAGCTAGCCCGCGCTAGCAAGCTTCTTGTTTCTTATGATCCCAACGTACGCATCAGCCTGTGGCCTTCTAAAGAGACTTGCAAGCAGACCATTCTCAACACTCTTAACTGGGCTGACGTTGTCAAAATCAACGAAGATGAACTGGAATTCCTCACTGGTTCCCGCGACTTTGCCGCTGCAGACGCACTGCGCGCTGAGCACGACCTACCAATGTTGATTATTACCCTCGATTCCCGTGGCTGCTATTTCGCCACCAAAGAAGGCGGCAAGCAAGTACCGGGCTTCCAAGTAGAGCTTGTTGAAGCAACTGGCGCTGGGGATGGCTTCAATTCGGGTGTTATCGCTGGCCTACTGCCTTACATCAAGAACGCTCCTGATCGTAGAGAAGCTTTGCTAGCTCTTGATCACGCCAAACTCTCCGAAATAGTTCGCTCAGCTAACGCCATCGGTGCGATTACTTGCACAAAGCCCGGAGCTATCCCAGCTTTGCCTCACACCGAAGAGATCGCCACCTTCTTGCAGAAAATGTCTGTCAAGAACTGATCATAGCCCTAAGCGCACAAGACTAAGCACTAATTCTCAAGAAGCTGACGCTAGCCCCAAGGAGCGTCAGCTTTTTTGTCGGCAACATTAACAAACAATCAATTGCGTCTGGCCCAGGGCAAGACGTAGGTTGTCATTATCTCCCAACCTTTCTCTCCCTCAGCAACCCATAAAGCCTTTAGAAAAACCCATCCAGTACTGCTCAATCAGTCATGAACTTTTGAAGTCTAGCTTCATCGACTGAGCCGGCTTTTGCCTACTCGGAATCGATAGACGCTTTGTCTGTTCCTGAATGTTTTGGTGCGCATTAACTTGATTTGTTTCCTCGTCGTGGACCCCCGGGATTGTCTTCATCTCTAGGTTTCCACTCCTTGGATTCAAGCATTTGTTTGCTCTCCGCAGTGTCACCCTCGGCAAGGGTTCCACTCCTTGGAGTCAAACATCTCCTCCGTCACCAACTTGTCTCAGCATGGGTTCACGCCTGTGTCTCTCCCAACTGGGCTAGAGAGCGAGACAAGCCAACATAGCCCAAAAACAGTCATCAAAAGGAGCACTACCATGCGTATGGATCAGTACATCGGCCTCAACAAGTGGGCCCAAGAGAGAGTTTCGCAGTCAGAGGTTGTCCGCGAGGTCGGCGTTCGCATTCTTTCCAATGGAAAGGTCGAGCAGTTCGATCGTACCGGCCCTGTGGCCCTCGTCGTCAAAGAAGTGATTGGTCACATCCCCGGAGCCTGGAAGGACCACGTCGCCGACCTGCATCGTTACACGATGCCCAATGGGTCGGTGTTCGAGGAGTTCGTTCAGGCCGAACCGTGGAGTGGCGGACCGTGCTATCACATCGCCCTCAAGAACAAGAAGGGCGCGGTGGTGCGGCAGTCGCTTTGGACCGATGAGGAGTTGGGGAACGCCTAAGTAGGCGGGGGGAGGGAATTGGGAGCTTTGCTTCCTCTAATCCCTCCCCTTTTTTTCTTTGAACCACCCTGCAACACGAACGAAAGTCAAAATGAGCGACACTAAGGAAATGCGCGACGAAGGAGGAAATGCTGAAGGGGTAGCGAAAGCTGCGCCGAAGAGCTATCCGAGCATCGTGGCTGCTGCTGGTGTTAACCACCTCTACATCAAGGGCGCCAAGGGTTTCCCCCAGTTCAAGGGGCCGATTGGCATTTTCACCATCGAAAAAGGTGAAGCCACCGCCTGCTCCGGCTCCATGCTGATCGCCTGGCCCGGTACCAAGATCAAGGCCAACAGCGGCTCCGTCGTCATCGCCTACGAGGGCGCTGAGATCGTCAAGGCCCACAAGCGCGCGCGCATCATCTACATCAAGTAAAGCGCAGCAAAAAAAATACTTAGTTGTTGCCTGCATGGGTAACAATTTTTGTCCAAGCAACTTTGGTACGGCTCGATGCAGCCTGCAAACCCAACGCTTGGTCTTTTCTTCCAGCTTACTCTTTCATATAGTATATAAAATATTTGGCCCAACAGACATACATTATCCGCCGCGATACATGGTTGGGGGGTAACAGTACTATTGTATTCGCCGTCAAGAGCCTATAATGGCAGAGATGTGTCAGTAATCGGAGCAGAAATCTTGATGTCTAAAGTCAACTCGGCCAAAACCACCATGGCATTGGGCTTAGCCTTAGGTCTCATTGGCAGCGGGTCTATCGCTCTTGCTGAGACTGTCAATTATCCTCAAACCAGCAAAACCACTAGCTCTAGTTCGTCCACTGTAGTCACTTCTAAAAGCAGTTCGACAACGGCAGGCGCGACAACAAGCTCAACCAAGAGCACCACTGCTAGTACTACCAGCAGCAGTGATCTGGTTGCTCTGCAAGGACCAACGCAATTGGTTCACAATGGCACAGGCTGGAAAGAAAATCCTTGTTACATCAACATTAAACAAGGTCAAGAAGTTCTCCCCCTCACCCTTACAGTCAGCAACGGCGTCAACGGCGCAGCCAAAGTCGCCGGCCTGCGTATTACGCTAAATGGTCGCAAACTGGCTAACGAAACCTATTTCAGAGGCAGCGACAAGTTCTCCATCGACATGTCTGGCCTCCTTTCAACTGGCGATACCCAGATGGTAATTCAAACCTTTGGTCCAAACGGAGCTGCCATCAGCTGGGTTCTCACCACTGGCAAAATCAAAGTTTCTGATATCAAACCAGAGGCTGGCGGCGCTGGCGACAAGATGACTATCACTGGTAAGAATTTGCCCAAACAAGTTAGCGCTTACAAACTATTCGTTGGCAGCCAACCTGCCACAATCAAGTCAGTGACTGACAAGCAAATTGAATTCATCGTGCCTTCGGGCCTCACTGGCGACAAACAAACCGTCACTCTCTACATCGCCGGCGTTAAGTGCGATCCACTTTATTTCAAGACGAAATCTGCGCCTGTAATTACAGGGGTCGACATGCTTGAAGCTCCTCCATCTAGCCCGATCACAGTTTCTGGTAAAGGCTTCTCCACCAAAGCTTCTGAAAACACAGTGCAGGTCGGCGGCGCTACTTGCCAAATTACATCTTGTTCGGCCACTCAAATTACAGCCATTATTCCTGAGTCTATTCAGTGTCCACAAAGAGACATTCCAGTTACCGTTAAAACCAATGGCGTTGACGCCAAGGGCAACGTGACAATGTCCGTAACCATGCGCACTATTAGAGGTGGCGAAGGTTTCGGCTTCCAAAACTAAGCCTGAAAATCGCAAATTCTCAAATTCTACAAAGTCGGCTCTTAACCTCAAGGTTAGGGGCCGATTTCAAATTCACCGGTCATTCTGGCAACAGCGATTTTATTGTGGGTGGCAGTCACTTTAGCTTTGCCAGCAGGTTTGCTGCCCAGCTTCAGACCACCATCGTTATTAGCTTTAGCAATCGTCGGTCTGGCCACATCAAAATAACCCGGGGCCTCATTGTCTAGTGCGACAGCTAGCACACGCTCCGCTAGCGTCATGCTATAGCCCAAGCCATGACCATTACAGCCAACAGCGAAATGCACAGAAGGCATATGAGGCAAGGCTCCTACTAAGGGCAAACCATCATGGGTGAAGGCCATCGGTCCTGACCAGCGATATTCAATAGCAATTCCAGCTAATTCAGGAAAACGGTCTTTTAGATAATGCTCTAAAGCAGTCTGCACCGGCTTAGTAACTAAATCGGCGTAGCCAGTTTCATCCTCCAAGAACGACTGTCGGCATCCACCTACTACCAACCTGCGATCGGGCAATTGGCGAAAATATTCCCAACCATAATTGGCATAACAAAGGCTATGCAAAATTTTCTTCTTCAGCGGTGCAGTAGCCAACATTTGCCCACGAGCGGGCTGAATCTTGTCAAGAAAGAAAGCATCAAAACCAGGAGAATAGGCGTTTGTCGCCACAATTACTTGATCACAATGCACGGTTTGCGTGCTTGCTGTAACAGCAATACCCGAGCCACTGCACTCAACTTGCCTGACGCTTTCTTGCTCTAGCACTTGCGCTTCACTTACAGCCAGGAGAGCACGCACAAACTTAACCGGATTAATACCGAAGTCGCAGGGATTAAAAAGGGCGCCATAGAAGCCGCGATCAAGTGGATCATGGCCAATCAAATCGACCTTAAAGCCATCTTCTCGCATTAATTGACAGCTGCGAGACAACTCCTCGAGCTCTTCTAAGGAGCAAGCAAGCAAATGTGAGCCCGAAGGATCGTAGTCAATATCAACATTATGCGTTTTTACGAAGTCGTGAATCAAAGACTGGTTGTGCTCACCCAGACCATAAACATAGCGCGAAATTTCTCGCCCATATTGAGCTACACAAGAGTTGTAGTGCGTATGGATGCCACGTAAAACAAATCCACCATTGCGACCAGAGGCTCCGCTTGCAACGGTTCCCGCTTCTAACACTACTACTTTCAAATGTCGCCGTGAGGCCAGATAAGCACAGGCAGCCCCAACCACGCCACCACCAATGATGGCAATATCGGCTCTAATCACCGGCTTATTCAGATCTTCCGACTGAGAGCGGTTATCAAGCCATACCGGTACTGTCATGATAGTTTCATTGTTTGAAGCTAGTGCTCATGAGAATTGAAAGCCAACTATAATAAAATGCCCAAAACCACAAAAGAAAAACCATGACCTTACCTGAACTCAAACGTGAAATTGAAGCAATCGAAGAGCGCCTGACGAAAGTCGGCGAGTATCTTTGACCTGGATGACTTAAGACAAGAACTAAAATCATTAGAAGAAGAAACCCTCCGACCAGACTTTTGGAACGATCAAAAGACATCGCAAAAAGTCTCTCAGCGCATGAGTCGGTTAAAGAGCCAAATTGAGCAACAGGAAAACTGGCAAAGGCAGCTTTCTGATTTACAGGTGCTACTTGAGCTAGGTCAGGAAGAAGACGACGAATCTGTCGTCGACGAAATTTCCACCACACTTTCAAAATTAGACAAAGAACTAACCAGTTTCGAACTGACTCGATTATTGGGCGGCGAGTATGACGATAGCTCCGCTATTGTCACGATCAATGCTGGCGCAGGCGGAACCGACGCTCAAGACTGGACTGAAATGATGTTACGGATGTATTTGCGCTGGAGCGAGAAGCGCGATTTCAAAGTGGAGCTGCTCGATCAATCAGCCGGAGAAGAAGCCGGACTGAAAAGTGTCACTTTCAGAGCAGACGGTCCCTATGCCTATGGTTATTTCAGCTGCGAGAAGGGTGTGCACCGGCTAGTGAGAAAGTCACCGTTCAAGCAAGGTAATGACTCGCGACAAACCTCTTTTGCGGCAGTGGAAGTTTCACCGCTTATGAACGACATCGATTCAGTAATCGAAATTCGCGACGAAGACATCGAAGTTGGCACAATGCGATCTGGTGGGGCTGGTGGGCAAAACGTCAACAAAGTTGAGTCAGCCGTGCGAATCGTTCACAAAGCCACCGGTATTGCGGTGAAGTGCCAGCAAGAGCGCAGTCAGCTGCAAAACAAAGCCCTGGCCATGGAGCTTTTGCGCTCTAAATTATTGGCTATAAAGCAATCTGAAAGAGAAGAAGAATTGGCCCGAGTAAAAGGAGTAAACGTTCCAGCCACCTTCGGCAATGCCATTCGCTCATATGTACTGGATGACCGCCTGGTCAAAGACCATCGCACTAAGTGCGAGACCCCCCAAGTGGAAGACGTCCTCAATGGCGACCTTGACCAATTTGTCGAATCGTATTTGCGCTACAAGGCAGTGGAACGCAATTAGTTGATGCTGGAAGGCAACCCGACCGCCCAAGCTTTCGCCGCAAGCCTGGGAGCGGTTTTTAATATTTACCAGTCAAACAAATATCTTTCAGGCTCCCAACAACCCCCTTTAGCCTTGTCTAGGCAGGGTCTGCGAGATTATTCAGAAAACCTTAACAGGGCATAATGTCAAGCATCAAATAACTCGGCAATGTGGGCCATCTTTGCGATCTTGACATGCTCCTGCGCAACCCGCGCTAGTTATTTCAGGCACTCATTAACGAAACACAATCCCCAAAAACCTTGTTATGAGCTGGCTTTCAGGGATCATTTGGAGCCATTTGCCTACCCCAAAAATACAGGGGCTATAGGGTTTCCCTTATACCCCTTGATAACCAACGTAACATCCAACAGGTGGGCCACTTTGACACCTTGACAATGAGTCACTTCAAGACGGCTTTTGCAGCGATTAACCTTTTCTTTAGAGTCTCCCGACAACCGCTATATGAGGTCCGGGTAATGTTTTGAGGCGCCGCTACCTTCTGATACGTTCAATATATTCATCGTCATTCCAAAACAACCCAAGGACCCAACCACTCAACCCGCGAACCCCCAGCATCGAACCCCCAGCATTCCAGGCAACCCATCCTCTCAAGGTTTCACCTGACACAGCCCTGGATATGACCTAGAAACAGCTCCCCGGCAACACTGGAGAACGTTATCTAGGTGCTCATCATTTGAATGACGATGACCGGGGTCTCGAATGTATATGGAATGCGTCAAGCACGTCCTGGTTCCCTGTTGAGTAATTCCTTAGTAGTACCGTCGCCGACCTCGTTGAACCGCTCACCAGCAATTCAGCAAGGCGCTCTGACCAAGGCATCGAATTTGCAACGACATCCTTATAGGTGCCGCTGTTTTTCCGTTGCCCATTTCTGTAATTCCCGGCAGACCTCTTTATTGCGGATTGCTGGACACAACTTCTTAAGAAGGAGGCATCATGGCTAATCACGAGAAACTTCACGAGTTGCTCGGGCTTGCGCCGGTGGTGGTGGAAAAGATCACGTTCGGAGAGTTCCTCAGTCGCCTGAAGGACAATCCCCAGATCGCAGACACCGCCGCCGCCACACTCGTCCGTGCAATCGAGTCGAAGGGCGAAGTGGACATCAAGTCCGCGCCCCCGACACTGCGCCCCTACTTGACCATGCTCAAGAAGATGGGCGTACCGACATGGAAAGCGTTCAAGAAGGTTCGGGGTTCGCAGCGCACCGTCGCTCGCATCCTCAATCACCTTCGCGCTGCCGCCGCTAATGGTTACCAGTTGCGGCTGGCCCTCATCCTCAAAGGCGGTCCTGGTTCCGGCAAGAGCTATCTTGCTGACGCCATCAAGGAATGCCTGGAAGGGGAAATCGTCTACACCGTCAAGGACTGCCCGGTTCACGAGAACCCGGTCAACCTGCTCAATCTGCTCCCCCCGGAGCGCATTGACGAAATCGCTGAAATGCTGGAGCTGACCAAGGAACACCGCGCCAAGCAGTGTGCCCCTGGCCAGAAGCCCCTGCCCTCGCTGCATGACCTGATCGCCATTTCCGGCGAACCCTGTCAGGTCTGCTGGTCGAAGGTGATGGAGAACCTGCCCGACGGCGCTGCTCCCAACCTGCTCGACATCGAGATTCACGCCGAACGGCTCTCCAGCCGCAAGTTCGGTGTCTCGACCTGGTCGAAGGATTGCACCCTGGCCCAAGCCCTGCGTAAGGGTAGCCGCGGTGTGACCGACATGCCCGAGCTCTTCGGCTCGACGGCAGCTACCGGTCAGCAGTCGGAATCGGTCGATGAGATCGATTTGCTGCTGGAAGCGACCAACGACCGCCGCATTCCCGCCGGCTGCAACGCCGACGAGTCTGACTCCTGCGGCAAGACCCGCGCACGCAACGGCTTCGAGCCGATCGACAGCGTGATGATCGGCCAGACCAATGACGGAGCGTTCGACCGCTTCCTCAAAGACCAGGCCGACCCCAACAAGTTCACGCGGCGCTTCGCCCCCATCAACGTGCCTTACATCACGTCGGTGTCGGAAGAAGAAGCAGCGTACTGGGAGCAGGTCTCGAACATGCGGGACAAGCCGCACTTCGACCCGATGACGCTGAAAATCGCGGCTCTTCTGGCGGTGACAAGCCGTATGAAGAAGGAACACGATGTCGACATCGTCAGCCGCGCTCGCATGTACGATGGCGAGCAGCTCACCATCGAGATGAAGAATCCGACCTTGCCTCAGTCGCAGAACAGCGGCGGGTTCGGTCGTCCTCTCAGCACTGGCGGTTCGACTGGTTCGGCCGACGTGAAGAAGGAAGTGGTTCTTTGGTCGGTGGGTCATTTCTGGGCAGAAGCCGGGGAAGACGAAGGCATGTACGGGCTCAACATGCCCACCATGCTCAAGCTCATCTCGGAAGCTGTCGAACTGGCCCTGCGTGGTGCTCCTAGCCCGACCGGTGAAGAGCACAAGTGCATCAGCACCTTCGAGATGCTGCAGTTCCTGCGTGCCCGCATCAAGCAGATGCAGAAGACTCCTGGCCTGACCAAGAAGGAACTCGAAGTTCTCACGAACTGCGAGGAATATCTCAAGGGTCCTACCTCTATGGACGGCAAGGCCGGCCTGATCGAGGAGGAGTATCGCCGTGTGCTGCGCCGCCAGTTCCTGGAGGTGATGGCACCTGACTTCGACCGCCGTGCCACGGAAATCTTCGAACGCTACCGCATCCACGCTCGCGCACTCTCGTCTGGTGACAAGAAGTGCTTCGAGATGGTCGATGTGGGTGGTCGCAAGGAGAAACGTGAAAAGGATGTCGACGTCTCTTTCTTGAATGACATCGAGACGTGGATGAAGCTGCCCACCGGCAGTGAACGCGACGTCTATCGCCGATCTGTCGAAGGCCAGATCACGCCCTACCTCATTGCCGAAGCCGAAAGGCTCGAAGCTGAAAAGCTCGAAGGCAGCGAGGCTCCGGAAAAGGTCGAACTGACCTGGCGCAGTCTGCCGAAGCTCGCCGCGGGCATCTCAGCCAAGCTGAATGATGAAACCGCCAAGAAACTCGGCCGCCTTCTCAAGTCCGAGATCGAACTGAACGACGAAGAGAAGACTCAGCGTCGTGAAGCTCTCGAACGCTTCTCCAAGCTCGGGTACTGTGAGCACTGCCGCAACGTGGCACTCACGTACTTCAACGACTACCAGCTTTGGAAGCTCTAACGAGCTCCATTCCTTAACACTTTTAGTGAGGTACAAAATCATGGAAACGAACACCAACACTTCCTTCAAGGGCACCTTCAAGGCATGGCTGCACGCCAAGGCCAAGGACCCCCGTCAGACCGAATCGTCCAAGACCCGCCTGCTTCGCCTGATCAAACAGGGTGGCGAGAACGAGACCAACACGATCCGCGTCCGTCGCATCTACGGCGACGACACCATCAGCGCCTACAACACCTTCGGGATGTTCTTCGGCGTCGAGCGCTCCATCTACCAGGTGGCCAGCTCCTATCTCACCCCCGCCACCATGGGCGGTGAGACGGACAAGCAGGCCGTCGTTCTGATTGGCCCTCCCGGAGCCGGCAAGTCCGACTTCGTGACCCGCATCAAGAACCTCTACCGCACCGCGGACCCGATTCCCTTCCTCAAGGGCAGCCGCGTGCACGACAACCCGCTGAACCTGTTCTTCATGGTTCAGCTGGTCGCTGAAAAGCAGGCCGACGCCGAGCTGGACAGCGATCCGTCCATCGACTTCGCTGCTCGCGTTCTCGCCATCAAGGTCGAGATCCTCGAGTCGCTGGAGCTGGACAAGCTGATCGAGTTCAACGCCTCGGTCAAGGAAATCCTGTCCGCCAACGGCCAGGCCAACACCATCGCCGGCATCGCCGCCCTGGAACCCAACGAACTGGTTTCGGCCATCGTCGCTGGTCTGGGTCTGCCGCGCAGCACGCGCAACGCTGTCGGTACCCCTGAGCCGCTGGTTCAGGACCTGGTGCTCGGCGTCTATCAGCGCCCCGG
>Ga0075444_10001349_pt1 | contig 15096 bp, 14 predicted proteins | sample CoawatmetaG01DNA_FD_76836 | JGI IMG/M metagenome (GOLD analysis project Ga0075444, IMG submission 76836) | Marine microbial communities from the West Antarctic Peninsula - Coastal water metaG017-DNA | ecosystem: Environmental > Aquatic > Marine > Coastal | place: Atlantic Ocean: West Antarctic... | reverse complement strand
ATCTAGGCGCGTTCCAAGCACAAATGCGCTTGATTAATGATGTTGGACTAGCAACTTGGACTGCATGGAATAATCTCAGAACTAATATGATTGAGCGTAAACGCCAAGAACTTATTAAAACAGGAGCGTTACCAGATAATTATCGGGTTGAATTACCAACAGATGTCTTAGCTGCGATAGATCAAGAGCTAAGTAACGCAATGCCTAAAATGGGTTCTCCTTCTTCAACTAAAGCAGTTAACGAAGGATCTAATGGCAATGCTAGAGATACTGGTTTACTAATTGGAGGTAATAGAGACATTACCACTGCTAATGATCCAAGAGAAAGAAACAAGGATGATGGGAAGTTAGTACCGGGACAAGGGCCGGACACTAATATTGCATACCAAGTTACAGTAGCTCTGGATAAAAAAGCAGCAAAAGATTCTGGTGTACAAACAGAACATTCTGTACGAGGCAATAAGTACGTTCCGTCTTCTCCAGATGCAGGTACTTTTGTAAAGTCTTTGCATAGCATGGATGCTTTTATTTCGCATCTAACGCAATTACTTCATCAAACTACAAACATTCACGATGCTGTATTGCTTGGCGTTGGTCAAATTATGGAAGTTGGGGAAACCCTTAATAAAAATACTTTTGAAGTCTTAGTAGAATACAGCATGTATGAGCAGCTCGTAGAAGCAATAAATGCACAACAAGCAGCCATTCAAGCTTTAGCAGTAACTTATGGAGTTGAGTTCGAGAAAGATGTTTCTTTTGACATGTTTCAGTTGGAGCAGTCTAAAAACCAAGTAGAAGGAGTCGGAATTTTAGCTGACTTGAAAAAATTAGATTACCTGAAAAGAATAAAATCAGTAGGTCAGTACGTTGCCACAGGAGCTGAGTACCAGCCTACTCCTCAAGATAGACGTAAAATTAGAGATAAAATTAAAGCTCTTGAAGAAAAGAAAGCAAGACGAGCGGAAGCTTTAGAAATAAAAAATTTAGAGACTGCTGAAAAAACCAAAAAATCTAAAGAAGATATTGTATCTGCTTGGGGAGAAGTCGGTAAATCAGAGTCAAACGAAAGCGTACCCGCTTTGGCTAAATTGCTTGAAGAGAGTGATGGCAAAACAATAGTAAGTATTAAAGAACAACTAAAGAAAGTTATTAGAGAAAGCAGAAGTTTATCCAATAAGCAGCATAACCAGTTTCTATTATCTGTTCTTAACAGAGCAATTAAGGGATTGCCGTCAAATACAACAATAATGTACATAACTCCTGAAAGGTCTAATCTTTCAATAGAGCTTTATGAAAACGCAGATATTATCAGGACTGCTTTTGGTTTTTATGCAATTACTGATACTGGCCCAGTTATAGGGATTAAAAGCCCAGACTTTAAACAAAGCGGTATAACGCCAGAGCTAATTGTTCACGAGATTTTACATGGTGCAACTCAAGCCAAGATAGCTAAATCTGTTGACCCAGACACTAGAAACGCTGTAGCCGAGCTTGAGAAGATCTTAGCTGCTGCAAAAGAGTTTCTTGTAGCAAACCCCTTAGCTTTTAAAGCCGAACTACTTACAAGTGTTGATGAATTAATCTCTTATGGCTTAAGTAACTCACGATTTCAGACTGAAGTACTGGCTAAAATTGACATGCCTGTGAGCGAAACTACTTTAGAAGCTGTTGGGCGTATTACCGGGTTAAGCAAGTTTATAGGGATTTTAACCAAGATATTCTTTGGTACTAAAACTAATGATAAGAATCAAAGCGCACTAGGATCGCTTATCTATAACGCTGCTATTGTTATGGAGGATAAAACCTTTATGACTGGAGCAATTACGCCGTTATCGATGAACTCAACCACTAACGCTAATGATTTTAGTACATTAGAGATTTTCCAAGCACTGAGTAGCGTGGGCAATCCTGTAAACGTCAATCGCTCAAGAGAGTTAAAACAACTATTAGAAACTATTGTCGATACTGTTTACGGCAGCACGGGGGCGCTCAGAGCAGCTCCGCTGCGTAACGCGCCTCAGACTGCCGATGACATTTATTTAAACTCTGTGGCACAACAAATAACGCCCTTTTCTTCAAAGTTTGTTGCCGAGCTAAATATGACAAACCAAGAAGGGTTTGTAGGCGAATCACTAGAAGTCACATTAAAGGCAATGATGGCTCTCCCAGAGAACGCACACTTTTATAAGCAATTAAGGTTGCTGTTTGCCCAAGCAAAGAAAGAAATTAAAGCGACAGATTTACATCCTAACCCCGATAGAGGGCAGGCGATTAAAGATCTTATATTTACTATTGAAGGAGAAAAGCAATCTGATTACCTAAGTCAGTTTATGGCTGCTTCCTTAACATTTGAGCCTTTAAAACTAGCTTTAGATAATGTGTCGATGCCAGGTTCTACTATGGCTGCTACAAGGAATTCTGAGTCGATTGTAGGCAAAGTATTCCGTCTTCTAGATGAGATGCTGGACAGGTGGAGAAAGCTCCGCACAGGCGTTATAACAGGCTCTAAAGCTTCCGCTACTATCAATGATCTTGCTACTAAAATGGCCCACATTGAAAAGCGTAAACAAGACGCTATTAATAATTCCAGAGCAACACCTTTTACTCAAGTAGAAGCTATATCACGCACAGGTTTGGATAAAGCCACAGCAGCAATAAATTCTGCATTTGCTTATACCAAGGCTAAATCCCTTACTCCAATTATTGGCGCTGTAGGAGGGTTAGGTGAACTGGTTACTGGGGGCAATCTTACTGCCGTAATGAGCAAAATGGCTGCAATGAGGAATCAAGCCGCTAATGAAAGATTAGGGTTGATTGGCGAACTTATGAACGAGGCTGATATTGGCAGATTATCTCTTGATTGGGCGGTTAAGATGTCTGATCAACAAAACAAGTTCGATCAGGAAAGAAAGAGCATTAGCTCTGATTTCGCTGAATTCATCTTAAATTCCTTTGTTAGTAAACCCACTGACGATCAGCTTACTGCTTTAACCAGAGTAATATTAAGAGCTGATATATCTGCGCTAGAGAATATTGATGCACCTAAGTTACTGGAGCTGCTAGAGAGCGATGTTTTACTTAATAGCGAAATAGTGCGCTTAGAAGACCAGTTAAAAGGAAACAATATCAATTACCTTGGGATACAGGCCAAAGGGCTTGGTTATCGATTAGCAACGGGTAGAGCAGCTATACATGTAGGTCTTCTTAACGCACACAACATTGCCAGCAGTTTTGGGACTAATCTAATTACTGATAAAGATAATTTAGCCGAAAACACACAAACGGTAGATCAGCTTGCAACTCTGTATGCAATTCAAGAATTGAAGCTAGTTCCAGCAACTGAAACACAATCTCAAGTTGACCTGGTTATTGAAGTCTTACGGAATGAGAACAACAGAACCGACGATAGACCTAACGCAATGAACAATTTTCTAACTATTGCTAAATCGCAGAGAGAATTTTCTGAAGTAGATTTGTTTGATAATAACCCTACGCAAATGCAAAAAGGGTATATCAAAGAGACAATCAATTCGGATATCAAAGTAATTGCGGCAGATGAAGCATTAGGGGCTCAACTAATTAAAGCTGGCTACACAAAGCTTAATGAGGAATTGGCTCTTGACCCACATGACAATGCGACCACTAAAAAAGCTCTATATGTTGTAAATGGTGCAGGGCTATCAGAAACAGTAGGCAGCTTTTTCTCTGTAACAGACAAGCAAAGTATTGGAACGGAACTTCCTAAAACAGCAAATAAAAAATTGATTGCTGCTAATGCCGCTAAAACGGCAACTAAGTATAACTACATAAACTTTAGAGATTTTAATGTACGCAAAGAAACAAGTGGATTAATGACCCCGTTGGTAAATGAAAACGGCAAAGTTGCTAATTTCCGTTACACAATGAGTGACCTGTCTAAAGACTCAGTTTTAGGAAGGGCATTTAAATTACACAAAGTTATTGGGGCAATGGAAGCTGCACATTTTGACAAGCTAAATACGCCTGAATTAAATCGACAAGCTATTGTATTAATGAAAGTTAATTACGATGCAGAGCATTTATCAAACCCTGAACAATTCATCCGTGTAAGTGCAGACGCTAGAGATCCTGTAATAAGAGATCGTTGGCGCACACTACCTAAAGAGACTAAAAGGTTTATTAGGCAGACTTGGAAAGAAAACGGAATGTGGGTAAGGAAAGATGTGTTCAATATCGCTATGGGTTATCGCAAGTATTCGACTCAAGAGATATTAGAAAAAACGCCAGAAGAGCAAAGTGCTTTTGAAAAAGTATTTGCTAGTTTAGTTGGACAGATCCCTATCTATGAAGACAATGGGACTGTTAGTTACGTTCCTAGTAAAAGAGCAATTCGCTGGTTGCAAGCTGGCAACGTAATAGAAGACTCTGTTAAAACTATTAAAGATATTTGGGTTATTAAAAATTTGATAACTCTAATGGGCAATGAGTCTAGCAATATGACGATGCTAGTACTTCAAGAAGTCCCACTAAAAGATATAGTGGCGGGAAAAATTGCGTGGCACAAAGCAACTGACGAATACATTAAAGACCGTAAAGTAAGAGATAGTCTTCAACGTCAAGTTGATCATGGGGTTTTGGTAGGTACTCAAGCAGACGAAGCTAAAGCGCATATTTCTATGCTTAATGATTCATTAGCTCGTAGCAGGGTAAGTGTGCTGATTGATCAAGGTCTTTATCAAACATTAATTGAGGACATTGATCGTGAGTTAGACCCTTATAATAAGGGAACTCAATTAATGAGATTTTTTGATGAAAAAACGTCAAAGGTTCCGTCATCTATTAAAACTGTAGGAAGGTGGGTATTTATGACTCACGACACCCCTCTTTACCAAGGATTGAATAAGTTAACAATGTACTCTGACTTTACGTCACGAGGAATTTTGTTTGAGCATTTAGTAAATAGAGAAACTAATCCTTTATCCCATAGTGAAGCTATTCGAGTAATTAGGGATTCTTTTGTGAACTATGACATTCCTACTCATCGAGGAGTTCAATGGTTGAATGACAAAGGATTAGTTTTCTTTACAAAGTACTACATTCGCATTCAATTAATCTTATTGAGATTAATGAAAGAGAACCCATTAAGAGCCGCTGCCATTGTTGCTTTAAACAGTTATCTCAATGTTCCGACAATTGTTCAAAGTTCAATATTGACAGGAAAGCTTCCTTTTCAGCCTGCCGGGAGTATTACTGAACTACCCGGAGCCAGCGACGATATAATAACTATCGCCGTAGCAAGAGACTTACTTGGTGGAGACTAAGCTTGATTAGAAAACATAGGAGGAGTTAATACGATATCAGCAGGATCTGGTTCTTTTTCTTCAGAATCTGAAAATAACTTTTCTTCGGTAGGAATATCGACGACATTAGCTGAAGACTCATCTTCGGTTATTATCTCTTGTACAGCACTTGCCAACCATGCTTCTTTATCGATAACTTCGTAATCAACTTTTTCTTGGCTCTCTTGTAATTCTTCGTTACTAGGCCAATTGGCTTCTTCTAGTGCAATAGGGTTTAGGGGATGGTCTTCGCCTAGAGGTACAACAGTATTATCTACTTCTATTTCAACCGCTGCTGAAACACCATTACCTTTTCGACCTGCGGTAAATATAACTTTAGATATAGGCTGCTCAATACCCATTTTACGAACATAGTCAGTTATGCAGTGTTCTATTTCTAATTGATCTAATTCAAGATTCATTATTGTGACCCTTAACGCCTGCATAGATAGTCGCTACTGCGTCTGCCATATGCTCGGCTGTTCCTGTTGTGATGACAGCTTTGCCATCTCTTTTATGTTTAGGCCAATTGGCCTCTTTATGTCGCTTTACCGCCCACTGAATCATTTCTTCTTTAGTGGCTTTTCGAGATCCGACTGTAGCCATCTTTACTTGGCTTTCTCTTAGTTCTGTAAAGTTATGTCCTGTAGCTTTTAAAGAACCGAGTATTCCTATACAAATACCATAGCCGACAGCGGCACGAGCAGATTGACTACCGTGCGGTACTTCAACGTAAATAAAGTCTGGTTTGTACCATCTAATTACATCGAAGACACCGCTCGCTAGTTGGGTAGCAGACAGTAAGTCTTTATGACTTCTACTGATCTTTTTTGATGTCAGTTTTTCAGGTTTAATGATGTCTAAATCTGTAATACTAACTACGTCAGTTTTTTCGTTATAAAGACCTACTGCTATTCCCCAATTGCTCATGGAAGGGTCAAAACCTATGACCCTAGACACTACGCTCTGTCAGCAAAGATTTTACCTTCAGCTTGAGGGCCGCTTGTTGCAGTTGACGTTCCTGACGCTTGTGCGAAAACGGTAGACGGTTGCTTAGTCTGAGAGCTTTTTTCAGAACCGCCAGTCGAGTCTTTAGTCTTCCCAGTGTTTTGGGATTCCCATTGACTGTAGTATGCAGCTCGATCACTTCCTGCAAGAAGCTCAACAGAACTAATGAGGTCTGAATTCCTGAAGAACTTGTCGAGGTTGTTGACCTCAATAACTTTATCAGTTGCAACGTATTCACCACTATCATTCTTTGTTTGGTTGAACTTTCTTTCTTTGATAATTCCAATAGTAATTGGCTTATCAAGAAGATCAACAAAGGCTTCGACTGTAGTAGCAACATTAGTTTTACTATCATTATTCCAGACCTGTACTACTTTCCCCTCGACATTTTGTTTTGAAGATTCAGCGCCTGTGGCTAACAAGCACAAAGAATTGAAAGTGCTAAATCCTGGCAAGTAATGCTTTCGTTTGTCTGACTTACCAATGTAGTAATTTTTGTTACCTTTTGCATCTCCTGATAAAAGACAAAAGTTTTCGGAAATCTCTTTGCCTTCTTCTGTTTCCATGAAGACGTTTGCCCATACTGATCCTGCTTCTTTTTTCTCAATGTAAGCCATTTTTACAATGGCGTTTTTATAGAGGCCCGATTCTAATACATAGGATTTTGTATAATCCGTATCTTTATCAATAGAATCGTCCATTGCTAGTGCTGCTAATAGTGCTGACATATATTTACCTTGTTTAAAGTTTGTTTAGATTAATCTGCGTAATAGGCTATTAAACGATCCATCACCAATTGAATATTGTTATCGATGAATGTTTCTTTTGCCGTGAATAAATCAATAGGACTGCGTATTCGCTCTCCTACTGTTTCCTTGGTAAGCCTAGTCTGAAATACATATTTAAATCCGAGATTTCTATCTTCGTCAGAAATATTAAGAAGCTCTGACTCGTAAGATTCAATAGATTTCAGTGTCATTTTCTTGGACGCTACTACGCATGAAAAGTAACTCTCAAGACCTTGGTTTTTTAAAGAACCTTTGATTGGTATCTTTGTTTCCATTACATGAGTAGCTTCGTTCAGCGTGTCTAAGGTATGACCAGTGAAAATTACATTTTTGTTAGACTTGGCAACTTTAATTTGCATTAAGTCTTTCCAAAATTGTGCAAAATCACCCCAAGCTTTTTGTCCGTTAGTTGATGTCCTTACATATAGAGACTCATACATATCCATAAGATAGGTTGCTGAATCGATAACTATCGTGTGGTAATGCTCATCAAGAAGCATTTGGTCAAATGCCTCTAAGACTTCTAAGGGATCAGTGATAACGTGAGTATTGAAAGTGTTTTTAAACGGTAGTCTTTTCCCACTTTCTGTATTTAGATAAAGCACTCCTTCAGGGTTTTTTAAACCTGATAAAGATTGTGATTTACCTGATGCGGATTGACCGCAAATAATGACCAAATGATCATTAATTTTTACACTGGGTTCTGGCATTTAATTTCCTATTTTGGTTTAGTTAGTACTGGTGATTTTAGGTAGACCTACTTTAGAAGCGACACTACGCATAATAGTTTTATGAACCTCGCCTTCAGACAGAGGTTTATCTAACTTGCTATTGAGATCCATTATTTTGATGAGGCAATTTTCGTAGTCGTAATTGCTATCGACTAATACCATTGCATATCTAAGCAACATATTATTTCTATTGCCGTCCCCAGCATTGGCAAGATACCAACGCTCAAGATTATCCATCCCGGAATGCGTTACTTGTACTTTAAGAAAGTCATCGTTTTTAGTGGTTTTAGGAATGAAAGGTAATACATCCAACATCTTTCCAGAGTTATTAATATTCTGGTATTCCCAGTTTTCAACTATCTCACCTTGCGGATCAATAACTTGATTACTTAACCACTTTTTGCATCGCTGTCCTGTTCCATCGTCTACGTTAAAAGGAAGCCACTTAAAGACGTTTTGCATAAATTCTTTGTAGTCTGGGGCATCTAGTTCTAACTTATAGTTGGTTGGGATAACGATTCTGTAACGATTTTCTTGATCCGTATGACGTTTAGTTGTGTAAAAGAGGGCTAAGTAATCTTTTAAAACAGATTTAGCTACTGTTAACGAAACGCTGTTTTCAACATCTAATACAAGAAGGTTAAAGCCTTTAATAGCGTGGTCTTCTTTACGGCGTGAATTCACGAAATGGTGGTTACACCAATGGCGACCAGGAAGGCTTGTTAATTCATGCAGTCTGTTGAACTGAGCTATTTCATTTACATAACCATCAGCTAAGTCATAAGAATGGCTAAGAACGCATTTAGTTAAATCAGTAGGCTGTAATACTTCGCCTTCAACAAATTCAATTCCTTCTTCAAACTTACGTTTAATACTGATGTTGTTTTGGTAGCCCCAGCTAATAGCTAATTGCATTAGCTCTTGCTTGGAACTAGCACTACCACGGTAATAAGGTAAGTCTTCTACTAGATCTGATTGAGTTACTGGCTGATCAGCAGAGCCTAAATACTTTGCTAATTTAACGTGCTTTCTATCACGAGTGAGAATCTTGTTGAAACTATGACCAGAATCTTCAACTAGCTTTACAGCATAATCAAAATACTCCTCAGTAATTTCAGTTGCGCCATCAATAAAAGCATAAGCTCCTGCAAGTTTTGTAGCTTTAAAATACCTGTGATCTAATTCTGCTTTACGCATTACATCGTGATCTGCAAGTTCTTCACTACGTCTTTGGCAATCGAGCCTATATTCAATAAACAGTAAAGTAGTATTTTCTGGCATCGAGAGTAATCGATGAGCATTAGATACATCAGATTGGCTTTTGAGTCTGTTAGCCAGATCAATAACAAATTGATTTACTTGACCGTTTTTGGCTGCATCAAAAATTTCTTTTGCAGTCTGATTGAATTTCTTTTCGTGTGTCCGAGAATATCCAAACAAAGTGCGCCTACCAAGACCGCGCTCGATCAGGGCATAAAAATCTTCTTCAATTTTGCCGCCGTTCAATAATGAAGCTGGCGTACCAAATCCCAAGAAGTTTGCAGGAGTTCTACCCGGTATCTCTTGATGCCGTCTATTATCAGAAGTGTGCTTTACTAATTTAGCTTTGACTTTTCCTACGTCATATAACTCTAAAAGAGTGTCAAGAATTTCTATATTCTGGGCAAGGTGGGAACCTATCTCATCCATACATAAATTAAGTGAACCTACGTTGGCTAAAAGAAGTTTATTCCTAGCTTGCTTTACAGCCGCAGGAGTACCTGAATCAAATGAAGTTAAGTAAGGGCCACATTCTTGTTCATACTCATACTGTATTAGCGACAATTCCTGTTCTGGCGATGTAGTATTTTGAGCAGCTCTTTGCAGAGATAATTCGGCTAGGTTTTTATTAGCCAATGCTGGCATGGTTATGTTTTTAAAATTGGAGTAAAACTTTTTTACTACGTTGTCTTCCATGAAATTTGAAGCTAACCCTTTGCCTGCACCTGATGTCATCAAGTTAACGGCATACATGTTAATAGGTATTTCATTCCGATCTAATGTGTCGATGCTACATCGCATCATTGACGCTAATTGCGACCAGTACCAAGCAACATGAATTCTGAAAAAAAGGGGATTGGTATTTTCTGTTCTGTTACAAATGATTTTAACGAGGCTTTCTGAATCGGGGTGATATTGCATCATTGCAAAATCTTTCATTAGTTATCCTTGGGTTACACTACAAGAGTACCGTCTTCTAAATAGATGTCTTTTTGTTTGCACATTTCAAAAGCATCACAGAATCGACAAGCCACGACTTGACCTGGCACTGGCACAACTACTCCTACTGATCCGTCCTTATGCAAATGCAAACTGGCGGCTCCTAGATTGTCGTAGTTTTTTGTAGAGCGACTTAATTTTTGTGGGTTTTTGTAGTACTTGTAAACGGGATCTCGTTGCCATAATTCTTTTGGGGTGCAATGAGGTAGGTCAAACTCTAAGGAGTCTTTATGTCTTTCAAGTACAGTGATCTTGCTTTCAATGTAAGCCTGAGTTGCTTGTAAGCTCATCAGTTCTATTGATTGAGTTAGGATCTGAGTTTTGGGGTAACCGTCTTTAGAGAACTTGGCTTTAGCTTCTGACCAGTCTGTAAATACATAATGTATGTCTACAAAATCGTCAGTAATTATTGTTGGGTTAAGCCAGCGATAAATCGAGCCTTGTATGCTGTAGTCATCAATTTTATTTTGGTTTATGTAGGTATAAACGCTAGTGGTTTTTATATCCCCTACTCTACCGGCAATTACCGAATCAAACTTACCAGTAATAGTTTTACCCATTACTTCTTTTGAAGTACGAATTTCTATGTACACTGGCACACAGCCGACAGGCAAATCTTCACCTGTTAATACCCAATCATTGTTCTCTAGTTTATAGCCGGGATTAACTTTTATATTTTCTATAAATTGACTGTCATAGTTCAATGACTTCATAGCTTTTTTATAGCTGCCCGTTGTCCAAACTTGTTCTACGCCGTCATGCACAGAAGTGCCAATACGGGATTTAACAACGCGACTTATATCAATGCTTGAGTATTCAGGTGGGACTCTGCCGGCTAACACAACCTGTCTAACAGGCTTCATAAGACCAGTTGCAGAAATAGTGTTAGCTTTATAATCGTATGAATCGTTTGCCAAATAAGTTGCCATTATTAAATTAGTGCCGAAATTATTTGTATAGTTACTTTGCATTGCTTATTCCTAGCTTGCTTTTTTAATGGAAGGGAGAGAGGTTGGGTTTTTATAAGCCTCGTCTTGCAGCACAACAGCGGTAATTTGGTTTATTAGTGTTGGGAGGCTTCTATGCTTACGGATGACTACAGCGTTTTCAGGCGTTACAAGTGGATGGTCATTAAAGATTTTTGCTGTGTGACTGCTGGTAAGCAGATCAAAAGATAATTTAATAGTAATCATTACTGTGTCCTCTCTACTGAAACTTTGCCGCCGGAAAGCGTTTTACAACGGAATGTTACGTTGTGTCTTTTTGCATAAGCGTTTGCGGCTGACATCAAACTTTTTGGGTTATCTGCAAAAAAGAATCTGATCTCGTCAAGTGCAAGAGTTTGAAAGTTGTAAGAGTCTCTAGTTGTTTTAGACAAGGTGAGAAACATTTGGTCTATGCTGTCATAGACTCTGTCAATGGAGTCATAAGAAACTGTGACTGAGTTATACGGCTCGTTGTCATTAATATAAACAATATTAATCACATCTAACTCAGAGTCGCTCTGTACTCTTATCACCATGTTGTAATCTTTTTTCAGCTCCCCTCTTCCAAGGACATTTGGTACTTCATCGTGGGAGTAGCTTTTCGTATAGCGTTGGCGACCTCCGTATATGGCTTCTTCTAATTTAGGTTTCATACATAGTTTCCTGTTGATATTTTATTAGTGAATCGTCGTTCTAGTTCAGAGATCACGGCATCAGAGTATTTTCGATCTTCTGTAGTCATAGCTTTTTTCTTGTTTAGTATCTTTCTGACTGAAGACACTTCATTAAGTAACTCAATGTCATCTCCAACGAGTAGGGACAAAGGGTCTTGATAGAAGTTCTTTGGATGCCGTTCTGTAGTTTTTTTCATACCGTCACTCCTTTAAGTTAAATTTAGTAGTGAGCCCTGCTTCGTCCTCAGATAGGGCTAGGTCTGATTTACAATTGCTACCATGCGAGTTGGACTAGATTGATTTTCAAGCGCCCAGCAGGAGTAAGCTGGGTAATGAAACCTAGCGACTAATAAAGGAATTAATCAGTAAGTGTCTGCTTGGCGTGGATTTGTTCATTGCTGTAGTAGCAGCAATATCCTGCTTTATAGACGCATCAACTTAAGCGTCTGTTAAATTCTTCTTTTAGAAAGGGAGTAATAACTTGAGGGATCTAAATATTTATTTCTGTGATTAATTTGATCAGATTTAGCCCCATAAGAATGCATGAGATCTAATGAAATCAATGACTTATCGAAAGAGAATTAACTTTTTATGGGGCAGGTTGATGGTCGTAAGATATTGTTTTATAAGCGTTTATTGGGCAACGAATAGATGGCTTTTAACCAATTGGTCCCGCGTTCGAGTCGCGGACGGCCCACCAAAAATGGGGCTCTTAGCGGAGCCCCTTTTTTTTCTGTCCCATAGAATGGTAGTTGTCCCATAGATTAGAGCTTTGGGGGGTCGATCTAGCTGATTTTGAAGCGATTAACTGCCTGGTTAATGATCTCTTCGTGCCTCTGGCTTACTCCATCAACCTCCAAATTTTCCTTGAGCAGCTTGGTATGTACCCAGCGATGTCCAGCGACTGACATTGCTCTCAAGACATGCTTGTATTCGGAAGCCCAGAAGTAGGCAACACCCAAATAACCCATTGTTCCTACTTGGCTTTCGTCATGCTTTATTAGGGCATCGGTAGCTTCCCAAGGAATAGCGTTTAGATTGATTGCATATGTCATGCGGCTTGCTCCCCTGCTGGGTTGTCTTTATCGACCCGAATACGGAAATCAAAACAGTCGTAGCAATCGTACTCGCAACCATACTCATTGTTATCGGAACAATGGAGATGCACTGAGATTTGTTTGTTGTCGAATTGAGGCCAAGATAAGGTATTTTGGTCATGGATTTGAAGATCAGCGCCGCATTTTGGGCATCTAAATTCTCCGTTCCCATTCATTCCTAGTATTTTCATGACGCTTGCTCCACAACATCAAATTGATAAAGCGGAAAGCCGTCGAGCTTGCTTTTAAGCCGATCAATTGTCATCAGCGCGTCATCTTCGCTATCAAACGTGATCAATTGATTATCTGCATATTTATATTGCCAAGGGCAGTCGGGCTTATTAGGTAAGTTTTTACGGATTGCTGAGATTGTATATTTCATTACGTTTATTTCCATTTTTCTGTTTTGGGGTCAAAAAGGAATCCTTGGTTTGGACTTATTAAGGTTCCTTTCCTCCAATAATGTTTTTCAGTTAGTTGTGCGCTACTGTGAGCTAATAGTTTTTGAGCGGATTGAAGACTGTCTGAATCGCTACTGGCTTTAGCTCTTATGTCATGCTCAGTGAATCTTTCTTCAAGCTCAGTCAGCTTTATTGCTTTTATCATTGAGCGCCTCCATATTGAATGAAAGCCACTAGCTTGGCTTTCTTTAATGTTGTAATAAGAACTTCCTTTTGGAGTATCTTTATTTTTTCTTGTTGTATGAAATAGCCATTCGCTTTTATGTTCTCCGTAGTAACTATTAATAAGCTCTAATGCAAGTTGCATAGTTGTAGGTATCTTATGTTTAGCTTTTGGGTTTTCCCACAAAGGAAACCGTATCCATTTTCCTGTTTTTATATTTTGAGATCTAAGTTCAGTTTTTGTAATATCTTTATTGCGGATAGTTAGTAAGTCTTGCTGACGTAACCCAGTGAGCCCTTTTAAGACGATATAAACTACTAAAAAAGGGTTAGCTACTTTTGACCATTCCTGTAGTTCCCAATCTTCAACATATCTGTCTCTGCTTTTTAATTTAAATTTAGTAACTAATTTGTTAGTCATAGGGTGGTCTTCACGAATACCCCATTCAATACTTAGAGTGAACACATGGCTAAGAACTTGTAAATCTAAGTTAGCTTGTTTCTTAGATTTAACTTCTGCAATGTGGTCAGCGTATTTGTAAATATCTGTAGGTCTTAAAGTTCTTGGTGAGTTATCTCCTAAGACTTCAGTAAGATTATTAAGGCTGTAATTTTTAGATTTTATTGTGTTCTGACTTTCGTGTTTAGAAACTACTTCTATTCTATATTTATCAAACAGTTGTCTAAGAGTTTTGGTTTTTTCACCTAGATCATCTACATCATGTACATGATGCATTTTTGAAAAGTTTGCGTAGGCTTCGTGAAGAGTGTGTCCTAGTAATATTTCAGTTTGGCCGTCATAGTTTTTTCTTAAATGTTCAGGGATTCTGAATTGATAAGCGTTGTGCTTAAACCGCCAATACCTGGGGAGATTTTTATTGTCTTTAGTTCTTGGTTTAGGCACTTATCTGAGCTTATTAAAAATAAGGGGTTTACGAGTTTCTTCCTGAGACTGAACTGTGTCAATAGTTGATCTGGCTACAAAAGGAGATCCATCTGGTCGAACACGGAACTGTATTCCCATAGCAACTAGCGCATTTATTTGCTTTCCCTTATAAACAAAGCCTGTTAGCTGACGAATCTCAGGCTCGGTTAATCCTATTAAAGACATATGTTGCTCCATTTGTTTAGTCATATAAACCTCAGAAAAATGTGAATGGTTTGGTTCTAATTGTGGGAATTCTTTTTTGTGGTGAAGATCGATGCCAGGTAATCAAGATGCTTGCGGTATACCAGGCGTTGGCCCTATTCCGGGAGATCCCGACTTAACGGTCACTTTGACTGCGACTGCTAGAGACGCAGGTATTGATGTGGCGTGGTCGTATCCAGCTTTACTCTCGCAAAACGTTGCTCACGTCACGTTGTATAAAAGTACAGCTAGTACGTTTAATGCAGGTGTAGAAGCCGCTGGATTTATAGTTACGGGTAGCAGGTATTTTGATCAAGTGCCATTAGTGGCAAACAGTACGCATTACTATTGGGTAAGAATGACGTCTGTTGCAGGCACTGTAGGTAATTTGATAGGGCCAGCTTCTGCCACAATGTTGCCAACGCATCAGTGGATAGTAGATACGCTTGTCGGGCAGATCCAAGAATCTCAATTAACAGCTCT
>Ga0075444_10001347_pt1 | contig 15100 bp, 13 predicted proteins | sample CoawatmetaG01DNA_FD_76836 | JGI IMG/M metagenome (GOLD analysis project Ga0075444, IMG submission 76836) | Marine microbial communities from the West Antarctic Peninsula - Coastal water metaG017-DNA | ecosystem: Environmental > Aquatic > Marine > Coastal | place: Atlantic Ocean: West Antarctic... | reverse complement strand
GCACAACACCCAATTGATTTCTATAGCTTCGAAGATCAACCTTGGATAAATCTTGTCCATCAATTAACACTTGACCAGAACTTGGGTTTAAAAAAGCAGTGGCCAGTCCAGCAATAGTAGATTTTCCTGAACCTGAAGAACCAACTAGTGCGGTAACACTTCCTTTTGGAGCTTCGAATGAGATATCATGTAATACTCTTGTTTTATCATCATAACTAAACGAAATATTTTTGAAAGAGACATTACCTTCAATTTTTTTTAGAACTACTTTTCTGTTTTTAAGATCATTCTCCTCAGGTAAGTTCATTAATTCTTGTGTTCGATCTAAACCTGCAAAAGCTTCGGTAAGTTGACTTCCAATGTTACTCATTTGAACAATGGGAGCAATCATAAAGCCAAGAAAGAGTGTAAATGAAACAAATTCTCCATAAGTCATACTTCCATTCATAATGAAGTATCCTCCCATTCCCATGATTCCAGCAGATGCTAATCCAAGTAAAAAAGTAGAAGAACTGGTTATAAATGCGGTAGCGGTTAAACTCTTTTTTACATTTTGAAACAGTTCATCTACCCCTTTTTGAAAAACTTTAAGTTCTTGTGATTCTGCATTAAAGCCTTTAATCACACGAATTCCATTTAAAGTTTCAGTCAGTCGACCAGTAACTTCAGCATTGATTTTTCCTCGGACTCTAAAAATAGGTCGTATATATCCAAAAGCCTTCAGAGCTATTAAAGCAAAAATCGCAACTGGAAGTAAAACAAATAAAGTCATTTGTGCGTTAATATTAATTAGTATAAACAAAGAAATAAGTGCAGAAATACTCCCGCCTATTAACTGAACCAGTCCCGTTCCAACTAAATTTCGAACCCCTTCAACATCTATCATTACTCTAGAAACCAAAGTTCCAGACTTGTTGTTATCAAAAAAACTTACTGGGAGTGTCAATAATTTTTGTTGAACTTTTGCGCGCAATACAGAAATCAAGTGTTGTGCTTCTACACTCAAAACACGGGTTAAGGAAAAGGAACTAACCGATTGAAATAATAATGCAGAACAAACAATAATCAATAAAAGAATAAGTGCATCGATATCTTTTGAGGGTATTACTTCATCAATTAGAGTTTTACTAGCATAAGGAAGTACCAGACCTGAAAGACTTCTAAAAATTATCAAAACCAAACCAAAAGAAACTACTTTTCTTCTTGGCCAAATAAATTCTTTAAAGGCCCAACCAAATGAAACTTTTTTTTTACTCATATCATTAATCAATAAAATTTAATTTAGGGTATAAAAAAAGGGAGTAAAAAAACTCCCTATTTCTATACTTTATACGCAAAATTATTGCAAAAAATTTAAATTCTTTAGCTCCCCCTCAAGGACTCGAACCTTGGACCCTCTGATTAACAGTCAGATGCTCTAACCAACTGAGCTAAGGAGGAATTTAAAACGATGGCAAATATAAATTATATTTCATTGCGGTCAAATTAATTGAAAAATTAATTAAAACAACCATCTATAAAGATCATTTCCATTTGCATATAAAACTAAAGATATTAAAAGGAAAAAACCAAACATTTGCGCATACTCCATAAATTTATCGTTGGGTTTTCTTCCCGTAGCCATTTCATAAAACAAAAACATTACATGTCCTCCATCTAATGCAGGAATTGGTAGCACGTTCATAAATGCTAATATAATAGAAATAAGAGCCGTCGTTTCCCAAAATCCCTGCCAATTCCATGTTGCCGGAAAAAGACCTCCAATTGCACCAAACCCTCCTAACTGCGAAGCTCCTTTTGATGTAAACACATATTTAAATTGTCCTACATAATCCATAAGAGTCCAATAAGCCATTTCGTAACCTTCAGTAATACTTTCAAAAAAAGTATATTCTAAGTTAGTAGGAACTATTTTAGGTAACATTACTGTAACTCCAATTTTATTATCCTCATCTAATGGAATTATATTGGAAATAATTTCATTTCCTCTTTCAATTTCAATACTAACATTAGGAGAATTAATTACTTTCATGAGTTCTGTAAAATCTTCCCACTTTACAATTTCATTTCCATTTACTTGTAAAACCCTGTCCCCAGTAGCTAGCCCTGCGTTGAACGCAGGTGAGTTTGGAACTATTGAATCCAAAACGGGGGGAATTAAAGCGGTAAAAGCATTAATAGCTCCATTTTCAAACATTATTGAGCCAATATCTTCAGGAACTGAAATATTTTCTTTTGTTCCATTAGATCGCTCTACTCGAACTTGCTCTACATTTCTTAAAAAAAGATATTTATTAATGTCTATTATATTTTCTAAATCTTCTCCATTAACTTGAAGAATTTTATCTCCATCTTTGAAACCATAAGGTTTCATTACTTCAGCTACCTCAAACCCTGCTGGTAAATCTTCATTAGTTAAAATAGTTTTACCCCAAACAAAAGCTATCATCATATAGATAGCAAAACCTAAAATTATATTTACTGTAACTCCACCAAGCATAATTATGAGTCGTTGCCAAGTTGGTTTTGATCTGAATTCCCAGGGTTCTGGATCTTTTTTAAGATGCTCTGTATCCATACTTTCATCAATCATTCCAGCAATTTTTACATATCCTCCAAGTGGAAGCACTCCTATCCCATATTCAGTTTCTCCAATTTTCTTTTTAAACAGGGAGAAAGGCCAGTCAAAAAACAAGTAAAATTTTTCAACTTTAGTCTTAAATAATTTAGCGGGAATAAAATGCCCTAGTTCGTGAAGGATCACTATAATTGATAAGCTTAAAAAGAATTGAATTGCCTTAATTAAAAAAATCATATGTAAAAATTAGAGATCAAAAATACGTTTTTAAGTTTATACAAAAAAAGTATTTTAAACTATCTATTGTTATGATTTTAAAATGATTTAATTTTGAAAAAAAATAAAATTTTGTATATAAAATTTTTTAAAAGATATGGTCCTCTAATTTTAATAATGACTTTTTTTTCTGGGATTGTTTTAACCTCATTTTATTTCATTTTACAACCCAAAATCACTCTACCTATTTATAGTCCTAATATGGTTTCTATAGAACTTGTAGAAGAAGACATTCGATACGTTAAGAAATATCATAAAATTTCTGATTTTTCATTGACCAATCAAAATGGTAAAACAATTACCCAAGAGTATTACGATAATCAAATTTATATAGCCGATTTCTTTTTTACCACATGTCCATCCATATGTCCAATCATGACTGAAAATATGTTTCAAATTCAAGAAAAAACAATGGAAGACAATGTGCTTTTAGTATCCTACAGCGTAACCCCAGAAATAGATTCCGTAGCACAATTAAAAAAATATGCTTTGGAAAAGGGTGTAAACGATAATAAGTGGAATTTATTAACTGGTGATAAAAAGCAAATTTATGATCTAGCTAGAAAATCTTATTTAGTTGCAAAAAATGATGGAGATGGTGGTAAATATGATATGATTCATACTGAAAACTTTGTTTTAATCGATAAAGAAAAAAGAATTCGAGGCTTTTATGACGGTACCAATAAAGAGGAAATGGTTAAGTTATTAAACGATTTTAAAATTCTTGAAAACTCATATAAAAATTCAAAAAATGAAAAAATTAATATTTAGTATTTATATTTTATTAGTTATTAGCTTTAATTTAAATGCTCAAGAGTTAGTAATTGGGGAAGAAAGAGTTGAGCCAGGGATTATTTTTGTTTTCGAGGGGGCAATAAAAGATCATATAATGCCTTTATCGATGCATTTAAAAGAAAATCAAACTAATGTTCATATAGAGGCCAGAGTAAATTGGGATACAAATAAGATTCCAAGAGGAACTCCTAAAGGAGGATTCATTCCTTATTTACATATAACAGCAAAAGTAACAAATGAAAAAAGTGGCTTTAGTACTTTTATTGATTTGTTACCTCATATCAATTTAATTGATAACTTTCACTATGCGAGAAACATCTCATTGCCGGGTGAAATAAACGATTTATATTCTGTTGATTTTAATATAACTCCACCAACACAAATTGATCTAGCACTTCACAATGATTGGGTCAAAATGTATGGAAAAGAACTTTTTAAAGGGAAAATATTTAAATATTCCAATATTGATTTTGAAAAAATTGCTAATGCAACAAGAAATTAATTTTAAAACAACATACACCTTAAAATACCATTAGCAATTTTTTGCTATATTAATATTTCAAATTTTAAACAAAAATCAATGAAAAAAAAATTATCAATATTTCTTCTTTTTATTTTTTCAATCTCTTCCTATTCTCAAGCTATGACTTCAATTTATAGTTTTGAAGTAGACAACCCAAAAGATGTTCAGGTAATTGTTTCAAAAATGACAAAATATTTCGAAACTGATTTTGCAAAAGCTGGTTCAGTTTCGGTTGAAATAGTTGATGAGCATTTTAATGGAATAGAAAAATCTAATTTATCATTTGTTTATAAATTTAACAGCATTGAAGAAATGCAAAATGAATATGCTAGAGCCAACTCCTCAGAAGAATATGAAAAAATAAACACAACTATAAGCCAACTAGTTAAAGAAAATTCACAAACTCTGTTAAGAAGTTTAACTGGTGGTAAGGGTCAAGGTGAAACAGGAGTTAGTATGGTTTTTGTTTTAAAAGTTAAAAATCCTTACACATACATGAATGCTTACAAGCGTCTTATTACCTCTATGGAAGAAAATGGAAAATCAAAATTATTTACAGAATATGGTTTAAGCGAAGTTTTTGCTGGTGGACAAAATGACGTTGGAGCGACACACCATGCCGTTATAGGTGCAATAGACATGGTTAGTTTAGTTAGTGGTTTAGACGAACTTTTTAGCAGTCAAGAATTCAAATTATTCACAGGAAAAGTAACAGGAAATCGAGAAATTCTATCACGTAAAACTGTTGTTAGACTAGCAGCATTTAATCAATAAAAAATATTATGAAAAAACTAATTCTAATTATATCTATTATAATCTTAGGTTGTGACACTACTGAATCTAATCAGAGTAATCAATGGAGTTTTGATAGTTCTGATGGAGACTACATTCAATGGGATGGAGAAAATTCCATTGCAAATGAAATGTTACACCATGCCTTTAAGCATATGTACAATTTCGAAAACGAAAAATCTATAACATTTTTTGAAAAAGTTCTAGAATATGATCCTTCATTATTTGGGCCCCATGTAGTATTAGCTGGATTTTCTATTGAGGGGTCTGAGAAACAAAAAATGCATATTAAAAAAGCAAAAGAACTTGTTACAGATAACAATGAAACTTCCAAAACATTTGTTTCAATGCTCGATTTAGAAAGAGGGGAAAATTGGCCTTTAGTCACTTCAGGGGCTCATGACATTTGGAAAAAAATGCGGGAACTAGAGCCAAAAGGTAAGCTAATTCATTTTTATTATGCTTTCACCAATCCCAATTCAGGTCAACGAATTACTGAAATGGAATTATTGCTTTCCGAAATCAAGGACCAAAAAGGGGACCCAAATTCTCTTCCAACAAGTGGAGATCATTCCTTTATGATTCCTCCAATTATAAATTCACTGGGATATTTCTATTATGGTATTGGTGAGAAAGCAAAAGCTAAAACTCTTTTTGATGAATACTTAAATTTATATAAAGGATATAATGCATATGATTCTATGGGAGAATTCTATTACAACGAAGGTGACATGGAAAACGCTTTAAAATATTATAAAAAAGCAATTGAAATGTATCCCTCAGCATCTAATGCAAAATCAATGATGATTAAAATTGTTGAGTCAGAAAAAGTTTAATTTTTTTTTCCAATATTTAATCTATATCCTAAAAATACCTCCATTCCATGATTTGGTGCATACGCGTAAGATGTGTCAAAATATGGGCTAAACCCTTTTGAAGCATTGGGGTCGTTATAGCCAACTAATGGAGATTCTTTTTGTCTAAAATTAAATATATTAAGCATCCCAAAATATATTTCATTTTTATTATTTAAAATTCCATTTATATTAACGTTGTGTATACTGAATGGTTTACTTTTAGTTGGTCTGGCCACAGAGCTTACAACTCCACTGTCATCCATATCAAAAACAGTTGGTAATTGCATTACCCCTACATAATTAGAGGAAGAACTGATAGACCATTTTTTATTAATTGGAACTTTCAAATTAAACCCTCCACTCCATCTAGGGGAGTGCTCCATATCAAAAAAAATCTCTGTACTATTTTTAATTTCAGTGTATCTAACGATTTGATGATTAAATGTTAAAGAAAAAGCAACCCCATTTAAAAATGTATGATTCAATGCTCCACTTATTCCTTTTGAGTAAGCGTGTCCATCTGAATTTTCATAAATAATAAAATTTTGATTATCATAATTTGGAATTATTTTATTTGAAAAATAAGTGTAAAAAAGATCTAAATCTATATTTCCAGAACCATTTAAACCTGTATAAATATAGTTTGTATTAAAAATTAGACTTTTGGATTCTTCTGGTTTTAAATCTTCTAAAATTTTTACTTCTCTTTGACCTGTTATAAACGCGTGATCTTCAGTAAATAAATTGACTAATCTAAATCCTGTTCCTGCGTTCAATCTAAATGACAGCCATTCTCCAGGATTATATTTCATGTGAAAACTGGGAGCATAAATATAGCCATGTTCTTTAAAATGGTCTATTCTAAGACCACCAATTAAAGAGATTTTTTCGGATGGTTTGTATTGATCTTGAACTAGTAAGCCAGGGATTAATTGGTTTGAATTTTTATTAATAATTGTTCCATTAACAACAGACTGCGTGGCTATGGTGTTATCATCATATAAGTTGTTTTTAATAGAAGCTCCAAATAAAAAATCATGATTTCCATAATTCCTGTCTAATGTGAACTGAGAGAAAAAGATATCTTGATTTGCCTGGTAATAATCAGACCCATAATAGCTGTTTTGATCATGCTTTGAGTAAGAATAATTTACTTCAAATCCATTGGTGAAAGCAAATTGATATTTGCCAAATAATTCAAAACGATTTGTATAAATACTTTCACCATAAATCTTATTATCACCTCTAATTTTTTTATAATTATTATTGATTAAATATTCTTTTACTCCATTTCTTCTATCTTCAAAATAGTATCTGGCCGAGATAATAAATTCTTTTTTAGATTCTCTATAAATATTCCATTTATTAAAAATTGAAAACCGGCTTAGATTAATGTCATCTCCAAAACCATCATTATTATAATCATCATAATCACTTTTCCGATCCCAATTCACTCCGAAATAACCATATGATTTTCCAATATTAGGAGTTAAAGCCAAATTTAAAAAGCTCTCTTTGTGAGAAGTACCCTGAACATCTAAAGACAGAAAAGGTTGATCTTTAGGGTTCTTGGTTATGATATTAATTACGCCAGCAACTGCTTCGGATCCATACAAAGTACTGCTTGGTCCTTTGACAATTTCTACCCTATCTATTATCATATTTGGTATTCCGTTAAGACCGTATACTGACGCTAAGTTTCCGTACATGGGAATACCATCCAATAATACCGATGTGTAAGGGCCTTCTAATCCATTTATACTTATTGAATTTGTATAACAAACTCCGCAGGCTATTACTTCTTGTGCTCCATTCACAAGCTGAACTATTTCAGTGATATTTGCTCCTCCAGAGGGGAGAAATGAATTTATTTTTTTACTTGTTATTACGTTGACTTTCACCGGGGATTCTGTTACATACTCATCTTTTAAAGTTCCTGTAACTACCACTTCGTTCAAACCGTTTATATCCTCCTCTAAAACTATACGCAAGTTTTTTAAATCAAACGAAGAGTCGTTTAAAGAAATTTTTTGTGAAATATGACCTAAAAATGAAACAAAAAGTGTTTTATGAATGCTAAGGTCTACCTCTAAATTAAACTCCCCATTTTCGTCAGCCATTACGCCCAAATCGGAATCTAGTATACTCAAACTGGCATAACTTAATACTCCAAAGTCTGAATTTACAAAACCTTTTAATTCAGTAACTTGAGAATATGTGAATGTAGATATAAAAAAAATAAAAAAATATTTCATAAAAAAAATTAAAAAAAATTAAAAAAAATAATAATACTATCCAAGAGCTACATCTAATACCATCATTACTATAAAGCCTCCAATAAAGCCAAGTGTGGCTATATCCGTATTTTTGTCCTGTTGGGTTTCAGGGATTACTTCTTCCACTACAACAAAAATCATTGCACCGGCTGCAAAAGCTAATGCATAAGGCAATATTGGAGTGAAAAAAGTAACAGCAACTGCTCCAATAACTGCTGCAATTGGCTCTACAATTGCTGAAGATTGTCCATACATAAAACTTTTCCACCTGCTCATTCCTTGTCTTCTAAGCGGCATAGAAACAGCTATTCCTTCTGGAAAATTTTGAATTCCAATTCCAATAGCAAGCACAACTGCTCCAGTGATTGAAGCTTCTGGTATTCCCGCGGCTACCCCTCCAAACAAAACTCCAATAGCAAGACCTTCAGGTATATTATGTAATGTAATGGCTAGAACCAGTAAGGTTGTTCGATGCCAAGGAGTTTTAATTCCTTCTGATTCTTTAAAATTAATATGAATATGAGGGAGTACCTTATCCAATGCAAAAATAAATAATGCGCCAAGTGCAAAACCAATTGCAGCTGGAATAACCTTAACAAAGCCTTCACCTTCTGACATTTCTATTCCAGGAGCTAGTAAACTCCAAAAACTTGCAGCAACCATTACTCCTCCAGTAAACCCTAGCATTCCATCTAAAACAACCCTATTCATCGTTTTAAATAAAAACACAAAAGAAGCTCCTAAAGCAGTCAGCCCCCAGGTAAATAAGGTGGCGATAAACGCACCCAAAACCGGATCTAAACTTTTAAAGAAAGTAATAATATCTTGAAACATAATTATATTTTAGTTAAATAAATGTTGTTAGCTGACTTCATTGAAATAGTTAGATTAGTTTCATCCATTCCTATGAGTAATGAATCATCAAAATCTTCAATATGAAGAATTTTAATATTTGAACCTAAAGCAATTTTCCTTTTATCTAAAAACTTTAGAAAAGCTGAAGAAGAATCTTTTACACCAACAAAAGTTCCTTTATCTCCAATTTTCAACTCTGATAATAAAAATTTTGTTGTGTATTTGATAAACCCAGCTATATTTGGAATAGGATCTCCATGAGGATCCTTTTTAGGATATCCCAAAAACTTATCTAACTCGTTGGTAAGTTTTTTTGATTTAATATGCTCTAACTGTTCTGCGACTTCGTGCACTTCTGACCAATTAAAATTTAGTTTTTCGACTAAAAAAACTTCCCATAAACGGTGCTTTCTAATAATATTTAAAGCTGTTTTCCTTCCATCTTCGGTTAACAAAGCACCTTGATATTTTTTATATGTCACCAATTCCTTATCGTATAATTTTTTTAGCATATCAGTTACAGAAGGTGCTTTTGTCTTTAGACTTTGAGCAATTGAATTGGTATTAACCCCTGTTTTATCATCAACCGAAAGGTGATAAATAGCTTTTAAATGATTTTCTTCTGCATAAGATAACATGACCACAAATATATAATATTTTTAGGAATAAATAAAAATATTTTTAGTTAAGTCTAAAAATTTGACAGAACTAATTTTGTATCTTTGATTTTATAAATTCAATGGAATTAGAATTCGACTATATAATTTGTGGAGGTGGAGCCTCTGGTCTTTCAATTGCCTCTGGCCTTTCTAAGGATCAGTATTTTTCAAATAAAAAAATTTTGATAATTGATCCTGAATTTCCAAAAAAAATAGATGACAGAACTTGGTGTTTTTGGGAAAACGAAAAAAGCGATTGGGATCCTTTAACATTTCACAAATGGGAAAAAGTAATTTTTAAAAGCCCAGGAATTAATAAAGTTATTTCTTTGAATCCCTTAAGGTATAAGATGCTTAAAAGCATGTCTTATTATAATCAAGGAAATAAAATAGTTTCCAAAAACACAAACATTCAGTCTTTAAAAGATACGGTTTTAAGTGTTCAGGATAAAGGGACTCATTGTGAGGTTAAAACAGAAATCGGTCTTTACAAATCAACCAAAGTGTTTAATAGTATATTAAACTGGGAGTTATTAAAAAATAACTCTAAATATCCTCTTTTAATTCAACATTTTGAAGGATGGTTTATTAAAACTAAAGAAGATGTGTTTGATAAAAATGAAGCAACGTTCATGGATTTCACTATTGAACAAAATTCCAATACTAGATTTATGTACGTATTGCCTTTTTCAAAAAGAGAGGCGCTGGTTGAATACACTTTATTTTCAAAAGATATTTTAGATAAAAAAGGATATGAAAATTCTATTATTAATTACTTAAAAAAATCTGGAATTAAAAACTATACGATAACTAACAAGGAATCGGGAGAAATCCCAATGACAGGCTTTCCTTTTCATAAACAAAATTCTAAAAATGTACTTTATATTGGCTCAGCAGGTGGCTGGAGTAAGCCAAGTACGGGATATACATTTAAAAATATTGAAAGAAAGAGCAAAACACTTTTAAAATTTTTAAAAGAACATGATGACTTCAAACAATTTTCTAGAAGAACAAGATTTTGGTTTTATGATTTAATCTTTTTAGATGTATTATATCAAAACAACCACTTGGGAAGAAAACTATTTACTCAAATGTTTAAAAACAATCATCCCAAGTTGATTTTTAAATTTTTGGATGAAAAAAGTAATTTTTTTGAAGAAATAAAAATTATGTCTAGCTTTTCTGTAGGAATATTTTTAAAAACTATTTCCAAAAGACTTTTTAATCTATAAATCTCTTCTCATTAGATTATTAGAAAAATTAATAAAATTGTTTTTCTTAGTTTGATCAAAACTCAAACAATTAATTAATTTAATTGCTTTTTTAGTGTACTGATCAACAAGTTCCAAGGAAGATACGTCTGCTTTTGTTTCAACAAATAAAGAGGTGATTTTATTTATTTTGTTTTCAGATGAGTTTTCTTTTGAACTATATAATTCTAAAATTTGTTTTTTTTGGAATTCGGTCGAATTAGCAATTGCCATATGATACAAAACAGTTTTTTTATTTTCTAATATATCTCCTCCTATTTTTTTTCCAACTTTGTTTTGTTGACCAAAAGTATCTAAGTAATCGTCTTGAAATTGAAATGCCAAACCAAGGTTAATCCCGTACTTATATATAAATTCTTGATCTTCTTTTGAAGCATTGGCAATGACAGCTCCCATTTTTAAAGAACAGCCCAAAAGAACAGCTGTTTTAAATTCAATCATCTTTATATATTCTTCAAACTCAACATTTGATTTCAACTCAAAATCCATATCCATTTGTTGTCCTTCACATACTTGTTTTGCTGTTTTATTTAGAAGCTTATTTAATTCCAAATAAATCTTTGAATCATAACTTTCCAATAGTTGGTAAGCCATTATTAACATTACATCACCTGACAGAACACCAGAATTAATTCCCCATTTTTTATGTACTGTTTCTTTCCCTCGTCTAGTATTTGCAGAATCCATTATGTCATCATGAATAAGAGTGAAGTTGTGAAATAACTCAATTGATAGCGCTGCTTTAAGAGCCATTTTTGGATGGCAATTGAACGAGGAGCAAGACAAAAGGGCTAGAACTGGACGAACTCTTTTTCCACCAATATCTAATATATATTTAACAGGATCATATAATGAGTCTGGCTTATCTTCAAAAGAAACTTTTTTTAATCCCTCTTCAAGCATTTCATTATAATCCTTAAACGATTCCATCATTTTGTTTTTTACAAAAATACACTAATAAGATTTTAAATAAATATTAACTTATGAATGATACTTTGGAAACTATTTGCGTATTGTTAGTTTCCTGCTTATATTTGCACTCCAAAAAATAAAGTTTGAAAGAATTAATTTTAGAAAAAACCAGGGAGCTTTTTTTGACCATTGGATTTAAAAGCGTGACAATGGATCAAATTGCCAATGCAATGGGGATTTCTAAGAAAACCATTTATAATTTTTTTGAAAATAAAACTGAGCTTGTAAAAGCGGTGACCAGTTATATGTTTAATAGTATAACCAAAGGAATCACTGAAATTAAAAAAACATCCGATAATCCAATTAGCGAAATATATGATGTTAATCTGTTCTTAATAAAGTATTTAAAAAAAGAAAGTGTTTCCCCTTTATATCAGTTAGAAAAATATTACCCTTTAATTCATAAAGAAATTAATAAAAAACAATTTGACTTTATTACAAAATCGACAACAGGGTCTCTTAAAAGCGGTATTAAACTTGGTTTATTTAGAATGGATATTAAAATAGACTTTATCTCTAGACTATATTTTAAAGGTATGATTGGAATTAGAGATCTCGACACCTTTCCTACTAAATTATATGATCCTATCAACTTGAAAATTGATTTTATTGAATATCACTTAAGAGCTATAGTTACTGAAAAAGGGTTGAAAAAATTAAATCATTTTATTAATAAATAATGAAGAAAACAGGTCTACTTATATTTCTAATCTTATACTCCCTTAGTTTAAAAAGTCAAGATTCATTCACACTAAACCAAGCCATTGAGTTTGGATTAATTAATAACAGCGTTTCAAAAAATGCAGCAAACGATGTTAAAATTGCTAATGCAAAAAAATGGGAAACAATTACTACTGGCCTCCCTCAAATCAACTCTTTTATTGAATATAATAACAACATTAAACAACCTGTATCTTTAGTTCCTGCAGAATTTTTTGGTGGAAGCCCTGGTGAATTTACTGAATTATCTTTTGGAACAAAACAAACAATTGATGGTTCTGTTACATTATCTCAGCTGTTATTTGACGGGTCCTATTCCGTTGGACTAGCATCCATAAAACTTTATATGGACATTGCCTACAAAGTAAAAATAAAAACTGACCAAGAAGTAAAAAAGTCAATTATTGTCGCATATTGCAATGCGCTTGTAAGTCAGGAAAGGATTGCAATTTTAAAAAGAAATCTTTCAAATATCAAAAGCAATTTAGATGAAATTGAAAAAATTTACAACAATGGTCTTACTGAACTAGAAAATGTAGAACAGCTTAAGATCACTTACGGTTCAATTAAAAATTCACTTGACTATTCAATTAAATTGAATAAAACCTCTTTAAACCTATTAAAACTCATTATAGGATACGATATTGAAAAAGAAATTGATTTAAGCAATAGTTTACAAGATTTAACGCTTAAAAATATACTTGAAAAAAAATCTAAAGAAACTTTTAAAATAGAAAAAAATATTGATTTTCAAATGGCTTTAAATAATACAAAATTTCAGCAGACTTTGTTAACGCTTGAAAAATCAAAAGCTCTTCCAACTTTAAGGGCATTTATAAAGGGAGGTTATAATGGCAATAATAATTCATTCGAGTTTTTTAAACCTAACCAAAAGTGGTATGGGTATACTTTCGCTGGATTTTCATTGTCTGTTCCAATTTTCAGTTCTTTAAGAAAATCTGCTATAACTCAACAAGCTAAAATAGAATTCGAAAAATCAAAAATTGATTTTTCTGAATCAAAAAAGAAAATTATTATACAATTAGATAATGCTAATAGCGAATATCAATATGCCGTGAATTCATACACTAATGCAGCTGAAAACGTTAAACTAGCAGAAAAAATTGAAAGAAAAAATCAAATTAAATTTTTAGAGGGATTAATATCGGGATTAGAACTAAGACAAGCTCAAATGCAACTTTATTCCATTCAAAACCAATTACTACAATCAATGCTAGAGGTTATCAATAAAAAAACCAACCTTGAAATAATTTTAACTCAGAATTAATTTTAAAATGAAAAAAACACTTATACTCTTTATCATCGTTTCAATCTTGTCATGTGAAAACATTCCCACACTTAAAACTGTATTAGAATCAAATGATATGGAGCAAATAAAACTTAAAAGAAAAGAAATTGCAGCTTCACAACAGGATTTAATTAATAAACTTCAAATCATAGATAATAAGTTGGAGGAATTAAATACTAATCCGCAACTTCCGATTGTTAAAGTTGTAACAGTTTCTGCCGTAAAATTTGACCATTTTGTTCAAGTACAAGGCAGTGTTAAATCTGATGAGTTAATAAATATTTTTCCGGAATTTTCTGGTGTTATTAAAAATATTTATGTGAAAAGTGGAGATATAGTAAAAAAAGGACAGCCTTTAATAAAAATTGATGATGGTGGACTAAAAGAGCAATTATCTCAACTTGAAATACGGTTTGAATTAACTAAAACAACATTTGAAAGACAGAAAAGGTTGTGGGATCAAAAAATCGGAAGTGAAATTAAATTTTTGGAAACCAAATCAATTTATGAAATTCAAAAACAAGGTATAAACCAATTAAAGAGACAAATTAAAAAAACATTAATTGAAGCTCCTTTTAGTGGAACTATTGATAATGTAGTAGCAAAAAAAGGAGAAGTTGTTTATCCGGGTAAGTCTAATCTTATGATGCTTTTAAACTTAAATAATTTATATATTGAATCAAACGTCCCTGAAAAGTACATCTCAACTATTAGTTCTGGGAATAAAGCTGTTGTTCACTTTCCTTTACTTAATAAAACTATTTTAACAACAGTTAGACAATCCGGTAATTACATAAATCCAATTAATAGGACATTTAAAATAGAAATGGATATTAAAAAAAATAATTTAAATATAAAACCCAATTTAAATTCCAAAGTAAATATCAACGACTACTCCAACAAAGAAGCATTAATGATAAATCAAAATTTCATTAGCATTGATAGTAACAACAAAGAGTACGTTTACAAAATGTACAATAAAAATAACAAAACTTATGTGTCTAAAACATCTATCGTTACTGGAAAAAATGATGGTGTAAATGTAGAAGTTCTTTCAGGACTGAACTCTAGTGATAAAATAGTTTCTGAAGGAATTAGAAAATTAGTAGATAATGCACAAGTTCAAATAATCAATTAAAAAATAAGAAATTGAACAATAAAGAAAAAGAATTTGCACCATCATCTTGGGCTGTAAATAACAGCACAACAATGTATGT
>Ga0075444_10001345_pt1 | contig 15107 bp, 13 predicted proteins | sample CoawatmetaG01DNA_FD_76836 | JGI IMG/M metagenome (GOLD analysis project Ga0075444, IMG submission 76836) | Marine microbial communities from the West Antarctic Peninsula - Coastal water metaG017-DNA | ecosystem: Environmental > Aquatic > Marine > Coastal | place: Atlantic Ocean: West Antarctic... | reverse complement strand
GCTATTACTTCTACATGAGCTTTATCCCGCAGTTCATTTTGTTGATCTTACCGATGACATTGTTCAATTGGCTTTGGGGCAAGTTGATGGTCAAAGATCACACCAACAAGAAGTTGTTGGGCATTGGTATCGTTGTCAATCTTCTTATTCTTGGCGTTTTTAAATATGCCAATTTCTTTGCTGATTCGTTTGGCGCTGTGGCTAAGTTGGCTACTAGCAAGGCGATGCATTTTGACTTGCATATCATCCTGCCTTTAGGCATCTCTTTCTTCACGTTCGAGTTCATTCACTATTTGTTTGAGATTTATCGCGGAAAAAAACCGATTGATTCATTTGTTTTGTTTGCTCTTTTCGCCGCCTTCTTCCCCACCCAGATTGCTGGTCCAATCAAGCGTTATCCTGATTTTGTCGAACAGATGCAGGCCGATAATAAGATCAAGCTGTCGTATTTTGATGAGGGTGTTCCCCTCATAATTATTGGTATGGCGAAGAAATTGCTTCTCGCGGACAATCTCGCTGTCTTCGTGCAAATGGGAGTAGGCGCGCCTTCCAACTACAGCGGGCTAGAGTTATGGCTGTTTGCCTATGCTTTTGCTTTCCAAATTTACTTCGATTTTTCTGGTTATACCGATATCGGTCGAGGATCAGCCATGCTATTTGGCTATCACATACCAATCAATTTCAATATGCCTTATATTGCTAGCAACATGTCTGATTTCTGGCGGCGATGGCACGTCTCTCTTTCTACTTGGCTGCGCGACTATCTCTTTATTCCGCTGGGTGGTTCTCGCGGAACCAGGCTTCAAGTTAATCGTAACTTGTTCTTGACCATGGCCCTGGGGGGTCTTTGGCACGGAGCATCCTGGAACTTTGTCGTTTGGGGTGTGTTTCACGGTTTGGCTCTGATTGTGCATCGCGAATTTTCTATGTGGAAAGAATCAACGGTTGCCCTTAAGAACTTTCTTGGTCAAAAAGTAGTTGCTTTTATTTGGCGTTACTTTTCAATCTTTTTGACTTTTCAGGCTGTTTGTATAGGTTGGGTATTCTTCCGCATTCAAGATATTGGCTTGGCGTGGGTTATGGTGCGGCGCATGCTGACCTTGAGACCGATGTTTAGTATGCCGGCCCCGGAACATTTCATTGTTATGAAGCCGGATTTGCCTGTGGTGGTGCCGGTTGTGATGATTATGGTTGCGCTTCTTCTGCTTACAAATTTACCGATTTCAGCCTTGAACGAGAGGAAAGTTTTTCAGAATTTGCCAGCATTTATTAAAGCAGCCTACTGTGCTGTTTTGATTCTAGCAATCGTGACCTTCTTACCTGATACGTCTCAGCCGTTTATATACTTCCAGTTTTAGTCTAGTTCTTGTTTTAATCTTCAATTTTCTCTTTGCTTTGAACTTTAAGGCGCTTTTGAGCGTTTTTATAGCTATGTGAGCATTGGGGTTAAGGCCATGATCGAATCGTTTGCTTTGTTTTTGGGGCCGGTTTTTGGCGCGTGCACTAGTTTCGAGATGTCGTGTATTGTTGCGGGTGTCTTTTTTTCAGTTTCTTATTTTTTTGTGCTGGGTCTTTGGATTATTGCCAGTCAGACATCATCTAGTTAAGCCCTATCTAAGGTCTGCTTTTGTAAATAGTGATTTACTTGACATGTGATTGACTGTCTTAAGGTGATTTTGGCAAGCGAAATTTGAGCAGGTTTGGCCCGCGAATATTGAGCAGGTCATTTAGTGGCTGCATTAGCTTTTGACCTCGTTTCTGGAATTGCTGTTTCTGCCGCTGAAGCTTTCTTCTTTCGTCTGACACTTTCTTTGAATCGGTAGCTTTCTCCGTTCATTGGCACGATTTGGCACCGGTGGACCAAGCGATCCAACAGAGCATTGGTCAACTGCTGCGTGCCAAAAACACTAGTCCAGTCTTTGAACTCAAGATTAGTTGTGATGATGGTTGAGCAGCGTTCGTACCTTGAGCTGATCACTTGGAACAGTAAGTTGCCACCGTCTTGCTTGCAATCAGTCATGCCAAGCTCGTCAAGAATTAGCAAATCATATCTGGCAAGCTGCTGTTGCAGACGAAAGACTTGCCTGGCATCTCGTGCCTCAAGCAGTTGATGCACAAGCTCTCCAACGCTGTAGAACCTAACTTTCTTGCCGTTAGCGCAGGCTTCGACACCAAGCGAAATGGCGAGATGTGTTTTGCCTGTGCCGTGGCCGCCGAGAAACACAAGATTCTCAGCACTAGCGAGATATTGGCCAGTAAATAGCTGCAGGACCATGTTCTTGTCCAGTGACGGAATCTCATCAAACTTGAACTGGTCAAGAGTCTTCATTGCCGGGAACCGTGCTTTGGCAAGCCTTTCTTTTCTGGTGTTCTCTTCTCTTGCCTGTAGCTCTTGTTCTGAAAGGCAGCAAAGATATTCTTCGTAGCTGACTCGATTGGTTTCAGCTTCCTTGGCCAGCAATTCGTAGTTCTTGACCATGGTTGGTAGCCGCAGTCGTTTCAAATATTGATCAAGCAATACAGTGCTCATTGGTGATTTCTCCTAATAAAATTTGGTATCTAGCTGTCTCTTCAAGCTTGACGGAGTACTCTCGTAAAGCTGGGCGTTCGGCCATGTCTAGAGGTGTCATTTCTGCCCTAGTGGCGAAACGAGCCTGAGCAACGACTTGTAGAATGGCATCGGCACTGATCAGTCCGACTGCCGCACAATCACGTATGGCCTTCGCTGTTAGAGCTGCTCCGTGCTGCATGTGGCATCTCAAAACTCGCACATAGTCCTTCCCGCCTTCCGATGGCCCTTTCTGCTCTACCAGGCGTTCGTAGAAATTCCAGTAACCAGCCGGCCACTCAGTCTGTAGTAGAGGCTTGGCAAATGGCACCGCATGCGGTTTTCTCTCAAGTTGATCAAGATAGTGTTCTGCATGCAAACAGTAGCGGTCCTTCCTGTAGCTCCTCTCGTGCTCTGCAATTACCTCCAAATTAGTTGAGAAAACAATCTTGTCTAGATAGGCGCGCACTCTGAGCGGCCTACCGACAAACTTCTGCGGCACAGAATATCGATTCGAGTCATATCCAACCGTCTGATACGTGTCTGCAATCACACAGTGCCTTGCCGTGCCACCATCAAAACGTCGCTCGGGCAGCGTGAGCAGCGAGCGCTGCTCACGCTCAAAGGCCTGGTCGATCGTTTCGCTCTCACCACCAACCGTTCGCTCACCATCAGCAATACAGCGCTTTACCAATTTCTCGTTCAGATCCTCGATTCGTTCCACCTTTGGCACAGGCACTAGCCAGTTCCTTCGGCTGAACCCAATTCCGCCCTCAACACCTCCTTTCTCGTGGGCGCCTTCGAGGCCAACCGTGCAGAAATTACTTTCAAATGAATAGAAGCCCATTAGCTCTTTGAATTTTTTGGTTAACGTCCGATCCTTGCCCTTACCAACCCGAACCACCGCTAGCCCTAAATTGTCGTAGGTGAGTCGCTCTGGCACCCCTTGAAAGAACTCAAACGCCCTAACATGAGCTTCCATGAACGATTCCATGTTTGCGGCTCTCACCGCCATCACGAACTTCTTCCGCGAATAGTTCAGACGCATCTCAAAGATGTGCACCTTTGTTCGTTCGCCGTCGATGTCTGCATACGACTCACCAAAGTCAACCTGCGCATCTTTGCCAGGCTTGAACTGAAGCGGTAAAAATACAGCCTGCCCAGGCTTGTTCTTGATATCCGCGACAATCTTTCGCACCGTTCGATAGGAGCCTGTAAATTGGTGCTCATCGACTAGTCGTTCAAAAATGCGTTTTGCTGTATGCTTTTGCTTGCGGGGTGCGTTCCGGTCGTCCTCTAAGATTAACCGAACGTGCTCCTTCCATTTATCAGCAACTGGTTTGCCGCGCGGCTGGGTCGCTCTGTATTTAGGAGCATCGCAGTCCTTGATGTATTTACTAACAGTATTGCGTGAGATGCCTAGCTCTCTCGAAATCCAGCTGATGCTTTTGCCTTGCCTTCGGTGTAACAGTCGAATCGATGCCCACGCATCTTGATCTAACATTCTTGCCGTCGCTTTTCTAGGCCCCGTTGTTAGGGGCCCTTCTATTATCGGCGTGAATCTAAAACTGCTCAATTTTGGAAGGCCATTTGCCAAATATCTGCTCAGTTTTAGATTGCCATAATCAGCTTTACCCGAGATTCAGAAAGAGTGGGCGCTTTTTCGCACCATATCTAAGATGGTATTTGCTGCACAGTTGGTGCAAGGGGTGTGTCTTGACCGATTCATTTAACTACACTGGTTCTTATATAATCGCAGGCAGCGATAGTGTCCCTGAGGAGTCTGTGAGCTCTCTATCCAAGCATGTTAATCCAGCAGTGCGACGCAGGCTCGCCGAGAACCCCTCAACACCCACTGAAATCCTGATGCTCTTGGCGCTCGATGAAAATACGGAGGTGCGAGCAGGCCTTGCCTGGAATACCACAGCGCATGCCGATATTCTAAAACGTCTCTGCTTAGACCCTGACGTTAACGTACGATTAGCTCTGACAGAGAATCACAGGCTTCAGAAGGAGTTACTGGAACTGTTAGCAAACGACGAGAACCCATATGTACAACACCAAGCAAAACGATCGCTGGAGGTAGTTGCTCTGGAAGCGCAACTAACAAATGAATCCTTTTGCTCTTTGGAAGGAGATGAAGCGAAACTTGGTGAGCTGATTGTGACGCTTGGGCTGCTGAATGAGGAGTCAATGCGACTCTTTATCGAAAGAGCTAAGGATAAGGGTCTACCACTGGGCAATGTTTTGATTCGTGACGGTGGTCTGCCGAAGTCAATTGTCGCAAAGGCGTTGCGAATGCAGTGCCGTGTGCGCGAAAATCGCATTACCTTTGAACAGGCAATTGCTGAGCTGCGGTCGAATATTCATTCTGACACTTTCCGGTGTTCGTGAGTGAGGGGCAAGCTGACGGAGAACCGTACAATGCCGCTGTCGGTCTGAATAGCCGCTAGGGAGCCACCATGTTCTTCTATCACTTGTTTGATTAGATAAAGTCCAAGTCTGGTTGACCAGCCGTGCTTTAAATTGCGGTTTTCTAGTGGCGAGCAAAATAGATCTTCAGGTAGTGGCGCTGTGCTCATGTTCTCTGTCTGTACTAAAACCATGCTTTCATTTGAATCAATGCTCACCCGAACACGCGCCTGCTTATTTGCGGAGTATTGAAGCGAGTTGTCGATTATGTTAGTAAAGGCGTGAGTGAGTGCCTTCTTGTTTGCGAGAACTAATGGTTGCTGGGTTTCGAGTGGGACAAAGTCAATCGCGCTGCCTAGATCCATGAATTCTTTAAGAAAGTTTGTAGCGTCGCAGACGATTTCATTTGCGTCCAAAACTTCTGTGGATTTGACTGAGGTTGTGCCACTGTCGGATTTGTAGAGGGTTAACATATCTGTCAAGCTAGACAGTACTCGAAAGTTTGTCTCCCTGCAAGATGTTAATATTTGCTGCTGTACTGCATTTACTGGGCCAATTCTTTCTTCAGCCATTTGCCCAAGTATCCTTGGAATACCGATAAGTGGTGATTTGAGATCGTGCGCTAACAGTGCAGACCATAACTCGAGAGTTGATTCACTAGTAACATCGCGTTGTGTTCCCACCCAGTGAGCAAGTTGTCCCTCTTGATTGAATACAGGTTGAACAGTTACCTTGCATAAATAAGCGGACCTATCTTTTCGGGAATTGGTTACTCTCGCTGTGCACGGTCGTCTTTCTCTAAGGGCTGAGCGTATGCTATCTAGACCGACTTGTTCATTGCGAGCACCATGCATGAATCTAGGGTTCTTTCCTATTATTTCTTCGAGGGAGTAGCCCGACAATTTTAAGTAAGCAGGATTGGCATAAGCAATAACATTATCGTCGCTTAGTGCGTTTGTTATCACAATGGGGCAATCAGCTGCTTCTATTGCAGTGCGCAGCAAATTTGGATAAAACTCGTGCATGTTTCCTTTCTTCTTTTCCGTAGCTTCTAAAACAGATAACTTTTAGAAAGAGAGTTTTCGAGACTACGTCAAATCAGAGCTAAATAAGACTAAAAATTTGGACAATATATATGTAAGCTGAATCCTTCTATCCTAATCCTGTAATACGTTCTAAGGTTACGACATGCTGGAACTATTGCGCAACTGCGCAACTGTCTGTATTTGATTTATTCCCGAATAATCGCTCTGTCTTTCGCTTAATTAAGTTAGGCAAAGAGAGTAATACCTGGCTTAACTTTGCGATAGCTGTTCTGTTTCCTTGTTCTTGACGGCTTGATTGATAGGAAACGCAATAGCACCTTACTTGGTGCTACTGCGAGCTGGGAAGAGAAGCTAATTTAGTGAATTGACAAATGGGCAATGGTGGTTTTGGCACAAATGCGCAGCGCATGGGAATCTATTTGATCTAGCGTTTGACAAAGTGAGTAGAAATCTTTACTGACTCGGGCTCTATCTGAATGATCGTCTCTTATACTGCCAACGGTTCTAAGAATGTCGAGCACAGAAATGCGCCTTCTTGGATGTGTTAGTTGGTAGCCACCGTTGGTACCTCTGATGCTTGTAACCAGACCAGCTTTTATTAGCGGCTTAAGTACTTTTGGGATATAGGCTATGGTGATCTTTGTTCTCTCCGAGATTTCTGAAGAAGCCAGTCGTCGTCCGTTATTTCGATACAGCAGCACAACCACTCGCAGTGCATACTCAGCTCCTTTGGGAATCAAAATGCGCCTCCAGCGCCATACTTGGCGCGAACTGTATCGGACCACCAAGGTCAACTATTTTGAAGCCGTTTTTTGCTCCGGTGCTGTTCTGAAACTGAATTAAATGGAGCGAAAACGTACTATATAAATGTAACTAATTTCCTTCTATTGCAACCCTATCAAAGGTTTTAAGGGTACACGATCGTGCATCTGTTGCGCAACTACGCAATAGCTGAGCTTAATTTCTTACCTAAAATCGTTAAATTTTTTTTCCTAGATATCCATAGGGGAAATTGACTAATTTAGGGCGCTACCAGGCATGAGCAGAACCAAATAGTGATCTAGGTACCAAATTCTCTTAACCTACTCTTAGTGACAAGAGGTGGACACTGCGAAGGGTACCCTAACGAGGGAGTATTAGCGATTGGAGTAAAGATATGAGATCCGCAGAGCATGCCAGCTACACACTCATTTATTATCGCTGGCTTTGATTTCGATGGACCTTTTGCCTCTTGCCTTGGCTGTAAAGAAGAGCCGGACAGATCTCTTTCGCAGGTCGCTTGTTCCAGAGCGAACGTAATGAATATGGCCTCAGTACAGACTATTAAGCTCTATCATCAGGCTGAGCTAATTGGAATAATCACCAATGTATTATTCGCCACAATTGTTTGAGTCACCGCATGGGTGAAGACGGACGGACTACAAGCTTGATATTCGAGAACGTAGCAATTCTGCGCCAGCGTCATCCATGTCCTCTATTTCGACGAATCCTACAGCTCCAAAGGCCGCGTGGCAAAGCCGAACACAATCAATTACCTCTGAACTGGCTGGGTGCAGCTGCAGGCAAAGAAAATTAGTCCTTATCGGTTCCGATTGTAGCCTCATAAAGAGGAGCAGACTAATCATTTGCGAATCGTCGAAGTCGATGGTGCATAGGATTAAATCGAAGAAGTTGCAAGAAAGCGCCTGTGTGGCCTCTTTGTAGTCAGTTGCGAAGCTCGCCTGAAATATATTTTTATCCAGGACCGACTCTAGGAAATCAGCATCTACAGCAGGGGCCGCAATCAGGGCAGTTTTAGCGGCACTTGACACCAGGAGTCACCTTCTATGAACTTTGAATTAGGCTATAGTCCTTATATGGTTGTACCACGCACGAGAGTTATCTAGTGTGAGCTTGAGGATTATTTCCTGTAGAAGATTGCGCACCTGACTTGCTCCCCGGAAATTGCCCCCTCGCTGATGGTTGATTTTCCGATTTAATGAAGTCTTCTATCGGTTTATGCATAACGCTAATGCTCCTCTGCTCAGATTGCTGAATTAGCGAAGGCAAGACTCGCTAACAACAAGCCTATCTACATGAGTTTGCAAAAGCTATCTGTGTCCGGTTCGTTTGATTACCAGCGCAAGGCATTATGTGCTGAGGCTATTGAAAAAGGACTGTGCGATTGTACAGCCTTGTCGTCTTCTATGTGCCGGGTGACGAATTTGCCTTGTCCAATTGATGTCTACTTGGCGATGTTACTTTGTCGACATGAGGGTGACGAGCAACCGAGGAGAAGATAATGGCCAATCTTGAAACCAGCACTGATGCCAATGTGGTAAATCCAACTGAGACTGCACCTGAGGCGCCTAAGACAAACAACTTGAGTGACTTGGCGCAAGACCTGATGAGTTCTCATGCCCACCGCCCAGGCTTGGTGCAGGAAGATTTGGCCAAGGCCACTGAAGCCTTGCACGCCAACGGAGCGCTGGCTAACCTTTCTATTATTGGCTTAGACGGCAAAGATTTAATTGCTCGCGATGAGCAAGGCCAAACCCTTTTACTAGATGCAAGCAATCCTGAAAATCAACAAGTTCTCTCTTCCGATCTGGTGTCGCAACCAATTGGTACTAATGGTCGCACTGCTGAACTCGCCGCTGATGGTTCTGGTAAATACACTGTGGTTAGTGGTGACTCCTGCTGGAAGGTTGCTAACGATATTCTCACTGCTCAAGGTGTGGAGCAGCCTACCGACAATCAAATTGCTAACTACATTAGAGAGCTAGAAGTTAGCAATGGTCGCAGCTTTGCTCAGCTGCAAGTGGGCGATGAGATTAACATTCCAACCAAAATTCAAGGTGGTGAAAGCAGTCAATTTGCTGCCCCTGAAACCACAGACCCAGCTAGTACAGATACTACAAACACTGATGTTCCCAGTTCGCCAGACAGCACTGATAGTACAGATACAACTGTGCCAGCCCTTTCGCCTGAGGCGGCAAAACAGATGGAATTAGAAAAGTTTGGTATCGATAACAGCTATGCCTTAATGGCCGAGGGTTTCAGTCGGGCTGTTAAAATCAATACACCTAAGGGTATTTATTCCAAACCATCAGCCAGCCTTGATGACATTAACAACACTCTAAACCGGAATGACTTGACTGCCAATGAGAGGCTTGGTCTCGGTATGCTGCAGACTGAGTTTGACTACCTCAAGAATGCAGAAGATGGAACTATTCACTTAGCTGATCTTGACCGTGGCAAGTCGCAGCGCTATCAGGAAATCGATGCTAAGTACAGCCAGGCTCCAGCAGATACTAGCACTGATGCCAATACTTTGCCTAATTCTGGGCCTAATGCTGAGTTTGATCCTTATGCCGGCATCTTGCCTGCTGCAAGCGATAGCGCTAGCGCTCCAGAGGTTTCTGTGCCAACTGAATTGGCCTCAGCACAAGACCAAATTGATTCGAGCTTTGAGAAGATTGGTTCTGCCTATCTCAAGGCTACCCAACATGAGTCTGCTGATGGTTCTTATTCCAGTTCATCGATTAACCATGATGATATTGTTGCCGCGCTTGGTCTCACCGATTTAACAGACGCTGAGCGGGAAGGTTTGCAAATACTAGATCTGTACTATGATGTTTTCAAAAATCCTGATACTGGAGTAATTACAAGCTACGATTTGCTTCAGCATCGCCAAGCTTTGATGCAAGAAGCTGCAGATAGATTGAGTCAACCAGTGTTAGATAACACCGTGATTGCCCCTGAGCTGCCCGCTGAGATGCCAACCTCTGTTCGTTCTGAGGTTCCGGCTGAGGTTCCGGCTGAGGTTCCAGCAGCAAGCACTGAGACACCAGCAGATGAACTTTCTATGTCTTTACTTGCTCCCTTCTTCAATACAAGTAGCATCTACGAGGCTGATGACTCGATGGCCGCTTAGTTAAAAGACTTTTTTCAAGAACTTGGTGGTTTCTTTTAGACCTTTCTTGGTGCCGCCAACGGTGACGTCAACACCTTTCTTGACTCCGCCGACCGTCACCTTGGTGCCCTTCTTAACTCCACCTACTGTTACTTTCGTTGCTTTCTTCACGCCACCAGTAACGTAGCCCTCAGCGCTTGCTGGTTGTAGTGTAAAAAGAGCTATGACTAACTGAAGCAAGAACAAGCTAGCAAGAGTGTGTGATGTCATAAAAGTGCTATTCCTTAATTTAAGTACCATAAAGCTAAGTTCCATAAGCCAAAGTTCCATAGGCCTAAGTAGGTTCATTTGTACCATACTCTATCTGTTTAAAAGCCGCTATCGCCACCAGCAGAAGTATCACGTGCTCCATATTGGGCTTCACTGTAATTGCTTGCCGTTGAGGCATAGTTGGCATCGACCATATTGCCTTGGGGCTGTAAGACGGCTTGACCGTAGCTGGCCGGTGTTGCAGCCATTCGCTCCTGGGGATATTGGGCTGGCGGCGAATTAGATTGGGGCATCATGGGGTTGTAAGGTAATCTTTCATTCAAATGAATTTTGATATTGGCTACAACTTGTAATCGGCCACCCGGTAGATTATTGGCATAAAAAGTATGTTGAGTTTTGCCGACAAAATAGCGACCACCCTCAAAGCCGTGTTCCGATTCAATTACGCCTTCATAAACATCGCTGGATGTGCGGTATGTGCCGTTTGGGTTTTGATAAATTACATTGCCACGCATCATAATATTGTCGCGAATATCGGCTGGAACAGGGCACCACTGCATCCACTGAGCGTTCATTCCTTGAACACTAACCTGAATGTGCTGGCGGCCAAAGAGCCAGGGGCCAGAGTAAGATTTGGCGGCGGCGTTCAGGTCGTAATAGTGTTTGCCTGTTGATGCATCGGCGCGCAAAAGAGTGTCGGTTGATTTTGCATATAGTGCTTCTTGCTGACGAGGCAATTCTACATAGTTATCGTCTTTGACTTCAGCAGTCAGTTGCATAGTTCTGACTCCTTTTATTATTGATTTGTATGATGAGCTTTGGTGGGCCCAAAGACATTTAAGTGTTTACGCGCCATGGCGTCCGCTGCGCTTTCTTGCTTCAATTCTTTGAGCAGATCTGAGTAAGCTCTCGGTAGTTCGTATAGCTGTCGCCGATCGCTAGAGGAGAGAGCCTCATAGGTGGGAAGAATCTCTTTGAGCATCTGTTCTGCTTCGATGTTCCGTTTATGACGCTTGAGGAAGTGCGCATACTCAAGGGTGCATTCAACCAATTTGATTTTGGCATTGCGGTGATTTTCAGTGGCGGCACCAACGGCATCTTTGTAGAGCTTTTCAGCTTCTTCTACGTTGCCTGTATGATCCAGGCTACGAGCCAAGTTTAGTTGATGCACATAGGTGTCAGGATGGCGATCGCCTTTCAGCTTTGTATGAATTTGCAGAGCCTTTTTGTAGGCATCAATGGCTTCAGCGTGTTGATTTTCTTCTCCGTAGCACAGGCCCAGATAATGGTAGGCCTTGACTCTACCTTGAGGGTCATCCAACTTTGTATAGACCGCTAGCGATTGTTTGAAGTATTCAATTGCTTCTTTGTTGTAGTTGTGTTGGTAGTACATGGCAGCAATGTTGAAAAGATCTTGGGCTGTTTCTTTGTGATCTAAGCCGTAAGCTTTTTTATCTATTTCTAGCGCTTCTAGATATAAGGCCTTGGCTTCATCTAGTCGCTTCATTTCGCCATAGAGATTGGCTAAATTTGTCAGTGTTATGGCTAGTGATGTTGCACTTTTTGCTTGTCGTTTGGTTTCGATTACTTGTTTGTATAGCTTTTCAGCTTCAAGGTCGTGACCTGATTTGTGCTCAACCAGGGCCAGGTTGCCTTGTGTTTCTGCGGTTTTCTCGCTGCTTTTTCCCAGAGCTTTCTCTCTAATAGAAAGAGCTTTGAGCAGGCCAGCCCGCGCTTCGTCATAGCGCTGCTGTTTGATGTAGAGGTGAGTCATCTGGTTTAGGGTTTCGGCTAGATTGAGCGAATTGTCTTTCTCTGACAGGGCAATTGCCTCTTGCCATTGCTTTTCAGCTTCGCTGTAGTTTCCGGCAATAAAGCTAGTCTCAGCCTGCTCTTCTTTGCTTTTCCAGTCAGTTGCTGTGCTAGTTGCATCAGTCTTGGCTTCATTTGCCGCCGCCTGAGCCGCCGCATAATCGCCAGTGGAAATAAGGCCAATTGTTAGAGCTCCTGAAAGAGCTACCGATATAGGTATAGATATGGATAGAGCCATTGTCGCCAGGGAAAAGCGGCGAATAATTTTGGGGGCGCTGGTCATTGGGCCTCGTACTATTAGATTAAGGTGATTGGAAAACTGTAGATTATGCGATCTGTGGCCCGCGGGGTCAATGCTTACGGGCACGCAAAGGCAGGAGAGATTGTGCTAGGATATCACCATACGTAGATATGGCCTTGGGGATTTAATCGTAGTGTCCGGTAGTGACTTCTCTGATAGTTCTGGCTCGTCAAATAGCTCCGATCGCCGCTCGGCTGGTTTTCCTTCGCCTGCGGCTGATTACATTGAGCAGCGTTTAGACCTCAACAGCCTCTTGATTAAGCATAGAGAGGCGACCTTCTTCTTGCGGGTTGAAGGCGATTCAATGATTGGTGCTGGCATTCACAGCGGTGATTTAATCGTGGTTGACCGCCCACTCAAAGCTCAGCATAAAAAGGTCGTAGTGGCAGTGCTTGACGGCGAGCTGATAATTCGGCGCTTGCTTATTGACGGTGATAGCTTTTCGCTTGCTTCTGAAAATCCTGATTATCCACCTATTAAAATAACTGGTGATGCTAATTTCGAGATCTGGGGGACAGTCACCAATGTCATTCATGAACTCTAGGGTAGGTGTTTGAGGTGGCAGATCAAAAGCTTTTTGCTCTAATCGACTGCAATAATTTCTATGTTTCTTGCGAGCGTTTGTTCAACCCAAAGCTTGAGGGCAAGCCCGTAGTTGTGCTCTCAAATAATGATGGCTGCGTGGTTTCGCGTTCTAGTGAGGCCAAGGCCCTGGGTGTGAAGATGGGCGTGCCGCTTTATCAAATTAATGCTCTGGTCAAAAGCGCGGGCATCGTCACCCTATCTTCCAATTATGCTTTATACGGTGATCTCTCTAATCGAATCATGAGTATTCTCAGCGGCTTTAGTCCACATCAAGAGATTTATTCCATAGATGAGTGCTTTCTTGACTTTACCGGTATTCCCGATCGCTTGCGTCTAGCTAGAGAAATTAAAGAGACTATCAAACAATGTGCTGGTGTGCCTGTCTGTGTTGGCATTGGTCCAAGTAAGACTCTGGCTAAACTTGCTAACTACACGGCCAAGACTGTCAGCGATTGCGGTGGAGTCTTTGATTTTTCCGCCTTGACTGAAGACGAGCGTGATCGTATTTTTTCAACTCTTAAAGCTGGCGAAGTTTGGGGAATTGGTCGCAAACTGGCGCAGAAGTTTGAGCAAATTGGCATCAACACTGTATTGCAATTGAGAGATAGTTCGCCGGAGCTGATGCGAAAGCAGTTTAGTGTAGTGATTGAGCGAACGGTGCGAGAGCTGCGCGGGCAGTCGTGTTTAGATATGGCTGAGATTGCTTCTGCTCGCAAGCAGATTGTTTCTTCGCGCTCTTTTGGCAAAAATGTTTTTGAGCTAGCTGATTTAGAGCAGGCTGTGGCCAGCTATATGGCTAAAGCTGCTTTGAAGTTGCGAGCGGATAGATCACTGGCTGGGGCGCTTGAAGTTTATATTCGCACTAATAAATTTGCTGAAGGCAGCGAGCAGTATTCCCAGACCGCTACTGTCACTTTGAGTCATCCAACGGACGATACTATGGTCTTAATGAAGGCCGCTAATAATGCTCTCAGGCAGATTTATCGCAGCGGTTATGCCTACCAGAAGGCGGGAGTTAGTCTGCTTGATTTGAGTAATGCCGATGAGAGGCAGCTTTCGCTATTTCAGACTGAAGCTGTCAATACTCGCTCTGAGAAGCTGATGAAGCTGATGGATGCGACCAATTCGGCTATGGGGCGCGGTACTTTGTATTTAGCGGCTGAAGGGCAAAATCACAGCTGGCAGATCAAGTGCAATTTTAAGAGCCCCGAATATACGACCAGTTGGAAGGGCTTAGCAGTGGCGCGGGCAAAGTAAGAAAATTGGCCAGTTAATGTAGCAAGGTCTTTTGAGCTGCTAAAGTATCCAAGCAGTAAATGATTTGAGCCTTAGGGCGTTTAATCACTACGGCGTTCGCTCAGTAAAAGATTCACTCGAGAAGTGATTCAGGCTGTTGTTTATTCTAGTTGAGGCTTTTTATTTGGCAACCCTTTCATCTGCTCCCCCTACCAAAGCAAGTTCAGTAAAACCAATTACGCTGCTGTTGATTGTTGTATTTTTACTTCTCAACTGTTTTATGGCTTTTTGGTTTGCTTCGCCGTATTTTGCTGTTAACGATATTAAGGCTGCTGCGGCCAATGGCGATCAGTCTAAGTTATCGCGATTACTCGACTTGCCTGCCATTAAAGAGAGCATAAAAGGCCAGCTGGTTGATGACCAAATTATTGATATGGCCGTGAGCCCCGCCGGTCTGACAAATTTATTTAATTGCAGCAATCTTGTTACTGGCAGTATTGGATTGGCCGGCTCGCAAGCTAATGTTGATGGTGCCACCCGTTTGCAAACAGTGGGTGTTACTCCTGAAGTTGAGCCCAATTCAGTAAGCGCAAACGATTATGTTACTCTCGATCAGTTTGTCTCATATACCGGTCAAAAGTATTCTGGACAAGGCGTCAAGTTTATTTTGAAGCGCTCAGGTCTGTTCGGTTGGAAGTTAACGGGGATGGAATTTCAATCATCGCCGGTGGTGCATACACCTGTTTATGTGGTTGGTTATTTGACAGAAGAAGTGCCAGCAGGCATCAAAGACTTGCAGCTCTACGACCGCCTGCTGGCAGTTAATGACGAGCCGGTCGTAGATTATCCTGGTGCTGTTTTGCAGTTTAAGGCGGCTGGAAATTCTGCCAATTTAGCTGTGCTCAGAGATGGAGAAATCAAATCGTTTGGTGTTAGTAAGCCTTCTAGAGGCAAATTTGGTGTGATTCTTAGTGGCATGGTTTTTTCACCTAAGCCTGGAGT
>Ga0075444_10001343_pt1 | contig 15116 bp, 11 predicted proteins | sample CoawatmetaG01DNA_FD_76836 | JGI IMG/M metagenome (GOLD analysis project Ga0075444, IMG submission 76836) | Marine microbial communities from the West Antarctic Peninsula - Coastal water metaG017-DNA | ecosystem: Environmental > Aquatic > Marine > Coastal | place: Atlantic Ocean: West Antarctic... | reverse complement strand
ACTCGTCGCCAACGCTAACGCAGGGGCACCCAACCGCCAAGCAAGACAGGCAACCAGACAAAATCGCCAACAACAAAAACAAAATCAATCAGCAGAGACAAAAGCCAATGAACAGGCCGATTCAGGCACGCTGGTAGCCATGGCCTCGGGCGGCAAACAACTAGGCAGCTGCCCCCTCAAGCATACTGATGTACAAGCTGAAATATCAGGCTACATCTCCAGAGTGACAGTTAAACAGGTTTTCCAAAATCCATTCAAAGACAAAATCGAAGCCGTCTATACCTTCCCTCTATCAGAGAATGGCGCTGTCGACGAAATGCAAATGAAAGTTGGCGCAAGAGTGATCAAGGGCAGCATCAAAAAACGCGAAGAAGCAAGACAAATTTATGATCAAGCTCGAGCCAATGGCTATGTAGCTTCACTGCTAGATCAAGAGCGCACCAACATTTTCACTCAATCAGTGGCCAACATTGAGCCCGGCAAAGAAATAGAAATCACAATCAAATACATAGAAACTCTTCCATATGAAGCTGGCAAATTTAGCTTCACCTTCCCAACGGTAGTGGGGCCAAGATTCATCCCCGGTGAACCGGTCGGCAAATCAGGCGGGGGCTGGGCCAATGACACTAACCAAGTTCCCGACGCCTCTCGCATTACACCAAATGTAGTGGCAGCAGGACAGCGTGCCGGTCATGATATTTCAATCAATGTTCACCTCAATGCCGGTATGCCGGTCTCGCAAATTTCCTCCAAACTACACGAAGTACAGGTACATAACACTGGCAATAGCCAGGCTGACATCAGCCTCACCGATAAAGCTACGATTCCAAACAAAGACTTTGTTCTGAGCTGGAATGTCGCTGAAGACGCGCTCAAGAGCGGCTATGTTACTTACCGTGACCCATCAGCCAAAGATGGTGCTGGATACTTTACCGTGATGTTAATTCCACCCAAGCGAATCACACCAGACAAAGTAGCGCCAAAAGAAATGGTATTTGTTATTGACTGTTCCGGCTCCCAGAGCGGTGCGCCATTGAACAAAGCCAAAGAAACTATGCACTATATCTTGGATCATATGAATGCCAATGACACCTTCCAAATCATTGCCTTCAACAGCACTCAGTCGCAATTTGCCGATAAGCCGCAGCCAGTCAGCGCTGACATGAAGGCCAAAGCCCGCCACTTCATCGACAGCCTGCAAGCCAATGGAGGCACGTGGATGGCTCCTGCCGTGGAAAAAGCTTGCGCCATTCCAGCCGACGGCAACCGTCTGCGCATTGTTACCTTCATGACTGACGGCTATGTAGGCAACGACTACGAAGTGATGGGCATGATCAAAAAGCTCAGAGGAAAATCACGTTGGTTCTCCTTTGGCACCGGCAACAGCGTCAATCGCACATTAATCGACGGCATGGCAAAAGAAGGAGGCGGCGAAGCTGAATATGTTCTGTTGAACAGCTCAGCAGAAGAAGTAGGCAAGAAATTCTACGACCGCATTTCTACCCCAGTGCTAACCGATGTAGAAGTAAAAGTAGATGGAGTGACAACCAAAGAGGTTTATCCCAAAGAAGTCTCCGATGTTTGGGCAGAAAAACCACTCTACTTCAAAGGCAAATATATCAAAGGCGGCCAGGGCACCATTGTGCTCAAAGGCTTTGCCGCCGGTAAACCATACGAGCAAAAAATCAATGTTCGCTTCCCCGAATCTGATACAAAAAACCGTGGTGTCGCTTCAATGTGGGCTCGCGCCAAAGTTGACAGACTGATGAGCGAAGACTGGTTCGGCGCCCAATCAGGCCAAGCCAATAAAGAAATCAAAGATGAGATAACAAATGTCGCTCTCGATCATCACATTCTCACTCAATACACCTCATTTGTTGCAGTTGACGAAAGCAAAGTAACAAAAGGAGATCCAGCAAAAACTGTCAACGTCGAAGTAGAAATGCCTGATGGTGTCTCACGGGAGGGAATATTCGGCAAAGGCAATGAGGGTAGAGCAGTTGCCATGGCTCGACCAATGGCCGCCATGCCAGCTCCGTTTATGAGTGGATCAAGAGCGAAGGGAATAGCATTCGGCTTTAGCGCTGGAGGCTCCGCTGGCGGTGGCGGAGGGCAAAGCTATGGCCAACCATCGGTTAGCCGTCGCCAAATGGCAACAAATGCTACGCAGTTCCAAATCGCAAATGCATCACCAAACGTAAATCTCAAAGCATCTCTTCCAGCTTCTGAGCACGCCTTCTACAAAGCTCCGCACCAGCTCTCCAGCGCAGACTCTAGCAACGGTCCAACCAGCGGGTCAGTAGCAAAAGTCAGAGAGAAGAAAGAAACGGTTGATCAACTGCGGGACAGAGAAGCTGACAAGAAAGTAGCCAAAGACGATGCCGCTAAACTCAAACCAGCCAGAGAAGAAATCTTCGACACTAGCAAAATGTCTCAATCTCTAGCAGCTGGGCTTGCAAGCACGGGTAAAAACAAAAACACAACCCTGAACACCGCACGCAAAGGCGACCGATACTTGTTGGCAATAACCATCAAAGACCTCACCAGCGAAATCGAGAAAATTTTGAAAGCGCTTGGTGTGGAAATTGTATCGAAAGACGCAGCGAAGACCGATGCTCAAGGTAAGAAAACAACAGTGGTAAGAGCCTACCTCAAACTAAACAAACTAGAGGCTATAGCCAAACAAGATTTCGTTTTACATATCGACCTTGCTTCGGACCGCAAGTAGAGACTGTAATCTGAAAACAAAGGACCGCCTGCAAAGGCGGTCTTTTTGTTTTCAGATTACAGTGGCATTCATCAGTATTATCACGATTGCAGAGGTAGGCATCGGCAACTAAGCTTATCTGCTAAACTGGAAAAATTAGTGGTTAGCAAACTGATTCTCACTTTTATATCGATTGTAATCGGCATTACTGCTGCTACTTTGTATCAACAAGACGAATGGAACAGACTGACGTCCAAGGGCGAAGAAGAATCAAGAAACGGTCAATATGATCAAGCAAAGGCTAATTTTACAGCGGCTCTGATGCTCGTTGACAAACCCGGTGGTGATCAGTCAAAACTGATTGAGAGTCTGAGAAATCTTGCAAGCATAAATCACCACCCCTCTCAGAGAGCCTATGCAGAGTCGCTACTGAGAAGGGCTTTTCTAGTTGCCGACACCAATGAAAAAGGCAACACTTACAAGCCGCTGATACTCTGGGAACTTGCTTGGGTGCTTGACTCGCAGCAACGTAACACTGACTGCCGAATTGCTAGACAGCAAGCGCTGGCAATATGGCTGAGCAGCCCTGGTCCTTACCCGCCAGAAGCCAGCATCTGCATGAACACAGTGGCAAAAGACTATGCAGCAATTGGCCAATACAGTGAAGCAGAACGAATCTACCAGCAATCAATGTCAAACAGAAAGGTCAATCGGCTCTGCACCTATACCGGTCCGCATGAAGATACGGCCGACATATACAACATGGCCGAGTTAGAACTCAGCCGCAAAAATTATTCTTCGGCAGCAGAGTATTTCAAACAGTTAGGTACGATTGGCACACTGGAAGCCGGAATTGCACTAGAGAGAATTCACCCAGAATTACAGCGAGCGGCAGATATGTACTGCCGAGCCGGCAACTACAAAGCAGCAGAAGAGCTCTACATTCATGCGCTAAAAGCGCTAGAAAACGACAAATCATGCGAGCACAAGTCAGAATTTTCGTGTCTCTATAGCTTAGCGTTACTCTATGACGTCCAAGGGAAGTTCGACAAAGCAAAGCCACTCTACAAATATTGTTTTGCCCGATGCAAAAAAATAGACAAAAGATATCCCTGCTACGTACCGGAAGAATTTTCAACCATAACTACATTCCTCAATGACACCCATCAAACAGCGAAGGAAGAAGAGTTAGTTAGCCACAACTTGCAACTCTGCGAGGATGTACTCGGAAGCACTCATATATTCACTACAATTTATTTGGGTCTTAGGGCTTCCCTGGATGAAGAGCAAGGCCGATTGAAGCAATGCCAGCAAATCAGTGAACGCATACTAAACAATAACCAGAAGAATTACGGCCCCAATAGCGGACGAGCCTGCAACAGCCTTTATCTACTGGGCCAGCTCCACCTCAGAACGGGAAACCTGTCCGAAGCTCAGCGCTACTTAGAGCAAGCCCTTGAGCTAGACAAGAAAGGAGACAGTGACGTTAGCGACAGAGCGCACATTCGCACAGCCCTAGCCGCCCTCTACAACAAACAAAAGAGACCAGAGAAAGTACCTCCGCTGCTAGCAGATATTCTTAAAAACGAGCTGCACATAATCGCTGTGCAAGAGGAGGAGTTTGGCGACAATTCACCACACCTAGCTATCGAACTCCAATCATGCGCCGAAATCTACTACCTAATGGGCAAGTACCCTCAGGCTCTCGGTTTAATTAAAAGAACTGCTACTCTGCAATTGAGCGACCCAAGTCTGCCGCCACAAGAGCTAGTCGAGGCACTCACATATCACGACGAGCTCTTACGAAAAATGAACTATATCGCAGAAGCTGAGGAGCTAGAATTCAAGGCAAAGAAAATAGTTGAGCAGCTGGCTTCTAAGGGCAAAACGGAGCTAAAGTAACCGCCTGGCCACCAATGTGTCAAAATGGCCTATGTCAAATGCAGTGAAAAACTGCCCAACAGGAATCCCGTGCCCGAAGAATCGCCCTACGCAGTCCTAAAGCTACCAGACTACAGATTGCTTCTGATGAGCCGTCTGCTAGTTACGATTGCCGTTCAAATTCAAGGTATTGCCGTGGGCTGGCAGATCTACTCCATCACTAACAGCCCTCTCGCCCTTGGTCTAGCCGGGCTGACAGAAGCCATACCGGCTATCGGAGTGGCTCTCTACGCCGGCCACGTGGCTGACATTGTTGACCGCCGCAAAATCGTGCTCTGGGCCGTAGCTTCTTTGGTCGTGAGCATGGCAATTCTCACCATCTGCACATTAAGCACCCACCACAACCCAACCCTTCTAGTCTGTATATTTTCGATTATTGCCTTGTCTGGGGTATCCCGAGGCTTCTATGGCCCGGCAATTTTCGGCATCGTCTCAGATATTGTCCCCCGACCACTCTTGGGCAACGCCGCCGCATGGAACAGCACAGTGTGGCAATCGTCAGCGGTAGCTGGCCCAATCTTAGGAGGCGTGCTCTATGCCTGGCTCCATGCGCCTTACACCTACTTGGTTTCAACAGTGATGCTGATGGCAGCTTTCGTCAGTTTCTGCCAGGTGAAGTCGCGCACAGTTATCACACCGAAGAAGTATGAAAGTGTTTTTGACAACATCAAAGAAGGCTTAGATTTTGTCTTCAAGAACCAAGTGATTCTTGGTGCCATGGCCTTAGACTTATTTGCCGTGTTATTTGGCGGGGCCGTAGCCCTGCTGCCAATTTTCGCCAAAGAGATATTTCACTGCGGTCCCGAAGTATTAGGCATGCTCAGAGCGGCACCATCAGTGGGCTCTATGGTGACAGCAATAGTACTTACGCACCGACCAATCACTCATAACTCAGGCAAAATATTCATGCTGGCGGCAGCTGGGTTTGGTGCTTGCATGATTGCCTTTGGTCTCTCAACCAATCTCTATTTATCGCTCTTGATTCTCACCATAAGTGGTGCCTTAGATGGAATAAGCGTCTGGGTACGGAGCACAATCTTCCAACTAAAAACACCAAACGAAATGAAAGGCCGCGTCTCAGCAGTGAACAACATGTTCATTGGCTCATCAAATGAAATCGGCGAATTCGAATCAGGTGTCACAGCCAAGATCATGGGCTTAGTACCGTCAGTGGTATTTGGTGGAATCATGACACTAATCGTAGTGCTTGTGACGAGCATCAAAGCCCCCAAACTAAGACGCCTGAATATCCACGAACTCTATAAAGAACAAAGCGAAGAACTTTCACAGAAGTAAAAAGTCTACGATTATGGAAGCCAACCGTGCGTCTACTCAAGGTGCAGGGCTGGCCTAGCGTCTTGCCGAAACTGGCTGAAGCACTCATGCAAGAAGGCTCGCGGAGTTCTTCCTAAGGCTCTCAAAGCTTCTCTATGGTCAACAACAAAGACGCCGGATATGCCAAGGAATACAGCACTCCAGAAATAATAGATAAGCCAACGAGCGAAGCGAGGGCAAGGCGACATCTCCTTGCGCATAAAACTCCAGTGAAACTTAAGGTGCGCCATTTCATCGAGCACAATGTCTGAAAAGATAGCGCGTAAGCAGGGCTCAGGAAGTCTATCAGCACAAGCCTTATAGAAGCTTTTACCGACAATTTCTGCAGTCAAAATAATGAAAATCTCGGTCTTTAGACCAAGCAAATGACGCATGGTGACAAAAGCATAGTCAGACCAGTGCCAAGTAATTAGATAGCCATCCATCAATTCAATAACACGCGCGAGGATCTGAGCATGGCCGTTCTCTTCTTTTATAAATAGATCAATGCACTGTTCATAAAGAGAATCATTGAGAGTTCTGGCATATTGCCGCAAATGAGTGCCATCACCAGTTTCACCGACCTGAAAACGCTGCAATGATTTGATAATAGGAACACGAACAGAAAATGGAATATCTAAATACTGCGGCCAAACAATTGGCAGTTTATTCTTTTTATTGTTCTCAAAATAGGCAAGCCATTCTGCTGATGAAACGACCTTGCAGTTAAAACTGGCGTCAGCGGCCGTATTTGGAGCATCCTCTTCGGGCGGTTGGAGCAATCGCTGTGAAGTCATCCTGTAATCCTCGCCATATAGGTTCGTCTACTCTTGACCATGTATCAACTTTTGAGCGCTCCATATGAGCCTAACAGACGAGGTTAGAACACGAGGTAAACAAACGAGCAGAATTGATCAGCGCAAACAAACCGGTGGTTAAGACGAAGAAGATCGATGTAAGCAACGCGATCTATTTTTGCCAGCCGCCTTAATAATTCCTATCACCGAGAAGCAAAGCCAAGACCCTGGCCAGCTTTGAACTATTAAGCAATTCAGAGCCATGATGCTTTGTGCAACAATAACTCCAGCTTAAATTTGTAGAATTACACCGAAACTTCGTAAATACCGAGGCGGCGAATTCCCACTGCCGAGGCAAAATAGAACTCCCCCCGTTTTATATAGAGGCCTTTGCGTGGACGCATCTGACTCATCAAATAGCTCGCAGGCCGATAAGGCCCGCAGCTTCTTCGGTACTGAGTGCCCTCTACAACCAGGCCCTACCGAGCTGCCAACCTTAGATGTGGGCCGCAACACTCAGGGCTGCCAGTTCAGAGACTTCGCCCAGCCCGACACAAGCTCGGGCATGGATATCCTCGCCCTCTACAAAGAGAAGCGACCAAGCATCGTGCAGTTAAAAATGGATGGCCACAAAGATAAAGGCGGACAGTCCATACCCGAAAACTGGGGTGGAACAGCATTCATGGTAGCCACGGAAGCGAACAGCTGTCTGGCCATAACCGACAACCATGTGGTCAACGGCGTTCCCAACATTAATGGCATTCCAGATAAACGCACAGCGGTGACAAACACTGGTGAAAGTTTCGATGCAAAGGTCATTGCCACAGACAAGAGCCAAGACCTGGCACTAATTGAAATTGCGACCGGCGATAAAACAGCAGCAATTTGCAAGCCGCTAGAAATAGTCGACACAAAAATGGATCAAGCCAACGTTCCGGCAGTGGCTATAGGCCAAGCTTATACCTCCGGCGGCTTCTTTGTTGCCGAAGGAACATTCGATGGCATTAAGAAGCGCGGCGACGCAAAACCAGCGCCATCGCCTCTGCCCGGCGAAGATGCCGACAGAGATGTACAGGTTTTGACCATGCATGTGCGCCCTGGGGTCTCCGGCGCGCCAGCGTTTGCAAAGGACGGCAAAGTGGCTGGAGTCATAGACATGGGCGGCGGGCTAGGCTTTGCCATCAGTACGCCCATAACCAAGCAGACACTTGTTGATTTAAAGGCGAAGAAATAGGGCTGATATCTTTCGGGGTCAACTTCAACAGACAAATTGCTCGACAGCCTAAACTAAAAAATCAGCGTCGCTCAACTTCGGATTTAGACTGACGCGATCGAAACTCAGCTCTGTTTCAATATGCAATGACGAATGCTTGATGGTCGTGTCTTCAGGTTTCTCGTTCTTTAGCGGACTAAGGATGGCGTCAATGAATTCACCTGTTTTTGCCACGGCAGCAAAGACTTCCTTAGCAAACTCGGTGTTGACTGGCTTTGTGGTTATCTCTATTGAATGAATGAAATAACTAATACTAGAAACAGTCAAACGCACAATACCAGCAGAGCCAAGATCACCTTCCAAGAAGAGCTTGTTCGCCTGTTCTTTCACTTGCACCAAGCGAAAACAATTACGCTTTATATACCAGAGACAATTTTCTTTGGGGTTCAGACAAAAGCGGATAAAAGCAAACATCTCTTCTGGAATACTTGCAGCCTGAAAAACAGCCCAGGCTGATGGAATACCAGTAGCACCGACAAATTTGGCGCGCTCATCATCAGGCCCTTTAACAAAAACAGAACTGCCAACGAACTTAAACATGACGTCGCTATCCTGAAAAACCAGTACCATTTCATTTGGTTTGCGATACGAAAGCTGAAAAGCACGGCGAGTTGTCCCACTTACTTTGCTGTCAGTGAGCGAACGCCAGTCGTTGACCCAGTTTCCATACAAGACAAAGCTATCCAGATCTCGCACTACAAAAAATGATTTCTCTAAAATATCTTGAGCGTTCATTAGACAGTCCGCTCCTTTGCACTATCTTTTGCGGTGTCCTTGAGCTGATGGGTCGGCAAAGCGACATAGCAAGAGAGGTATGTCTCACGCTCAAAGCAAGGTGGTTTCTTTAGAAAAGGATTCATCGGAACAAACTTAACCCAGCCAGGAAGCTTATCGACGAAAGTGCGATGACCAAAACCAACCAAGGCATAGTCATTTTTGTCTATGACAAGAAACTGTTCACTCTTGTATATGTTTGAGCCGACCAGCCAATAATATCGATCTTCACTCCAATCGAACTTCTCTCTTAATGCTTGCACGAGCGGAATATGTGCTGTTTTCTTTGCATCTTCAAGAAGAAACCGATGGCGGCCACGATAGAGGCCTTCTTCGTCGTCACGTCCGGCAAGAAAAAACCACAGGTCCAAAAAGCTCGTATATGGCGCTGCCAAAAAGCGATTATCAAAGCTAAGGCGCTTTGGTGAATACAATTTGCTGGCTAACTCGCCAGCCTGACGAACCAATAGATTGTTAGGCAAGAGTTTAGCGCTAAAATCGCGCGCTGGCGGAGTGCAATGGGAAGCCTCGATAGACAATTCAACCGGCGGACGAAACTCAATCGCCAAGTCAAACTTAGTCGGAGCAATGTCAGACTCGGTCTCATAAAAAACTTCGCCCACACCCTGACCACTAAAATACTTGCCGTTTCTCAGCTGCAGCCAGGATTGCTCAATGACTTCATAGGCGTCACGTTTAGTTTTACTTTCCAAATCAACCTTTCAGAAACTGTCGATAAAACGATCATAACACCACGCCAAATTGTAACTTTGCCGGCTTTGGGCACACGGCCAATTTTCACCACACTAGTATTCTTCCCACCCATTGACCACAGTTCTGACACATTGGCTCACCAACATGCAGTTATGGTCAAGGGTTAGCATTGCCAATCAAATAGTAAAACGCAATGAAGAATTAAGGGAAGAAGTTACTTCATACGCTAATTAAGAAGTTCTGCGTCACGAGCAAAAGCCACGAGCCAATTAACAATGGCTGGCACAAGCAAACCAAATTTAATCAAAAACACTCCGATATGAGCCTTCCGACCTGCTCTATGAAGAGCGATTGGATTCATAAAAATGGAGCGCTGGTAAGTAAAAAGTCCAACCAAGAAAAGCACTAAACCAAAGGCTAAAGCTGATAACTCAAACGAACTAGCTACGAGATTGAGCAAAGCTTCTATATTCGCCAGCATGTTACAACGCACTGTCCCGGGCAAACCTACAATTGCTACTGTTTCTTGCGCTTCCATATCAATGTCACTCCATGTCTATATGAAGAACATAAAGCAACAAAGAAACTTGAAACAGCGGATTAGCACTGAATGTAATTCAGGCTAATCTTCTATAGTTTTGATCCGTCGGATTAAGGGTACCAAGACACCGCGAACCGCAGTTTCAGTGCGAAGGTGACGCCCCTCACCCGGCTTGGCAGAATGCTCACCGTGGTTTCCGCTATGACGACTCTTCCCGTGCTCATTGGCTTCGCGTGTTTCTTTGGCTAGTGAGTCAACCATTTTCAGGGCGTCAGAAATCTTTTCTAGTGGTTCGAGTTTTTTATTTAGCCCTTTTAGCTTTTCCAGCTCCTCCGCTGGCATCAAGCTTTTAACAGCCTTTGGAACCAAACTCTCCTTGAAACTTTCAAACTCTTCATTAGACATCAATTCATCAAGCAAAAGCTCAGTGCCAATGCCCGTTAGAATTCGCGTTCTCTCCTGCACAGGCAGCTGCGCCCACTCGTGGTCAAGTCGATGCACAAATCGGTCAGCATCTCTAAAAATCTTGCCGTTATCGCCGTAATAAGAGGCAGCTCCGATAGTTCCCAGATAGTCACTAAACCTTCCGTAGGATTCACTAGAACTGGTAACCGCCTTAGCGAAAGAGTCCGCAACCTTTCCGGCGCAGCCGGCGGCCTTTGCTTCATCATTTACCGCCACGGCAGCAATAAAGTCAGTTACGTCAGCAAGGCGCTCAAGACGTGGCCCCAAAGTTTGAAGTGAACCAACAATCCCGCCAATAGTGCCATCAACTATCACCTGACTAGCGGCCCCCCAGCCTTCAGATGACGCCTTAGTAAAGATCTGCAGTTGCTTGTCTAAGGGTAATTTAGCCAGGTCCTGAATGGCCTGAAGCCAACCCTGGTGATTGTTCTCTAATTTCGGTTTTTGCGATTGCAAATCTAGATTTTCTTCAACAGAGCCACGCAAAAGCGTGCCTTGGTGTTCAGAAGAGGGAACTATGCGACCGTGAACCTCAAGTGAGCGCACCACAGAGCCATGCCCCGCACCTGAATGCTCCGAAGGCTTATGTTCCGTAGGTTTATGTTCCGTAGGCTTATGTTCCGTAGGTTTATGTTTCGCGGCCACATCAAAGTGTGCCATACCGAGATCATGGCCTGGTTGGGTAGGATGCACATCCATACGGACCGAACCTTTTAACGGCTCATTGATAGATTGTGCAACGGCAGTTAACTCTTCAGGTAGTTTCACCGAATCAAGGGGTAAGGCCACAGCGGTGAGTTCTTCCGGCAGGCTGGGCTTCAGCACCGGTTTCGTTTCAATTGCTGGTGCGGTTTGTTCTCTTCCTGGCTTATTTCTAGAAACTACTCGATCACCAAAATCTATCTCTATACTTTCATTCTGAGCATCCAGGTCTATGCCACTAAATCTACGCAGGGAGCCATCGCTGGCATTCGAGCGTGTTTTCTCAACTGTCGAAATCTCTGCGGCACCTGAGTTTCGGGCAGCCTGTGCGTCAGCACTTTTCAGAGTCTTGGCTTCAGCTGAGTCGTTGCGGCCCTGGTCACCTTGATCTCTTACTTTATCGTCTGGCATGATTTACTCCAGTTGCTACAGAGAAATTTATGCCCCGTCTACTCAGTCTAAAAACTCACAAAACAATGCATATTCTCCTTCCAATAAGGTTTTATAGTTCGGCGGGAGTCTCTCAGGCAGAGCGCGCTAGCATCTAAACAGGCAAAGATTTTCTATTAAAATAGCGCGGTAACAGCTAGTCCCTATGACTGGCCGGAAAAATCAGCCGTATAAAAAGAATCAGACCGGTACAAATCATATAAATACACACCGGGATACTAAATCCTGGCTCAACTACAGCTTCATTTGGGTTAGCAGGATTATATGAAACCCTGATGTTCTTACCGATTTCAGGGTCTACACCGTTATAGCTAGTGACCTGATTACCCAGGTTGAACTCCATGCCAACCCGGGAAAACGTCAGCTCTAAAGAGTGTTCAAAATTGGTAGTGTATTTCTTCGGCCCCACTTGAAAAGCAGCAGTACGGCCAACCTTTGTGTCATTTTTTACCACGACGGCATTAGCCACCGGCCATTTAGCGCTATTGCTAGCATCAGTAAAGGCGGGAACAGCCAAGATAAGTGCTATTACAGCGGGAATTAGTGCAAAAATGAAACTCATATTAACGACCTACAACTTCCATCATTTTTTATTTCTACCACACGCATTACATAGTACGCCACAGCAGCTACGAGCCAAGACTGCACAGAGCAGATACCAACAAAAAGTGACTCTAAACCAGGAATCACCCCAGCAGTGCAGATACCCACAAGCAATCCAAGGTGAGAAGCAATAAAGGCTGGCCAGCGAATAGCTGGCAACTCATTCATCGGTACGACCACAGAACTATTATCGGGCAAATTATAACGCAGCTTGATTACAAATTCTTCGATAATCATAATCACCGTCATTACCGGAATGATTACACAATTGAGCGATGCAATTGACTCCAGGGAGCGGCTTGATCCAGCTTGCGCCAACCAGGCGGCAAAAGCAGAAGAGGCACCGGCGAGAATAATGACAGCGACCTTATGAGGCAATCGTTTGAGATTTTCTAAAGCATTGATCATGCCGTACATATTGGAATCGTTAGCAGCGCAATAGTTTGCAATCAGCACAAGAGCGGCAAACAATGCCACTCCACCAAACGAATAGACATTCATATAATTAGTGGCAGTTATGTAATCGGTGATACCAGAAAGCCTTGCCACCATCCAACCGGTAGCGGGAAAAATTACTTCACCCACCAGCAGAGCCGCAATCAGCGAATAGACTACAAACTTCTTATTGGGTTTGCTATAGCGCCAATAATCGGGCTCGTTGCCCCAGACCGCAAAACCAATGACAAAGCTCGAAACCAGAGTCAATGCCGACATGAAAGACACCGGAGCATGGCCAGGCACAGAGGAAGCGGTCAAGACATCTATTGGTACGGTCGGGACGACTTTACAAAAAGTGTAGCCAACCCAAAGCACCAAAAGCGGTGCAGCAAAATAGCGAGCGAAATTAGCGACGCCCTGAAAGCCAAAGAAATTATTGACTGCCATCAGCATTGATAAGCAAGCAGCAAAGAGCGGCACCGGCCAGTCGATATGAAACAAGCCCTTAAGCGCATCGGCACAGAGCACGGCGTCGATAGCGTACCAGGCAGACATCAACCAAATGGCATGAAACGAGACCAGCCAGGTGCCATAGCGTCCAAAAGTCTGTCTTGTCAAAACCGAATAAGTAAGACCGCTGCGCACACCAAGCCAGGCTGCTGGCACCGAATAGATCAAGAGGAAGAAGCAACTCAAGATCGAACAAGTCAAAACCTGTCCAAGAGTGAGCCCCTGCTTAAACCACTGAAAGCCAATCAAGACTGTCGGGAAGGCCGTCACCATGGTAATCCACAACAGTGTCATGGTGATTGGGCCGCGGCGTTCGCCTAAAGGAACAGCGTCAAGGATATGATCATCGCCGCTGTTCATTCATTTCTCTCCAGCAGCGTCAGAAGCAGTTTTTCCACCTCTGGCCACTCGCTGTCGAGTATGCGAAACCAGGCAGTATCTCGGTTGCGTCCTTTTATGATGAAGTGACTCTCCTGAATACCCTCGAATTTGAAACCCATGCGCAAAGCCGCTTGGCGTGACCGCAAATTAAGAGCATCACATTTCCACTCCACTCTTCTATAACCCAAATTAAAGGCATGTTGCAGAAGCAAATAAGTAGCTTCTAAATTAGCTTTGGTGCGCTGCGCAAGTGGGCTATACCAGATGTTTCCCAGTTCAATTTTGAGATGGTTGGGAAAATTATTGAGGTAGTTGACCACACCAATCTGTTTATTGGTAGCCACATCAAAAACACAAAAACACAGACCGTTCTCAGCTTTCTCTTGCGCAAAGAGAAAGGCCGCCAATTTGCAGCTCGTCGGAAATGGGCCAGCCGACATATATCGCCAAATTAAAGCATCGGCATCATAACTAGCAATTTTACGTTCACCAAGCTCAGCTGCCGAACCGTTCGAAACAGCAAATAGAGCTTCGTTATCGCGCTGCAAATCGATCGGTACGAGCTTAACGTGCCGACCAACGAGGGTTACAGCAACAGGCTTAAGCGGCAAAGAATTGCTTTTTGCAAGCACTTCATCTGGTAGCAATTCCGATACTTCGGCTCCAGTTTCATTCAAGAGCGGCACTCACTTCTAGCTCTGCGTTTTCTGTTGCTTCAAGTGTCGCTTCAAGCAGAATCGCTGCGATAGAATCGATCCAATCGCTGTGTTCATGCTTGATAAAACAGGAGCGGAGAACAGTGACACTATCTTGGTCCCAATCTAACATCATATTTTCTTCAAGCAGTGAGCTAGGTAAAGTTGCCAGAGCTAAATGCAAATTCTTGGCAGCAGCAAGCTTAAATACTCGCCGAGACAAGGCCGAAACAGCGCTGGCCTTGGCCGTCTTTGCCTTCAAAGCTGCACTCAGAGGCATCGGGGCGTAAATGAGAATATCCAGATCAGGCTTAAGCGGCAGGAAGAACTTAGCACTAGAATCAGAAATCGAAATCGACTTCAGCTTATCATACATCTGCAATGCCGCCTGCCTGCACTTTTCAAGATTGACTGCAAACTGGCCACCCTTGAGCAAGGGAAACATTTGCTGCGTAGCCCAAAGGGCGGCAGCCGAGGCACCAGGCCTGGAACATTCAAGGCTAATTTCACCGAGATGCAGGTCAGCAGAACTAAAATAGGTGTAGGGAGAATCATGTTTATAAAGAGCTCCCACAGCAGGATCTTTAAACAAAACGCAACCACAACCATAAGGCTGATAGCCATGCTTGTGCGGATCGATCACCACCGAATCAGCTTCCTTTATCAAGGCATAGGTCTCGGCCACAGCCTCATCTAAATTTCCGGCCAAAATAAAGTAGCCACCATAGGCGGCATCAACATGAATACGAAACTGATACTTATCGCGCAGCTTCAGAACGTCTTTTAGTGAGTCGACAGAGCCTGTCGATGT
>Ga0075444_10001341_pt1 | contig 15120 bp, 13 predicted proteins | sample CoawatmetaG01DNA_FD_76836 | JGI IMG/M metagenome (GOLD analysis project Ga0075444, IMG submission 76836) | Marine microbial communities from the West Antarctic Peninsula - Coastal water metaG017-DNA | ecosystem: Environmental > Aquatic > Marine > Coastal | place: Atlantic Ocean: West Antarctic... | reverse complement strand
GCGCTGGTACCCTCACAGCACTCAACCCTGAAAAGCGCCCTGGTAGCTTCTTAGCTCGCTCTAGCGAAAACGATGTAGCACGTGTAGAAGAACGCACCTTCATTTGCTCAGTTGACAAAGAAGACGCTGGGCCAACCAACAACTGGCTTGCCCCTGACGAAGCTAAAGCGACATTGACCAAATTATTTGAAGGTAGCATGGCCGGTCGCACCATGTACGTCATTCCCTTCAGCATGGGCCCCCTGGGCTCAGAAATTGCTCACATCGGTGTGGAGATTACCGATTCACCCTACGTCGTTGTCAGCATGCGCACCATGACTCGCATGGGTAAAGCCGTTCTCGATGTGCTCGGTGCCGACGGTGATTTTGTTCCCTGTCTACACTCAGTGGGCGCTCCGCTAGCTGCCGGTGAGAAAGATGTGGCCTGGCCCTGTAATGAAACCAAATACATTTGTCACTTTCCTGAAACCCGCGAAATCTGGTCTTATGGCTCTGGCTACGGCGGCAATGCTCTTCTCGGTAAAAAGTGCTTTGCTTTGCGCATCGCCTCTACCATGGCCCACAAGCAAAACTGGCTTGCTGAGCACATGTTGATTGTCGGCCTTGAATCACCAGCGGGAGAGAAAATTTATATCGCCGCAGCCTTTCCTAGCGCCTGCGGCAAGACCAATCTAGCCATGGTGGTGCCTCCGGCTGCTTTGAGTGGCTGGAAAGTCACCACTATTGGTGACGACATCGCCTGGATCAAACCTGGTGCTGATGGCAAATTCTATGCCATCAATCCAGAAGCCGGGCTATTTGGTGTCGCACCGGGTACTTCCGAAAAGACCAATCCCAATGCCATGGCCGCTCTTAGCAAGAATTGCATCTTCACCAATGTGGCACTCACTGCCGAGGGCGACGTCTGGTGGGAGGGCATGACCGAGCAGGCACCAGCTTCGGCCATCGACTGGAAAGGACAACCCTGGACTCCTGACTGTGGTCGGCTAGCCGCTCACCCCAATGCCAGATTCACGGCACCAGCGACCAACTGTCCTTCGCTTGACCCAGACTGGGATAACCCCAAAGGCGTACCAATTGCTGCTTTCCTCTTTGGTGGCCGCAGACCAACCACTGTGCCTCTAGTTACCCAGGCAGCTAGCTGGGAAGATGGTGTCTATTTGGCTGCCACCCTGGGCTCAGAGACCACCGCTGCGGCTGTTGGTGCAGTCGGTCTGGTACGTCGCGATCCCATGGCGATGAAGCCCTTCTGTGGTTACAACATGGGCGACTATTTCGGCCACTGGTTAAAAACGGGAAAATCGCTGACAACAGCACCAGCCATCTTTGCCGTCAATTGGTTTCGTCTTGATGCCAACAAGAAGTTCTTATGGCCGGGCTTTAGCGACAACCTGCGGGTGCTTAAATGGGTCTTTGAAAGAGTGACCAATGCCACTGGTGACAATCACACCAAAGTTGCCCTTGGTTTAGCCCCCCGGCGCCAAGACCTAGATTTGAGCGAACTATCTCTCAGCGATGAGCAATTTGCCCAACTAACCAAAATCGATGCTAATGAGTGGCAGCAAGAAATAGCATCGCAAACTGAATTCTTCGACAGCCTAGGCAGTCACTTACCCACCGAGCTGCTTGCCAGTCAAAAGGCCATTTTAAGCGCCTTTGATACAACTGCAGCCGCAACTAGCAAATGAAACTTATGAATATCAAAACTCCCCGTGCTCCCCCAAAGGGCAAGGCCAGCGCCTTTGCCCGCTTAATTTCTGGCTTTTCGCCCACAGTATCAAAAATTACTCAAGTTCTTGCTGACCTAGTCGGCAAAGTAAGACCACTGACAGAACAAGTGACAGCAGTCGAGCTTTACCACTGCACCTGGGAAACCGCATCAAAGCTAGCTTATACCATCACTGATTGGAAAGATTGGAAGACCTGGGAACACAAATTTGATAAACAGATAAAAAGTGATGAAGACGCCATCAAGTTCGCCAACCAAATGCTGGCAGCTCTTGGCGATAAGTACGCTATTCTGCTCTCGCCAGCCCAGGTAAAGGCTGAACAAGATCGCGCCAGTGGGCAGTTCACCGGCGTCGGTGTGCAGTTCGAGGTCAAGCTCGACTCGTCAGGAAGAGCCGTCCTGGCAGAAGACCCTGAAGACGGTTTCATGGTTAGAACCGATGAGAATGGCTACCCGCTTATGCAAGTGGTCAGTGGCCCCGCCCAGCAAGCAGGCATGCAAGATGGCGATGCCATCGTTTCTATAAACGGAGATAGTGCTAAGAACATTACTAGAGCCGGTTTAGTTAACAAACTACGTTGCGGTTCTGGAGAAAAGATTGAAATTGTAATTCTGCGCAATCGCCAAATTCTCACTATCCACATTACAGCTGGCACTGTCAACACAGAAGTAGTGACACACCAGCTGCTCAAATCGATCCAGGGCCAGGCAGTCGGCTACATCCGCCTGGAACATTTCTACAAGCTTGAGACAGCCAACGAAATGATAACAGCGCTAAAAAAACTAGCTGTCGACAAGCTGATCATTGACCTGCGCTACAACCCAGGTGGAGACATGGATGTACAGCTGCAATTGGCGAGCCTATTCATCAAAGATGGTGTGCTTGTCTCATGCCGCGAGCGCATCAGTAGCAGCAACCACGAGTTAAGCGTTTACTCGCTTAGCCCCACAGGCCTAAATATTACTGTCAAAGACGAGGCCAGTGGTAAACGCACCAATAAACTCCTAGTGCGCCTGGAAGCCATTGCCGCAGAATGCGAAATAGCAATCCTGGTCAACAGTGAAAGCATGTCAGCTGCCGAAATGTTTACGGCCGCACTGCAAGACAACAAACGAGCAATCGTCATCGGTGAAACCACTTTCGGCAAAGGGATTGCTCAGGCGGTACTGCTTATGCCCAATGGCACCCAAATGCGCGTCACAAACCAGCGCTACTTTACCCCCAATGGCAGATGGCTTGGGGATGGTGGCAACTCTAGCGAAAGTTATGGCATTGTGCCAGACCACATCGTCAAACTCGAAGACAAACCAGAAATAGTTCTTGGTACACCTCACGACAATCAACTAGCCTTTGCCCTAGAGCTTCTAGCAAAGTCGGGAAATCAACTGATCTAGATTACAACAGCACTGACCACACCAACTGCGCTACCGAAGAGCTATCGCAGTGGAATCGACCATAGAAACAACGTCCGCGGAGACAACCTCAATGAACAATGAAGACAAACCTTCATCAAAGAATCCAATAATGATGCTGATTGAGCTCATTATCAAAGGTGTAATGGGCTTTTTCATGGTCTTTTACTTACTTTGGAAAAACACAGCACAGCCCCTTCACAAGGAAGTCTACGAAGGCCACTACTGGTGCGCTGTTAGCGGTTCGCTAGCAGCACTAGCTGCTGGTGCTGTAAGTATTCCATTGCTCTTACCCTTAACCGGGCCTTTGGCAATACCACTGAGCCTGCTAATTACGGTGCTCACATACAGCCACCTCTTCCCACTGTTCTACATAATTATCCTCAGGCCGCTAAAGAAAGTTCTGAACAGCCTCTGGACTGCTATCAAGTCTGTACTCAAACCCATAGCCCGCTGTGTCTGGCGTTTTGTCCGCTGGTGCTGGCAGCGCTTTGCCTCTTTCTGGCAATGGCTTGCTAACAAAGTGATCGACTTGTGGCAGCGGATGTGGGACCAAGTAAAGCGCTTTTTGCGCTATGTTTGGCCTCATATTGTCGCTCTCTTTCGCTGGCTAGACAATATCATCACAAGTGCCTGGGACTGGCTGCACGACAAAGCCCAGCGTTTCATTCGCTTTGCCTGGCCACACATCGTCTCCTTCTACAGATGGCTAGCAAATATCGTCACTTCAGTCTGGAACTGGGTTTCTGACAAAGTTGAGCAACTTGCCCGCCTAGTTTGGCCACATATTGTTGCTTTATACAACTGGCTAGCGAACATAATCAACACCGCCTGGAACTGGGTTGTTACCAAAGTTCAGCAACTTGCTCATTGGCTTTGGCCACGCATTCTTGCTACCTGGAACTGGGTTGTTAGCAAAATTCAGCGAGTCATTGGTTGGCTTTGGCCACACATTGTCGCTGTCTGGAACTGGCTAGAAAGAGTCAGAACTGCCGCGGCCACACTAGCAAAGAAAGCCTGGCACGCCATCAGCAGCCGGTTAGTGGCAATGTGGAATTGGTTAATACCTTTAATCAGTCCGTACATTGAAAGACTGAGCCAATTAACTGGACGCTTCTTCAAACAACTACTAGTTTGGGGCCAAGGTGTATGGAGCGCCCTAGCGCCCATGATCGACTCAATAAGCGCCTGGTCAAAAGAAATGTGGGATTCGCTCTCACGACTTTTCGCCAGGCTGTCTCATTCCAACAACAAATAAACAGGAAAAGAAGATGACACAAAAATATCAAGTGACTGCAATAACCATGCATGACGGCGAAGTAAGCGAGCTACGTGCTCTGGGTATTCCCATCACCACCACTAACGATGTTCAGGACCGCACTGAATTCGAAGTCGAATTAACCGCCCAACAAGTGGCTGCAGTGCGCGCTCACGGTGCAGTAATAGCAGTGACCGAGATCTAAATCAGCCCTGCTAAGAACAAAATTTCACGAATGATCAGCTTGCCCAGCCAGCTGGTCACTCGTTTTTTAACACAATAGGAAACAATCATGACCGAAATCAACAATGAAAATAATGGCTCAACTTCATCTCAGGGCCCAAAGAAAATACCAACCTTCGTCAAATGGGCAATCGGTCTCGACATTGCCTGGGCAGCTCTTGTCGCAACTTTTGCAGCAACGGTATTCAACACCGCTGGCGGTGCAGCCGGAGCCACTTCAACTGCTATTAGCCTAGGCACAATTAGTGCCTGGCTTATTGCTTTTGTCATCGGTTTAATGCAAGGCGCTGTCTTCATTGCCGTTTTGTCTGTCTTTGCCTGGGTAGGAATAAATTTGTTTGCCAGCACAAAGAGGAGCCAATAGTTCTTCAAGCAAATAGCTAAGAGCGGCTAGATTATTTAAAAGCAGGGCGCCAGCGGGAAACCGCTGCCGCTCTGCCTCTACGCCTTGACACTCTAGACAAACTGCGACGGCTTTTTTAAAAGCTAGCGGCTACTAGCCCGGGTCGTAGGTGTGGATAAATTTTTATCGTTTGCTACCGATAATCGCCCAGAGCAAATGAACTATTGACAGCATTCTAACGTTATCTCTATTGTAAGACTAGCGAGGGTGTGACCATGAACCAAGACAGAGAACTAATTGAAATGCTTCAAGGTGAGATGAGAGCCGGCTTTACCATGCTTGCTTCCGCCATTGGCCAAACCAATGCCAAGCTTGACCAAACCAATGCCAAGCTTGACCAAACCAACGCTAAGCTGGATCACGCCATTGGCCGAATTGACCAAACCAACGCTAAGCTTGATCACGCCATTGGCCGAATTGACCAAACCAACGCTAAGCTTGATCACGCCATTGGTGAATTCCATGAGTTCCGCTCCGAGGTAAATACCAAGCTAAGCGGCATATCTGCTCTGCTGATTTCATCAGAACGCAACGTTGGCCGGCTAGAAAAACGCATAGTTAAACTTGAAGACCGTATGGACCATTTCGAAGACAGACAGAGACCTTCTTCAAACTAGGCTTTAATCAGTCTATATCGATCTCGACTTCATATTAGACCGGTCTACTAGCGTCTCTTCAAAAAAATTTTGTTGTTAGTCTCATGGAAATCCATTGCCATGAGACTATTCAGATTTACGGCTAAGCTTTCATCCGAAAGCCCTCTCTAACTGCATGCACCACTCAAAACTAGAGCAGACCTCCTTCTTAGTAAGGGCTCACTTGAGTAGATTGTTGTACTTGCTGGCTATGATTGACAGCACCGTTTTGATTGTTAAATTGCACTTGGGTGCTGTCGTTTAAGTGACCAAACTGAGTATTGCCTTGAAACTGCGTAGAGTCATTGAAATGACCTACTTGAGTGTTGCCCTGAAACTGAGCGCTGTCATTGAACGCACCATGCTGCGCAGACTGCTGCCACTGAGCCGAGTCGTTCAAATGACCGAACTGAGTGTTGCCTTGCACCTGAGTAGAGTCATTAAAATGACCACCTTGAGCATTACCCTGAAACTGCGTCGATTCGTTGAAATGACCTACTTGAGTGTTGCCTTGAAACTGCGTGCTGTCATTGAAGACACCATGCTGAGTTGACTGCTGCCACTGAGCCGAATCGTTCAAATGGCCAAACTGAGTATTGCCTTGCACCTGCGTAGAGTCATTGAAATGACCTACCTGAGTATTACCCTGAAATTGCGTGCTGTCATTGAAGACACCACTTTGTAGATTCAACTGACCCTGTGTAGATAAATTGAAACGACCTGCTTGGTGACTCCACTGCGCCTGGTCGCTGACGTTAAAGCCACCATGCTGAGCCGATTGCTGCCACTGATCCGAGACGTTACCGCCAGCGTATACAGGAGGATTAGCTTGAGCTGAAACTGAAGCCAGAACCAATACTGCTGCGGTGAAGATTGTGGTTGCGATGTTTTGTTTTTTCATGAGGTTGTCTCTTTTTTGGGTTTGGTTGACTCCGCTCTACGCCTCCCTGCGCTAAGTTGGGAGGTAAATCTTGCGTCATTCCTTATTAACGCTAAGTCGGTTGCTTGCTTTCTCAGTCGTCGCTTTCAGCAACTGGTTTACCAAGAATGTTTTTAGCGTAGGCGGCACGCAGCTCTAATGCGATTGGGTTAGCCTGCATTTGCTGTGTACATTGCTCAACCATATCGACAGCCTGATTCAAGATTTTGTATCCGACTGCATTTAACTGTTGGTTCTGGGCCAAAACAGCACCGGTCTGCACCAAGTTCGTGGCAGTAGCGCAAGTCATTTGTATTACGCCTAAAATGCGACAAGTCTTGCTCTCATCAGCGTGGGAATACCCTATTCCACCAAAAATAGAATAGAGCGAAATGCCATCAGCATCCCCAGCACAGTCAGCACTGCGAATAGCATTAGCTTGCGGACCAAAGAGAGTGGTGCTAGTACTTCTAGAGTTCATGTTCAAACTGCCACCCTGTCCAGCCACGTTAGCTTGATTCGGAGCAGCAATATAAGTCGGGGCAGCGATAGCTGTTGGCGCAGCGATCTGTGATTGATGACCAGTTACTTGACCGTTAAGGGCATTGGTATTCTCACTGGTGTTGCTCGGGCTTGCTGGATTAGGACTGCCGGTATAGCCATCTGCCATAGCGAAGTTAGCGAAGGTGCACAAAGCTGAGGCGAAGATCAAGGCGAGCAGGTTTTGTTTCATGGCTTTATTCCAAATTGATTTGCGAAGAAGGTCTCTACTACTGGTGCCACGCCGAAACCACTAAGTGATTGCGAAGATTCCATGTATAAGGGCATTGATAAGGTGTTTGCAGTGATTCCGAAAATTGGTGGCGAACGAGTAGTGATTCAGTTCTAGCGAGAAAGCAGGGCGTGAACCAAGGATTGTAAACAATTGCGCAGCACTGCCAAGCCCGTCTCGTTAAGCAAAAAGCGCGTATACAGGGCAATTACAGAGCACTATCAGCTTCGAGGTGAGGAGGAATTCAGTTTCACAAGGGCTAGCTAATCGCACACTGTCTCGCCCGTAGCTCAAGGAAGCGTCTGGAAAGTTACCGCCAGCAACAAAAAAAATTGATCGACTGACAAACGAAAAGGGCCTAGCGCTAGCTAGACCCCATTATTGTAGAAGCATCAATCGTTGACTAATTTACATAGTTATCGCTAGCAGCCATACTTTTCATATCAAATATAACCGCACCCTTAAACACTTCTACTTCGCCACCATAATCGGCCACAGCAGAACCGTTAAAAGCTCTGACCTTCGAACCAGGAAGAGCAAGCACAAATGAACCATTCATGGCTTGAACATCAGAGCCAGCATGGGCAATCACTTTAGAGCCCTTTTCAGCATCGACTTCTTCACCACTTACGGCATGTACTCTTTGGCCAGCCTTAGCTCTCTTGATAAAATCAGGAATAGCCTCAACCTCGGCCGGAATGTCTCTTGCAGTCGCGCTTTCTTCGCTGTCGATCGCTTGGTCACGAATGCTATTGATCTGACCAGACGACTGCTGTTTCGCTTCTCTGACCAATAGCCACTGATCGGGATAAACACGATGGGGCGCTAACACCAGATTAGGAAACCTATCTCTATTCAATTCAATAATTTCACGAACCTTAGCCGTGATTGCTCGTCCATCCTTATCATTTGCACCTTCATCGGCTAAAGCCCTACGAGCTACCGACCACAAACCTTCACCATGGTTAACTATTAAAGTGCGGTCAAGCTTATCAGCGGCACTTTCCCTTTCACCGCCCCCAGCATCAAGCTTTGAAGTACGACTATGAGACTGATCAATTTCGTCATAAAATCTGGAGCTAGATGCTTCGTTCTGCTGCTGCTCACTACGAGTCTCAACTTGATGTTCCATTTTTCTGCTCCGCATGTACGCTACTTTCATTGCTTTCGCTGCTATAACTGGCCTGCCGTCAGCAATATATACATATAGTGATCAAACAGATTTGCTCTTTTCGACCAGCCACTTTAAAACAAAACATCTGAGACACTTGAGTAGATATGCGAAAACGCAATCAGGGCAATAGTTTCCAACCCAGAAAGATTTTTGGGGAAAGTCCCACTGTCGGCGCAATCACCGCTTAAGGCCGGCTACAGCATCACTATCACTGTCTCTCAAGCAAAAAGCAAAAGCGGCCCATGTCACTACTCACTCAATTGCCGATAGTGGTAAAGCACTATTTAAGCCTTTCTTAATTGCCATCAGGCTGAAATAGCTAGTTCGCCCCTGCTAGTTATCAACAGTACCAACAAAAACTCTTCACCAACTACTCGGCAATTTAATTCCCAGCAAAAACGCAAACTATCGGCGAAACCCATTTTCCAAAATGCTACCTCTTCTATTCGGTAGCGGCGACCTGCTGCCTCCGCTCTTCTTCTAGCAGCTCCTGCTGCTCAACCCATCTGGACAATCAAATGACCAAAAACATTGCCATCAGTGCCATCCCTAATGCACAACTGCAATTCATACTCTCTGACGAAGCACTGACATTTCTAGCTGCTCTGCACAAAAACTTTCACAACCGTCAAGCTGAACTAATTGCCAGTCGTCGCAAGCGTCAAAGAAAACTAGACAAAGGACAGTTACCTCAATTTAAAAGCAAACAACTGTGGTCCGATCAACCAGACTGGCAAGTTGCTAGCTGTCCAGTCGATCTAGAACAAAGACTGGTTGAAATCACTGGCCCTGTCGACGCCAAAATGATCATCAACGCCCTTAACTCAGCGCCCGGTGCCGATGTATTCATGGCCGACTTTGAAGATAGTTCGAGCCCTACCTGGTTGAACATGGTTTCTGGCCAGGCCAATCTCTATCATGCTGTCAGACGAACTTTAGAATTTAGCGCTTCAGCTGGTAAAACTTACAAGCTTAACGACACCCTGGCCACCTTAATCGTTAGACCACGTGGTCTGCACTTGCCTGAGAAACATCTTCTGATCAAAGGTGAGCCCATCCCCGCCAGTCTCTTTGACTTTGGTCTGTTCTTCTTCCACAATGCCCAAGAACTAATTGATCGCGGCAGCGGACCATACTTCTATCTGCCAAAACTTGAAAGTTATCACGAAGCTCGTTACTGGAATGACGTCTTCAACTTCGCCCAAGACTACATGGGCATAGCCCGTGGCACCATCAGAGCAACAGTCTTGATTGAAACAATAATGGCAGCGTTTCAAATGGAAGAAATTCTCTTTGAACTCAAAGAGCACGCTGCCGGCTTAAATGCTGGAAGATGGGACTATATCTTCAGCTTCATCAAGCGATTAAAAAGCCACAGCGACATGGTATTACCCGATCGTTCACTGATCACCATGGATGTTCCCTTCATGAAGGCTTACTGTCAACGGCTGGTGGAGATCTGCCATCGTCGTGGCGCTCATGCTATGGGTGGAATGTCGGCCTTTATTCCCAACAAGAACGACCCCACTGTAACAGCTCAGGCCTTAGACAAAGTAAAACGCGACAAAGCCCGAGAAGTAGCCCTGGGCTTCGATGGTACCTGGGTGGCGCATCCCGATCTGATCGCAGTGGCGAAACAAGAATTTGTCTCGGTGTTACAAGCCAAAGTCAATCAAAAAGACAAGGCCTTTGCCAGCAATAGCTGCGGTTGTAGCAACTTCCAAGCCGAAGAGATTAGCGCTGAGAGCCTAACCTCACTGGAAGATATTCCCACCACTGTCACTGAAAATGGCATCCGCAACAACATCAATGTCACCCTGCAATACATAGCCGCCTGGCTAATGGGCCGTGGCGCTGTGGCTATTCACAACTTAATGGAAGATGCCGCCACGGCAGAAATATCGCGGGCACAGTTGTGGCAATGGCTCAATCATGACACCGAGCTTGAAGATGGCCGCACATTTAGCCGTCACCTTTACCGCACCTTCCTGACAGAAGAACTAAATACCCTTCTACAAGGAGCCTCTCCGCTCCTACAAGCCCGCTTAATGCAGGCCGAGGCGGTACTGAACCAGGTAGTGCTGAAAAAGCGCTTTGAGGAGTTTTTAACCCTCGTAGCCTACGAAGTACTACTCAGCAACGAAACCGAGGAAGCTGAAAATGCAACTCAAGACAAACCCATTAACCAAACACAATCAGGTACGCAAATGACCACACAAAGCACTGACAATGCCAATAAAGTCCCCGCTGAAGGATCAGTTGACGGAAACCCGCTGATTCTCACTATTGACGAACCAATAGTTGATAAAGCCGTTCAAAATGCTGGCACTGAACCAACAATCACATTTGGCGGCTGCATTCCACCAAACGCCATGGCCCGCCGCTGGGAGGGTATTCAACGGCCATACTCTGACGAAGACGTAATGCGCTTGCGGCCAACCGTAAATGCGGATGCCACCATCGCTCGTCATGGTGCAATCAAATTGTGGAACATGTTGAGAAATGGAGAGCAAGTTATTGCACTTGGCGCATTAAACGGCTCGCAGGCTGTACAAATGGCCAAAGCAGGCTTAAAAGCAATCTATTTGAGCGGCTGGCAGGTAGCGGCTGACGCCAACTTAGCCGGTCATACTTATCCCGACCAAAGCCTCTACCCATCCAACAGCGTGCCAGCGGTCGTGCGTCGCTTAAACAATGCCCTGGCTCGTCATGACCAGATCTTGAAACTAGAAGGCAAATCTGGTGCGGATGCTTATTTGCCCATCGTCGCCGATGCTGAAGCTGGTTTTGGTGGCCCCCTGCAAGCCTACGAACTAATGAAAATGATGATCGAAGCTGGGGCCTCTGGTGTGCACTTCGAAGACCAACTAGCAGCTGAGAAAAAATGCGGGCACATGGGTGGTAAAGTGCTGGTACCAACTTCCCAATTCATCAATACTCTGGCTTCTGCTCGCATGGCCGCCGATGTTTTGGATGTTCCGACAATCATCATTGCTCGCACTGATGCCCTTGACGCCACCTTACTAACCTCTGACATCGATCCTCGTGACCACGCCTTCTTAAGCGGTGAGCGCACTGCAAAAGGTATGGTCAAAGATGCGACTACTGGTCAAATGGTAGAAAGCGATGTTGTCCTCAAAGGCGAACGCACCACCGAAGGCTACTTCCGCGTCAAAGGCGGTATCGAATCGGTGATAGCTCGCGGCTTGGCCTATGCTCCCTATGCTGATGTTATCTGGTACGAGTGCTCTCGCCCTAACTTAGCCGAAGCGAAACGCTTTGCTGATGCAATTCATGCTCAGTTCCCCGGCAAAATCTTAGCCTATAACTGCTCTCCTTCCTTTCACTGGAAGGATTATTTGGACGACGGCACCATTGCCACTTTCATGGATGAATTAGGAAAAATGGGCTACTTGTTCGACTTCATTACTTTGGCTGGATGGCACTCAATCAACCTGAGCATGTTCAAATTGGCCAGCGAATACGCAGCAGAAGGTATGCCTGCCTATGTGCGTTTGCAAGAAGAAGAATTTGCCATGGTCAACCAAGGTTATACCGCGGTGAAACACCAGGCCGAAGTTGGCGCTGGCTGGTTCGACAACCTGTTGATGACCATCACCGGGGGCACTTCTTCCACAGCAGCACTAAAAGGCTCAACTGAAGAGGGACAATTTCACGGTGAAAAAAGCCAGTAACCACTAACTGAAACCAACAGCACATCAGGCAGGGAAGCCGATGTGCTCACTAGCAGAAGGAAGATATATGTCAGCAAAAATTAAGATGGTTCTAGTCGTTCGCAACGACCTGAACATGCGTAAGGGTAAAGTTGGAGCGCAAACAGGCCATGCCGTGCAAGAAGCCATACTTGATCGCTCTGGCCCCGGCCCTAATCCTATTCCCAAGCTCAAAACTGATGAACTTACCAGGCAATGGCTCAATGCCAATTATCCCAAATCGGTTGTACGAGTAGACAGCGAAGCTGAGCTGCTCGAAATATACGACCAGGCTTCTAAAGCTGGCCTCAACACCCACTTGGTGCAAGATCTGGGCACCACAGAATTTCATGGTCAACTGACCTACACCGTCTTAGCTGTAGGGCCAGACTGGAGCGATCGCATAGATCCAATCACCGGACACCTCAAGCTTTTATAGAACAATCAGCTCAGGAGAGCAATGCAAGCGTTCAAAAAATTCTTCTTCGACACGGCAATTCCATACCTGATTTGGTTTGCAATTATCATTTTCGCGTGCTGGTTAGAGTTCTCCGGCTACCACCGCAATAGCACACCAACACGAAACACGGGGCAAGTCTGTACCAAACAGAAAGAGTCTTCCCCCAGATTGTCGCCACCGCAATAACTTAAAAACAACCGAATTCAACCCAACAGAGCAGACCCATGAACCAAAACCAAAGAGACACCATCAACAGCACCAACGCAAGCCGCTTCAAAAGTGATTTAGAAGACCAGATCACAATGATGGAAGTGCTACAACAGCTGTTCGCTGACCTAAGCAGTGAACCGGACGACGAAAACTTGTCATGGCTGGCAGCCGCATTGTTCTCATCCAATGCGGCTCGGACTCTAGCAAAAGACTGCTTGGCCATGATCGCCGCCGAACAATACGAGATAGCAGGCGAGACTTTCTACCTGGTGATTGAGCAATACCAAAGATTCTCAGGGCTGCTGGACAACCACAAAAACAAGGTGCCATTCGTCGCCTCTACAAGTGCATCTGACTTGCTGGCACTTGAGCAACAGTTGAGCCAAATCAAGACCGAACTGGCAACTTGGCACAGTGACCAACCGGCCGTTAAAGCCCTGATGCTGGCGCTAGAAAATGCCGTAACCCAAGCCCAAGAAAGCGTATTGATCGGCCAAGGTCATCCCGAACTGATGTTCACAGACAGCAAAATTGAAGCAGTAACCCAATCATTGATCGGCCAGATCAGGGGGAGTGATGCATCGATTACAGAGGCAACTGCCAGAGAAATGGTTGACAAGGTACTGGGCACCACCAGCGAAGAAAAACGAACTTTCTTAGTAAACGACAGCAATACAAACGGCATGGTGCAGTCTGCTAATGTCCAAGCTGGAGGCGCGCTATCAGCAGTGGGGGAAGTAGCACTGACACAATCGCTGGCCAGCATTCTCCGCAATCTTGTACAGCAGAGCAGCGCCAAAGCCACTGCAGCAGACACCGTGAGTTTGGACCCCATCGACCTGATGTTGCTAGAACAAACAGGAGACCAGATTGGAACTCTATGATGTTACCCCCGACCAAATCATTGTCGGTATTGCCATTGAAATGCCTGCCAGTGGCCGTCCTTACGTCTCACTGCCAAAGCAAGCAGCTGATCAGCAAAGCGACCAACAAGAACTGAGATTCACTCTCACTGATGCCTTAATAACCAGCCCCAATCGTTTTTCTTGCGGCAGACTATTAGACGCAGTTCTCATCAGTGAGAACGGACAGATGCAGTTAGAGCAAGACAACTCAGACACAGAGGCAGTTTTAATCAGATTCAAATACGGTGAGCGGCTCGATGACAATACCGCTTCACTCAATCTAGAAGCAGCAGGGCAAGCCAATTTACTAGTTGAAACCAACTGGAACGAAGAACACTTTGACCAGCATCCGGAAGACTGCCGCGCTTACTATACCAGGCACAAAGGCGCTTTACTGAAGCTTCTGCCCGACACCAGTGTTCAACTCACTCGCATTGGCACAGGCCAAGGCTACGAGCACTTCTGGCAACGGTTTGTTCCGGGCATCAAGCCCACTGTCACCATCGTCAAAAAGCCAATTGGTTCAATTTATTTTGATGGTGCGCGAGTCTTTTGGCGGCAGAAGTCAGCTGGAAACACTAGCAAGATCTAGCTGCATAGATTTTCGCCAGGACTGACAAGACATTTAACCTCTGGCGCACTCTAACTAGGGTGGGGGGAATTCCTCTCACCCTTTTCTCATTGCTTTTTTTGTATTATAGTATTAGACCGGTCAGTTATTACCCACAAAAAAAGATATCTGTGCTGAAGACACAAAATCTACTCAGTGAAACCGGGGGCATCCATGCCCCTGTGATCTCAAATCATTTGTTCTGGGTGAGCCAGAACCAAATCCAGAAAGTAATCGCCTCTCCAGACCACAAGCTATAAAACATCAAGGCCGGCCTTCAGAGACCCTAACAAGAGGACGAGTGGCGTCCTCGACAAAGGCACCGTTAAGCACTTCGTTGCTCACACACGGCCCCTTGCAAATCTGCGCATTGAGTTGAACAACCTTGCCAAACAAGCGTTGACTGCGGGCCTCCGCAGCTTCAGCAAGTGGCGGAGCAAGCTGATGTGCAACTGATTCTTCAGCACACTTCGCTGTCGAATTCATAATAGAAACCTCGCAACACCCGATGCCAGAGCCACTTCTGCTCCAACATCAGGTCAATAACTAAACCTGCCACCACATCCTTGTGGTAGCGAATATTATTTGATTTCGATCAGCGAAACTTTTAGCAGCCAACCAGCTTAGCTTCAATCATGCCGATACCAGCTTGCTTAGCAGCAATAACGCGATGACG
>Ga0075444_10001338_pt1 | contig 15127 bp, 15 predicted proteins | sample CoawatmetaG01DNA_FD_76836 | JGI IMG/M metagenome (GOLD analysis project Ga0075444, IMG submission 76836) | Marine microbial communities from the West Antarctic Peninsula - Coastal water metaG017-DNA | ecosystem: Environmental > Aquatic > Marine > Coastal | place: Atlantic Ocean: West Antarctic... | reverse complement strand
TGGAACAGTTCGAATAGCCGAAAAAGGATCTAACTTTTATAAAAAACATGATCATGTTGAGTTCATTTTTCAAGACGCTAAGTTAATTTACAATGATCCCAGAAGATTTGGATCCCTGCACTTTGTAACAGACCCTCAACATCATTTTTTACTTGATAAACTGGGACCAGAACCCCTGTCAGCAGACTTTGATGGCGAGTACTTTTTTCAAAGGCTTAGAAAAGTGAGCTCTCCAATCAAGGTCTCACTCATGAATCAATCCCATGTAGTTGGCATTGGTAACATCTACGCAAATGAAATCCTGTTTGATGTTGGCATTCGTCCCACCAAACGATCTAAATTAATTACCAAGAAACAATCTGCAGCCATCGCAGAGTCAGCAAAAAAAATTCTCCAAAGAGCCATTGAAGTGGGAGGGACAACGCTGAAAGATTTCTATCAACCAGATGGAAATCAAGGGTACTTTAAGATTGAGTTAGCAGTTTACGATCGTGAAGATCAAGAATGCATAAGATGTAAAACAGGCATAATTCAAAGAATAGTTCAGACCCAACGCGCTTCTTTCTTTTGTAGCAAATGCCAGGGTTAAGTGGAGTATTTCTCCGCAAGTGCATCTTTAACATTCGGACTAACGAAGCGAGATACATCCCCACCAAGCTTGGCAATTTCTTTTACTAAACTAGAGGAGACATATATAAGAGTGTCCTTGGGAGTAAAGAAAATACTCTCAATGTCTGGAGCAAGACTGCGATTCATGGTTGCGAGCTGAAATTCATATTCAAAATCAGCAACGGCTCTTAATCCTCTGATAATTGCAATAGCATTATTCTCTCTTGCAAGATCAACGGTCAGCTTACTGGCATAACCTATAACCTCAATCTTTGGATTATCTTTAAAAATCTCTTGAGCCAAATCAATCCTTTCGGCAACGGTGAAAAGTGGGTTTTTGGACTTACTCTCAGCGACGCTAACTATAACTTTATCGAACAGCGCACACGCTCTCTCGGTAATGTCTATGTGACCAAAGGTAATCGGATCAAACGAACCAGGGTAGATTGCTATTTTCATCACTGAATCATACTAAACATTTATGATTCATCAAAATATTCAGCAGGTTAGGTAAACTGTGTCATTATTTAGAAAAAAGAGATTATGACTAAAGATAAGCTGGAGAATGATAAGGGGAGGCTTCCATCCAAAGCGGATGATGCTGCTGATGTGATATCCAAATATATAAAAAAGAAAGGGAAAGTTAACCCAGAGGATCAAAAATTTAAGTTCCCGCCAATAGACTATGAAAAACCTCCGCATTACTAAACTACGTCTTGTGGATCAAAAAAAAGGGCTCAAATGAGCCCTTTTTTACAATTAAGCCTAAGCTAATTCATCAGACAAGATCATTGTTCATCACCTTATTCCATGCAGAAACAAAGTCCTTAGCAAATTTTGCTTGCCCATCATTGCTAGCGTAAACCTCCGCTAAAGCTCGAAGTTGAGAGTTAGAACCGAAAGCAAGATCTACTCTTGACGCAGTCCTGATCTTCTCACCAGAGACGCGATCCATGCCATCAAATGCTTTTCCTGTGCCGTTTGGTTTCCACTGCACAGACATATCAAGCAGAGTTGCAAAATAACCATTGGTTAATTTTTCTGAGTTATCAGTAAATATCCCATGGTCATCATTGCTGATTCCTAAAGATCTCATGCCGCCTAAGAGCACGGTCATTTCAGGAGCTGTTAGTCCAAGCAACTGAGATTTATCAAGCATCATTTCTTCAGCTGGCATACTCGATGAAGCTTTTTGAAAGTTCCTAAAGCCATCAGCAACAGGCTCCAAAACATCGAATGATTCCACATCAGTTTGGTCTTGTGAGGAATCACCCCTGCCTGGAGTGAACTCAACACTTAAGCCCGATGCTTTTTCAATGCCAACATTACCAGCGAGCACAATGACATCAGCAATTGATGCGCCTGACTCAGAAGCAATGCTCTCATAGACAGCTAAAACTCGTGCTAATTGCTCGGGTTTATTGGCTTCCCAATCTTTTTGTGGAGCTAAACGAATTCTTGCACCGTTTGCACCGCCTCTCATATCTGAACCCCTAAAAGTAGAGGCACTGGCCCATGCTGTCTCAACCATCTCTTGGATAGTTAGACCGCTCTCAGCAATTTTAGATTTAACAGAATGAACGTCATAGTCAGCATTACCAGCAGGAACAGGATCTTGCCAAATTAACTCCTCTGCAGGAACTTCTGGTCCAAGGTATTTTCCTATAGGGCCCATGTCTCTGTGAAGTAATTTGAACCAAGCTCGCGCGAAAGCATCGGCCAATTCTTCTGGATTCTCATGAAAACGTTTGGATATCTTGTTGTAGATTGGATCCTCACGAAGAGCCATATCTGCAGTTGTCATCATGGTTGGGACTTTGACAGATGCATCTTGTGCATCAGGGGCAAGATCCTCTTCTTTTGGATCAATTGCGTGCCAAACAATGGCTCCAGCAGGAGTGGTAACCTGCTTCCACTCATAACCAAACAAGAGATCAAAGTATCCATTATCCCATTGAGTAGGATTTGCAGTCCAAGCGCCTTCAAAACCACTGGTAATGGTATCACTGCCTTTTCCTGAAGCATAAGAACTCATCCATCCAAAGCCCATTTCTTCCATCCCTGCGCCTTCTGGCTCAGTACCGACATTGCTATCAGGTCCTGCTCCATGGCCTTTACCAAAAGTATGGCCTCCAGCAACTAGAGCAACGGTTTCTTCGTCATTCATTGCCATGCGACCAAATGTTTCACGAATATCTACAGCACTGGCAAGTGGATCTGGATCTCCATCAGGACCTTGAGGATTCACATAAATTAAACCCATCTGTACTGCCCCAAGAGGGTTAGCTAGATCTCTTTCACCTGTGTATCTCTCATTGGTCAGCCATTCTTTTTCTGCACCCCAATTAATGTCCTCTTCAGGCGCCCAGATATCTGCTCGACCTCCTCCAAAACCAAATGTTTTTCCGCCCATAGATTCAATGGCAACGTTACCGGCTAAAATTAAAAGATCAGCCCAGCTGATTTGTTTTCCGTATTTTTGTTTGATTGGCCAAAGCAACCTTCTAGCTTTATCTAAATTTCCATTATCTGGCCAGCTGTTTAGAGGAGCAAAGCGCTGTGCACCAGTTCCTCCACCCCCTCTGCCATCGCCTGTTCTATATGTTCCTGCTGCATGCCAAGTCATGCGAATAAAGAATGGTCCATAATGACCGTAATCTGCAGGCCACCAATCTTGTGAGTCAGTCATCACATCATTGAGATCTTTTTTTAAGGCTTGAAAATCAAGTTTCTTGAACTCTTCACCATAATCAAAACCCTCATCCATAGGATCACTTTTATGATCATGCTGATGCAAGATACTTAGATTTAATTGATTGGGCCACCAGTCTTTATTTGATGTGCCGGTAGAACTATTGCTTGCTAGGCTCCCGTGCATTACAGGACATTTGCCCTCAGTATCGTTATTCATAATAATTTAACTCCTAAAGATAAATATGAAGTGGTATAACTTGCATTTAAAAATGCTATTTATTTTATTAGTTTATCGTTAATATATGTATTGGTAAATACATATAATCTGAATGTTATATTCGATTTTATCGATTATAAAAGGAGAACAGATGATCACATTAAAGCAAATAGATTATGCTTTGGCCGTCTCTAAAACACTACATTTTAAAAAGGCTGCTGAAGCCTGCTTTGTCTCTCCGTCTACTCTAAGCAATGCAATTACAGAAATGGAAAAATCTTTAGGGTTCCCGGTCTTTGAAAGAGATAACAAAAAAGTTTTTGTTACCAACCTAGGAGCTGAGCTGCTGGAAAAAGCACAATCAATACAACTGCAAGTGTGTGATATTCAAAAGTTGGCAGAAAATCAATCTGAGCCTCTTAGCAACCTTATCTCAATTGGGATTATTCCAACCATCAGCCCTTACCTCTTGCCCATTGTCTTACCACCAATTAAAAAAAGCTTTCCAGCCCTAACCTTAAAAATAGAGGAAGGTCAGTCAAACTTGATTGTAGAAAAAGTTAAGAGCGGGGAATTGGATATGGCTATTCTGGCTTTGCCTTATGACCTTGATGGCTTGATTGCATTAAGATTCTGGGAAGAAGACTTTTTTTGGATTGCTCATCATGAAAATAAGCACGCTGGTAAGCAAGAGATCAGAGCATCTCAGCTAGAGCATTCTGAGTTAATGTTATTGGAAGATGGGCACTGCTTAAAAGATCACATTCTTGATGCATGCAACATTTCTTATGAGTCCAAGCATATTGTAAAAGCTTCGAGCTTAGTCACTTTGGTTCAGCTTGTTCAAGGCAATATGGGCAGCACATTAGTACCCCACATGGCCCTCACACAGTTGCTCAGCTCTAATAAAGGGTTACTAAAATCGCATTTAAATGAACCAGGACCACACAGGGAGATTGCTCTAATTATGCGACCAACGTATCCAGGAATGAAGGGTGCTGAATTGTTACTAACCTTATTTAAAAATGCATTGAATAAGCATTTTAACTAAAAAGTATTACAAATTTACTATGAATCGATGTGATCAGTTTTTTGCCACTGCAAATTAAAGTGTCTGTTTAGAAACTTTGCCTTGCCGCCTCGAGACTCAATGGTGTCATTGTAGATAATTCCCATATCCAGCTTCTTGAGTTGACTATCCTCTTCAAAAATATGGCTCGCAATGCAATATGTATTGCCGATGTAAGTGTCGCCACTCCATTCACCTTCCACGTTTCCAATAAAATGCATTGTCTTTTTGTATTGACCGAGATTTTGTTCAACAGCACCAGTAAAGACATCGAGGCCTGTTAATTCATAGGACCCTGTCAGGGAAAAATCATCCCACATAATGAGATGGAGATCAGAGAAACGCTTTGCATCTATCAAAGATGCATATTGATAAATAATTTGAGTAGGCAGTGTATTTGAGTCCATTATTTTTTAAGCTCCGCAATACGTTCTAGGATTTCTTTTAAGTGATCTGGAGACTGTGCAAAGTTGATAGGAAAAATCTCTACTTCGTCCAGACCAGCTGCCATTGATTTCTCTAATTCATTTAATGTGAGTTCCAAGCTTGGAACTCCATTGGCATCCACGCAGGTTGGTAGCTGACCTCTAATTCTTGGTTTATCGTCTCTACCCTCATCCTTAAACGCTTTATCTAATGCTTCCCTGCCCTCTGAGATAAAATCTCTGCTGGTCTTGATAGGGATCCATCCATGACCAACTTTTGCAATTTTTTGAGCATTAGATTCTGTCATTTTCACACCAAATAACAAAGGAATGTCACTGCCTTGCGCAGGCTGTGGTTGACACCAGATATCATTGAACTCGAACATCTCTCCTTTGTGCGAGACCGGACCACCCGTCCACAGAGATTTACAAATATCTAAGGTTTCCCAAAAAATCTTTGCTCGTTTGTCAAAAGCTATGCCAGATGCCTCGTATTCTTCTTGCTGCCAGCCTAGCCCGACTCCAAGCTCTAGCCTTCCTTCTGAGATAGCATCAAGACTTGCTGCGGTCTTCGCTAAGAGAGCTGGACTTCTTAATGGTGCAATTAAGATCGCAGTTGCGAGATTGATAGAGGTAGTATTTGAGGCAATCATGGTTAGAAGAGTTAAAGGCTCATACCATGTGGCTTCCGAAGGCATCGGAAAGGTACCAAAAGGGTACTTATGAAGGTTTTTTCCCATCACTACGTGATCTGTCACACTCACTGAATCAAAGCCTAGCTCCTCTGCCATCTGTGCAATTTCAATGTAGGACTTAACATCACCACCGTAAAAATTTTCTAACCCAAATAGCCCAAGTATTAATTTCATGTATCTAATGTTTTTTTAATTTACTTATTTATTGTACGAAGATTTACAAGAATATGCATCCATATCAAACGTTAAATGCATATGCCAGCTTAGGAGAAACAAGGTAAATGATGGTGCGCCCGCAGGGACTCGAACCCCGGACCAAAGGATTATGAGTCCTCTGCTCTAACCAACTGAGCTACAGGCGCAAAAAATTAGTCGTCTAAAAAGCTCTTTAGATGACTTGATCTTGATGGATGTCTTAATTTTCTTAAAGCCTTGGCTTCAATCTGACGAATTCTTTCTCTAGTTACATCAAACTGCTTTCCAACTTCTTCCAAAGTATGGTCGGTATTCATGCCAATACCAAAGCGCATTCTTAAGACCTTTGCTTCTCTTGCAGTCAACGAAGAGAGAACATCGTCTGTAGCAAAATTTAAGCTATCCTCTGTGGCATTTTGGATTGGAGAGTGAATGACCGTATCTTCAATAAAATCACCTAGGTTTGAATCTTCATCGTCCCCAATAGGAGTCTCCATAGAGATTGGCTCTTTGGCAATCTTGAGAACTTTTCGAACTTTGTCTTCTGGCATGTCGAGCTCTATGCTCAACTCTTCGGGAGTTGGCTCTCTTCCCATGTCCTGCATCATCTGACGAGACACTCGATTTAACTTGTTGATGGTCTCAATCATGTGAACTGGAATACGAATGGTTCTTGCCTGATCTGCGATGGAGCGAGTAATCGCCTGTCTGATCCACCAGGTAGCATAGGTTGAAAATTTATAACCGCGTCGATATTCAAACTTATCTACCGCTTTCATTAAGCCAATGTTTCCTTCTTGAATTAAATCTAAAAACTGGAGACCTCGATTGGTGTATTTTTTTGCAATAGAAATTACCAATCGTAAATTAGCTTCAACCATATCCTTTTTGGCCCTTCGCATCTTGGTGGCGCCCATCGACATGGCGCGGTTGATCTCTTTAATGTCTTTGACTGTCATTGCAGCTCTTGCTTCAATAGCTTTCATAGATTTTTGTGCAATCACAACATCAGTCTTAACGTGCTCAAGAGCTTTTTTTGAATACTTCTTATTTCCAATCAAAGAATCGATCCACTTGATCTTGGTTGCATTATCTGGATATAAAGCAAGAAAATCCTTTCTAGGAACCTTTGCTGATTTAACACACAAAAACATAATTCTTTTTTCATGCAAGCGAATTTCTGCAAGATCGCTTCTGGCAACAAACGCTAAGTCTTCAAACATTTTAGGAGAGAATTTCAGAAATTTAAAAATCATGCCCAATTTAGCAAAGTCTGCTTTTGCTTCTTTAGAATGACGACCTTTGGATTCTAAAGTTTTTTGTGTTTTATTAAATTGACGTTTGAGGTTGGTCAGGCGTCTTTGCACTTCTACCAAGTCAGGGCCCGTATCCACTTCTTCGTCACTTTCTTCTAATTGCTTTGCTTTTTCACTTCCAGGTCCTGCTGATGGAACTTCTTCCATTTCTTCTAAAAATCCAGTTAATAGCTCACTCAGTTTCTTATCTTCAGCTTTGACCAGTTCATAAAAGTCAATCACATGCTCCACAACGCCTGGATAATGAACGCTGGCATCAAGCAAATCACGCATACCTTCTTCAATTCTCTTGGCAATCTCAATCTCACCTTCTCTAGTCAAAAGATCGACTGTGCCCATTTCTCTCATGTACATACGAACAGGGTCAGTCGTTCTGCCCGTCTCGTTTTCAACAGCTGCTAAAGCTGCAGCAGCTTGCTCTAAAGCGATATCGTCTTTGTCATCGGAATCCTCTGCCATCATCAGAGTGTCAGCATCTGGGGCTGTTTCATGGACCTGAAGACCCAGATCGTTGATCATGCCAATAATTTCATCCACTTGATCTGGATCGGAGATATCCTCCGGCAGATGATCATTCACTTCAGCGTAAGTGAGATAGCCTTGTTCGCGACCTTTCTCAATCAACTCTGCAATTCTAGAACCTTGTTTTTGTATCTTATCCACGCATATCCTCTATTCGTTTGTTCAATCTATGTGAAGGCACTTTTCAATTTTTCAATCTTGCTTGGAACTTAATTTTTGTAGCCAAAGCTGATCTTCATCAGACATTTCTTCTTTTTTAAGGATGATTTGTTGTAACTCCCTTCTCTCGTCTGACGCAATCGAGCTGACATTATACTTGTCTTTAAGAATTTGCTCTCTATCTTTTTGATTTTTTAATAAAACTCTTACGCAATCTTTAACCAAAGTAATGGCATTTTCTTCAGATAATTCCAATTCTGCAATAACTGCCTCAGCAAAATAAGCTTTAATTTGATCTTGATCCAAACTCTCAATAACCCTAGAAGGCTTGATGTGTGGATCTGCTTTGTAAAGCTCGAGAATGGAAAATAGAAACCCAAACTTGGGATCTGGAAGCAGGCCCTCAAAAATACTTTGCTCTGCAATGCGAGGATGGGTGAGCAATGCGCTAAATATATTGACCATGGCTTTCACTCTCACTGAATTCTTTGCTTGAGCTCCTGCACCTGCTTCATCCTTCCATGGTTGATTAGGAGCTCGTTTTTCAATCTTCATGGTTTTGATATCCATGCCGCATAGCTTAGACAGCTCATTAGAATAAACTTCTTTAATCACCGCATTATTAATTTTTTGAAACACTGGTATTGCAAATGCGGCTGCCTGAGATCGACCTTCTAGAGTTTCAAGATTGAATTTTTTTACTTTGGATAAGAAATATTCAGAGAGTGAAACCGCTTCATCAAGTAATTTTTGGAAAGCTTGTAGCCCAAATTCACTGATAAAAGAATCAGGATCATGGTTATCCTCAAAAAATAGAAAGTGAATATTCATGTCCTCACGAATAATTGGGAAAGTATTCTCAACGGCTTTCCATGCAGCCTTGCCGCCAGCCAGATCTCCATCAAAAGCAAAATAAATCTTGTTGGTGTAGCGCATAATTTTTGCAACATGACTCGGCGTGACAGCAGTTCCAAGAGTTGCAACAGCATTGGTAATCCCGTGCTCATAAAGCCCAATTACATCCATATAACCCTCTACAACGATCAGTGATGGGATCGTTTTACTTGCATCCTTAACTTCATACAAGCCAAAAAGTTCATTTGATTTATTAAAAAATGTGGTTTCTGGAGAATTGAGATACTTGGGCTCGCCCTCATCTATAATTCGTCCACCCATGGCAATAAATTCACCTTTAATATTTCGGATTGGAAAAATAATTCTTCCTCTAAAGCGATCATAGAAGCGATTATCTTTATTGCTAAAGAGTCCAGACGCATCCAACTCTTCGGGGGGTATGCTTGGATCAAAATGCTTTGATAGCGCATCCCATTTATCTTCTGCGTATCCAATATTAAATTTTTGCGCAGTTTTACCAGAAATCTTTCTGTCCTTAAGGTATTGAATTGCCTTGGGAGCAACTTTTTCATTCAGGTTGCTTTTGTAAAATTCGACTGCTTTGGCTACTAAGATGCTGGTCTGAGGTTTGTTAGAGTTTTTAGAATCATTTGGAACCTGCAAACCCAGAGAGCTTGCAAGAGTTTCAACGGCATCCACAAATTCTAAATTCTCATATTTTCTTAAAAAATGAATAGCATTGCCAGATTCCTGACAGACAAAGCAATAAAAGAATTGCTTGTCTTGATTAACAGCCATGGAGGGGTTTGAATCATCATGGAATGGGCACAGACACCAAAAATTAGATCCCTTTTTATTAAGGGACAAGCGACGACCAACTACCTCAACAATATCAGACTGATCGATGAGTTGATCGATAAAGCTAGCTGGGATTGACATTATTCTCCATCCAATTATCTAAAAATATCTTTGCAGCCAAATCATCTAGGCGATTCAACTTGTCTTTGCCTGAGACCAATTGCTTGGCTTCGAACGAGGTTAATCTCTCATCAACCAATTCACAAGGGGCCTTCGAAATCCTAGAGAGTTTTTTCACAAACTTATCCACCTCTTTCATGAAATGGCTATCCGTTCCATCCATGTTCAATGGCTTTCCAACTAAAACTATCTCAGGCTTCCACTCTGACAGTAAATTCTCAATGGTCTTCCAGAGATTTTTGCTCTCCTCTTTGACATTCAGGATTACAAGAGGCGATGACGTACCCGTGATGGTTTGGCCTACGGCAATGCCTATGTATTGTGTCCCAAAATCAAATGCCAAAATTTGCATATCAAGAATTATTGAAGTTCCAGTCTCTGATGATTTCTAATCTCTCGTATTGGGACATCATATCTTTCGGAAAGGCTTGAAAAGGCGAAGATTGCTTTAAAATTTTTAATGCGAAAGCATCTAGTTGCTTATTACCAGAAGACTGCAAAATATCAGCAGAAATTAAATTTCCAAAACTATCAATCACTGAACTAATTTGAACTTTAAAATTTCCTTTTGCAATGCCAGCATTCAAGATCTCATAATAGCCGGTAGTTTCAACTTTTCTTTGCCAGGCATTTAAATAGGCGGCTTCAAAGCTTTCCAATGTTGAGTTAGACTCAAGACGCCTAAGGCTAAATTGAGAATCCAAACTAGAATCAGCCTCTTGCACGCCGACTGATTCTTTTGCGAGTCGCTCTTCTGGATTACTCTGACTCTCGATCGATTGACCATTCATATCAAATGCTGAATTTGCAAATTTAATATTCACGATTGCCGCTTCATCCAAATTCCAAGGTTGTTGAATAGCAACAAAACTCACCCCAAAGAGAACAAAAGCATGAAAAGTTAATGACGCAAGCATTGATCTTTTAAAGTCCCAGCGCTTTGCTCGTTGCTTGTAGATCAGGGGCTGCATTACTTCAAGGCTTGCAAGAATTCTTGCATGGGATTTTGTTGAGTTTGATTTAGGATCTGTCTTGCGCCTGTGGGGCTGGTAATATTAATTTCAGTGAGGTAATTACCAATCATATCAATCCCTGCAAATGAAACTCCCTCTTTTAACAAAAACGCTCCTACCTCATCGGCCACTTCTCTTTGCTGCACATTGAGCTCTCGCGCCACTCCCTTTCCTCCTGCTGCAAGATTACCCTTAAAGCTATCTCCTTGAGGTATTCGAGCAAGTGCAATTGGAAATGGCTTACCGTGAATGATTAAAATTCGATAATCTCCTTCGTATATTTCCGGAACAAAATTCTGCACCATTACCATGGTGAGGTGATTGTTGGTGAGAGCTTTAAAGATTGAGAGAGCCTGAGCATCTAGCTCTTCAAATTTATAAATAGATTCTCCACCCATTCCATCAAGGGGCTTTAAGATAATTGACGAGTGCTTTTTTTTGAAACCCTTAAAGTCCTCTTCAGTAGAAATGACCTGGGTGTCAGGCATCCACTGAGAAAACCGCAGTGCCAAAATTTTTTCATTGAACTTTTGCAAAGCAGATGGCCGATTCATGATGTTAGCACCTTCTGTTTCTGCTTGAGAAAGAAGATGTAGTGCATTCATATAATTATTATCAACCGGTGGATCTTTTCGCATGTACACATAATCAATGCTTTTTAGTCCCCTGGTAGTTTTTAAGAGCTCAATAACCAAGGGTTGATCCAAGGGATTAATCACCCTACCAATTTTTGCTTGAACCAAGCCATCAGAGTAAAAAAGATCTTGTATCTCACATTGCAAAACCTCTCCACCCATAGCGGCTATTTCTTGCATCCATAAAATGGTTGTATCTTTTTCTGGATTCAGGTTATGGAAAGGATCAGTAATAAAAAGTGAGGATGTGTTGTTCAAGCAAATTCTCCAAACAAGTCATGCAGCTTCGCCAGCGAAGCCAACGGTGCTGTCTCTGCGCGCAGCACATAGTGACTCAAGATAAGTCTCTTAAAGTTATGCTTGTCCATGGCAAGTCTTTCAGAGTCTGAAAAACCCGTTTCTGGGCCTGTGATAAAGCCGACTTCCATTGCTTCCTGTTTACTCACTTGATTGGTTAACTTATCAGTAATTGTATCAAGAACAAATAACTCACTCGAATCAAATTCTGAAACAAAAAAATCTATCGCATCTGGTAGGGATTCCATGTACTCAATCTTAGGAAGAAAATTACAGCCTGATTGCTCGCAGGCATAAATCACAGCATCTTCAATTTTTTCATGAAGTTTGGTTAAATCCTTTTTAATCAGTGATTGGTCAATAAGCTCTGGCTTAAAAAGAATCAAAGAGTTCACTCCAAGCTCTACTAATTTTTGCACCGCTAACAGAAGATTATCTTTTTTGATGTATGGCAGGATTGCATGGTATTTTTTAGCATATGGATTAGTGATTTGAGTCCGGTAACTGATCTCAATGTTAATTATATTGCGAGATACATTTTGAACCTCGCCATGGGCAAGAGCCCCCCTGCCATCAAATAACTCCAACACAGAACCTGTCTTCACTCTCAAAACCTTGGAAAGATGGTGGATTTGCTTTATGTTTGTGCATTGATACATTGGTGAGATTGCATCGGCACAGAATAATCTTGGTTTTCTCATTCTTCAATTATAGTGGGTATTATTAAATATGGCTGAAACTCAGATTATTCTTATTAGACATGGAGAAGCTGCATCTTCATGGTCCGATCATCCAGATCCTGGCCTCAGTGACGAAGGTCAAGGGCAAGCAGCACTTACCGGCAAGAGCTTGGGTGAGGAGTATGCAAACCATCAATTGCTTTCCAGTCCGAAAAAACGAGCAATGGAGACCATGGATTATGTAAGTAAGGGGCTAAAAAAGGACTTCTTAATAGATGGGAGGTTTATTGAGATACCAGCCATAGGGGTACCTCAGGATCAAAAACAGAAATGGTTGATGGGGATGATGGAGACTCCCATTGCTGATCTTCCCATAGAAATACTTAAATGGCGGAAGGATTTAATTGATTGGCTAGATGCATGCAGAGAGCCAGTGATTGTTGGAACTCACTTTATGGTTATTAATGTATTAGTTTCATATCTGTTGTCCCACCCTCGGCTTTTGTACTTTCACCCTAGCTATGCATCTAAAACTGAGATTTTGATGCAAGATCACAAAATTAAAGGATTAATACTGGGTGATGAGAAAAAAACTAACATTAATCTCTAAATATAGTTGAGCAATTTTTAATCAGCTGTAAACTTTAGACTTGTTGACATAACTTGAACACATGACCTCCAAAAACTCAGAGAAAAATAAAAATAAGCCATTAAGTGAGCATGTAAGAAGAGCAATGAAGAGATACTTTGAGGATCTCAATAATGCAGATCCAGCCAATATCTATGAGATGGTTATGGCTGAAGTCGAACCTGAACTGTTCAAGGCAGTGATGAGATTTACTGAAAATAATCAGTCCAAAGCTGCAGCCTTATTGGGACTAAATCGCGCGACTTTAAGAAAAAAATTACAAGGATATAAAATCCTAGAAAAATCATGAGCGTTATAAAACCAAAAACTGCCCTGATAAGCCTCTCTGATAAAACAGAACTAGAGTCGTTGGTCCATTTCTTGATTTCTGAAAAAGTTAAAATTATCTCCACTGGAGGAACTTATCAAGCCATCAAAAGTATCACAGACGATGTGATGGAGGTCTCTGAATTCACTGGGTTTGAAGAGATGATGGATGGCCGTGTGAAGACTCTGCATCCAAAAATTCATGCTGGTATTTTGGCTCGACGACAATCGGATATGGCTGTACTAAAAGAGCGCGGTTACGAAACAATCGATTTAGTGGTGGTGAACCTTTACCCTTTTCAAGAAACCATTGCCTCAGGATGCTCCTTTGAAGAGGCCATTGAGAAAATAGACATCGGTGGGCCAACAATGATTCGAGCTGCAGCCAAGAACTTTCAAGACGTTGCAGTTGTTACAAGCCCACAAGACTATCCAGCTCTTATGCAAGAGTGGAAAGAGCAAGGCGGTCTTTCTTATGACTTTAGAAAATCTCTGTCATTAAAAGTATTCAAGCTAATGGCTGATTACAACCAAGCGATTGCAGCATATTTATCTGAGGATGAAGATCAAGAGCTACCAGATTACCAATTTAGTGCGTCTGTAGATCTTCGTTATGGAGAAAACCCTCATCAATCTGCTCAATTGCATACCTTTGCTGGCTTAACACACAAAAATATTGCCAATGCTGAAATGATTCAAGGCAAAGAGCTCTCATATAACAACATTGTAGATGCAGATGCAGCCTGGGAGTGTGTTCGTGAATTTAGCAATCCAGCATGCGTGATTATCAAACACGCCAACCCTTGCGGTGTGGCTCAAGCCAATTCACTGCTTGATGCATATGAACTTGCCTATGAAACTGACCCAACATCTGCGTTTGGAGGGATTATTGCATTTAATCAGCCCGTGGATTCAAAGCTAGCAGAAACCATCAACTCTAGGCAGTTTGTAGAGGTGGTTTTAGCGCCTAGTTTTTCTGAGAATGCTCTGGCAGCTTTTGCAACAAAAAAGAATATTCGAGTTTTAAGTCTAGATTTAGATCAAGATAACCTCTATCCAGGAATAATTAAAAAGGTTTCTGGTGGAATCTTGATTCAAAGCGATGATCATTTCTCTGTGCCACAAGAGAGCCTTCAGTGCATGACCAAAAGAGCACCCACTGAATTGGAGATGCAAGATCTGATGTTTGCGTGGAAGGTTGCTAAATTTGTTAAATCCAATGCCATTGTCTATGTAAAAAACAACCAAACCATTGGAATTGGTGCAGGGCAAATGAGCAGAGTAATTAGTGCAGATATTGCTAACCTTAAAGCTGAGCAAGCTGGATTGAATGTTAAAGGAGCGGTCATGTCTTCAGATGCATTTTTTCCATTTAGAGATGGAATTGATAAAGCAGCTGAAAGTGGAATAGCTGCAATTATCCAACCAGGTGGCTCAATTAGAGATGAAGAAGTGATTGCGGCAGCTGATAAAAATGATATTGCCATGGTGTTCACTTCAACAAGGCATTTCAGACATTAATGATGCAGGTTTTGGTGATTGGATCTGGTGGCAGGGAGCATGCATTGGCATGGAAAGCATCGCAAGATAATGAAGTAGAAAATGTATACGTATGTCCCGGCAATGCAGGCACTGCCTTAGAAGAAAAAGTACAAAATATTGAAATAGACATTAATGATTTTGCTGCAATAGAAACTTTCTGTGTCACAAAAAAAATTGGTTTGGTAATTATTGGCCCAGAACAACCATTGGTAGATGGTTTATCAGATTTTCTGCAAAGCAAAGAAATTAAAACTTTTGGTCCGTCTCAAGC
>Ga0075444_10001336_pt1 | contig 15132 bp, 9 predicted proteins | sample CoawatmetaG01DNA_FD_76836 | JGI IMG/M metagenome (GOLD analysis project Ga0075444, IMG submission 76836) | Marine microbial communities from the West Antarctic Peninsula - Coastal water metaG017-DNA | ecosystem: Environmental > Aquatic > Marine > Coastal | place: Atlantic Ocean: West Antarctic... | reverse complement strand
TGGAAATAAAATTCCTTGCTCTTCACACATGGGTATTACTTCATGTACCTCATCTACATTCATATCACCACCCGTACCGTAATATGTTTTTAATAATGGTTTTGCAGCTGCATACCATCTTTTTAAAACCTCTTTTTTTCTAGGATCTCTAGGGTTAAAATTTATGCCTGATTTTCCACCTCCAATTGGGGGCCCGGCAACTGTAAATTTAACCTCCATAGTTTTTGCAAGCGCTAACACCTCATCTTTGGTTACCCCAACTCTCATTCTTGTTCCTCCAGCTGCTGCACCACCTCTCAATGAGTTTATTACTATCCAACCTTCAGCATCTGTTTTCTCATCTTTCCACTCAAACACTATTTCAGGTTTTTTATCTTCAAATTTCTTTAATAATTCTTCCATCTTCTTGGTTATATTTTTTTGCAAATGTATTAAATTTAGGTTTAGATTTCATGAATAATCCCACCACAATTATCCCTATCGGCACCTGTAACAGATTGCAGGCAGTTTACTTCATTCCTTACCCTTAGAACTCCAAGGAAAGCAAAAATCAAGGATTCTTTAAATTCAATTAATTCTTTGTTTGGCATAAGTATTTCTGACTTAGAATGGAATGTAATTCGTTCCATTAAAAAAGAGTTAAATACACCACCTCCTGTAAAGAGTGCTGATTCATCTGTTAAAAATTCACCTATTTGAATAGCTACATGTTCGCAAAAAGTACAAAGTAGATCCTGACTGTTATTGTTTTTAAGTATTGGGAAAATATTTTCTTCTACCCATTCTCTTCCTAATGATTTTGGAGCTTTCTTAATGTAAAAATCCAATTGATTAAGTTGCTGTAAAAGTGTTGGAATAATTTTCCCTTTTCTAGAAATATCACCATTTGAGTCATATTCAATTCCTAGCTCTTTGCAAATATCATTCAATACTATGTTGGCTGGGCAAATGTCAAATGCAATTATTTTCTCATTTTTTTTTATTGATATATTAGCAAAGCCACCAAGATTAACACAGTATTTATGTTCTGGGAAAAGTAATAAATCACCAATTGGAACTAAGGGAGCGCCTTGCCCATTAAGGGAAACATCTAAACTTCTAAAATTATTAATGGTTGTTATTTTTGTAGCATTAGAAATAGTTTTTCCACAACCAATTTGTAGCGTGTAGTTATTTTCTGGTTGATGAAATATAGTGTGCCCATGTGAGGCTATAAAATCTACTTGTTCATTATTCAAAAATGCATTAATTGTTTGACCAATATATTGTCCAAATTGAATATTATTTTCTTCAACTATGGCTTTACTTTTGGTGTGTGTAGTTGCTAATTTTGATTTCCAAAAAATAGGATATTTTAGAGTGTCTGATTTGTCAATTTTGTATTCCCATTCTTGATTTTTAGTAAAAGTGCATATAGCAAGGTCAATTCCGTCTAGTGATGTGCCAGACATAATACCTAAAACTCTATATTTTATTTTCTCAGTCATCAGTTTCCAAAAATAGTTTAAAAAATGTATTTTTGTGTAAATTTTAATAAAAGCAAATAATGAATTTTGAATTGACGGAAGAACATAAGATGATTAGGGATGCAGCAAGAGATTTTGCTCAAACAGAATTATTGCCAGGAGTAATTGAAAGAGATGAAAATCAGTCTTTTCCAACTGAACAAATTAAGAAATTAGGAGAGCTTGGTTTTATGGGTATGATGGTTAGTCCTAAATATGGTGGTGCAGGAATGGATACAATCTCTTACATTTTAGCAATGGAAGAGATTTCTAAAGTAGACGCTTCTTGTTCGGTAGTTATGTCAGTAAATAATTCATTAGTTTGTTGGGGTTTAGAAACATTTGGAAATGAAGAACAGAAAGAAAAATACCTAAAACCATTAGCTAGTGGAGCGATAATTGGTGCTTTTTGTTTATCAGAACCAGAGGCAGGATCTGATGCTACTTCTCAGCAAACTACAGCTATTGATCAAGGAGATTATTATTTGTTGAACGGAACAAAGAACTGGATTACCAATGGTAGTTCGGCTTCTGTTTATTTGGTGATGGCTCAAACTGAAGTAGAGAAAGGACACAGAGGTATTAATGCTTTTATTGTTGAAAAAGATATGAATGGTTTTGTAGTTGGTGCTAAAGAAAATAAATTAGGAATTAGAGGTTCTGACACACATTCTTTGATGTTTACAGATGTTAAAGTTCCAAAAGAAAATAGAATTGGAGAAGATGGATTTGGCTTTACTTTTGCAATGAAAACTTTGTCAGGAGGTAGAATTGGAATTGCAGCACAAGCTTTGGGCATTGCTTCGGGAGCGTATGAGTTAGCCCTACAATACTCTAAAGAAAGAAGAGCGTTTGGTAAAGAAATTTCTAAGCACCAAGCTATTGCGTTTAAATTAGCAGATATGGTTACTGAAATTGAGGCTGCAAGATTGTTGTGTTTAAAAGCTGCATGGCTTAAAGATAATGGTAAGAATTATGATACTCTTGGTGCAATGGCTAAAGTTTTTGCTTCTGAAACAGCTATGAAAACTACTGTTGAGGCCGTTCAAGTTCATGGTGGTTATGGTTTTGTGAAAGAATATCATGTAGAACGCTTAATGCGTGATGCGAAAATCACACAAATTTATGAAGGAACTTCTGAAATTCAGAGAATTGTAATTTCTCGTTCTATTTTAAAATAACTATTATGAAAAAATTTAGTCTCTTATCACTTTTAATTTTATTTACTCTTTTAGTAAGTGCCCAAATTGATATTGATAAATCAAAGATCAATACTGCTTATTTAAATTTTTTACCTTCTAATGCCAATCCCCAGGATTTGCGTCCATCCGATATCCCATCCGAACAAGTATTAAAGCAAATGGGCCTTTCAAATTCTGAAATTTCTGAAGCAATGGATTATAAATATAGTAAAGGTAAATATGCTGAAGGAGTCCAAGATACGATTAGAGGTAATATTAATATTTCAAAATTTTATGAAAGTTTTGGTGACACTTTATTAATAGATACTAACTCATATCCTAAGGCAAGAATTTATGGTCAGGATATATTTAGAAATAATAAACTTTCATTTTTTCAAAAAGCATTGGATGCTAAAGCTCCTGAAAACTATAGAGTTGGAAGTGGAGATGAAATTTCTATTTCTGTATGGGGATATTCTGAATTTTCTGAAAATGTGTTAGTAGATGAAAGAGGTTATATTACCCCTAGTTCTTATGGGAGAATCTATGTAAAGGGTTTAACTTTTAAAAAAATGCGTTCACTGCTTAAGAGTAAATTTTCAACTTTCTTGGATATGAAAAATTCTGAGATAGATGTTACACTTTCTTATTCAAGAGTAATTACTGTAAATATTGTTGGTGAGGTATATAATCCTGGATCTTACACAATACCTGCAATTAACACAGCTTTTAATGCGTTAATTGCATCAAATGGCCCTAATCAATTAGGTTCAGTTCGTAATGTTTATATTAAGCGTGATGGTAAAACAGTTGATTCTTTAGATGTGTATCAGTTCTTGTTCAATCCAACTCGCTCACAAGATATATATATGCAAGATGGAGATTATTTGTTTGTTCCTCCAGCAAAGCACCTTATAGAAGTAAAGGGTGCTGTCAACCGTCCTTATACTTATGAGGCAAAAGAAGGGGAGTCAATAGCAGATTTAATTAAATATGCTGGAGGCTATACTACAAATGCATTTACTGATGTATTGACTCTAAAGCGCATTGATTACAATGTAGTGAAAGTTAATGATGTTTATAAAGATCACATCAGTTCTACAATTGTTCAAAATGGTGATGAGATGGTTGTTAATAGAATTTCTACTAAATTATCAAATGTAGTAAGTATAAAAGGTAGTGTTGGTGTTTCTGGTGATTATGAATTTATTCAAGGGGATCACTTATTAGACTTACTCCAAAGAGCTAAATGTATTACTGAAAAAACATTTATGGATAAGGTGTATGTAATTCGTTTGAACAAAGATAGAACAAAAACTCATATTTCTATTAATTTATCGGCAGTTCTTGATGATAATAGTCATATTGATAATGTACTATTACAAGAATATGATATTATAAATGTACTTTCTATTGATGATTTTGATGATGAGTTTTCTGTATCAGTTTTAGGAGCTGTTAGAAAAGTTGGACGCTTTGATTTTGGAGATGGAATGACTTTACAGGATGTTTTATTACAGGCAGGAGGCTTAATGCGTCAGGCTGAAGGCAGTAGAGTAGAGGTAAGTAGAGTTATGGACTATGATATTTCATCTAATAAATTAAAGCCAAGGATAGCTATTGTAAAAACAATTAAAATTGGGGATGACTTAGTATTAAGTGCTAAAGCTGAAGAGTTCCTACTGCAACCTTTTGATCAAGTTTTTGTAAGAGAAAATCCTGAATTTGAGTCTGCTAAAAATATTGTGATTTCTGGAGAAGTTAAATACCCAGGAACTTACACACTTTTATCTAAGGATGAGAAAATTTCTTCAGTAATCAAAAGAGCAGGAGGTATCACAAGATTTGCATATCTTGATGGAGTTACTATGTTCAGAAAAGAAGTGGTAAATAGAATTGAAAATACAACTACTACACTTAACGACTTATCTGAAGAGTTATTGGATTCAATTCTTTCTAACCCAAGTTTATCGCTTTTATATCAAGAAGAATTGCAAAAAATGAGAGTGGAAAATTTTGAAAATTTTAAGGAAATGATAATGTATAATAAAGTGTATTTGAACTTAGATAAAGCCTTACAATCTATTGACTCTAAACACAACTTGGTCTTATTAGAAGGGGATAGTGTTATTATTCCTAAAACTATGGATTTTGTTCATATTTCTGGTGAGTTAATGAATCTTGAGGGTGGGGCAATCAGTGCACCTTATTTTGGAGGAAGAAGAGCTAATTATTATGTTAATAATTTTGCTGGCGGTTTTACTAAAGCGAATAAGAAAACAAACACTGTTGTTGTTTACCCTAACGGAATTGCTAAGAAAACAATGAATTTTGGTTTGTTCGTTATTTCTCCGAGAGTTAAGAAAGGATCAGTTATTAAAGTAGTGAATAAAATTGATAAATTAAAACATAAAAAAGTTCCAATTGACTGGAACAACGCAATTGAGAAAACTATGCTTAAGGTTACTGCTATTCTTTCTTTATGGTTATTAGTTGATAGAGTATCTCCTGCACAATAATGGATAATTATAATGATGAAATACAGCTGAAGGATATTCTGATTAAATTATCAGATTATAAGACTTATTTATTAAGAAAGAAATTTACAATTATAGCTGTATCAGGCCTTTTCTTTGTTTTAGGAATTTTATTTGCAATTACTGATGATAAAAAATATATTGCTGAACTTACTTTTGTAGTTGAGGGTCAGCAGAAAGGTGGCGGGGCTTTAGGTTCTATGTCAGGATTAGCGAGTCAGTTTGGTTTTGATGTTGGTGGTTCCTCAAGTTCAACATTTAGCCAGAATAATATTTTAGAATTGTTAAAGTCTAGAGGAGTAGTTGAAGCAACTTTAATGCAGATCAGGAAGGTTAATAAAAAAGATGATCTATTGATTGAACACTATCTTTATATAAATAATATAAAAGAGTCTTGGAAAACAAATAAAGATCTTACTCCAGTTTCATTTCATGGAATATTAACACAGGATAACGACAGTGTTAGTGGTGGTGTTTGGACGAATATTATTGAAGATAAATTAGTAGTTGAGTTACAATCAGATGAAGCAGATATTATTAATTTATCTTATTCATCAGTTAATGAAGAGTTTGCGAAAATATTTGTTGTGACTTTAATTGAACAAATGAGTAAAATGTATATTAGTCATCAAACTGCTCAAACAAATAATACATTAGATTTTTTATCATCTAGGGCTGATTCAGTCTTTATAGAATTAGAGATGGCAGAAGAAGAATTTGCTAAAGTTAAAGACATTAATCAACGAATTGTAAAAGCATCTGGTCGTCTCAAAGAGCTACAGTTAATGAGAAATGTTGAGGTCTTAAATACCATGTACTTAGAGATTGTGAAAAATTTAGAGCTCTCAAAACTCACATTATTAAATCAAACGCCAATTATTCAGATTATTGACAAGCCTATTCTTCCACTTAAAGTAGAAGGAAAATCTTCACTAACTTTAGGTTTTTTAGGGATATTTCTAGGAGGTTTTCTCTCATTCATTTTCTTTGTTTTTAGAAAGCTATTTAAGGATGCTTTGATCGACTAAGCTAAAGGATATTAATTAGTTCTTCTAAACTAATTTTTCTTGAACCTTTTAGAAGAATCATCTTTTTCTGAATATTTTTTTTCTGAATATATTTCACTAAATCAATCTTATCTTTAAAGCTATTTTTAGTGAGATTATGAAATATTTCTCCAACAAATAAGCAGTCTAATTTTAGCTCATTAGTTAGTTTAATAATGTTTAGATGTTCTTTTTTTGATTCTTCTCCAAGTTCAAGCATATCTCCAAGTATGCAAAGTTTATTTTTGTATTTTTGATTTGAAAATGAATTTAACATTGCTTTCATACTAGATGGATTTGCATTGTATGCGTCAAGTATCAATGTATTTTTTTTAGTTTCAACTATTTGTGAACGATTATTTGTGGGAATATAATTTTCAATACTTTTACTGATGTTCTGGTTAGAGATGTTAAAATAGTTACCAATACAAATAGCTAATAAGATATTGCTAAACTGAAATTCTCCAATAAGATGACTTTTAATTATTTTGTTATTATATTTTATGCTAATTAGTGGTGTTATGTCAGTGATTAATCCAGTAACATCTCCTGACTTTCCGTATGTTGTTTGCATTATTCCATTAGAAAGACTAAGTAATAGTTCATCATCAGCGTTTACAAATAAATGACCCTTACTGCAGTTTATGAATTCATATAGCTCTTTTTTTGTATCAATTATTGCCTGTGTGCTACCAAATCCTTCTAGGTGAGCTGAGCCAACATTTGTTATTATTCCATAAGTTGGTTGAGCAATATTACAGAGAAAATCAATTTCTTTTTGATGGTTTGCTCCCATCTCAATTACAGCAATTTTATGTTGTTTATTAATTTTTAATATACTTAGCGGAACGCCTATATGATTATTTAAATTTCCTTCAGTTGCATAGCAATTTAATTCACTGCTTAAAATAGTTTTAATAAGCTCTTTGGATGTTGTTTTCCCATTAGTTCCTGTAATTCCAATTAAAGGGATATTAAGTTGATTTCTATGATAAGTTGCTAGATCCTGAAGTGTTTTTAGTGCATTATGAACAAGAACAGTGTTATGATTAATATCATATTCTTTTTCATCAATAATCGCATATGAACAACCTTCTTGTATAGCTTTTAGAGCATATTTATTTCCATTAAATTTTTCCCCTTTTAAAGAGATAAATATTGAGCCTTTTATGATTTCCCTAGTATCAGTACAGATTGTAGGGTGTTTTTTGAAAAGGTCGTATATCTCTTTAATATCCATAGCATTTTAAAAAACAAAACCCCATGTTTAGTGGGGTTCTATTATTAATATATAATTTTATTTTAGTTTCTTTTCTTACTGTAGTCAGTGCCTCGTCTTTGATTCTCTTTAGTCCTACTGACAGGTGCTCCAATCCTATCCATAGCGCATCTAAATCCGACAGCATCAGTTGACTGGTCCTGGTCAAGAAATCTTCTTGTGCCAGGATTTAACCAATATGCCCTGTCTTTCCAAGAGCCACCTTTGAACACCCGAGTTCTATCAGTTACCAAAGAGGATTCACCATAAGCGTACATTTCACTACTATTTCCTTCAGGAGCATCATCTTTGTATTTAGATGCAGTTTTATTCCATTTGTCAATTTGAACTTTAGCAGTATCGGAAGTTGTTTTTTCTTCTAAAAATGTATTCCAATCAATTGCCATTTGAGATTCAATATCTCCATTAAGATAATTTATGTTATCAGATTTCTTGTAGTTTCTTCTGTAAGCATTTCCTTGTACATCAACAGGAACCATAGTTATTCTACCCAAACTATCTTTCTCAGAAATAAAACCATCATCATCTGTTTTTTGAGTTAAATAAACATTCCCTCTAAAGCTTCTATGGTCAGATACGGTAGTTTGTTCTATTATAGGTCTGTAAACATCCATTACCCATTCAGAGACATTACCAGCCATATTGTACAGGCCATAATCATTTGGCCAATAGGATAGTACGGGTGCGGTAATATCAGCATTATCATTTAAGTTTCCAGCAACACCCATATTATCTCCTCTTCCTCTTTTAAAATTAGCCATAATTTCACCTTGATTTTTAGGGCTTCCATTTCTTAATGATGAACCATTCCAAGGGTATAATTTTCTTTCGTTAGTGTTTTCTTCTTGGGTATTACCTATATATCCTAAAGCTGCAAATTCCCATTCTGCTTCTGTTGGCAGTCTATAATTAGGAAGTAGCAGGCCATCCTCCATTCTAATTATTCTTGACTCCTCTCCACTTCCATAATTTTTGTTGGTTAAGTTTCTTGGATTTCTTTTAACAATGCCTTCATACTGTCCAGCTAAATATGCTTGAGTAGTAAAAACATTGTCATCCATTTGCTCCATGTCTTCTCGTAAAATTCCATTGTCAATAAGAATTCTTTCATTTACTCTATCTGTTCTCCAAGCACAAAAGTCTGTAGCTTGTTGCCAGCTCACGCCTACAACTGGGTAGTTTCTGTAAGCCGGATTCCTTAAGTATTGTTTTACAAAAGGCTCATTATATCCTAATTTATCTCTCCAAACTAAGGTGTCAGGTAATGCTTTTTTATACACTTCTGGGTATGACTGTCCGTATACTCGATTTACCCAAAACAAGTATTCTAAATAATCTTTATTTGTTACCTCTGTTATATCTAAGTAAAAAGAAGATACGGTTTGTTTTCTTGGAACATTATCCCATTCATACATAACATCCTGTTCTACTCTTCCCATGGTGAATGAGCCTCCTTCTACAAAGGTTAGACCAGGGCCAGTTACTTGTTCTGTAAAACGTTCGTTGGTTTCATACCCACCATTTTTTGAATTATTATATTCCCATCCAGTAGTTGATGATTTCTCTCTTGAGCATGACGCTAAGATCAGGATACTACCTATTGTTAAAATTAATTTATTTGTTTTCATATTATTTATTGAAAATACTAATTTGTTTTATGTTAACTAAAATTTAGGACAACTTATTGTATTGTACGATTTTCCTTTCGACCTACAAGGCATGTAAAGTGTAAATGATAACTCGTGAGCGCCAAGTGTATTGCTATTTTTAAGATCACTTAATGTAATGTCATAACTATATCCAAATTTGAAGGAATCTTGAATTAGTCCAATCATCAATATGAAGGAGTCAATATTTTTTAAACTATGTCGAGCCCAAAGCCCTCCAACAATAGGTCCTTTTTTTGCGTAAATTCCGTAATTGAATTGCTGAAAGTCTGCTTGATTTTGGTAAAGGAAGTTAGGTGAAATAGTGAAAGAATTATTGCTAAATTCATTGATTACAATATTACCTCCTGCATGTAAGGTTATTTTTGTTGGCAGTTGACTGTTACTTATAAAGCCTTGATTAGGTTGAGTAATGTGATGAGCAGCAAAACCAAAAAAGAAATTTTTAGAGTACCCTAATAGACCTGCTGAGAAGTCAGGAAATCCTTTTGAATTAGGATTGTTAGCTATGTCTTCTTGAGTTGGGTAAATAAATCCATCTCTAGAATCTATCTGGTCTCCAAAAGTTAATTTACTCCAATCCAATTGTATTGTCCTGAATGAGGCTTCGAATCCAGCTTTCATTGTAAATTGGTTGTTAATCTTTAGTCGATATGAATATTGTAAGCTAGCAAATGTCGTGTTAAGGCTACCAGCCCCAGCTCTATCTTGGACAACTAATATACCCAAACCTCCACCTATAGCACTTATGTGCTGATCATAAGATGCTGAAGTAGTAATAAATGTTCTACCTATTCCAGGCCACTGATCTCTATGGTTTAAGTTTACTCTGGGACATTCATTTGTTCCTGCAAATGCAGGATTTAAATATAATGGGTTAGCATAGAATTGGCTAAAAGCAGGGTCTTGTGCACAAGCTTCATTGCTAATGAAAATGCAGACAGATACCGCTATAAAAATCTTGGAAAATTTATTCAACATAAATGGGGGTTTTCTTAATTTCAATTTCACAAAAATAAACAAATTATTTACTATCCACTTTTACTAGTAAGGAAATTGTATAATAATTATATTTTTTTTGCGTTTTGTCACTGTTTACTAAAATGATACATAACTTTGCAGCAATGAAAAAATATATATTTTTAACTTTATCATACGTTCTTATTTCGGTTAATTTATTCGGACAATATAACTCTGTTTTGTCTAGTGGGAAATGGTTTAAAATATCAACTACCAAAACGGGTATTTATAAATTAGATTACTCTAGTATATTATCGTTAGGTATGGGGGTAAATGATTTGCAAATTTCAAGCATAAAATTATATGGAAATGGCGCTGGAATGTTACCGAAATTAAATTCAGATTTTAGACATAATGATTTAGTTGAAAATGCTATAAACATTTATGATTCAAATAACAATGGTGTATTTGAAAATGGAGATTATATTTTGTTTTATGGACAATCTCCACATACTTGGAAATATGATGCTCAATCAAGTTTATTTAAACATGAAACACATTTGTTTTCTGATGCTGTAAATTATTTTATAACTACTGATATTCAATATGATGGAATAAGGATTGAGCAGAAAGAAGCTTTACAAAATCCTACTAAAACTATAACATCATTTAATGCTTTTTCCTTTCATGAACTTGAACTTGAAAATTTAATAAATTCTGGCAGAGAGTGGTTCGGAGAACGATTTGATAGTCAAAATAGTCAATCCTTCGATTTTAGTTTTCCTAATTTAGAAATGACTTTTCCAGTTAGCGTAAAAACATCTGTTGCTGCACGCTCATTAAACCCTTCATCGTTTTTAGTATCTGTAAATTCTGACCCTTTACAAGCTATTTCAGTTCAGAATATTGTTACAACTTACGCTTCAGAATATGCTAATACTTCTTCCAAGACTTCTGTATATATGGCATCATCTTCTAATCTTACAATTGATATAGAATATTCCTCTAGTGATAATGGTGCGTTTTCTTGGTTAAATTATATAGAAGTAAATGCAAAAAGAAAACTGAAAATGTCAGGAAACTACTTATTGTTCAGAGATGCAGATTCAATTGAGAATGGGGTAGCTTCTTTTGAACTATCTAATGCAAATATTGGAATTAGTGTTTGGGATGTGACGGATCCGACTTCTGTAGTTGAAATGCAAACCTCAATAAATGATAATAAACTTTTTTTTAATGATTCTGTTAATGAATTACATGAATATATTGCATTTAACTCTAGCGCTTACTTAACTCCTTCTATTTTGGGTGAAGTGACTAATCAAAATTTACACAATACCTCAGTAGATGTAGAATATGTGATAGTTTCTCATCCTAATTTTTTAGTTCCTGCTGAGCGTTTAGCTGATTTTCATCAAGAAAAAGATGATATTTCATCTATCGTTGTTACGCCAAATCAGATCTATAATGAATTCTCTTCAGGAGTACAAGACGTAAGTGCTATTCGTGATTTTCTAAGATTTTTATATAAAAGAACAAATTCAAAATTGAAATATGTTTTGCTTTTTGGAGATGGCTCTTATGATCCTAAAAATAGAGTAACTGATAATACAAATTTTATTCCAACCTATCAATCTCTAAATTCTACTCATCCAATATATTCTTATGTTACAGATGATTATTTTGGATTGTTAGATGATAATGAAGGTGAATTTAATAATGATTTGGTTGATATTGGAATCGGAAGATTTCCCGCATCTAGTCTTTCACAGGCAAATGTGTTAGTAGATAAGGTACAAAGGTATTATGCAAAAGAATCATTTGGGAGTTGGAGAAATGATATTGTTTTTATAGCAGATGACGGAGATGCAAAAGATGGGAATACACATATGTGGCAAGCCGATAGTTTAGCAAATATTGTAGCGGATAATTATAAAAATATCAATATTAACAAGATTTATTTAGACAATTATTTACAAGAATCAACTCCTGGTGGCCCTAGAAGTGCAGCAACTAATAATGCTATAAATAATAGAATAGATAAAGGGGCTTTGTTAATTAATTATTCGGGTCATGGTGGGCCTTTAGGTTGGACTGCTGAAAGAATTTTAGAATTGGATCAGATTAATGCTTGGGATAATGGTAATAACTTACCTTTATTTATGACCGCTACTTGCAAATTTTCATATTTCGATAATCCTGAACAAACTTCAGCTGGAGAATATGTTTTGTTAAATCCAATTGGAGGTGCAATTGCCTTGTTAAGTACAACTAGACTGGTCTATTCTTCTCCAAATTATAATTTAAATACTAAATTTATCAATAATTTATTTGAAAAGATTGATGGAAAATTTCCTAGACTAGGAGATGTATTTAAGCAAACTAAAGTTTTAAGTGGAACGTCACTTAATAATAGAAATTTCACTTTATTGGGAGATCCTGCTCTTTGTCTTGCTTATCCAGAGTATCTTGTAAAAACTACAAATAGTCTTGATACGCTAAAAGCATTAGGATTAGTAACTATAGAAGGGGAGATTACTGACCAAAATGGAGTACTTAGCACTTTTGATGGAACTGTATATCCAACAGTTTATGACAAGGAAATTATTAGAACTACTTTAGGGCAGGAATCTTGCACACCAATGCCTTATCGTGATCAGAATAACATAATATATAAGGGTGCTGCTTCAGTTGTTGAAGGTAAATTCTCTTTTTCATTTGTTGTTCCTAAGGATATAGCTTATAACTATGGTGCTGGAAAAGTTTCTTATTATGCTGTTTCTGATGATCAGGATCCAGTAGATGCCGGAGGAAGTGATGAGGATTTTGTAATTGGGGGTACAGCTAAAGATATTGCTTATGACTATGATCAAGCAGAATTAGATATATATATGAATACAAGAAGTTTTTCTGATGGAGGTATAACAGATGAGAACCCTGTTTTGTTGGCTGATATTTTTGATTTTAGTGGAGTTAATACTGTAGGTAACGGTATAGGTCATGATATTACAGCTATTTTAGATGGTAACACATCAGTTCCTTATATATTAAATGATTTTTATGAAGCAAATAAAGATGATTATACTAGGGGGGTAATTAATTTCCCATTTTATAATTTAGCAAATGGGGAGCATACTTTAACACTAAAGGTATGGGATGTATTTAATAATTCTGCTGAGGCTACGATTACTTTTGTAGTTGTTGATGATAATCAATTTACAATCTCTGACTATAAAACTTACCCTAATCCTTTTTCAAATTCTACAGATATCTATTTTCAGCACAATAAGCCAAATCAGAATTTGAATGTATTTATGGAAATTTATTCTATAACAGGAACATTAGTTAAGAAACATGAAGAAAGCTACATTGATAATGGATATCGAATAGGACCAATTAAATGGGATGGAAGAGATGAGTATGGAGGTAAACTAAGTGCAGGAATTTATATTGCAAAATTAGGTGTGAGTAGTTCAGATGGTGATTTTACATCAAAGTCAATACGCATTATACTATTACCTTAAAAGATTCGTTGAAGTCTAGTTAAAAATAAAGTATGTTTGCAAACTAAATTTAATAAATGAAGAAAATAATAGGAATAATTTGTGCATTATCACTGGTCTTTAATGGTTTTGCCCAGGCTCCATCTTATGATCAATTAACAGGAGGTTTAAATACCATCACTACGGCTGTTCCATTTTTACTAATTTCCCCTGATTCAAAATCAGGAGCTATGGGTGATGTTGGTGTGGCTACTACTCCTGACGCAAATTCATTGCATTGGAATCCTGCAAAATTAGCTTTTGTTGATGATGACATGGGCTTCTCTATGTCTTATGTTCCCTGGCTTAGAGCACTTGTTCCAGATATTAACTTATCGTATTTAGCTGGATACAGGAAGTTGAATGATAATGAATCTATTGGCTTGGAATTGCGTTATTTTTCACTTGGAGATATTACTTTTACCGATATTTTGGGAACTACAATTGGGCAATATAAGCCAAGTGAATTTGCTTTAGGAACTTCGTATTCTCGTAAACTCTCTGATGATTTTTCTTTGGCTATTTCAGGGAGATATATTTATTCTAACTTGACAGGAGGGCAATCAGCAGGAGGGATTCCTACAGTTGCAGGACAGTCAATAGCTGCTGATATTTCAGGTTATTATACAAAGCCTATCAGAATAGCAGGGAAAGATATTGACTTGGCAATTGGAGGTAATATATCAAATATTGGTAGTAAAATCTCTTACACTGAAACAGCAGTTCAGGATTTTATTCCAATTAACTTAAGATTAGGGACAGCAATAGGTACAGAATTTGATGACTATAATAAAATGTCTTTTGCCTTTGATATTAATAAATTACTAGTGCCAACTCCTCCAATATATGAAGGAACTGGGGGGGATAGGGTGATTGTTGAAGGCATGGATCCTGAAGTATCTGTAGTAAGTGGTATATTTCAATCTTTTTCGGATGCACCTGGAGGAACAAAAGAGGAGTTTCGTGAAATCAATTACTCTATAGGTACAGAATATTGGTATGCTAATCAGTTTGCCATACGGGCAGGTTACTTTTTCGAACATGATACCAAGGGAGGTAGAAAGTTCTTTACTTTTGGTTCAGGAGTTAAGTATAATGTTTTTGCACTTGATTTTTCGTACTTAATAAATGCTAGTCGTGCAATTAATGGTAATAATCCTTTAGCAAACACTATGCGTTTTACATTAGTGTTTGACTTTGGAGCAATTAGAGAAAGCTAATTATGAGTTTTAGAGTAGGTTTCGGTTTTGATGTACATCAGTTAAAAGTTGGTTTAGACTTTTGGTTAGGAGGGATAATTGTTCCTCATACCAAAGGAGGTCTTGGTCATTCTGATGCTGATGTTTTAATTCACACTATTTGTGATGCGCTTTTAGGGGCAGCTAATCTTGGAGATATAGGAAAACATTTCCCAG
>Ga0075444_10001322_pt1 | contig 15171 bp, 13 predicted proteins | sample CoawatmetaG01DNA_FD_76836 | JGI IMG/M metagenome (GOLD analysis project Ga0075444, IMG submission 76836) | Marine microbial communities from the West Antarctic Peninsula - Coastal water metaG017-DNA | ecosystem: Environmental > Aquatic > Marine > Coastal | place: Atlantic Ocean: West Antarctic... | reverse complement strand
CCTTTTTCTTGGCTACCTTTTTACCTGTCTTGGCCGCACGTTCGTCGATCAGATCAATGGCTTGGGCCAAGGTCAGGTCAGCAGGCTCAATTGTGTCGGGGATAGTTGCGTTGATCTTTTCCCACTTCACATAGGGCCCATATTTGCCGTCATAGATGTTGACCGGACCACCTGCCTCTGGGTGGTCGCCCAGCTCGTGGATTGGCGTTGCGGCCTTGCCACGGCTGCCACGGCTAGCGATTTTTTCGGCCAAAAGCTGTACGGCGTGGTTCATGCCGACGGTCCAGACATCTTCGATCCCGGGTAGGTTGGCGTTTGTGCCACCCTTAAACGACGTGGATTCTGCGTGTTTCAGATAAGGACCGTAACGACCCAAATTGGCCCAAACGTTGACGCCATCTTCCGGGTGCGTTCCAACGAGGCGCGGCAATTCAAGCAGTTTAAGCGCCTCTTCGATGCCGATCTCTTCTGGATCCCAGCCTTCTGGCACACCTTGGCGCGGCGGCTTTTTGTTGTCTTCCGTCACTTCGCCGCGCTGCACATAGGGGCCAAAGCGGCCTTTGAACACACGAATGGGATCGCCAGCGTCTTCGCCCAGCAGTTTGCCCTCGGGTGGAATCGCGGATGCTTCGGCTTCAGGGTTTGGCGGGCCAAAGGGGCGCGTGTAACGGCATTCGGGGTAGTTGGAACAACCGATGAATGCGCCGCCAGACCGCGCAGTACGCATCGACAATCGACCGATGCCGCAGTTTTGGCACAGCCGTGGATCGCCGCCGTCTTCGAGCGGTGGGAATAGGTGTGGTTCCAGAACTTCGTTAATCTTCTCAAGAACTTCAGTGATCCGCAGTTCAGAGGTTTCCGCAATCGCAGCCGAGAAATCATTCCAGAAATTGCTCAGCACCTTCTTATAGTCAGCCTCGCCTGCGCTGACTTCATCAAGCTGGTTTTCCAGATCGGCGGTAAAGTCATAGCCGATGTATTTGCGGAAATAATTCGTCAGGAATGCAGTGACTAAGCGGCCCTTATCCTGCGGAATCAGGCGGTTTTTGTCTTTTTCAACATAGCCGCGATCCTGAATGGTGGTCACGATCGAAGCATAGGTGGACGGGCGACCGATGCCCAATTCTTCCATGCGTTTGACCAGCGTTGCCTCTGTGTAGCGGGGCGGCGGTTGGGTGAAATGCTGTTCGTTTTCGACGGTTTTCTTGGCCGATGGCTCGCCTTGGGCGATCTGCGGCAGGCGCTTGTCATCGTCATCAACAACCGCGTCGTCTTTGCCTTCTTCATAAACCGCAAGGAAGCCGTCAAACAGCATTACTTGACCGTTTGCGCGCAGCATAACTTGGCCGTCAGCAGAGCCCACATCAACGGCAGTGCGTTCCATACGGGCGGCGGCCATTTGGCTGGCGATGGTGCGTTTATAGACCAGATCGTAAAGCTTGCGCTGATCAGAATCGACGATTTTGGCGTCTTCCATGCTGACCATGAGGTCAGTTGGGCGCACACATTCGTGGGCTTCTTGTGCGTTCTTTGCCTTGTTTTTATAAACGCGCGCCTCAGCGGGCACATAGTCGGCGCCAAATTTCTTGCCAATGGCTTCGCGGGCTTGAACCACGGCTTCTGGCGCCATGTCGATGCCGTCAGTCCGCATGTAGGTGATCAGGCCTGCCTCGTATAAACGCTGGGCGACGGACATGGTTTGGCGTGCACCAAAGCCGAATTTGCGGCTGGCCTCTTGCTGCAATGTCGAGGTCATGAACGGCGGGGACGGGTTACGGCTGGCGGGTTTTGCCTCGACCAATTGCACGGTCAAATCGCGGCTGTTGATCGCTTGCACGGCCAATTCGGCTTGGGTTGCGTCTGAAATATCGAATTTATCAAGCTTTTTGCCGGCCAGATGGGTCAGGCGCGCATCATATGTTGCACCGCGCGGGTTTTCGAGAAGGGCTTTGACAGACCAATATTCGCGGTTTTTGAACGCTTCGATTTCCATCTCGCGTTCGCAAATGATCCGCAGGGTGACGGATTGCACACGGCCAGCGGAGCGGGACCCTGGCAATTTGCGCCACAACACCGGGGACAAATTAAAGCCCACGAGATAATCAAGCGCGCGGCGGGCCAGATATGCCTCGACCAATGGCGCGTCGACTTGGCGCGGGTTTTTCATCGCTTCGGTCACGGCCGTTTTGGTGATCGCGTTGAAAACGACGCGGCTAACTGGGGTGTCTTTTTTGATCGCTTTTTTCGCGAGCAATGTCTCGGTTAGGTGCCAACTGATGGCCTCGCCTTCACGGTCGGGGTCGGTCGCGAGGATCAGTTCGTTGTCGTTTTTAAGCGCATCAACAATCGCCTTTATATGCTTTTTACTGTCCGCCCCGATTTCCCATTTCATGTGAAAATCTTCGTCTGGCAGGACAGAGCCATCCTTGGGCGGTAGGTCACGGACGTGTCCGTAAGACGCCAGAACAGTATAGTTGCTGCCCAAATATTTGTTTATTGTCTTGGCCTTAGCAGGCGATTCGACGACGACGACTGGCATATGAAACTTTCAAAATCGGGTGGGGTGGAAAGGGATTTGCTACATGTGGTTGGTCGCAAAGGAATGTCAATGCGCCCAAATGTCAAAGGGGAATGTTGACTGATCCCACATCATAAGCCTGCGATTGGCCTAGTTCACAAGTGACAAGAGCCCACCGCGTTGCCGTTTGATCCGCCCATCCAGTTCCAATGAGACGATCGCAGGAGCGACGATTGTGGACGCGGCACAAAGGTCGCGTATCAGCTGGTCTTCGGCCACAGGTGACGGGCCGAGCCGTTCGAGGATTTGGGCGTGAAGCCCCGCCACGTCGCGCAGGGTGCGCTGTGGTTTGGGTTCTGGCAGAGGGAGTTCAGCGATGGGCTGTACGGCAATCTGCCCGACCGCTTCGATGACGTCATCGGCGCTGCGGATCAAAGTAGCACCGTCGCGGATTAGCATGTTGCAGCCTGCGGTGCGTGCATCAAAGGGGTGACCGGGAACGGCGAAGACGTCACGCGATTGATCAAGCGCGTTGCGGGCGGTGATCAGGCTGCCGGATTTTGCGGCAGCTTCAACCACGACAGTTGCGCAAGCAAGGCCTGATATGATCCGGTTGCGCGCTGGAAAGTGTCTTGCTTGGGGTTGAACGCCCATTGGCATTTCAGAAATGCGCAAGCCGGTTTTGGCGATGTCTTGTGCGAGTGCGCTGTTTTCTATCGGGTAAATCACGTCGACCCCGCCTGCTTGTACGGCAATTGTGCCGCTGGGCAACGCCGCGATGTGCGCTGATGTGTCGACGCCGCGCGCAAGGCCGGACACGATGACATAGCCTGCGTCGCCCAGATCAGCGGCCAATTTCTTGGCCATGCGTGTGCCCAAAGACGACGCATTTCGTGCACCCACTAGGGCGATCATGGGTTTTTGCAGGCATGACACATCGCCAAGCGCCCACAAAAGTGGTGGCGCGTCTGAAAGGTCATTGAGGGCTGCAGGGTACCCTGCTTGACCCGCGATTAAAAGCTGAGCCTTGTTTGCACGACCTGCATTTAATTCTGCGATAACAACGCCTTCTGGGCATATTTGGTAATCAGAAACACCTGCGGCGGCTGCAATTTGGGGCAATGCATCAAGGGCGGCAGCGGCAGTCCCGTGTTCGCGCATCAAGCGGTGATAGGTCGCGGGGCCAACGCGTCGTGATCGCAAAAGGCGGAGACTACAAAACGTGATGTCTTCCGAGGAGGGGTCGACTGGGGGGGGAAGGAGTGTGTTTCCCGTTCATCCTGTTGCTCCGCCTTGTTGCTGACCCCAATAGAGAGCAACAGCGTTAACGAGGTGTGAACAGAGGTAATCGTTCGAGAGTGCCGCGCGAAAAACAACTAATTCGAAGGTTTTTTGATGTAATTTTCGTATAAGTTTCGCATAAGTTTTGCATATGCCGCCAAAGGGACCTGTCTGATCCGTGGATTTTGCCCGTCGTAATAAGCAGATGCGATTCGCGAGGTTACTTAAAAATAGACCGATTGGCACGATACCCACCGACCCAATATAGACCTGAGAAGATAGCACCGCATCCCGCGCCTGCGGCAATGAACGAGATAGGCACATCGTCGCCATTCAAAAGTAATGGGGTGGTGAAGGCAAGCGAGCCCACCAGAACGCCACAGCCCAAAGCAAATAACAATCCCGCAGATCCGTTGCGCAGGGCGAGATCAGCGATCGGCCAAGCTATCAGCAATGAAGGCACTGCAAATATGAGTACGAAAAGCCAGACGATGGGCCCAAGGAGCAGACCCTCCATTATGATCATTGTTAGGCTTTGATTGCCGTCAAGCTGCGTATTCTCGATGAAGGCTGATGTGAACGCCATCAAGCTGCAGATAGGGAGAGCCACAAATATAGTAAACGTTGACGATTTAAGGACAATCCTACGGCGTTTTGAAACGTCAGAAATGCGTTGGCTGTGAATGTATCGGATCATTTTTCCGTTGTATTTTCACTTTTAGACTTTTGCGTGGCGGCGCAACGTATCGGCAATACCGTGGATGGGCGCAGTAACCCCAAGTTAAGTTGGATTGCTGCGCCACTTTACGATCACCCAGCAGCCCCACCAATCGTCAGGCCACCGATTTTCAAGGATGGTTGGCCGACGCCCACGGGCACCCATTGACCTGCTTTGCCGCAGTTTCCGATGCCGGGGTCGAGTGCGAGGTCGTTGCCGATGCCTTGGATGTTGGTCAGGGAGGTTGCGCCGTCGCCGATCAGCGTTGCACCTTTGACTGGTGCGCCGACGATGCCGTTTTTCACGCGGTAGGCTTCGGTGCAGGAAAACACGAATTTGCCGTTGGTGATGTCGACTTGGCCGCCACCGAACCCAACCGCGTAAATCCCGTCTTTTAGGTCCGCCACGAGGGATGCTGGGTCTGCGTCGCCTGCCAGCATATAGGTGTTGGTCATGCGCGGCATTGGTGCGTGTTGATAGCTTTCGCGTCGCCCGTTGCCGGTTGGATCGACACCCATGAGCCGCGCGTTCTGGCGGTCTTGCATGTAGCCCACAAGCACGCCGTCTTCGATCAGCGTGTTTTTGGCGCTGGGCGTGCCTTCGTCATCAACGGTGATTGATCCGCGCCTGTCTGGGATGGTTCCGTCGTCAAGAACGGTGACCCCTTTGGCGGCGATTTGTTGGCCCATCAACCCTGCGAACGCCGAGGTGCCTTTGCGGTTAAAGTCGCCTTCAAGCCCGTGACCGATTGCCTCGTGCAGCAGGATGCCCGGCCAGCCTGGCCCAAGGACCACGTCCATGACGCCTGCGGGGGCTGGTTCTGCGTCGAGGTTCACAATTGCGATGCGAAGTGCTTCGCGCACGGCGGATTTCCAGTGGTCGGATGCGATGAGACCGATCAAGCCTGCGCGACCGCCTGCACCGGATGTGCCGGATTCGCGTTTGCCGTTGTCTTCGATGATGACAGACACGTTGAGCCGCGACATGGGGCGCGTGTCGGTGACCAATTGGCCGTCTGAGCGCAGAATCAGGATTTCTTGGTGTGAGGCTGCGAGCGTTGCAGAGACTTGCACGACCCGTTTGTCCAGATCGCGGGCGAATTGGTCGATCTCGCGCAGGATGTCGATTTTGGCAGGGAAGGTGGCTTGCAGCATCGGGTCTTCGTCGGAATAAAGTTTGCGGTTTGTGCCAACGGGGCCAGCGGCCATGGTGCCACCGCCGTCGGCCACGGCCAATCGGGTGGTGCTGACGGCACGGCGCAGCGCCTGTTCGTCAATGGTGCTGGAATGGCTGTATCCGGTGGTTTCACCGCGCACCGCCCGCAGGCCGAATCCCTCGGATGCATCAAAACTGGCGGTTTTCACGCGCCCGTCGTCGAATGAAAGGACCTCGGACTTGCGCCGTTCAAGGAAAAGTTCGCCGTCGTCGGCCCCATTTGTTGCATCTTGGAGGATGGACAGCGCTGTATCGCGGTCTAAATTGGTGTCAAAGGGTGCAAAAGCGTCTGCGGACATATGGTTTCCCTGCATGTTGAACAATTTTTCGGGCTTCGCGGCTGTTTGCCGCAACTCCGGTTCTTGAGTTGTTCATCAAGATATGGGACTAGTCCGACTAGATACAACGGGAATCCGCCCGAGACATGGGCGCAGACTCGAACAAGGGCGCGCCATAGGGCGCCATGATAGACAGGTTTTGATATGCGATTGAACACCATTGCGACTTCTTTGTGGGCCTCGGCTGGTCTGATCCTTGCAGGCGCTTCTGCTTCTGCACAAGACGTAAACCAAGAGTTGGAAATCGTCGGCGCGCCGATTCTGGGCCTGACGAGCTTTCAGCCTGCGGCAACTGAATTGGCCCGCGACGTGCAGTGGCTTGACTACTGGCTGCTGGTACTGATTACGATCATCACGTTGTTTGTGACTGGTCTGATGATTTGGATCGCGATCCGGTTTAACCATAAATCGAACCCGACACCGCGCACGTTCACGCATAATTCGCCGTTGGAAGTTGCTTGGACGATCATCCCGATTGTTATTTTGGTGTTCGTCGGTGCGTTCTCGTTGCCGATTTTGTTCAAGCAGCAGGAAATTCCTGAAGCGGATATCACGATCAAGGTGACTGGCTACCAGTGGTACTGGGGCTATGAGTACGTCGATGATGGTGTTGCATTTGATAGCTTTATGCTCGCCCGCGATGAGCTGGAAGAGTTTGGTTATTCCCAGAATGAATATCGCCTTGCGACGGACACGTCTGTTGTCGTTCCAATCGGTGCGACTATCGTTATGCAGTTGACTGGTGCGGATGTGATCCACTCTTGGACGATCCCAGCGTTTGGTGTGAAGCAGGATGCCGTTCCAGGTCGTTTGTCGCAGCTATGGTTCGCGGCAGAGCGTGAAGGCATTTACTTTGGTCAGTGTTCAGAGCTTTGCGGCAAAGACCACGCCTACATGCCGATCACAGTTAAGGTAGTAAGCCAAGAAACATATGATGCTTGGTTGATTGAAGCCAAAGAAATCAACGGCGTCTAAGCAACAACCGCCACAACGACACGTCGTTGTGGCACTTGCCTGCGTAGGATGGGTTTTAGCCCATCTAACCCCCTATGGGATTTGTGATGACCGATATGAGCGTGCAAAACAGCGAATATGAAGCAAGCATGGGCGATTATTTCGCACTGCTAAAGCCGCGCGTCATGTCCCTGGTCATCTTTACCGCCCTCGTCGGCCTGCTGGTCGCACCTGTGCCAGTGCATCCGTTTATTGGTTTCGTCGGCGTGCTTTGCATTGCGGTTGGGGCAGGCGCATCTGGTGCGCTGAACATGTGGTGGGACGCTGATATCGACGCCATCATGAAGCGCACCGCAAAACGCCCAATTCCATCGGGCCGCGTGCAACCGGGTGAAGCGCTGGGTATTGGCTTAGCGCTGTCTGGCTTTGCGATTGTCCTCCTTTTGTTGGCAACGAACGTGCTGGCGGCTGGGCTGCTGGCATTCACCATCTTTTTCTACGCCGTGGTTTATTCGATGTGGCTGAAACGTGCGACGCCGCATAACATCGTGATTGGCGGGGCCGCGGGTGCCTTTCCTCCGATGATCGGCTGGGCCGTTGCTACGGGATCTGTCAGCATTGAATCTATCCTGATGTTTGCGCTGATCTTTATGTGGACGCCACCGCATTTCTGGGCGTTGGCCTTGTTCGTGAAGTCTGATTACGGCGATGCGGGCGTGCCGATGTTGACCGAAACCCACGGTCGCGATGTTACCCGCCGTCATGTGATCGTCTATGCGGTACTGCTGGTGCCTGTCGCCGTAGGCCTTGGGTTCACATCGATCGGCGGCCCGATCTATCTGGTCACATCGCTGCTGTTGAACGCATGGTTCCTGAAGGGCTGCTTTGACATCTGGCGCCGTGATGACGCCGCGGCCAACGCCGACAATTACACTGTCGAGCGGCAGGTGTTCAAAGTCTCGTTATACTACCTATTTGGGCACTTTGGTGCGTTGCTGGCCGAAGCCGTTGTGCGCGCTTCTGGCTTTGGAGGCTTATAAGATGGCGATTAGAGTCGAACACGAAGTCCACCAGCGTCGCAAGGGCCGAAATTTCGGCGTTGGCATATTGCTTGCAAGTTTTATCGGTCTGATCTTTGCGTTGACTGTCGTCAAAGTTATCCAATTGGGCGATGCGCGACAATTTGAGAGCTTTGATCATGTGGCCCGACCTGCGATTATCCCGCAGGAAGGAGTAACTGAATGAAAATTTTCCCAAACTTGCAGGGCCCAAACCGTACGCTTGCACAAACCGTGAGCGTTGTGGTTGTGATGGGCGCTCTGGCTTGGGCATCTGTCCCGTTTTATGACTGGTTCTGCCGTGTCACTGGCTTTGGTGGCATCACCAACGTGGCCGAGTACGAATCGGATGTTATTCTGGATCAGACCATCAAGATCCGGTTTGATGCCTCTCTTGACCGCGATATGCCGTGGACGTTTAAGCCTGCGCAACGCGAAATGACGTTGCGCATTGGTGAAACTGGTCTGGCGTTTTACGAGGCGCATAACCCGACTGACCGTGTGGTCGCTGGTTCTGCGGCCTACAACGTTACCCCTTACGAGGCGGGTGGGTTTTTCGACAAGATCGCCTGTTTCTGTTTTGAAGAGCAGATTTTGCAGCCCGGTGAAACCGTTATGATGCCAGTGTCGTTCTTTGTGGACCCTGCCATCGTGGATGACCGCGAAGGCCAATATGTGCACACGATCACACTGGGCTACACGTTTTACGAAATTGACCTGTCCGAAGATGAATTGCAGGCGGCGCTTAATTTGCCATCTACTTTGACCCGTTCTACTTTGACATCGGCGACTGAAATCGCCATAGACTCCAACTAAGACGACAAGCCCTGAGGGAATTTACGCATGGCGCATGAGAAAAACCACGATTACCATATTTTACCACCGTCCATCTGGCCGCTGTTTGGTGCGCTAGGCGCATTTATCATGTTGTTTGGCATGGTTCTTTGGATGCCAAAGCAGGGCGGCGGTCCTTGGATGTTCTTGATCGGCCTCGCGATGGTATTGTACGTTATGTACGCATGGTGGGCAGAAGTTGTTGTCGAAAGCCATTCTGGCGATCACACCCCGGTGGTCCGGATTGGTCTGCGCTATGGTTTCATCATGTTTATCATGTCCGAGGTTATGTTCTTTGCGGCATGGTTCTGGTCGTTCTTTAAGCACGCGATGTACCCGATGAACCCTGATGGCACGTCGCCACTGGTTGATGGCGTTTGGCCGCCTGTCGGGATCGAGACATTTGATCCGTGGCACTTGCCGTTGATCAACACGCTGATCCTGCTGTGTTCTGGTATGGCCGCGACTTGGGCGCACCACGCGTTGGTCCATGAAAATAACCGCCAAGATATGAAGTGGGGCTTGATCCTTGCTGTCGCATTGGGCGCGCTGTTCACCGTGTTTCAGGTGTATGAGTATTCTCACGCAGCGTTTGGTTTCTCGGGAAACATTTACGGCGCCAACTTCTTTATGGCGACGGGTTTCCACGGGTTCCATGTGTTGATCGGCACGATCTTCTTGCTGGTTTGCTTGCTGCGATTGAACCGTGGCCACTTTACCCCAGAAAAGCACGTCGGTTTTGAAGCCGCCGCTTGGTATTGGCACTTTGTTGATGTGGTTTGGCTGTTCTTGTTTGCAGCCGTGTACATCTGGGGCGGCTAACGGTGCAGATGGGTCAAGACCCATCCTACCCCCCAAAACATACTAAGGCGCACGTGGGTATCTGCGGGCGCCTTTGTCTATCACAGGACATGGATATCATTCGTGCGTAGATTTATTTTTCCTCTTTTGCTTGGCCTAAGTGGTGTCGCGGTTCTGCTGGCGCTGGGCTTTTGGCAATTGGAGCGCCTGACTTGGAAAGAGGCGGTTCTTGCGGATATTGATGCCCGCATTATGGCCGCGCCAATTGCGATTCCTGAGAACCCTGTTGAGGTCACCGATGAATATACTGCGGTGCGGATGTCGGGCACGCCGGATCGTGCCGAGCTGCATGTTCTGACATCTGGCACGGCGGCTGGCACTGGTTACCGCGTGATCCGTGCATTTGATCTGGCCGACGGCGATCGCATACTGATCGATCTTGGGTTGCTTGCGCTGGATGCCAAAGCCGAGGTTGCGACGCTTGGCCTGACGGATGTGGTTGGCAATTTAATCTGGCCGGACGACATGAATTCGTCAACGCCTGTTCCGGACCTACCTAAGAACATTTGGTTCGGTCGTGATTTGGCGGCGATGGCCGATGCATTGGACGCACAACCGCTGATGGTTGTTGCCGCCCAGATGACGCCAGCCGATCCGCGCACGACGTTGTTGCCTGTTAATACAACCAATATCAAAAACGACCATCTTGCTTATGCCGTGACGTGGTTTGGGCTGGCCCTTGTTTGGGCGGCGATGACATTCTTTCTGATTTTCCGCGTCTCAAAGACCAAGGACACCTAACCGATGCGTTATATTTCGACCCGTGGTGGCGCCCCTGCGCTGACATTTGAACAAGCCATGATGACAGGTCTTGCGACCGATGGTGGCCTGTATGTGCCCGAGACGGTGCCGACGCTGACCACCGATCAGATCGCCGCAATGGCGGGTCAATCGTACGAGCAGATCGCGTTCACCGTGATGCGTCCGTTCATTGGTGACACGTTCACTGACGATGAATTTCGTGCCATGATTGACCGTGCTTATGCGGGCTTTGGCCATGATGCCCGCGCCCCGCTGGTCCAGCTTGCCCCGAACCATTTTCTGTTGGAATTGTTCCACGGTCCCACGCTTGCATTCAAAGATTTTGCGATGCAGTTGATTGGTCAGATGTTCCAAGCGTCCCTGACCCGTTCAGGTGAGCGGATCACGATTGTTGGTGCCACGTCTGGTGACACCGGATCAGCCGCGATTGAGGCGTTCCGTGGTCTTGATAATGTCGATGTATTTATCCTGTTCCCGCATGGTCGTGTGTCCGAGGTGCAGCGCCGTCAGATGACGACGCCCAACGAGGCCAACGTGCATGCGCTCGCGATGGATGGCGACTTTGACGATTGTCAGGCGATGTTGAAGGATATGTTCAACGACACGCCGTTCCGCGACGGTGTCCGTCTTGCAGGGGTGAACAGCATCAATTGGGGCCGCGTTTTGGCGCAGGTTGTGTATTACTTTAGCAGTGCAGTGAGCCTTGGTGCGCCGCACCGCGAGATTAGTTTTACCGTTCCAACCGGCAATTTTGGCGATATTTTTGCGGGCTATATTGCCAAGCAGATGGGCCTTCCGATTGCTGATCTGGTGGTCGCTACGAACCAGAACGATATCCTGCACCGTACGCTGGAAACTGGCGCCTATACCAAAGAAGGCGTCACCCCGTCGATCAGCCCGTCGATGGATATTCAGGTGTCATCCAATTTTGAGCGCGCGTTGTTTTATGCCTATGGCGGCGATGGTGCTGCGGTTGCCGCCCAGATGGATGATTTGAAATCCGGTGGCTTTGAGATTTCCCAAGGTGCGTATCAGTATTTGCGGGATACGTTCATGTCGGGCCGTGCGTCGGAGGAAGAAACCTCTGCTGCGATCAAGACCTATTTGGCCAAGCATGGCGAATTGCTGTGCCCGCATTCGGCGGTAGGTGTGCATGTCGCCGAAGACCATTTGGGTGCGACCCCGATGATTACGTTGGCGACCGCCCATCCTGCCAAATTCCCCGATGCTGTGAATGCCGCGAGCGGTATAAAACCGCCGCTTCCGCCGCGCATGGCTGACCTATATGACCGCGATGAGCGCGTCACACGTGTGGCCAATGATTTTGACGCCATTGCCACGCTTATCAAAGAACGGATCGCCCTTTGACAATTCAAACGCACACCTTGTCCAACGGTTTTCAGATCGTCACCGAGCATATGCCTGGTTTGCAATCTGCCAGTGTCGGAATTTGGGTTGATGTTGGCGGCCGCCATGAACGGCTTGACCAAAACGGCATTGCCCATTTCCTAGAGCATATGGCGTTTAAGGGCACACCGACCCGCACTGCGTTGCAGATTGCAGAGGCGATTGAAGATGTGGGTGGATTTCTGAACGCCTATACCAGCCGCGAAAACACCGCATATTACGCCCGCGTACTGGAGGAAGATGTGCCGCTGGCGTTGGATGTCATTGGTGACATTTTGCTGGAGCCGTTGTTCGACCCTGCTGATGTCGACATCGAGCGTGGCGTGATCTTGCAAGAAATTGGCATGACCAACGACACCCCCGACGATATTGTGTTCGATTGGCTGCAAGAGGTGGCGTATCCCGATCAGGCGCTTGGGCGGTCAATTCTTGGGCCCAATGAGCGTGTGTCCTCGTTTCAGGCGGATGATTTGCGCGGCTTTGTGGCCGAGCATTATGGCCCAGGTCAGATGGTTTTGGCCGCTGCTGGCGCCGTTGATCACGATGCAATTTGCAAGCAGGCCGAGGCGATGTTTGGTGGCATGACCCCGATTGTCCGCCCTGCGACGTTGATTGAACCTGCCGTGTTTGGTGGTGGCGAGTTGCGCCGCAATAAGGACCTTGAGCAGGTGCATTTTGCGCTGGCGTTTGAGGGGCCTAATTATCTTGATCCGGCGATCTATACTGCTCAGATTTATGCATCCGTGATGGGCGGCGGCGTGTCGTCGCGTTTGTTCCAAGAGGTTCGCGAAAAGCGCGGTTTGTGTTATTCGATCTTTGCACAGGCTGGTGCTTATGAAGATACTGGTCTGACGACGATTTATGCAGGCACGAGTGCCGAAGAAATCGCCGAGCTGGCGAATGTCACGATGGACGAGATGAAGCGCGCCGCTGATGATATGTCGGAGGTCGAGGTTGCCCGTGCGCGTGCCCAGATGAAGGCCGGATTGCTGATGGGGCTTGAGAGTCCGTCGAACCGTGCGGAACGCCTTGCGCGGCTTTGGTCGATGTGGGGCCGTATTCCGCCGCTGCATGAGACCATCGCGAATGTCGATGCGGTGACGACTGCGGATGTGAAAGCGTTTGCCGAGCATATGGCGGGGCAGGCGGGGTCTGCGATGGCGCTTTATGGTCCTGCTGAGGCTGCACCAAGTTTGGATGACCTTAAGGCCCGTTTGGTGGCCTGATGCTGGGGATGCGCAAAAAAGTCCGACTGGAAACAGAGCGGATGACGTTGCGCCCTCCGGTGCATGGCGACTTTCGTGCGTGGGCTGCACTGCGCAGTGATAGCGAAGAATTTTTGACCGCCTGGGAGCCGAAGTGGGCTGGGGACCATCTGTCGCGCAAGGCGTTTACCAATCGCGTTTACTGGGCGCAGCGGTCGATTACCAATGGCAACGCGGTGCCGTTGTTTTTGGTACGCCGGTCCGATGACATGCTGCTGGGGGCAATCACGCTGGACAATATTCGCCGTGGTCCTGCGCAGGCTGGCACGACTGGATATTGGATCGGTCAGCCGTTCGCGCGCAATGGCTATATGAAAGAGGCGATCGAGGCGGTGGTGCATTACGCGTTTCGCACGCTGGACCTTAGCCGCGTTGAGGCGGGGTGTTTGCCCGAAAATGCGCCGTCTCGCCGCTTGCTGGAACAATGTAGTTTTAAGTACGAGGGCGTTGCCCAAAGCTATTTGCAGATCGACGGGCGGTGGCGCAACCATGTGCTGTACGCGAATTTACGCAGTGACCGCCGTGGTAAGACCGACGCCGGTTAATCCGGTTTCCATTTTGCTGAATTTTTCCACACATCGCCGTTGACACAGGGCGGGCGGATACATAAGTTCCGGTTGTTGTCACTCACGGATGGTGAGTGCTAACCCAAGATTAACACGAAACTGGAGACGTTCTTAAGATGGCATTTACACCACTTCACGACCGCGTTCTCGTCCGTCGCATCGAAGGCGACGACGTAACTAAGGGCGGTCTGATCATTCCAGACGCCGCAAAAGAAAAACCTGCTGAGGGCGAAATCGTCTCTTGTGGCGCTGGCGCACGCAAAGACAGCGGCGAGCTGATCCCGATGGATGTCAAAGCTGGCGACAAAGTTCTGTTCGGCAAATGGTCCGGCACAGAAGTTAAGATCGACGGCGAAGACCTGCTGATCATGAAAGAAAGCGATATTCTGGGTACCCTGTAAGGATCCCTGACTGACCTTTCGATCAATTATTCATTTATGAAGGAGCTAATCAATGGCTGCTAAAGACGTAAAATTCGGCACAGATGCCCGCAACCGTATGTTGAACGGTGTGAACATTCTGGCAGACGCCGTTAAAGTAACACTGGGCCCAAAAGGCCGTAACGTTGTTCTGGACAAATCGTTCGGCGCACCGCGCATCACCAAAGATGGTGTATCCGTGGCCAAAGAAATCGAACTGGAAGACAAGTTCGAGAACATGGGCGCACAGATGGTTAAGGAAGTTGCTTCCCGTACCAATGACGAAGCTGGCGACGGCACAACAACAGCTACAGTTCTGGCCCAAGCGATCGTTCGCGAAGGCATGAAGTCTGTTGCTGCTGGCATGAACCCAATGGACCTGAAGCGCGGTATCGACCTTGCGACAACTAAAGTTGTTGAAGCGATCATCGCAATGGCCCGTCCAGTATCCGACAGCGACGAAGTTGCGCAGGTTGGTACAATCTCTGCAAACGGCGAAGCGGATATCGGTCAGCAGATCGCAGACGCAATGCAGCGTGTTGGCAACGAAGGCGTCATCACTGTTGAAGAGAACAAAGGTCTGGAAACAGAAACCGATGTTGTTGAAGGCATGCAGTTCGACCGCGGCTACCTGTCCCCTTACTTTGTAACTAACACAGAGAAGATGACTGTCGAGCTGGAAGATGCTATCATCTTGTTGCACGAAAAGAAGCTTGGCTCTTTGCAGCCAATGGTTCCACTGCTGGAAGCTGTTATTCAGTCCGGTAAGCCGTTGTTGATCATTGCAGAAGATGTTGAAGGCGAAGCGCTTGCAACATTGGTTGTGAACAAACTGCGCGGCGGCCTGAAGATTGCTGCTGTTAAGGCACCTGGTTTTGGTGATCGTCGTAAATCCATGCTGCAGGACATCGCTGTTCTGACAGGTGGTCAGGTGATTTCCGAAGATCTTGGCATGAAGCTTGAGAACGTCACAAT
>Ga0075444_10001317_pt1 | contig 15195 bp, 13 predicted proteins | sample CoawatmetaG01DNA_FD_76836 | JGI IMG/M metagenome (GOLD analysis project Ga0075444, IMG submission 76836) | Marine microbial communities from the West Antarctic Peninsula - Coastal water metaG017-DNA | ecosystem: Environmental > Aquatic > Marine > Coastal | place: Atlantic Ocean: West Antarctic... | reverse complement strand
GTCTTGGAAAGCGTAAAAGACCCGGGTGAGTAAGTCGCGGGCTACATAAAAGAAGATCATCGGTGTCAAGATAAGCAAAACTGATGTCACCATCTCAGTGTCGTTGGCTGTCCAAGCGCCTTTTTCAAAAAGCAGTTTGATCACTGAGCGGCCTTCTACTAATAGCAGGGCCGATACTGGCAGAGCCAAGAACCAAAGTAAGGTTAGAGCGCGTTTTAATTCAGATTTGAGATCGCCAATTTTTCCGGCGGTTACATGTTTAGCAAAGATAGGGCCAATGGGAACAAGCATGGCTGTAACTAAAATTCCTAGGGGCAGCTGAACTAATCTATTGGCATTGCAGATGGCCGACCAACCACCTTGTACTAAGCCTGATGAAAAAGCTTGATCTACATAACCAATTAAAGTGCCAATGGAAGTACTGAAAGTCAGTGGTAGAAACATCACTAGATATTCTTTCATGCCCGGCTGTAGCTTAGTAAAAATATCAAAACTAAGGCAAGGACGGGATTTGAGCATGCCGGGTATCTGCACAGCTAACTGGCCAATACCACCAACCAATGTACCTAGGGCTAGGGCAACACCACCGTCAGTGTGGGGCAAGAGAACAAAAGTGATGATTGCTCCAGAGGCAAAGGCCGGTGCAATCGATGGCCAAAAATGTTCATTGTAAGTGTTTGATATGCCGCAGCCAATGCCAACTAGCCCGGCAATCATAATTAGAGGTGCCATGATGCGCACTTGTTTGATTACTTCTACCAAGCGCTGAGCGGTGCTATATCCATGATTAGCATCGACGGTACCAGGCACAATTGCCTGCACTATGATTGGTGCAAAAATATAAACTAACAGAGCAATGAGGCCCATGGCTATGGCTGTCCAAGCCATCATCTGCATTACTAGCTTGCCGTTGCCACCTTCTCTTTCTTTGGTCAATGTAGCGAATGTCGCCGTATGAAAGGGTCCACCTTGACCGCCAAACAGCACCAGAATGGTGCCAGTAATTGAATAGGCATAGTTGTAGGCATCGGCAACTATGCCAAGGCCAAAAGCGTGACCAACGACCATGTCGCGAGCTAGACCAGCAAACTTAGAGAGCAAAGTAAAGAAAGCGACCAGCGAAAACGTCTTAGCTAAGCTTTTTCCCGAGCTTGGTGGAGTGTCACTAGCGGGCTTAATGTCCGACACTTTCAGGCTCTTTGCTTATGCCGCCTAGTTCGGCTGCATATTTCACTGAGGGCGGAACAACTGGCTGAATTTTCTTGCCCTTATCACCAGGGACAGTGACATAGTCTGGTGAGATATTGAGGTAGCGAGCTGCTTCCATACCAACGGCATTGAAGACGGGCCCAGCCACAGTGTTACCCCAGCGACCATCGGTCTGGGGGCTATCAACCACCGCGATGCAGGTTAGTTGTGGGTTGCTGGCAGGCAAGAAGCCTACAAAAGAAGCAATTGTTTGACCAGCCATATAGCCTCGGCCATTGGCCGTTACTTTTTGGGCGGTACCTGTTTTACCAGCCACTCTATAGCCCGGAATCTGACCAGCTATTTGAGTACCTTCGTAGATGTTTTCAGCAAGAAGACGTGAAACTAGTTTGGCTACTTCTGGCGCTACGACTCGACGTTTCTTTGGTTCGATCCATTTTTCGGTGACACCATTGCTGGGGTCATACACTCTTCTGATTAGGTGAGGCTGAATCCAAACACCGTTGTTTGCAACTGCACTGACTGCAGCTACTAACTGTAGAGGAGTTACGGCAATGGCGCCTTGACCAAAGCCGGTGGTAGCAGAGTCGATAGGTGTCCAATATTTGGCAGGAGTTAAAAGGCCACGTGATTCGCCTGGCAGTTCAATACCAGTGCGTCGACCTAAGCCAAAGTCATAGAGTTTGTCGTGGAACACTTGGGGCTTCATCGCCATACCGATCATGGCTGAGGCGATGTTGGAAGAGTGGATGAAGAGACCCTTCAAATCGATGGTGCCATGGCCGCCATCGTGGTTGTGGATGGTGCGATTGCCAATCGTTAGTGAGCCACCATCGTAAAAAGTAGCGTTAGGTTTGATGGCTCCGGTTTCAAGACCAGAACAAACGGTAATGATTTTGAAGGTAGAACCAGGTTGATAGACATCAACCATAGACCAGTTTTTGAGAATCTCGTATGGATATTTGTTGTAGTGGTTGGGATCAAACGATGGGTAGTTGGCCCAGGCAAGGATCTCGCCAGTATTTGGATCAGCTAGAATTACCGCGCCTTTGAGGGCGTGTGAGTGTTTACACATGGCAAACAATTCTTTTTCAGCCAAGTGCTGCAGATAGTTATCTATAGTCAGCTCAACGTGGCGACCTAGCGGTGGTGTGATGTCCCACGATGGTTCGCGCTCCGGCACCAATATTGGATGGCCCTTGCCGTCCAACTGGGGCTTGGGAATGGTGCCAGTATTAGTGAGCATCTCGTGTTCGGCTTGTTCTACTCCACCCTGGCCGTGAAACTCAGCGTCAGTAAAACCAAGCAGGTGAGCGGCAAGGGCCCCTTCTGGGTACTGTCTAAAGGGGCGAGGTACGATATCAATGCCAGCCCAATTCAGCGCCTGTAGAGCGTCTGCTGTCTCTCTGTCAAGGTGCTTGGCTAAAGTTACGACAGGGTAACCCTGGTTGAGCAGCTTGGAAATTTTTGCCACTGGCTCTTTAACAATGGCTGCTAGTTTTACAGCTGCTTCTTCGCGCTCTGCTTTGAGTAGCTTAACGTGCACGTAGATGTCGTATCTAGTTGTATCTATCGCTAGAGGAAGGCCCCGGCGGTCAGTAATAGCGCCACGGTGCACCAGCATGTTGTGCTGTTGTCTCTGGGTTTGGGCTTTCTCTGTAAGTTTGCTGCCTTGATAGATCTGTAGATAGTAGAGTCTGGCAACCACCGATAGGGCGCACACGCCTAAGACAATTTGACAGAAGCGCAAGCACCAGAGGGGCGATTTGGGCTGACGCCGTTTTCGCCCGGTTCGGGACCTTGTTCTTACCGGTCTATCTATCAAATCTCTAGGCAAGTCCTTTCCACTCCGCCATCAACAAGACCCGATATATATCTATCGGATACTTTTTGATTTGTTACAAGAAATGGTTGTCAGAAGTAACAACCAATATTTTAGTAGCCTGGCATCAAAGGTAGTTGATGTTTGGCTGGCTTGAAAGGATTAAGTTTTGGAGCGGTCACTTCTTTGACTATCTTGACTTCTTCCGGCACTCGCAAACCGGTGCTACCGGTGACGCTGGCCTGGATGTCTTGATACGAGACCCTCTTGAGAAGGTCATAAGACTGTTCAGAATTTTGTTCGCTGAGGCGACGGACCTGGTCTTGAACCTTACCTACTTCACTTGACGAGGAAACATCAAAGCCATAACCCAAGATGGCTAAGCCACACAGAGCTATTAATGAAGCTTGTAGCGTTCTGTTTACACGTACTAGAAAAGGGGCTCTGCGGGTTTTGCGCTTAGGAGACTCAATCGGTACCAGGTGCGGACGAGCGGTCCGTGATGGCGCTGGTGTGGACCGTACTGGAGCGGCTTGATTTTGGCTGTAGCCGAAGGCAACTGGGTAAGTCGTAGCTGGTTGCATGTTTTCAACCAAGGCAACTCTGGCAACGGACACTCTTGCGGCCGAATCATTATGAGATCTTCCGTAAGCGAAGCTCACGGGTTGTTCTTCGTTAACGCGGCGGCGCGGGAGAGTGTTAACCATATATACTCCTAAATCAGCTTTTGAGCTGCACGTAGTTTAGCACTACGGCTCCGGGTGTTGGCAAGCAATTCTTCTTCAGAAGCTGTAACAGGTTTACGCGTAATTATCAGTACCTCGCACTGTTTTTGACAGGTACAAACCGGGGCTCGAGGGGGGCAAATGCATGACGCTGCGGCCATCTTGAAGAATTGTTTAACGATTCGATCTTCCAAGCTATGAAACGTAATAACTACTAATCTTGCCCCTGGCTTTAGAATAGTTAATGACTCTCGTAAGAAATCTTCAAGACTCTCAAGTTCCTCATTAACAGCCATTCTTATGGCTTGGAAGGTTCTGGTAGCCGGATGTATATAGCCACCACCAGCAGAGCCGAAACTTTTTTTGTAATTTTTTTTATCAGCTGCTCTAGGTATGCAACGAGCGACAATATCAGCCAGAGCAAGGGTAGATTCGATCGGCCTATTTGCCACTATGCGATTGGCTATCTTGCGGCTATGTCTTTCTTCGCCGTATTTGTAAATGATGTCTGCAAGTGCGCCTTCTGGCCATTGATTGACTATGTTGTAGGCCGAAACTGATTCGCTGCGATCCATTCGCATATCTAGTGGGCCTTCTTTCTGAAAGCTAAAGCCACGCTCTCCTTGATCTATTTGCATCGACGATACGCCTAGATCTGCCAATATGCCACCATCAATGGTATTGACACCATATTGCGCCAATGACTCTTTTAGATATCTAAAGTTCGAATGGATCATCGATACTTTGTCGCCGAAGCGCTCCTTGAGCCGCTCCAGGCTGCCAGCGTCGCGGTCAAAAGCATAAAGTTTGCTCTTGCCTTCGGTCAGTTCAGCAATACGTGCCAAGTGCCCGCCAGCGCCGGCGGTGGCATCTACATATGTGAGACCGGGCCGTACATCCAATGCCTCGATAACTTCGTTGAGGAGAACCGGTATATGTTCCAAAAATTAATCAGTCCGTATATTTAATTGCCCGAAGAAGGGCGGTCTGGCTGCGGGCTTTTGCTTGTTCTTTCTTTGCGCTTCGCCACTACATCGAAGTCTCCGCAGATTGAGTATATCAAGGCCAGGCCAACTAGCAGACCAGCGGCAGCAAAGAGAGCGGGGTACTCGGGTCTGCTGGCAATAAGATTAAGTGATAGAAGAATTTGTGAAAGGAGTACTGGGATAGCTAAGAAAATGGCTGGCACGAGCAATTGCCTGGCGCTGGCTGTTGTGCCGGCGCAGTGCCATCTCAAGCCGTCCCACCAGAAGGTCAGGGCGATCTTGAGGCCCATGCTATTGGCTGGGTAGAGCATTCTTCCCCCACGCAGGGCAACGAAGCTGCGCTCGCAGGAAGTACATTTCAGTGTTTCAGTGATACCAAAGGGCTCAATCATGCCAGAACTGCAGCGTGGGCACGGATACGACTGGTTGGCTGCGATTATTTGTTGCCGGATTGAAAGATTTTGGTAGGAAGAATGGAACATCTGAAAATTCCCCATGGACCGAGTAAAAATATAGGCACAGTCGAACTGCATCGACGTCATACCCCGTCGTTGCTTGTTCTTTTGGCAAGAGATCCAATCCCCTGTATATTCTTGATACCCGCTAGCAGGCCTCCCCTCTACAGGTCGGAGAGAAAATTGCTAGATTTAATCAAATTCGTTTTGTGGCTATGGTTTGGTCGTCCGATAAAGCCCGGATTTAAGAGAAATAGGGGTCTTTTCTGCTCGCACCAAGGGCTCCCACTGCCAGCATCAGCCGGAATGTCTCGCCGTAATCGGCGCCTTGAATTGTTATGGTTCTAGCGGAAAGTCGCTTGATTTGTGGTAACAGTTCAGCTGCATCAGCCATGGATGGGTCAAAGAAGGTGATTTCAATCTGGGCTGGTTCAGCTGCTTTGAATAATTGCCAGTGCTTTTTGTTGGTGGCCTGACGAGCTTTCTCTTTTAAGAGTTTGAGATTTTCTTGATGCGGGTGGAACACAGCGGCATAGCGCGAAACAGCAGTTTTTACCTGGGCTGTGACAATATCTCCCAGCAGCTCGCGGGCTTCGTCACAAACAGTGTCATCACCGCACAGCATCGCTATTGGTACGCCAAAGTAACCAGCCAATGCGGCATTGAGGCCAGTTTCGCCCACTGGTTGACCGTTCAGTTTCACTTCGAAAAAGATCTGGGCTCTGTAGGTGTGGCTTAAAACCCCGGTAGCATGACCGGCCCGGGCATGGTAGCCGACAAAAACGGCAAAATCGGCTGGGTCTATCCCGGAAACCATCGAGAACGGCTTCTGCCAGCCGCTGCGCACCGAAACCCCTTTATGTTGGTAGAGCTTCTCTATATGAAGATTGCGCATATCCCAGTGCGAATCGTTCACTAAAATATCGTCTACACCGCCGGCCAAAAGGCCTTCAATTACAGCATTGGTCTCTTCATGCATTAGCTCTAGGGCCCTAGCGTAGCCGGGCTCGTTGGGCTGGGTTTGGCTTGAATGCAAAATTCCGTTAACGCCTTCTAAGTCAACAGATATATACGCTCTCATTTTGTTAGTAACCTTCTACTGCTCAGATGCTGCTGCAAGACTAAAATTGGATGAGTATATAAGGGATTATCGCCAATTCCCTTTAAGTTTGTTACTTCCTGATCATGTCAAGCACAAGAAAGCTGGCAAGGGTTATAATCTCCCGAGATATATGGAAACCGACCCCAATCAGTTGTTACCGCATTCATTGCCATTTACCAAGATGCATGGTCTTGGCAACGACTTCGTCATGGTCAAAGATGTTGACCTCGATTTAGCCTTGCATGGCCTGTTAAAGGCCGCTGGGAAAAACATAGATATTGCGGCCACTCTTAGTCGGTTAGCTCAGTTAGTCTGTGATCGGCGTTTTGGCATTGGTGCCGATGGTCTAATTGTCGCGGTCAGTCCTGATGCCTCTGCTAGCTCTGTAGCTGAAAAAATTGTCAGCGCCTATCCTTCTTATAAGCAATGTGATTTGGCCTGGATTTACATCAATAGTGATGGCTCATCTTCTGATATGTGCGGTAATGGCTTGCGTTGTTTAGCTTATTTTGCTCGTGAAAATGCTAAATGTGAGAGCGAAGGACGTTGGCCTCAGTCTGATCGTTTCAAGGTTGCAACCCGGGCCTATCCTGTTAATGTCACTGTTCTCAACTCGCTTGCCGGCTCTGCCGGTGGTGCCGCTAATAATCCGCAACAGCGGTTTATTAGTACAGGTTTGGCTGCGCCCGAGGTCAAATTTGTTGGCGAAAAGCTAACTTTGGGCGATATCACCCTTAGTGCCACTGCTATTGATATGGGTAATCCCCACTGCGTCATCTTTGATTGCCCAGAGTTGGAATTGACTCAATATCAAGGCTGTATGCATGGTATATCGAGTGGTGCCTCTGCTACTTTTGTGGAAAAATTTCCTGCTCGATTGCTTGACCTGGCCCACCAGATTCAGGGCCTGTCTATCTTTCCTCAAGGAGTTAATGTTGAATTTGCTCTGCTCCAGGGGCGCGATCGGGCCGTCGTTTACGTCGTAGAACGAGGCTGTGGGCCAACTTTGGCCTGTGCGTCGGGTGCTGCGGCCGTGGTGGCAGCAGGGGTAATTGAAGAGCGCCTAAACCGCCAATGCTGTGTTATTCTTCCAGGTGGGGAACTTGAGGTCACCTGGTCTTCCTTGGATAATCTCATCGAGTTAAACGGACCAGCGCAAATAGCATTTTCCGGCGAATTTCCACTCGACGGTAGATTGTGTTCTTCTGATTTGCTAGCCAATCACTCTAGCTGCGAAAGCAGAGAGGAGTTGCCAGCATGACTATGATAATGGAAGCTGATCAGCGCCGCGAATGGATGAAGAGTCGTCGCAAGCAACGGAAAGCAACCCGTCGCGCTAGATCGCGTAGACAAACTTTGCGCTATGTACTTTTGATCGGCATGCTTGTTGCTGGAGCTGCTTGTTTTACCCACTTGCCCTGGACTCTTCATAATGAAAAAACTGAAGTGATTGTGCACGGTAATTCGGTGGCCACCAAAGATCAAGTTCTTAAGCTTGTGAAAAATGCAGTCAATGTGCCGATTTATCGCATTGATCCCAAGAAATTAGAAAATCAAATTGCTTCTCTTAAGGCTGTTCGTCATGCTTTTGTTCGGCGCTATGCCCTACCGAAGCCGCACTTAGTCGTAGAGATATTAGAAGAGTATCCCTGGGCTACCTATAGTCCAGATCCAAGCAAGCCAGCAGAGGCTGTTATTGCTCAATCGGGTCGATTTATTTCCATTGCTGAGTTTCCTGCGGTGGTTCGCCCTCACCTGGTTATTTACGGGCAGCACAGCTTGAAGCTCACTTCGCGCGAAGTGGCTCAGTGGGCTAGTTGGGCAAACTATATTAGTAGTCAGACCGGGCGACCTGTCGATTACATTGATATGCGTCAACCCTTTGACGTTAAAGTTGCTAACGGCGATTTGACCTTAAAAATTGGTTTGCCTGATGCTACCTTGACCAGGCGTCTCGGTCGCTTAGTTTCAATTCTTCCGACCGTAGAGCCAATAAAAGACAAAGTCGAGTTTATTGACCTTGGTCTCGATAATTCAATTCCACTAAAGATCTCCAAAAATCCTAAGCGGCCGACTGAAAAATCGGAAGCAGAAGACGCTCGCAATGAAGCTTTGAACAACATTCCAGAAAGCATTCAGGGTGCTCTTTCGAGCACACCGAGCAATGGCCAGTCTCAAGCTAATTCTGCGGCGGCGCCAACTGCGAGCGCTGGCTCTGTGTCAGGCCCTACGCCAAGTTCTCTGCCCAATACAAAACCAAATCCAGCTGTGGCTCAAACTTCAAATACACTATAAACTCTCTGTTAGAGCCGCTTTAGCGCCTTCCCACAGGTCGTTTAGTTGCTCAGCTGAATGTTCTTTGAGGGGGCGTTCGCTATGCCTCTCCATCCACTCAAAGCGGTTTTTAAATTTGTTGATGGTCATTAGCAAGCACTCTTCGGGGTCGAGGGCATGCCAGCGAGCCAGATTTACCATGCAGAACAAGGCATCGCCAAATTCAAGGGCCACTTCTTGTTTGGCTTTGTCACTGTCTTTCTTTTTGCTCGGGTCAATTGCCTGGCCGTTTTTGGGGCTGACTAAGTCAGGGTGTGAAATCGCTTCTTGGAGTTCGCTAATTTCTGAATGAAGTTTGGCCCAAACATCAGCTTCTTTTTCCCATTCAAAGCCCTGGTTGACAGCCTTTTCTGAAATTTTTAGGGCTTGAAGCAAGGCTGGCATGGTTTTGGGCACCCCTGCTAGGGCTGATTCTTTTGCCTCAGGCTGCTCTTGCCCTTGGTCGAGTTTCTCTTGCTTCTCTTTTGCTTTCAATTCCTGCCACTGGGTCACTACCCCTTCGGCCGTATCAACTTTTGAGTCGGCAAAAACGTGGGGATGACGTCTGATCATCTTGGCATTTATCGAGGCCGCGACATCTTCAATCGTAAAGTTTCCATCGTCTTTTGCTACTTGTGAATTGAGTACAATTTGTAGCAGTAAGTCACCCAGTTCTTCTTTGATTTTTTCAGGGTCGCCTTCGTGAATTGCTTCCATCACTTCATAGGCCTCTTCTAGCAAATAGCGGGCTAGACTTTTGTGAGTCTGCTCTCTATCCCAGGGGCAGCCTTCAGGAGATCTGAGCTTGGCTACGGTTGCAATGAACTGCTCTAAATGTGAACCTTCTAAATTTGAGCTTTCTAAATCTGAAGACATGGGGCTCCATAGGCTTTAAGCTATATGCATAACCAGAGGCTAGCATAGCTTCGCTTTCCTTTTCTTAGTTTGTGGGAATAAATCTCGTGGATATATGTGTTATTGGCGCCGGCTACGTAGGTCTAGTGACGAGCGCTTGTTTAGCGTATCTTGGCAATCATGTCACGGCTGTTGAAGCCAACCCGGAGCGCTTAGGTAGTTTGAAAAGTGGCTTAGTGCCATTTTTTGAGCCCGGATTGCAAGATTTTGTCAGAGAGACCAGTGAGTCTGGCTTCCTCAATTTTTCAGACAATTTAGAAGAGGCTGTTAAGCGGGCTCAAATCATATTCATTGCCGTAGGCACTCCTTCACTTCCTAACGGTGAGCCCGATCTCTCTCAGGTGATGGTTGTGGCCCGCAGCATAGGCAGCGCACTGGATGCTAAGCACCGTCGCATCATTGTCAATAAATCAACCGTTCCTGTGGGCTCTGGAAACTGGGTCGAAATGCTTGTTTCGCAAGGCGTACAGAATGCCCAACCGGTTCCGGCTCGTGCCGCCAGACCAGAGTCACCTAGTTTTGTTGTAGTTAGCAATCCTGAGTTCTTGCGCGAAGGTAGTGCCATTTCTGACTCGTTCTATCCTGACCGTATTGTGGTTGGCTCCACTGATGAGCAAGCTGTTGCAGTAATGAAGAGCCTCTACAAGCCAATTGTCGAGCAGAGTTTTGACGTGCCGACCTTTGCACCTCGGCCGAAAGACTTTTCGTCTGTACCTTTTGTTGTCACTGACCTGGCTTCTGCTGAGTTGATCAAGTATTCAGCCAACGCTTTTTTGGCGATGAAAATTAGCTTCGCTAACGAAATCGCTGGATTGTGCGAAAAAGTAGGAGCTGATGTTAGCCAAGTGACTCAAGGTATCGGCCTTGATTATCGCATTGGCAAAGCTTTCCTTCATGCTGGAGTGGGCTGGGGTGGTAGCTGTTTTGGCAAGGACGTCAGTGCTTTGATGCAGGTTGCTAAAGAATATTCCTATCCAACATCGTTGCTAGAAGCCACTGTTGCTGTCAATGATCGTCAGCGCCTAGTGGTAATTAAGAAGCTGCAAGATGAATTGAAGATATTGAAAGGTCGCACGATAGGCTTACTTGGCCTTTCTTTCAAGCCCAATACCGACGACTTGCGCGATGCACCAGCACTGACTATTGCCTACCAGCTCTTGAAGATGGGTGCCTCGGTAAAAGCTTACGACCCAGTCTCAAATGACCGATGCAAAGTTCTGCATGCTAGCCTCGACTTAGTTTATTGCCATAGTGCCGAAGAGTTGGCTGCTGATAGCGATGCTCTGGTGCTTGTCACTGAGTGGGAACAATTCAGAAAACTAGACTGGAAAAAATTGGCTAAGAGTATGCGTTGGCCCCTTGTGATTGACGGACGCAATGCCTTAAACGAAGAAGAGATAACCGCTGCCGGTATGACTTATCGAGGAGTAGGACGTTGAGAATATTAATTACTGGTGGTGCCGGTTTTATCGGTTCACATTTGACCGATCGCATGATGGCTGAAGGGCACCAAGTTGTAGTGATGGATAATCTCATCACTGGTAACTATCAGAATATTGCTCAGCACAAGTCTAATCCGCGCTTTGAATTTATCCATCACAATGTCTCTAACCATATTCATATTGTTGGAGACTTAGATTGGGTCATACATTTCGCCTCTCCAGCATCACCTGTCGATTATCTGTTGCTTCCTATTGAAACCCTGAAGGTCAACTCACTAGGCACGCACAACACGCTTGGCCTGGCTCTTTCGAAAGGTGCACGTTATTTTCTTGCTAGTACTTCTGAGGTCTATGGTGACCCCGAAATACATCCGCAGCCAGAAACCTACTGGGGCAATGTTAATCCTATCGGACCTCGTGGTGTCTATGACGAAGCAAAGCGTTTCGCTGAAGCAATTACCATGGCCTACCACCATAAGCATGGCTTAGATACTCGCATTATTCGCATCTTTAACTGCTACGGTCCGCGTCTCAGGCTCGATGACGGCCGTGTTGTCTCCAATTTCATCGGCCAAGCTTTGGCCAATGAGCCCCTGACTGTTTATGGTGAAGGTCAGCAAACTAGAAGCTTCCAGTATGTCTCTGACCTAGTTGAGGGCATTGTGCGATTAATGGAAGTTGACCATCACTTGCCAGTGAATCTTGGTAATCCAGAAGAAAAAACTGTGCTTGAGTTGGCCACTATCATTAAAGAGTTGGTGGGCAGCAGTAGTGAGATTGTGAAAAAGCCCCTGCCTGTGGATGATCCAAGGCGTCGTCTGCCCGATACTACAAAGGCGAAGCAACTGATTAACTGGGCGCCAAGCAAAGATTTGGTGGATGGGCTGAAAGAGACCATTGAGTGGTACCGCCAGGCTCAAGCTCGCGAGTTGGACGCCGTTAAATAGTCAAGATAAGACTGTGGGCCAGAAGATTCTCGAAAGGCTCTATATAAGTACGGTAAACCCCAGGGTTCTAGATCTTGGGGTTTTCGCTCGGCTGGGGACCTAGTCTGGGTACATAAGAGATAGGAGCGAGGAACGCGGCAAGAATTAGCTTGACAACAAAATGTCAGGAAGCTTAGAATCCTCTAACCCCCCCCGTATACTACATATTTATTTGAGGCCACTAGCATGGGCGACGGCAAACACGCGAATAGAGATAGCGGCGATAAACCAAAGGCTTCTTCTGAGCCAGAAAGTGGTTTTTCCTTTCATGGCATCATGGGACACCTGAAAACAGCTAAAGATGTAGTTGTTGAAAAGGGCGGCAAGGCAATACATGGTGGCGCCGAGCTAATCAAAGAAAATGCCCCGAAGGTTAAAGACGCTGTAGTTGAGAACGCTCCGAAAGTTAAACAGGCAGCGGTTGATGCCGCCAATAGTAAAGCTGGCAAGGCCGTCATTGCCGCCGGCACAGAGGCTTATCAGGACGAGAAGCGTCATGCAATTGGACTTGGTGATGCGGCTAAGAAAGGTGATGTTAAAACATTAGTCCGTGAAGGCGCTCCACTATTGGCTGGTCCTCAAGGTTATGTGGCCGAGCGCGTCTTAGGGCAAGTGGCCAAGCAAGGGGTCAAGGCCCTGCCTGCTGAACATCAGGGCACAGCCCAGGGTGTTCTAGAGATTGGCAAGGTAGCTAACGGTGGTATTCCTGATGCAAAACATGTGATTACCGGCGTTGTACTTGATGATGATAAGCGTGGCAAGGCTATGGATGCTGCTAAAGGAGCTGGTAGCAAAGTTTTGGGTTGGTTTGGAGTGGGCGACCACGATAAGAAAGCTGATGTAAAAGCCGCTGGCAAAGCAGATAAGAGCGGCTACCCAGACGAGGAACGACAACAAGATCTACCTAAACGACCAGCTACCAAGAAATAGTTGCCTCGCTTGATGTCTGATGTAATTGATCATTTGCTGTAGTTTAAGCAGTCAATGTAATTATTGATTGGCTGATGGCCTAGCTTTTCGATATATCTCTGCCTTTGGTGGGAATGAATATCTGCAGGTAAACAATTACTGTTGGATTAGGCACTTGCGGGCATTGAATTTAGTCTGTGCGAAGGGTGCAAAAAGGTAATTTTTGCTACGCTATATCCGTACCGTTTACTAAGGCAGGGGTATTTCATGATCGGCAGCAGATTGTTATTGCGCTTGGCTGTTTTTGTCGTAATGGCGACCAGTTGTTCTTTGCTTTCTGCTTGCGGTGGGGCTTACAAACCCACTGGCTTAGCTCTACCAGAGAAGTTTCCCATAGCCTGTTATCCGGGCACTGAATGTACCAAGTCGGATAGCACGCCTATTGGGCAGAACAAATATCGACAGGTTGTGATCTTAAAGAGCAGTGATGAATTTGATAAGATTTTGAACTTCTATAAGAATGAAGTGGCAATGAAAGCCTATAGGCTACTTTCTGACAACAATCTCAAAGGAACAATCACTCTTGAGTGCACATCCGATTGGGCCAAGTTAGACATTATTTTGGTGCCGGTTGGCGAACAAACAGTCATTTGTATTACTTACGATCCGAAGCTAGATCCGGCGCAAAAATAGGCATGAATTCAGTATTACTGGTGGTGCCGCCCAAGACTTGTTTGGCTTTTTGCGTTGCTCTATTTCTCTTCCAGGTGCCTCAAGCATTAGCTCAGGTACCTGCTTTGACTGGGTCTTCGACAAATATTCCAGCACCTGTGCCGGAAGGCTCGCCGGTTTCGCCTGCCACTTCTAAACCTCATTCTACTTCTGCTTTGTCTTCGTCGTCGTCTGCTACTACTACGTCTTCTTCTTCTTCTTCTTCTTCGCCTCCGGCCCTACCCAACTTTAAACCGACAGCTATCGGTGCTTTTGCTAATCGATTGGCCTTTGAAGGTTGGACCGGCCTAGACCTTTATATCTGGCAGCCTGTGGCTGGCGCTCTTCTACCCCAGCTGCCCGAAAGCGACGGTCTAAAGGCGGCTATTCTTCAAGAATATGGTTTGCAATCTTTTACGCGCAAATCGCTGCAGCGTGGTCAACGATATATACATATTGATGTTTACGAATTTGCCAACAATGATGGTGCTTTTGCCGCTTATGCTTTCTTGCGTCGCGGGGCAACTACCGTTGTGCTGCGTGGTGACGCCACTTCAGAAGACGATGACAGCATTTCATTTGTTCAGGGTAAGACTTTTATATCTATATATGGAACGTCTGTGGATGATGACGAAAGCAAGGATGTCATTAGGCGCGTCGCCACTAAGGTAGCAAAGGCGATTGTTGAAACTGGCGCACCGCCTTACATTCTCTCAACAATGCCGCAGTTGGAATTTCTCCATGGCAGCGAGAAAATAGTAATGGGTCCAGTCTCAGCGCGACGTTTTTGCCCGGCCCCCTATCTCAATTCGCTAGACTTTAAGCAGTCTAGATTGGCCTGTGTAGCCGACTATCAGATGCGGGAGCCGGTGAAAGAGCGCGTTAAGTTGTTGCTTGTGGATTATGGTGGCAATGCCAAAGCTGCAGCAGCAAGCTATCAATCGTATATCTCAGCGCTCTGTCAAAGTCGTGATGAGAACCCCGACTTGCGCCTGGCCCAGGATAGTAACCAGTTTCGCAACGGTGCGACTTTTACTGAGATTCAACTGCATGGCTCTCGTATTTTTATGGTCACCGGGGCTCGTAAAAAGTACAGCGCCGAACTTTTGCTGCGTCAGATTCGCTAAGTAGATTCAGAATGGTGCCTTTTTGCTCGGTAGTCAAGAGCTGGGCTGCTTCTGGGTTTAGTCTCAAGACGCTGAACTCGTCCGATTCTATTTGTTTGGTGCCGATCAAGTGTTGCGAGGCGTAACAAGCGTTCCCACGGTTTGAGATGTGGCGTTTTTCTCATGATTGTACTAACCGATTCTTGAAAGAGGCCCCAGCTGCTAATCTCGCTCATAAGAAAGTGTTAGGCAATTGTGTATATTTCTGGATGCTTTTGTAAGAAGCCTATGGATAGTCACTTTTGTATTGTTTGACACGTCCTATTTAGCTTGGTATGATTTCTCTCGTCGTCTGAATCACATTCGCCTTTGAGCGGATCACTCCGACGCCAACTTGAACCCTGATAACTGAATAGCCTTATGTACAAGGCGCCTGTCAAGAATTTTGAGTAGGCAAACTAAATCGTTTTAAACGCACTTAGCTAACGCTAAGTGACAACGGAGAGTTTGATCC
>Ga0075444_10001313_pt1 | contig 15209 bp, 7 predicted proteins | sample CoawatmetaG01DNA_FD_76836 | JGI IMG/M metagenome (GOLD analysis project Ga0075444, IMG submission 76836) | Marine microbial communities from the West Antarctic Peninsula - Coastal water metaG017-DNA | ecosystem: Environmental > Aquatic > Marine > Coastal | place: Atlantic Ocean: West Antarctic... | reverse complement strand
TTGAAGAGGCAGAGAAGGAGGTTTATACCACCGATTACAAAGAACTCCCTGAGCACATCATCTTTAAACAACAATTGTTATGTCAGGAATCGTAGCAGGAATTAACGCAGGAATTGCCCTTACTTCTATGGGCATCTCTATGTCGCAAAAGAAAAAAGCTGAAGGCAAAGCAATGGAGGCTGAGCGCGAGGCAGAGTTAGCGATGACAGAGGCTAGAGAGCGACTCTCTGTAAACTATCAAGAAGGCCGAACTATTAGTAAGGACCCTTATACCATGGCTTTGGAACAGTCACTAGCTCAAGGCGCTGCTTCTGTTGAGGCGGCACAAGAAGGTGGCGCAAGGGGGATTGCTCAGGTAGGAAGAATTCAGATGGCCCAAAACCAAATGGCAGAAGGTCAGCGAGTTGGGTACGGGCAAGAACTTCAGCAGCTTGATAAAGATATCCGTAATGAGGACAGCCGACTACGTGATATAAATACACAGATAGACCTGCAGGAGGTAGAAGGCGCTCAGCAAGCATCGGCTATGTATGATGAACAAGCGTCAGCAGCAAAGGCAGCGGCTGTTCAGTCAGGTATTAATGCAGTTCAGGCAGGAATTCAAGTGGCTCCTGACTATATGAATAAGATGGGCAGCACAAAACAAGCTTTTGGAACGTTGAATAGTCAGGGCTATAAGGGGGGCCAAGCGGCTCAAGATATGAACTTCACTCCTGACTATAAAGCTTTAGCAGGGTTAGGTGCTGACGGTAACAGAGGGGCTAGACAATACATGAGAGGTTTAAATCAACAGCAGCAAAATGCGATTATGTTTGACCCTTCTTTTTCAGCTCTTTTCCCGGTAACAAAATAAGACATGGCTAAGACATTTTACAAGTTTGCAGAAAGGAGTGCGGATTCTCAAATCAATTGGGCTGAGGTAGGCAAGCAGTTATCTGATGTCGTTACTGAGGAGACTAATGTTCGGCGTGACCGGAAGGCTGCTATCGATGATGATATAGCAAGCTTTCAGGACAAATTAAATAACCCGCCACTTGGTGAGCACCAAGGGTTTAACGATTGGACAACTAACTACGCAGCCAACACTCAGGATTATGCCCTTCAGCTTGAAAGACTTGTTAAATCAGGAAAGATTAAGACGCGGGACTATACTAGGATGAAGGCCAACTTAACTCAGGGGACTAGCGATGCCTTTGATATGGGTACAAAATTCCAAGATAGGTATGCTGAAATAGTTGAGCGAGCTAAGGTTAATCCTGAAACCGGAAAACCACAATCTCAGGAGCTTGAGCAATTTCTTATGAACTCTACCCGTGCGATGGGTAACTATAGCAATAGCGAACTATATATCGACCCACCTACGGGCAGGGTTCTGCTTGCTAACTATACCGATAAGAAAGATGCGGAGGGTAACGTAGTGATGGATGAAAACGGTCAGCCTGTCAGGGTATTAGATAAGGATTCTAATTCTTATGCACCTGTATCACAGCTTCTAAACCGGATGGATATACAGGTAGATTACTATGACATGGACACGTCTCTGACGGCTGCTGTTGATGGTATAGGTACAGACATACAGGCGGTAGTAAGGGGAGGAGTTATGACTCGTGAGGACGCGTTGAGCAATGACCGATTTTCCAACGCCGTTGAAAACATTGTAGCCGGGCAGCTTGCCATCCCTACGAATGTTACCTCTGTACTAACCAATGTATTGGGTATGGCGCCTGATAGCAATACTCCCTATGAGTATACTTGGGATGCGGCACAGGCAGCTGCAAATCCTAATTTAATATATGTTTATAATGACCCCGCTCAGAATGATTCGGGTGCTCCCGCATCTCTTTTTGGGGAAGACATGGACGCGGTTGCTGATACTCTTCTTAGAGATGGAGCGTTTGATTTAAGCGATGCGGAGAGGAAGGATATGCCGGAGGGTAAAGCCCTTGGTATAATGCAAGAGAGGCGTGATGCGTTTGTTGCCAATGCACGAAAGCAATACGATGCCGCAAAGGAGGTGGTTACAGACAGTGCCCTCTCTAACTTTGACTTTAAAGAGACGGCATTTGAGAAAAGACCTGACCCTGTAGAACAACAGGCTAGGGTTGACGCTGCTGCGGGCAATGAAAGAGAGGAAAAGATTATAGATATTCTCCCTGAGATATCTAAACTTCACACGACTAGAGTTGATGTCAATGCAAAGCAGCAGGATGGCACTCCTTTATATCCTGATGGGGTTAATGACACCAAATATATAAGGGACGTGCAAGCTGAGTTTGATTCAGCAGAGTCTTATGTTCAGGGATTAAATGATGATGTGGTAAGGGTTGAGATGAATGGCGATGACCTTACTATCTTTATGAGTGATGGTGATGGAGGTGTTATACCATTGGAACCTATTAACCGAGCGACACTTAGTCAAGAACAGTTCATTAAGGCTATAGTAAATCAAGTTGTTTCAAGTGACGACCGAAAGGGTGTTGATATAGATAATCTTGTTTCAGAGAACTTATTTGAAGGAGACCGAAGTGTAGGAGCAGGTGAAGCAGGCGCTCAAAACAGAGTAGCTCCTGAGGCTCCTCCTGCAGCTTGGACCACATCAGTGGACACAGGTGAGGTATTAAGTAATGGTAAGAAGGAGTTCCGACCTGTAGACGAAATCTTCAAGGACGTATTCGATGACGTATTTGTTTCGTCTTCATTGGTGGATGGTGAGGAGGTATCAGAAGATGTGTCTGCTGATAACGTATCTACTGCCTCTATATCTCTTGCTGAAGGAACCTTCTTGGAGAAGGCAGGGGTAAGTAATGCGGCGATAAATACAGGTAAAATTACGAAAGGCACTGTGGGTTTATTTGGTATCAAATCGGAAGAGGTTACGGAGGTTGTATCTATCATGATTCCCGCGACTACGACAGATGCCTTGGTCTTTCCTGAAGGCTTAAGTGAAGAAGTTTGGGCTACTATAAACAAGCGCATTCTTAACGCACGAGCTAGCGGAGAGACGGTTGATATAAATAGCTTTGACGACTTGGGTATTGCTAACTTAGAGGAGATAAATACCGCTGAGTCAAAAGAGCAATTGAATCTAACTGTTGTAGAGGAAAAGAAAAAGACTCCAACAACAACAGGCGACGGTGTATCTTTGAATGCAAACGAAAGGATGGGCGGAGGGGGTTCTAATAGTTCACTTTAGACTTAAATTACTATGGACGAAAAGTATATCAAGGATATTTACGACAACTTTGGAGAGGAGGTCTTAGGTTCGTTTGAAAATTTTGCAAACTTAATATCTACTGATAAGGAATATCAGCAGGAGGTATACGATGGTCTTGGCGGCGAGGAGATATTTGGTTCTTATGACAATTACTCTAATCTCGTTAACACCTCTGAGTTTAGTATTGACGGGCAGCCTGTAAAAAAAAAAGAGCCTACGGATTCCATGTTGGAAAGTGGTTTATCGGGGCGTTCACCACTTACGATTGATGATGTTGAGCAGCCTATCACTGCTCAAGAAAAGGAGGATAAAAGGATTGAAGAAGAGAGTGCCCTTACGGCCAATGTTCAAGACGCTTTATTTCAAATAGAGGCTCAAAAAAAAGAGCGAGAAGACAGGGGTATTCCGGAGCCGGGAGACTATATGGTTGGAGACCAAACCTTTGCGCTAAATACTCAGTTAGAGAGAAGCAGAGACCGTGATAACCTTGAGAAAATTAACTCTCAAGTTGACCGAGAGATAGAAGATAGGAAAGCTCTTGCCGAGGAAGCTCAGAGAGAGCGAGATAGAGAGTTGGCGGCAACGGCTAACGAGACTAAGCAGGCTCTAATTGCTCGTGAGAGTCGGGGTGTAGCGAGAAGGAATGATGACGGTACTTCCTCTACTCATCTTATGATGTCCTACGAGGAGGACGGTGTATTTAAAGTAGCGCCTACTCTATTCCCTAAAGAGGGAACTAAGCCATCTCCTAATCCTAGTTCGTGGATAGAGCTTCCGTTTCAGGAGGCTATTGATGAAGCCAATCGAAGGGGAGAGGTGTATACATTCTCTACTGAGGAGGAGGCCAATGCTTTTGCTGAAGGCTCATGGAAGTCCTCATCTACAATTGATGTAGAGGGAGAAAGATTTTTTGCTGAACGTGGTCTTAACTATGCTGACTATATAAAGGCTGAGACGATATACAATAATCTCTTAGATGAGAACGATGACCTTGAGTCTTTTGCTGATGGCATGCGAGAGAATGCTTTAACAGGTGAAACAGTTGGATATATAGATGACTTACTTGAGGAGGAAAAAGAAGAGTACGATATCTACTTTGATAAGAACGGAAGATTTAATTTTACCGCTTTAGAACGGAGACGCCAAGAAATTTCAGAGGAGTCTTCTGCCTTAAGAGAATTGATAGGTGTAGGTACTGAGGAATTTACTGCGCGTGAGGATTTTGATGTTGTTCTAGAAGAGCAGAATCAAAGACGGCGAGATGTAGCTGCGGAAATAAATAAGAGAGCTAAAGAGCAAGAGGTTTTGTTGGCTCAGCAGTCTATGACTGATTTTGGTATACCTCCTGAGGAGCTTCTAAAGTTTCAACCAAGGGATGAGTATGAGTTAAATAAGTTCACTGAGATAGTCGGAGATTACTTAGAGCTTGATGCTATCAGAGGGGCTGCGGCTTTAGAGTATGATAGAGCCAACAGTTACCTAAACGCTAAACAAAATAAGAGTCTTCAGGGAGAGTATCGTGAGAACCTAGAAGGCTTTAACACCGAGTGGCATAATGGTATTGTACGCGGTGAGGGCGCTGAGGTTTTACTTAGGATGGCTTTGGGTGATATTGATATTAATAATGAAGAGGAGCTTCTCGAAGCGGTAGCAAACTTGATACGCATAGAGTCGATGAGAACTCCTAACGAGTCTCGTGCCTTATCTCGATTTAACAGAGCGCGAACTCCTGAGGAGTGGATGGCTGCGATAAAGGAAGACCCCGCTGAATGGATGACAACCTTGGCGGCTTCATCATTGAGTCAGGTACTTCCATATGGGACAAAGATATTGGCGGCGACTGTAGGTACGGGAGTTGCAAAAGGAGTGCTTCAAGGTGCTATAACAACAGGAACTCCTCAAGCTGCTGTCATAGGGGGTTTAGCGGGAGCGGGTAAAGGGCTTGCCTTGGGTATGTCTGTTAACTCCTTTATCATGGAGTATACCTCAGCTATATTAGAGGCTGTAAATAATAAAGGGTATGATGCTCGTATACCATCTGAGTATGCAGCTGCATTGAAAGACCCTGAGGTTTGGGCTGAAGCTAACGACCGAGGAGTTAAGAGAGGTCTTGCTATTGCAGCTGTGGACTATTTGGGTATGAGACTTGCAGGCCGTGTGTTTGTTCCTGCGTCTGCTGAAATTGTGGGTATGGGGGCTAGAGGAATCGCTAGAGGTACAGGGTACTTTATTGCTGAGAGAGCTATTTTTGACCCTGCGGTTGAAGGTTTTGGTGAGGCTCTTGCTCAGCGGGCAGTCGGGGATGAGTTAAGAATAAAAGATATAGCAGCTGAGATGGGAGGCGCGGGCGGTAATCAAGCCACTGCCGCTTCTGTTCAGATAGCAAAGCGTACTATATCTAGTAGCGTTGAGAATACTGCTCAAGATTTCTTGAGTTTAGATAAGGTAGCTTTTGAAAGGTCTACTGATAAGCAGATTACGAATTGGACTAACCGACAAGTAAAGCTTAAAAAGATAACTCCTGAACAGGGCCAAAGAATTTTAGAGAACGTTGGTCTTCGTCGCGAGGCTAGAGATTTAATGTCTGTTTCTGCAGGTACCGAAGTAACCGGAGATACATACAACATCGATACCAAGGAGAAATCCACAGTGATGTCTCGTATGATGCAGTTGCTAGAGGCTCGTGAACAGCTTAGCGCTACTACTAATCGAAAGAATGTATATGCTGACAAGATAAGGGGGATAAACGAAGAACTTCGTTACATATCTGAGACGGGTAAAGTGCCTCCGGTTGAGGAGGGCGTTAACCTTTATTTCGTTGGTCCAACTCGTGCTTCTCTTCCGTCATACAGAATAGGAAGAAAGTTTATCCCTAGGGCTAAGTTCATAGAGGAGATAGAGAAGGCTTCTCCTAGAAGACTTAGAAAGATAGCCAAGGATGCTTCGGTAAGAAATGACTCGGAGGTTTCTAAAATTCTGAACGATAAGATAAGGGAATCTAAGGACGAGAAACCTGCAGTTGTAAGCCAAGTGGAATCGCTTTTACAAAGTGACCTGCTTTCTGCTCCGGGAGAGACTACTATAGCGGAAGAAGAGGTAGCTCAAGATGTCGCTGTAGAAGAAGCTGCCGACGTTGACGCTGAGGCTGCTGCACTTGAGTCTGAGTTATTGGGAACCGAACAAACACAAGACGATGCCATTCAAGAGTCAAGCACAGAGACGGTACCTGCACAAGAACCATCCGCAGATAGCGCAGAAGTGGGAGAAGGAGTACCCGCAACAGAGCAAGCTACCGAGCAGGCTCAAGCCGAAGACCAAGCTACAGAAGCGGCGGTCGAAGAAGAAGTAGCCCCTAAGAAGAAGGCCGCTCCTAAGAAGAAGGCTGAGAACACGTTTGACTTTCAGCGCTATGACGATTTAGTGGATGAGTTTAACGAAGAGATAAATATAGAGAGGGGTAATACCGCAGAAGAAGTAAGAAAAGTTAAAGCTGCAATTGCCAAAATTAAAGCCAACAAAAAAACATCTTCTAAGAAGAAGAATGAAAAAATAGCTGAGTTAAAAGAAGGATTGAGTGAGTTTAAGGAAACTCAAAAAGATATAATCGACAGCTATAAGGATGACATCAGCGCTGTATTAGAGGAGAAGGCGGAGGACTCAAGAGCATCTAAGAAGGTTTCTAAGGGAAAAGAAAAGGCCGCTCCTAAGAAGAAGCCTGCTGCTAAGAAAAAGGCGCCTGCTACTAAGCCAACGCCTCAGCCTACTCCTGCTACGAAGCAGGTTGTGGAAACTAAAGAGGAGGTAGCGGTTGATGAGACAAGCGTACAGGAGATTGAGTCTGAGATTGATAAGTCTAGAGAAGATTTCAAGGCTAAGAAGTTAGGTCTTGAAAATGATATTGAAGCTTTACAAAACAAAAGGAAGGCTCTTCCCAAGAAGAAAATAACTCCGACTAAGAAAGCAATACAAGCAGCTGAAATATCAAAAGATATTCAGTCTAAAACCAAAGCCCTTAAGGCTTTAGATAGAAGTTATAACGCAGAATCTACTAGGCTATCTGTTCGTAAGGCTGCCGCTAAGCAGGCTACCACTAAGAAAAAGGCTGCGCCTACCAAGAAGGCAGCACCTGTATCCAAGGCTGCGCCTAAGAAAGCTGCTGCTAAGAAGAAGGCAGCGCCTAAGGCTACGAAAGGAAAGTCTATGTCTGAGTTAGCGCGTGTGGATATCACTACGCTACCTGAACAAGAACTAAGGGCTAACCTAAAAACACTTCAAGAGATAACAAAGAGGGCGATAAAAGCAAAGGATAAAAAGACAGAGACCATAGGCCGTACGGGAATTAGAGTTTACAAAGCGGAGATAGCGAGGAGGGCTGCTGAAGAAACTAAGCCTGCTGCTAAGAAGAAAGCAGTACCTAAGAAGAAGGCCGCTCCTGTAGCAGTTGATGAAAGCACAGCAACCGTAACGTCTACGGAGTTGGCTGACCAACTGCTTAGCCCAAAGAACCGACAGGCCGTTACAGAAGCAGCCGCTAAGCTAACAGCTAAGAAGTCTGACACTAAGAATATAAATGCTCAGATAAAGAAAGCAAAGCAGAAACTTAAGAAGAACCCTAAGTCTGAAGAGGCTATCGCTGAGTTACGTTCGCTCAACAAGCAGCTTAGGACTATAGAGAATGATGCTAAGAAGCCATTGATTAAAGACTATAGGAACGAGGCTATGTGGGGTGAGGCCATTGGAGAATGGTCTTCTAAGTTTAGTCGTCAAGAGAGACTCATTGCTGAGTCAGAAGCTAAGAGTCCTACGCAGTTCCAATTAAAGGTGGACACTAAGGTTAATCAGGAGGAGATAGATAGCATGAAGCGCCTTATGGATGAGGCCAATCTTGAATCCACCGCATCTGTAGTGGAGGCTCCTGTTATGGAGACTATGCCCATCATTGTAGAAGAGAACGGTCAGCTAGTGGCTAAGGTAGAGAGGTGGCCTTTGTCAGAGTTAGAAGGTAAGTTCGTTAACCTTGCTATGGCAGACCAACTTAAAGTGGCTGAGGGTAGTATGGGTGGACCATTCTTCTCTCTTCAGGAAGGCATCTTCGGTAAGGTTGCTTGGGCATCCATTGACAAGGGTGCAGCTATGAGTATCATACGAGGCGCTGCTGTTGGTGACTATACCGTGGTATTTAATATGCTTCCTAGCGCTGTTGATTCTAATGTGGTCTCGCTTGAGTACGCTATGGGATTAATAAATTCTTTAGAGGATGGCCCGCAGGTATTTGCTGATATGATGCAGCGAATACAGGAGAGAAAATTTAATAAGAAAGGTGAACCGGGACGTACCGAGAAGGTTCATGAGATGGCGCAGACGGTAAAGAATTCCGATGCGTTTATAAAGGCATTTGAGAAGTTTGGCGTAGACCTACGTGCAGATATTACTAAAGCTATATTCCCTACCGAGAAGACAAACCCTACGAACGAGTACCTTAAAAGGTTAAGGTCAGAGGGGATTACACTAGAGAGCATCCGTGCTGCCAATGCTGAACAGGCTGTAGCTGATTTGCCTATGGGCGCTATGACTGTTGTCCTTGAGGTAACAGATAAGGAAGGCAATAAGATTACGATGGATAATCTTGATGACGCCCTTATGACTAAGGAGGAGCAGGAGGCGGAAGGTATACCTACACACAGAAACTACCCCTTCTATATTCGAGGACGTGTGGTTGCTGTACTAGAGGACACCGCTCCATTTTGGAGTGTGATGCCTGAGGTACAGGACGTCATTAACAAAAAGGTGGCTGAGCAGATAGGTGAGAGAGATGTGTATCAGGTAGATATGGATGGTGTCACTACTACCATTAAGGTTAAGGATGAGCCTAATAACACACGTACTGTAGAGACTTATAATAGCAAGGATAAAATAATTGATAGCCTAAATAGAACCATAAGTGTCGATGATAATGCTCGTGAATTTATAGAAGCGAACTACGGGACTATTATATCAGAGAAGAAAGGTGGTACGGTTAGCCCTGCTACGGCTAGGTCTAATGCTTACCGTAGTGCTATGATGACGGCAACCGATGTTGCGGAAGTGAATGCTCCCGCACTTTCTGATGTCGAGGTTTTTGTAGCTAGGTTAAGTAGTGCCTTCCCCGGAGTAGAAGTAGTCACAACTCAGAAAGAGTTTGACGCTATGGTGAAGGAGCAGGGGACTAAGGGGCTTACCACTCAAAGCCAAAAGGTATATGGCGCTGTCGTCGATGGCACTGTCTTTCTGAATCCAACACTAGAGAATTACAACTCACCTGTTCACGAGTTCGGTCACCTGTGGATGAACACAGCTAAGGAGTTAAATCCTGAGGCATACCGTAAAGGTATAGAGCTTGTTGCTGACTCTGACTATGTACGTCAGGTAAAAGAGAGCGCAGATTACATCCGTATCCTTAAGAAGATGAAGAGGAATGGGTCTACTGAACAAGAGATAAATGACTATATATTAGAGGAGGCACTTGCCTTGGCCATTGGAAATAAAGGAGAGTCATTTGCAAAAGCTGCACAGCAGAGAAGTTTCAAGACATGGCTCAATGACTTATTTAATTTTGTAAAGGGGCTTGTTGGTATATCTAACATCTCTTCTGCGGACCTTCAGAACTTAACTCTTGACGAGTTCGCTAGTGCAGTTGTCGTTGACCTGATGTCGGAGAATGAAATCTTTGCTCAGGCTGAGGTTGCTAGGCTGTCGGACTCCGTTCAGTTTATGATTGGACCTAATCAGGATGCATCCTTAACTCAGGTCGTGGAGATGGGAAGGGAGCGCGGATACTCTGATGCGGCAATTAAAAAGCTTCTCCTTAACAGAGGTGCTCACACAGCTGAGCAAATTAATGATGCACTCTTCGAGGCTTACACTAAGAGTGTTCAGGTTCCTGCAGAGTTTGGTAACGCAGTGGGCGGAATGAATGTTGGCCGTAAAATATTTACAGATGTACGCAAGGGATTAAAAAAGTACATCAAGAACTATACACCTCCAATTAAAAAGACCAAGGATGGTAAGGAGGTCAAGGCTAAAAAGCCTGAGAAAACTAAGGATGGTAAGGAGATAAAGCCTACACCAACTCGAAGTCAACTTCGAGCGGAGGCGATGCGTCTTCTCACAGAGAATATAGCTTTTGAAAAGCAGCCACTTGCGGTACGGGAAAAACTAATCTCTGCCTTCGATAGGTCTCTTGGTATAACAGCATCAAAGGATATAAGCCAACAGGTCAGTGCTATTAGAAATAACATACGCCAACGAGCGAAAGGGGCAGCAACCCTTCAGCAGGCTAAGAAAGCGCTGACTACATTTATTAAAGAGACGCTACCTAAGTCAGGGACTTACAGCAATGCACAAATAAACAAGCTAAATTCTAGGGTAGCGAAAGCGACTGAGGCAAGCCTCCTTGCTGACATGGAATATGTACTTAAGCAGGTGGAGGTTCAGAACAATAAGATAAAGAAGCAGGTACTCAACGACCTGTATACTTTAGCTATGAAAGATACCAAGGCTAGACTCTCCATAAAGGGCAACAAAGATAAAGCCGGAGATGTGGGTGCAGACGCAAGAGATTTTGCGCGTGTCTTTGCTAAGACACTCAAGGCTGCGAGGCAGTCGAATCAGACGGCTGTCATGGAAATCTCTCAGATTCTTGATGGCCCTGAGGCCGTAGCTGCATTGTCTAAATACATTAAAGGTATCGAGACATTACAGAGTGAGCAAGAGTCCTTGTCTCAGCTTACAACTCCCGAAAAGAAATTAGTGTTTCAGGCTTTAGCGTATCAGCGCCTTCGTGATGTATCGACTATGTCCCTTGATGAGGTAAATCAATTATACATGGATTTCGCGATAGGCTCTCTGAATGAGCGTATTATTCTCGATACAAAGAGAAACGATAGGAAGGTTAAGAATGCTGAGAGAAACGATAGGCTCAATGCCGAGCTAAGAGAGAACCATCCTGACCTGTTTACTGCGGATGGGAAACCACTTAATGTTAATGACCGCAATCGTCTTTCGGATTCTATAAGAAAAGCGTGGAATGATAAGGAGAGTGGTCTAGGCGGTAATCTTAAAGGACTTGTAGCTGCCTCGAAAGCATTTTATGAGAACTTTAACTTTACCGAGAGTGCTCAGATGCTTAAGAGTATAATGCAGAACCTTAAACATCTAGGCACCTTTATGAATGTGGTAGGTAAAGGATTTAAGGAGGAGGTTTATGGGCGACTTAACCGAGCTGAAGAGAGAAGCCTTCAAGGTTACTTCGAGCAGACCGAATCCAAGATGGATGAGATAGCTAACAACGCCGGGTTCGAAAGCTATGTTGATATGGCTAGGCAATTGTATGAAGCTCGTCCTGTTAAGCTCGAAGGTATTAAGCGGGGAGATAGCACTTTACTAAATAGGGATTTGTTTAGTAAGAACCAACTTATGAGAATATATGCCTTGTCTCTTAATGATGTGCAGAGAGCTAAGCTTGCAGAGCAAGGCTTGGACTTTGACAATCCTCAAAGAGCAGCTGAGATAGAAGGTATCCTTGGCCCTGAGCTTATGCAAGTTGCTAGAGAAACCGTCGAGTATTTGAGTAGTGACTACTATGAGTCTATCAACAAGGTCAAGCGGAATGTTGATGACATCAACATGAGTTATATCTCTAACTACTTCCCAACGCAAACCGTTGTAACGGGTCAGGAGGCGGACATTAATCATGAAGATTTTGGCGCTCAGTTCAGTGCGGATAATCTTACCGCCATGATGAATAGAACTAATGTGGTCAGTGATGTAAAGCTTAAAGGTGCAGACTTCACATCTACATTAGATAGTCACTTCAAGGAGATGGAGCGGTACAAAGCTTATGCATATGACGTGCGCAGCTTGCAGAGTCTTTTTAATACTGAAGACTTTCAGTCTGCACTAACAAGCCTTGGTATAAAGAGTTTGGTGCTTCAGTCTATGAACATCGCTATCAATCCTGAGTCTGCAGCGGGTAAAATACAAGGTGAAAAGTTACTATCGTGGGCAACAACGGCTTACGTAGGGATAGCCTTATCCTTTAAGGCAGTACAGATTCCTAAGCAGGCCATGTCAGCCATCAACGCGTTCCCAACCTATGCATACAACAAGGATGGCAATCGGAGACTAACTGATATATTCTTTTGGATGATGGACTACGGTCATGTGTTGGCGAATCCTAAAAAATATCTGAAGATAGCTGAAGATACTTCTGCTACATTTAAGATGCGAAGGAAGCTAGGTCGTAAGGGAGAGGTAGCAGGTCTTGAGGGCGGCTCTCCTACTAGAGCAGGGCTAGAACAAAGGAGTCGTGTTACTAGAGCCTATAGAACTGTAGCAGGCGCAGGAACTTATATCGGTGACATCGCAGGAGTCATGGGTTACATGGCAAACCATCGTCGTAATCTCATTAACGGGATGGACGCTGACACCGCTAGAGATAAGTTCAATGATTACAATGACTCACAGCAGAGTAGACGTGGGACAGAGCGAAGTATCATACAGCAGAATGCAAACCCTCTCATAAAATTAATTACTCAGTTCGGAAGCTCGTCTATGCTATACATAAACAACACGATGCAGGCGGCTACCAATATTATGCGTGACATGAAGCAGGGCAAGACGCCAAGGGCCGAGGACATTAGAAAGTTTTACATCAACCTTGGAACATCCAACGTCCTGTTCGTAGCGATGTCTAACCTTCCAATACTTTTAATGGGAACTTCAGATGAAAGAGAGGAGATTTATAAAAAAATGGCGGCAGCTCAGTTGGGTCTTAACCTGCTGTATTTTGTTCCTTCGTTGGTCTCAACCGCTAATTCGATTAACGCATGGGTAACAGGGAAACCTTCAAGACAAAGAGGAGGTATTGGCTTGGACCCATTTGCTTTTATAAAAAGACGAGTAGGAAACGCTAAGTCAACAGAAGAGAAATTAATTAAGACCATGCAATTAGCTTTAGACATTGTCTTTAAGACTAACACGGACACTTTCATAGCGGCCGGAAAGGTATTGGGAGACGTTACTACGGGTGAACTCGATGATGCTGAGGCTGCCTTGGGAGCACTTGGATTCAGCAAGAGTTCTCGCCCTGCAGTTAGTAATCCCAAGGGAACCCCGCAAGTGAAGACGCGTAGTGAAAAGCGTGAAGCAGCAAGGAAAAGAAGAAGGAATAATAGGTAACAAAAAAGCCCCCCGCAACAAGAAACGGAGGGCTTAATCAAGAAAACACAATAAGAAACAAAGCATGGGTGATACCAAAACCCAACCGCAAATATAGTTGTTAGATTGGTTAAGCCCCGCTACCCATTCATAAAAATATCAACATCCTCTACGATGCAGGCGACGTTGGGGCATGAGTAGTTACCTACCACGCCACCTCCTTCACGCCCATAGTCTTCGTAGTCAAAGTCACCACTCCAATGAAGCTGTGAGGTACAGTGAGGACACTTCATCATGATGCTTTAGGTACACGTAAATCAATTCCGTTGTACATATGGTTTAGTTTACGGAGGACTTCAGACTCCACCCCTTGCGAAGTTCTCTCTTTAATAACCTTGTAGATAGGGGACAGCCTAGAGTCAGTTTTAGATGCCTGCTTATAAAGAGATGTTGTAGTCCTGTTGGCTGACCTCTCTTGTTCAAGCAGCTCACTCAACCTTTTAATTTCTGAAAGCAAATCAGTCCTCGTGAATTGGTAGTAGTTAGGGACATCGGCTGTTGGAGCGTAGATGCCTGCCACGTACTCATATTTATTCCTTAGTATCTCATCATACTCAAGGTAGCCATCTATCTTCCTAAGGTAGAAGCATATCGTCGCATGATTCTTCCCTAATATCTTACCGATTCCCGTAAGGGTAAGCCCCTTCTTCGCTAGGACTTTAGAGAATATCATTCGTCCATCCACATGCTTTCTAACTCTTCTCTTTGAGAAGACATCGCAATCACATATCTCGTTCACTAGCTTGGCTAGGGCTTGTATGTCTTTGGTAACAATAAGTTTCATTTAATTTAAGTCGATTAGATAAGAGTCTGCTAATATAAAGTCTAGATAATCATCACAGGTAATCTCCTCAAAGTTTACCAATATCGGGATTGTGGAGTAGTCAAACACGTACCCTATTTTAAAGAAGAAAGGGTCTTTTCCTTTCACATTTCCGCCTACTTGCATGTACTCGTCATTACTACCCAATAGATACTCAGCATTATCGTGTAGCATAGAAACTATTTTTACTAGAATATCATAAGGAACCGTTCGGATTTGAATGACAAATTCCTCATCCAACTCGTATGGTTTCTCATCCTCTGTATACTTCTGTTCGTAGTCCATGTTCTTTAAGTTCTTTTAAGCGGTACTCTTGCAGCTTAGATAACCTCCCCTTAGGTGTTTTAATTTCACTGAATAAAACTCCTGAGTTGGGCGGTATAGCTATCACATCAGGTATACCATTCTTGTTTGTCTGCATCAGCTTAAGCACGTAGTACCCCTCTGATTCTAATTGTTTAATTCTCTTGGATTGGATTTGTTGCTCTGTCATTTGATGACAATTTACAAAGTATCCGCGTCTTGTTTAAAGTGATTAACGGTGTATGCCTTCTTGTCTTTGACAGCCTTATAGATTTTAGATTCTATTCCGTTCTCAGAGAACAACCAATACACATCGCTCGTTAGCCTATCCTTCGTTGTCATCCTGTCGCGTGACTGCCAATAGCTTGTTGCGCTGAAGTCTATGTTGTAGTACACCAATGCCTCAGCCTTACGTAGGGATATCCCCTCGCGCCCGCTGACTATCTGAAGGGCTATGCTCTTGTCGGTGCTATTGAACTCATCCAAATCTGTGGTAAGCCCATCACCATACACGCTCTTCAAGGCAGCGAGTTCTGCTACGAACTTATAGAAGATACCTATCTTCTTATCTCCAAAGTTGTCATGAATAAACACAGCCTTGGTATCGTCCAT